>SXGT01725391.1_pt1 | contig 14622 bp, 11 predicted proteins | sample 3176221 | NCBI WGS metagenome assembly SXGT01 (sample SAMN11356862, study PRJNA531348) | freshwater metagenome | isolation source: freshwater sample F1-120 | place: China: Fuxian Lake, Yuxi | collected 2017-12-25
CAGGTCGCCGATGGCGTGCACCAGACCGGCGGTGAAGGCATTGCCCTCGTTCTGGCGCAGCAGGCTGGAGAGCGAGCGCGAGATGTCGGCCACCCGGAGGCTGTAGCGCCAGATGCGCCCCCTTGTATTTGATGGCGCTGTCGGCTCCGGCTTGCGCTTGATCGTTGCCGCCGGCCTCATTGCCCGCATTGCCGCTGATGCGCGCCGTGGCATCCGTGTCCGTGCCCTGCATCTTGGCGATGACCTGTTCGATGGGTCCGCCCGGCACGAATTGGATGACGGCAAAGGTCATCAGCATGATGCCAAGCAGGGTTGGAACCATCAGCAGGATGCGTTTGAGAATATAGGAGCCCATGGTGCCTGGCTTGCCCTATCCGGCCTTCACTTTTTTGGCCTTTTCCTCGTCCCACCACCAGATGGACGGGAAGCCGACAGCATAATCCGGCAGTTTATCCGGTTTCCCGAAACGGTCCCAGCGCGCAATCCGCTCGTAAGGGATGAACCACATGGGAACCACATAGTGGTTCCACATCAAAGCCCGGTCCAACGCCCGGCAGGCCATGGTCAGCCCGGCACGGTCCTTTGAAAAAATGACAGCGTCGACGAGCTTGTCGATAGCCGGATTTTTGATGCCCAAATAGTTGCGGCTGCCTTTTGGGTCTGCCGAAGCCGATCCCCCGACATCGCGCTGATCGTGGCCGGGCGAAAGGGATTGTCCCCAGCTTCCCACACTGATGTCATAGTCGAAAGTCTGCGTCTGGCGCTCGTACTGGGCCCCGTCGACCGTTTTGATTGTGACGCCAACGCCAAGCAATTCCAGTTGCTGCTGGTAAGGCAGGGCAATGCGTTCAAAGAGCGGGGAATCCAGCAGGAACTCGACTTCCAGCTTTTCGCCCTTGGCATTTTTGAGAACTGACTGGTTTCCGTCTTGCGTGACATTCCATCCTGCTTCCGCCAGAAGTTGCGATGCCAGGCGCAGATTCTTGCGCCGTTCCGTGGCGTTGTTGCTCACAGGGTTGGCATATTCCGTCGTAAGAACCTCTGCCGGCAATTGCTCCTTCAACGGTTCGAGCAATGCAAGTTCTTCCTTTGAAGGAAGGCCCTTCGCCTCCATTTCGGAGTTGTTGAAGTAACTCCGCGAGCGCGTGTATTGCCCGTAAAACAGGTTGGCGTTCGACCATTCGAAATCAAATGCAAGATTGAATGCCTTGCGCACGCGGACATCCTGGAGTTTCTCCCGCCGAAGGTTGAAGGCAAAGCTCTGCATGCCCTCCACGCCCTTCAGGTGGATCTCTTCCTTTATGCAGCGGCCATCTTTCATGGCCGGGAAATCGTAGGCCGTCGCCCAATTCTTTGAACTGTTTTCGGGTCGATAGTCGTATTGATCGCCCTTGAAGGCTTCAAGCGCCACGTTGGCGTCACGGAAATAGATGTATTCAATCTCATCGAAATTATCCTGTCCGAGGCTCACTGGCAGGTCCTTGCCCCAATAGTCCTCGACTCGCTTGAGGCGGATGGAAGCGCCGGATTTCACCTCCACGGCTTTGTAAGGTCCCGAGCCAAGCGGAATCTCCATGCTGGTTTCCCTGATGTCCCGCTGTTTGCCGTTGGCATCCTTGCCTGTCCACCAGTGCTTCGGCAATACCGGCAGCTGGCCGGTAATCAAGGGCAGTTCGCGGTTGCCTTTTTGCGAGAAGGTGAAGGTCACTTCGTGATCGCCTGTCTGCTCGGCGGTGGCGATGTTCTTGTAATAGGAATTGTAGAACGGGTGCGAATCCCGCAGGGCCTGCATGCTCCAGATCACGTCTTCCGGCGTCATCGCTTTTCCGTCATGGAAACGCGCTTCAGGCCGCAGGCGGTAGACTACCGATGACCAGTCCTCGGGAAACCACACGCCCTCCGCCACCAGCCCGTATTCGGTCGAGGGTTCGTCAAGCGAGGAGGCAAGCAGGGTTTCGTTGCTTGCGGCCGGGCCGGTCTCCCCCTTGAAGGTATAGGGGTTCAAACTGTCAAAGGATCCGACCACCGAGAGCCGCACCTTGCCTCCCTTCGGCGCTGCCGGATTCACATAGTCAAAATGCTTGAAGTCCGGCCCGTATTTGATGTCGTCAAAAAGGGTAAGGGCATGGCGGAACTGCCGGTCCTGGGCGCGGGCGCCGGGAAGCCCCGTGAGATTGGCAAAAGGTGTAAGACCTGCCAGTTTCAGGATGGTCCGGCGGCTGATGCCCATGGCTGCGTCTCTCCAGTCTTGATTCGATATTATAGATACGCACGGCTGGCCCCAAAAGAAAACACCGGCAAATCCTTGCCGGTGTTAATTTTTGGCAATAATTGCAGCGCTTAAGGGGCAGGAAATGGCTTCGGCGCATCCGACAGCGAGGCCAGATAGGCAAGGATGTCCGCCCGGGCCTGATCCTTTTTCACGCCGGCAAAGCCCATCTTCGTTCCGGGCATGGCGGCCTTGGGATCCTTGAGGAAGGCGTCAAGGTTCTCATAGGTCCATTTCTCGGCAGAGCGGGCCTTCATCCCGTCCGAATAGGTAAATGCCTCGTGGGCAGCGATGCCGCGGTCAACCACATCCCACAGGCCAGGACCGGTTTTGTTGGGGCCGCCCTTGGCAAAGTCATGGCAGGCCGCACAGGCCTTGGCGCCCGCCGCCCCCTTGGTGGCGTCCGCCGATGCCAGCAAAGTGCCGAGTGAAACCGCCGGAGCCGCAGTTGCAGCCTCGGCTTCCGCCGTGGCGCCACCTTCTGCAACTTCAATGGCAAAGCCCGGCTTTTCCGGAGATTCGCTGTGATAAATGACGCCCGAAAGCTCTTTCAAGCCAAATACCACCAATGCGGTTGCCAGAACAGCACCTGCAATCTTGTTGAATTCAAAACTATCCATGGGGCCAGCCGGTCCTTTGAAACCATTTATTCGGGCCGGAAACTAATTGTTTCTCAGGGCCGCTGCAATACGTATAAGAGCCCCTGAACAATTTGCCGCGCCCAGAATCAAGTCTATGATTGAATTCGACAATACCATCGTTGTCATTCCCGCCCGCATGGCCTCCCTGCGTTTGCCCGGAAAACCCCTGGCCGACATTCACGGGATTCCCATGATCGTGCATGTCTGGCGGCGGGCCGTTGAAGCCAACATTGGCAAGGTTCTGGTGGCGGCAGCCGAAAACGAGATCGCCGATGTCGTGCGCAGCCATGGCGGCGACGCCCTGGCCACCGACCCCGCCTTGCCCTCCGGCGCCGACCGCGTGGCTGCAGCTCTCAGCCTTCGTGATCCCCAGGGCAAATTCACTTCCGTGGTCGATTTGCAGGGGGATTTGCCGGCAATCGATCCTCTGGCGGTCCAGCGCTGTCTCGCTGGCTTGACCAATGACAGCGTTGAAATCGCCACCATCGCGCCCCTCGGCGAAGGCCGGGAAGTGGCCTATGCCCGTGATTTTGTGCGCGATGTGGGCCCAGAACACGATGCGCCCTACTGGCGTCACATCGGGGTCTATGCCTATCGCCGCGAGACTTTGGACCGTTTCGCCAGCTTGCCGGTGAGCACCCGCGAGGCCAGACGGAAGTTGGAGCAAATGCGGGCCCTGGACAATGACATGCGGATGGCCGTCGTGCGGGTTGATTCAGTGCCGCTCAGCGTCAGCGCTCCCGCTGATCTTGAGGCGGCGCGCCTACTCTTGAGGAAAAAACCATGAAAGCGAAAATCGCCTATCAGGGCGAACCCGGTGCCAACTCCCATATCGCCTGCATCGAGGCCTATCCCGGTTTTGAACCGCTGTCTTGCCGAACCTTTGAAGATGCCTTCCAGGCCGTAAAGGATGGCGAAGCGGCTCTTGCCATGATTCCCATTGATAATTCCGTGGCGGGCCGCGTGGCCGACATCCACCATCTGATGCCGGCTGCCAACCTCCATATCGTGGGCGAGCATTTCCTGCGCGTGCACCACCAGTTGCTGGCCCTGCCTGGCGTGCAGTTGAAGCAACTGCAGTCGGTTCACAGCCATGTGCATGCCCTCGGCCAGTGCCGCAAGCTCATTCATGAGCTCGGCCTGAAGGCGGTGGTCGCGGTCGATACGGCCGGCGCCGCGCGTGAACTGACCGAAATCAAGGACAAGACGCGCGGCGTCATAGCGACCCGCCTGGCAGCGAAAATCTACGGTCTTGAGATCTTGCGCGAAGATGTCGAGGACGAGGCCCACAATACGACGCGCTTTGTTGTGCTCTCGGCAACGGCCCAGGATGCGCCGCCGGACGACGGGCCGGTGATCACCAGCTTCATCTTCCGTGTACGGAATGTTCCGGCAGCGCTCTACAAGGCCATGGGCGGTTTTGCCACCAACGGCGTGAACATGACGAAACTTGAATCCTATCAGGTCGAGGGCCAGTTTTCCGCCACCCAGTTCTATGCCGACATCGAAGGCCACCCGGAGCACCGCAGCGTGCGCCTGGCCTTGGAGGAACTGGCGTTTTTCACCTCCTACATGCGGATACTCGGCGTCTATAAGGCCAGCCCCTACCGGGCCGAGATTGCCCGGAGAATGGCAACGCCTCAGGACGATTGAAGACTGGCGCGGATGAGGTGATGGGCGATGGCCAGCGGCAACGGTGTTTTCAGTCCGAAGGCGTGGCTTCCGTCCAGCATTGATTGAACCTCCTGCCTTTCGAACCAGCGCGCGGTCTCAAGCTCCTTGGGATCAACGACGATCTCATCGGTGAGGGCCTCGCCAATCAGCCCGATCATCAGGCTCGACGGGAAGGGCCAGGGTTGGTTCAGGTGAAACCGGATCTCGCCAACGCGCACCCCTGCCTCCTCGAAAACCTCCCGGCGCGCCGCTTCCTCAATCGTTTCGCCCGGCTCCATGAAGCCGGCAAGAGTGGAATACATGCCTTCCGGCCAGGCACTTTGCCGCCCCAGGAGCAACCGGCTGCCATGGCGCACCGCCATGATCACCACCGGATCGGTACGGGGAAAATGGTCCGTCTGGCAGGCTGTGCAATGGCGGCGGTAGCCCGCGTCCCGCATTTCAGTTCGCGCCCCGCAGTTGGCGCAAAACCCGTGCCGTTCATGCCAGTGCAGCAGGGAGCGGGCTTGCGCCAGGATGGCAAGCTCCCCCTGCGGCAGTTGCCCTGCCACGGCGAGGCTGCGCAGGTCCACCAGGTTTTCTTCCGCTTTGGTGGTGCTTGCGAACCAGCCGGAACCGCTCCCGTCGAGTCCTAAGAACACCCACTCCGGCGAATTTGCCTGCTGAAACGTCTGCAGCCTTCCGTCGACTATGACGGTCCTGTCGCCATTCATGTGGATATGCCGCGTCGAGGCCTGCGTGAGCAGGCGGCCTAGCCACCCTTCATCGGTTCTCTGGTTGGCGCGGCGGTCGAGGGAATTTCCAAGAAAGGCGAGAGCGGGTGAATGGGGCACATTGGCTCCGGTTGTTGCGATGCCGTGGGCGATAAATACGCGAAAAGAACAGATACTTAACTGAATCTTTACCAAAAACGTTAACTTCTAGGGAAGGCAAGAATTCAGGCGCCAGAGATTCGTTGTCGAGGGCACAAGGCGAATCCCAGGCCGTGAAATAAGTGGAAGAGCGAATGAAACCGGGAATTCCGTGGAGTGTAAAGGGCATTGAGCCAGAAACCCGTGAAGCCGCGAAGGAAGCGGCGCGGCGCTCTGGAATGACCCTCGGCGAATGGCTCAACTCGAAAATTCTTGATTCGGCCGATGAGCCGGAGTCTGCCCCAACGCCACGCCATCAGCGCCCTTCCGCTGGACGTGGTGAAGCTTCAATCCGGCTTGAGGATATTGCCGAGCAACTCTCCCGAATTGCGCGGCGCGAGCAAGATACCGCCCCATCGGGCTACGTCTCGGAGACCCGCCTTGAGGACGAGGAAAATCTTGCCAAGATCCTGAACCGCATCGAAAGCAACGAACGCCAGACGGTGGAGGCCTTCACCGCCGTAAACGAGCGCCTTGCGGTATTGAGCCGGCAGGTTCTGCAAACCGCGAAAATGCCGACGCTGAGCAAGGCGGAAGATCCGGCCTTCAAGTCGCTGGAAACCGCCGTCCGCAACATTGTCGAACATATTGAGATCAGTGAGCGCCGCACCCGCGACTCCCTGAAAACCATGCAGGACCGCATGGCTGAAATGGCCCAGCGCGCCACCTCGTCGAGCAGCGAGCAGGTCTTGCAGTCGGCCCCGGCCTTCACCAGCCTGGAAGCCCGTTTGAACGAACTTGCCAGCCGGGTGGAGCGCAGCGAAGGCAAGTCCGACGAAGAACTTTCAGAAATCACCCACCGGGAACTGTCCCAGCTCGCCGAGCGGATTGAATCGGTTCGCCAGTCCTCGGAACTCCTGGCCTCGAAGGCACAGACTGCTGCAGTCCAGACTTCCCAGGCGGAACTGCGCGAGATTGAGAAGCGCATTCTGAGCCTCTTGAAGGAGGCGCAGACCGCCTTTTCCGGCCAGGGCGGCAGCACCAATACGGAATTGCAGCGGCTTCGCGCCGAAGTCGGAGCCCTCAACCAGCGTATTGACAGCGCCCGTGCCGATACCGCCTCGGAACGCGATGTCCATGCCCTTCGGCTCGCCCTTGAGCAGCTCTCGACCCGGGTCGCGCAAGGTCCTGACATGCGGCCCTTGGCCGACATGGACCGGCGTCTCGTTGATGTCACCCAGCGCCTCGAACAGAGCCAGCAAGCGGCCCGCAACAATCCGCAGCTTGGCGACCTCGAGCGCCGCATGGCCGAATTGGATCATCGCCTGGATGAAGCGATGCGGCACCAGGGCGACGGCCAGGCCCAGTTTGCCCTCGAGCAGAAAATTTCGGAAGTGGCCGAGCGTGTGGGCCAGACCGAACATCAGCTCGGCCATCTCGAAACCATCGAGCGCGCCATCAATCAGTTGTTCGACAGCATCGAGCAAAGCCGCAGCTGGGCCAAGGACGTGGCGGAAGATGCCGCCAATCGCATGGCCGACCGGCTGATGAACACGCCGCACGCCCAGCCCATGTCGCTGGGGAGTTCCCCGGAATTGCGGGCCCTCGAAGATGGCCTGCGTGCCGTCCGGGAAAGCGCCAACAGCGCCGACCAGCGCAACCAGGAAACCCTGCAAGCCGTCCATGAAACCCTTGAGCAGATTGTCACCAAGCTCGCCGAGTTGGAAACCGCCGCCATAGGCCAGCAGGTTGCTGCTGCTGCCCAGGGGCAGCAATTTTCGTCTCCCCTCCAGCAACCGGACAATGCGTGGCGAAGTGAGCCCCATCACGCGGCGTCTGCACCGGAAACGCAGGTGCCCGAGCAGGATTCTGCGGCCGCCCGGTCTTCGTCAACACCCGATAGCCGTAACCAACCTTTCGAAGACAGGCACGCAGCATCGCAAGCCAACCCCCTGTCGGATTGGCTGTCAAATCCCCCTTTGCCATCCGCTCTCCACGATGAAGTCACGCCAGCGGAAGATCCGGAAGCGGCGGCCGATGATTTTATCGCGGCCGCGCGCCGGGCTGCCCATGCTTCGGCACAAAAGAGCATTCTTGCCAGTCTTGCGCCGGGCGCCAAATCGTCCCGCGGATTCAGCTTGCCTTTCCTGAAGGGCGCTTCGAAGCCAGCCAAGGGCAATCACACCGGCGAAAAGCTGCCGCCTGAAATCAAGCCAGCTGCCAAACCCACTGACAGCAAGCGCCGAACGCTCCTTCTGGCCGGTCTGGTTCTCTTGGCCGCCGTCTCGGCCTTCACCTTCAACATGCTCAACAAGCCGCAAAAGACCTCCTCCGTCGTGGCACCCGCGGGAATTGAAGGCAGCGTCCAATCCGATGTCCTGTCAAAGCTGAACAGCGTTGCGGCACGTGTCGCCGGCACGGACAGCAAGATCCCGACCGCAAAGACAACGGACAGTCTGCTGTCTGGCAATCCTGGCGGTCCGAGTTCCATAGATGATATCTTGACCGGCTCTCTTCCCGGTCACCGAACTGACGCCACCCTTGCCTCGATTGTCGCCGAGCCCGGCACTGCTTCGGCCGAACCTGAAATGCCCCCGGAGGAAATAGGCACCGAGGCCCTGCGCACCGCCGCCGAAAGTGGCGACCCGTCGGCGCAATTCATTGTCGCAACGCGCTATCTGGATGGCGAAGGCGTGCCCCAGGATGTGAACCAGGCCGCCCATTGGTATCAGAAGGCGGCGCTCGCCGGATCGGCCCCTGCCCAGTATCGCCTGGCCACCCTGTTTGAACGAGGCCGCGGCGTGCCCCGGGATCCGGCAACGGCCCTTGTGTGGTACCAGCGTGCAGCGGAGCAGGGCAACGTCAAGGCGATGCACAACGCGGCCGTCATTGCGGCGGGAACCGAGGCTGGAAAACCGGATTATGGCATTGCCTATAAGTGGTTTCTCGCGGCCAGCCGGAATGGCTTGAAAGACAGCCAGTTCAACCTGGCCGTTCTCTATGAGCGGGGACTGGGAACCAAGGCCAACGTCGACGAAGCCCTGTTCTGGTATCTGGTTGCCGCGCGCCAGGATGATGCGGACGCAAAAAAACGCGCCTATCGTCGTGGAAACGGTAAAGACCAAGGCAAAGGCCTGGGTTCCGCAACAGCCGCCGGCAAACGCCAACGTCGTGACCATCCAGGATGCTGCCTGGCAGGGCTCCCCGTCACTGACACAGAATCAATCTCCCCAGCCGGCGATTTCGAAGCAGGAGGCGGCAAACGATCCGGTTGGCCTCACCCAGCAGCTCTTGAACCGCTTGGGATTTAACATCGGCGAGCCTGATGGCAAGTTGGACACCCGCACCGCAAACGCCATCCGCCTGTTCCAGTTGCAGTATGGAATGAAAGTGACCGGTGAAGTGACCGAAGCACTGATCAGCAAGCTCCAGGCTACACAGGGTTGAGTCGGCCTCTAGCTGACGCGCCGTGCCGGGAACCTGTAGATCGCCCGCTGGCCGATCATCCAGACGCGGAAATCTCCTGACGCAAAGAGCCCCTTGAACGGCGGCGAGGATATGCTGAGGCTTCCGGTGAAACTGCCGAAGGCCGGCATGATGACGCGGCGCTCATCGGCGATGAAGCATTTGCCGTGAAGACGTTTTCCCCGCTGGCTCACCGCACTTCCCGGATGCAGGTGGCCGGAAATTTCAAACTCTTCGGGTTCCAGCGGCTTCGGTTCGTGCCTGAGAGTAATGCTGCCAAGCACCACTTCCCCGGCAATGCGCCCGCCAATGTCCGCTGGCGGGTGGGGGTCATGGTTGCCTGTGATCCACACCGTTGCGGCGCGTTCCGAGAGTGAGCGAAGCTGCAGCAAATCCGCTTCCGCGATTCTTTCCCGCGCCCCGTCGTCGTGAAAGCTGTCACCCAGGAAGATCAGCTGCGCCGGCCGTGATTGGCTGATGACCGTTTCCAATTGGGCAAGCGAAGCCCGCGTGTCATAGGGCGGCAGATGCACGCCGCGTCTCGCCATGTTGGAGGCTTTCTCCAGATGCAGGTCAGCGATCAGCAGGGCCTTGAACTCGGGCACGAAGAGCGCCCCCGAAAGATCGGGCACGAGGTCCAGCCCATTGAGGGTGATGCGGTGCTCCTTAGACAAGCCCCATGGCCTCGTCGATGAGGGCACCGGAGGCTTCGGCGAGAAGGGCATCATGGGCCTCGCCGTAAATTGATTCGCGCCCGATCTCAAGCAGCACGGGAACCGCAAGCGGCGAGACCAGCTCCAGCGAACGGTGCACGATTTGTCCTTTTATTCGCTTGAGCAGCGCGCCCAGCCGGTGAATGTCGATCAGTCCGTCGGCGGCATCATCCCATGCCGCCCTGAGCAGGATGTGGTCCGGCTGATGCGAGCGCAACACATCATAGATCAGGTCGGAATTGACCGTCACCTGCCGCCCGGTCTTTTCCTTTCCCGGCCAGCGCCGCTCGATGAGCCCGGCGATGATGGCTGCATTCCGGAAGGTGCGCTTCATCAGGTTGGATTCCGCCAGCCACGCTTCCAGGTCGTCTCCCAGCATATCCTCGTCGAAAAGCTTCTGCAGCGAAAGTCTGCCGGCGGAAATCATCAGCGAAAGATCGCGCACCGTCCAGATGACCAGCGCATACTCGGACGCCGAGAAGCCCAGGGGTTGGGCCCCCCAGCGCTCCAGGCGCCGCGTCAGCAGCATGCCGAGGCTCTGCAGCGCCAGGCGTCCCTCAAAGGGGTAACACACCAGATAGTGCTTTTCCGCCCGTGGAAAGGTCTCCACCAGCATCTGGTGGGCCAGCGGAACCACTGATTTCCGCCGCTGGGCCGAAAGCCAGTCCTGGACCTGCAATGGCAAGGTCTTCCACTTTGCCGGACTGCCTAGGATGTCGCGCACCCGTTCTGCCAGATAAGTGGACAGTGGAAACTTTCCACCCTGATAGGAGGGGATCATCGGGTCGCTGCCATGGGCCCGCGTGGCCAGTGCCCCGAATTCGTCGAGGCCCTCAAAACGCAGCACCTCTCCGGCAAACAGGAATGTGTCGCCAATGGAGAGCTGGCTGAGAAACCACTCTTCAAGTTCACCCAGGCTGCGCCCGCCGGTGAGCACCCGTTTGCCGAGCCGCCGCTTGACGCTGGCAAGGCGCACTTTCAGCATCTCCGCCTCGACGATGGTCCCCATGTTCAGCCGGTATTGCTGGGCGATCAGTGGATGGGTCAAACGCCATAGGCCATCGGCCCGGCGTTTCAGCTTTGCGTATTTTTCGTAAGCCCGCAGCGCGTAGCCTCCGGTGGCCACATAATCTATTGCCGCTTCAAAATCTGCAGGTGCGAGGTTGCGGTAGGTCCAGGCCCGCGTTACTTCGGCGAAGAGCTCCTCGGCGGAGAATGGCCCGGCGCAGGCGCAGCCCAGGATGTGCTGCGCCAGGACGTCCAACTTGAGAACTGCGGGATATTCCGTGTCCTGGGCATTCTCCTTGGCCGCCTGCAGGGCCGCCTCGCATTCCAGCACCTCAAAGCGGTTGGAGGGCACCAGAAGGGCCTCCGAGGGGCTGTCCAGCCGGTGGTTGGAACGGCCGATCCTTTGCAGCAAGCGGCTCGAACCCTTTGGCGCTCCCATATGGATGACGAGGTCCACATCGCCCCAGTCGATGCCAAGGTCGAGGGTCGACGTGCACACAACAGCCTTCAGCTTTCCCGCCGCCATCGCCGCTTCCACCTTCCGCCTTTGGCCCACATCAAGCGAGCCATGGTGGAGGGCGATGGCCAGGTGGTCCTCATTGGCCTCCCACAGGCCCTGGAACACCATCTCGGCCTGGCTTCGCGTGTTGACGAAAACCAGCGTCATCTTCGCCTTGCGGATTTCCTCATAGACCTCGGCGATGGCGTAACGCGATGAATGTCCCGACCACGGCACATGCTCGGCTGATTTCAGGATGCGGATGCGGGGCGCGGCACCCGCCTGTCCCAGCACCAGGGGAACCGGCGGCTGGCCCACCGGCGCCAGCCAGCTTTGCAGCGCCTGCGGATCGGCGACCGTCGCGGACAGGCCGATGCGCCGCGCGCCAGGGGCATAACTCTGAACCCGCGCCAGTGCCAGCGACAGCAACACGCCCCGCTTTGACGTCACCAGCGAATGAAGCTCGTCAAGAATGATGGACTTGAGATGGCGCAGCATATGGGCCGCCCCGGCATCGGCGATGAGAAGGGAAACCTGTTCGGGTGTCGTGATGAGGATGTCGGGCGGCTTCTCCCGCTGGCGTTTCCGCTTTGAATGCGGCGTATCCCCAGTCCGCGTCTCGATGGATATGGGTAGGGCCATTTCCTTCACCGGTGCTTCGAGATTGCGCGCGATATCCACGGCCAGCGCCTTCAAGGGCGAAATGTAAAGCGTATGGATGCCATTGCGCTCATGCGCCTCGGACAACTCCACCAGGCTTGGCAGAAACCCCGCAAGCGTCTTGCCGCCGCCGGTTGGCGAGATAAGCAGGGCGCTTTCGCCGGCCATGGCGTGGTCCAGGATGGCAAGCTGGTGGGCCCGCGGCTTCCAGCCCCGCCCTTCGAACCAGGCTTGAAATTTTGCAGGCAGATGACTCATGTCCCGGCAGCTTGACTCGGCAACAGCTCTAAAGCAACACGGGCCCCATGAAGCAGTCCGCCTCGCTCATGCCCATCAGTCACCGCTCCGTGCTGACCATCGCCGTGCCGATCATGCTGTCCAACGTGACCGAGCCGCTGATCGGCGTGGTCAACACCGCCATTATCGGGCAATTGCCGGAAGCCTACTATATCGGCGCGATTTCGATCGGGTCGCTGATTTTCTCCTTTCTCTTCTGGGGTTTTGGTTTTCTCCGCCTGTCCACTGGCGGACTGACGGCCCAGGCCGTAGGTGCGGGCGACGGCGCTGAACTCACCGCCGTTTTATGGCGTGCCTTGGCCATCGCCATAGCCGTCGGCCTCTGCCTCATACTGGCCAGCCCGCTCATTGAAAAAGTCTCTTTTGATCTGATGGGCGGCTCGCCTGAAATGCGGTTCCAGGGAGAAATCTATTTCCGCTACCGCATATTGTCTGCCCCCTTTGCGCTGACGAACTTTTGCATCCTCGGCTGGTTCGTCGGCCAGGGCCGCGGCACCATTGCCTTCGTTGTTCAGGTATTCCTCAATCTCACCAACATGGGCTTGGGCGCCTTGTTTGTTCTCTCACTTGGCATGACTGCGGATGGCGTTGGGCTTTCGGCGCTCATTGCCGAGTTTTCAGCGGCTCTGCTCGGTGGCCTGCTCATTTGGTTCTCCTTGCGGAAGTTCAAAGTGGCCGCCACCTGGGCGCAAATCTGGGACCGCGCAAAAATCATGCGCACCCTGGGTGCTAACGGTGACATCATGATCCGCACCCTGTGCTTGGTATTTGCGTTCACCTGGTTTGCCGCCCGCGGGGCCCGCGCCGGTGATGTGACCATCGCGGCGAATTCCGTGCTCCTGCATTTCTTCGAAGTGGCGGCCTATCTCATCGATGGCTTTGCCTATGCCTCGGAGGCCCTGGTTGGCCAATCCGTTGGTGCCAAAAACCGCGCCCGCTTTGACCGCGCCATTCGCCTGACAACCCTTTGGGCCCTTGTCGTGGGAGCCCTTTGCAGCGCCATCATATGGTTCGCGGGACCTTGGTTCATTGATCTCATGACGGTCAATGCGGCGGTGCGCGAAACCGCGCGGCACTATCTCTTCTGGGTGAGCCTGACGCCATTTCTCGGCACCATCTGTTTTCAGTTTGATGGCATCTACACCGGCGCCATGGCCACCCGCGACATGCGCAACATGATGGTGCTTTCGCTGATGATCTATTTGGCGTCCTGGTGGGTACTCGAGCGCAGCTTCGGCAACCACGGGCTTTGGGCCGCCCTCTGCATTTTCTTTGTTGCACGGGGCTTGACTTATGCTATTCGGTTGCCAGCACTGGCACGTGCAGCTTTTGGTTGAAAACTCAGCCTATAAACATAATGGGGAAAAAAATGTTGGAAGAATTCAAGAATTTTGCGTTCAAGGGCAATGCCTTTGACCTCGCGGTCGGCGTAATCATCGGCGGTGCGTTCGGCAAGATTGTCGGTTCGATCGTCGATGATCTGATCATGCCGGTGGTAAGTCTCCTTGCCGGTGGTCTGGACTTCAACAACTACTTCGTTGGCCTGAGTTCAAGCGTGACGGCAACGTCGCTTGCCGCCGCCAAGGAACAGGGTGCCGTTTTCGCCTACGGCAGCTTCATCACTGTCCTGATCAATTTTCTGATCATCGCTTTCATACTCTTCCAGATGGTGAAGATATCCAACCGGATGAAGAAGGCCGAACCGCCGGCCCCGCCGCCGGCGCCTTCCGCCAGCGAAAAGCTGCTTGCTGAAATCCGTGACGCTTTGGTTCCTGCCAAGAAGAAGTAAGCGTTTCAGGCATGACTGTCATGGGGCCCGGGTGCTGGACACCCGGGCCGCTTTTTTGCTCTAAGGGCCGCCATGAACACGCAATCGCATCTCACCGCCATTACCGCTCCCGCCCAGGTCGAACCCGACAGCGGCATCGTCAAGGCTGCCATGTATGGCTTTGGCAGGCCGGGCGTCATCCCGCTGTGGGCCGGCGAAGGAAACCTTCCCACGCCCCAGGAATTCAGCAAGCCCGCCGCCGATAGCCTGCTCGCCGGCGAAACCTTCTGAGGCACTCCCATGCGCAAGAAACCCGACATCTCCCTTTTCGACTGGCGCGTCACCGGTCCGGCACTGAAAGTGGCTTTCAGAAAGCTGGATCCGCGCCTGATGGCACGGAATCCCGTTATGTTCGTCACCTTGGTGGTGGCAGCGCTTTCCACATTGCTGTTCCTGCGTGATCTGTTCATCGGGGGTGAGAACGTCGCGATCAGCGGCCAGATCGCGGCCTGGCTGTGGTTCACGGTGTATTTTGCCAACGTGGCCGAAGCGATGGCGGAGGGTCGCGGCAAGGCGCGCGCCGACACGCTGCGCGCCACCCAGTCCGAGACGCCGGCGCGCAGGCTCCCCGCCATAGATGCGGACGCGCCCGAGATCGTCTCCAGCCGATCGCTCAAGCCGGGCGACCTGGTGCTGGTGACGGTCGACGACATCGTTCCCGCCGACGGCGAGATCGTCGAAGGCATCGCTTCAGTCGACGAAAGTGCGATCACGGGC
>SXGT01104674.1_pt1 | contig 14620 bp, 10 predicted proteins | sample 3176221 | NCBI WGS metagenome assembly SXGT01 (sample SAMN11356862, study PRJNA531348) | freshwater metagenome | isolation source: freshwater sample F1-120 | place: China: Fuxian Lake, Yuxi | collected 2017-12-25
ACAGAACTCGCGAGCTATCCGCTTGGAGGCAATGTGATGTATCGGCCGGGTACGCGTCTCATCAAACTCACGAATGACCCGAAGGTGTATGCGGTTGAACCCGGTGGAGTTTTGCGTTGGGTGACCAGCGAAAGCGTTGCGCAGTCGTTGTGGGGCACGAGCTGGGCCTCGCGGGTAGATGATTTGTCAGACAGTTTGTTTGGGTCGTACACGCACGGTGAAGACTTAGAAACGGCTCGCTATCCAGAAGGGTCGCTGCTCGTGGATGCGTCCTCAGGTACGTATTTTGTGATGGAGTATGGCGAACTTCGCGAGTTCACTTCGACAGCGTTGGGTGCTAATGGATACCAGACAAAAGATGCGGTGTCTGTGAATGCGTCGACGTTTGAACAGGGAGTGGACATCAGCGGGGAAGAAACGGAGCTCTCAGACGTGGCGAGTGTTGGGCTTGGGAAAGATATGGAAGAGGATGTCGTGGCGGTTGGAACAGATCCGAGCGGAGTGATTATTCAGGGTGGGGAAGCACAGGTGCTTGGGCGAGTGACGCTTTCGTTCCGTACCACAACGACCATGCAGCGTGTGAGTGTGTTGCTTGAAGCGGAGGACGATGCGGACGAAGATGCGGATGCAGGTGGGTTGGTTCGTGGGGATGATGAAGAACAAATCGAGCCGAATTTGGATAACGTGCGGTTGGTAGATTTGGATGGAAATGAACCATTTGGCGCAGCGAGTGTGGCGCAGAGCACAACGGGTGATGACGCTCAGGCACTCATCATGACCGGTTCGGTCACATTCAAAGCGGGGTCGCACACGTTTTTGCTCGTGGCAGACGTGGATGAGGATGCGCCTGTAGGCCAGACCTATCGGGCAACGTTTTATGTGACGGGAAGCCAGTTTGTGGTTGGTCCGGAGGAATCTGAGTATGTGACGCCGGAACGGTTGGCGTTTTCGTCCGTGGATGTGGCCGCAGGTGGTATTTCCGTTGCTGTGTCAGACGCAGCGGAGGATGTCGTTGTGGTTGGTGGGGAACAGGATGGCGTGACCGTGAACCAGTTTACGTTTACGAATGAAACGAGTGGTACAGCAACCGTAAGCAGTGTGACATTTACTGGATATGTTGATGAAGGGGAAGGCAACGACGACTTTGGAGCGGGGAGTGATATGGATGCGGGGACGGCGACATTTGTAAAACAAGTTGTTACATCACTGTCGCTTGTTTCCGCGACGTCGGGTGCCGCTCTCGGAACGTGTGGAACAATTGGGTCCGACGGAACCGTTTCGTGTACGGGGATGAATTGGGGGTTGAGTGCGGGTGAGTCGGAGGATGTACAACTTGTCGTGTTCATCAGCGGATCAGCTCCATACGATGAAGGAGCAGACCGTGTTGCATTTGATATTGTGGAAGAAGAAGATGTGATCGCATCCCTTTCGGTTTCTGTGACGACCCCAAATGGTGGGGAGGCACCGGCTACGGTGTTAACCGTGGCCGACCACGGAACACTCACCATCGAAGGATCTGGTGCACCGGACACGATTTTGGCCATGAGTACAACGGATCATTTGGTGTACACCATGACGTTCACGGCTTCCGATATTGAAGGCGTCGAAGTCGATGGATTTTCTCTTCGGTTGTTGAGCCCAGATGGTTTGCGGAGTCTTTCTGATGGTCGGTTGCGATACACTTCTGCAGGCGTAGAGACAACGGTTGAGGGGCAGAAATCAGCGAGTGGACTTTTGTTTTCAAATGCATCGGTGGTTGTTCCGGCCGGCTCGTCAGTAAGTGTGGATGTGTATGCGGACGTTGCCTCGAGTGGGTCGGGGGCAAGTTCGGGCGATGAGCTTGGGTTTGGCGTAGAGACAACGGTGTTTACGGGGCACGGAGTGTTGTCGGGAGTCACGTTTGGAGCTGGCGATATTGGCGAGGCAATCACCATGGATGCTGACGACGGATCGTCTGCGACGGTGCGAAAAAATCTCCCAGCTATCACGTCACTCGTTTCTTCTGTTGATACAGCACCCGCTACGGCTCGTGCTGCTGAAACTCTGCGTTTCACACTCGCGTCCAAAGGCGAAGGAACTGTTCAATTAGACACTCTCACATTTCGCGTAGACCCAAGCGATATTGGCACGACCGGCGATGACAATGACTTGCTTGAGTATTGGGCGGACGTGAATGGAGATTCGCGTGACGACGACGACATTGTGGACCTTATCGATGTCGCCGCTGATGATGTTCTTGCTGAGGCGTCGAACGACGACGTGGACTTTTCCATCTACGATTCCTCTGCTGCCGCACGTGACACCTCTCCCGCCGGCATTACCACCGCCAGCGGCGACTACGGACTCATCACGGTGACGTTCGCAAGCCCATTGAGTATCTCTAGCACGGGCCGCACGCTTTCGCTCGAACTTGATTTGTCTGGCCTTGCTGATGATGAAGGAACCGTGACGGTGACACTGCTCGGATCTTCAGACTTCGTGTGGGGAGATGGATCATACGCGCTCGGATCTTCTTCGCTCACCGGCACAGGAGTGAGTGGTATTCCCCTTTCCAGTTCAACGATTACGATTGAATAAGTATGCAAACACGTGTCATTCCGGCATTGCTATTGAGTGTACTGATTCCTACCAGTGTTTTTGCGCGTACGCCAAACGATCCAAAGTACGACGAGCAGTGGTATCTCGAAACGGTTTCGGCACCCGCGGCGTGGGACACCACCACAGGATCGGCTCAGGTTATTGTGGCGGTGCTGGATTCGGGTATGGATTTGAATCATCCGGATTTGGAAAACAATCTTTGGACAAACCCGGGCGAGGTGGCGGACGACGGGAAGGATAACGACGACAACGGGTTTGTGGATGACGTGCATGGGTGGGACTTTGTGGAAGACGACAACACAGCAACGCCTACTGTTGAGGCTGGATACTCGGAAGACGGTGTGGCGCACGGAAGTGTGATTGCGGGTATTATTGGGGCGGTGTCGAACAACGGCACGGGCGTGGCGGGGATGAGTTGGAATGTCAAAATCATGCCCGTGCGTATATTGGATGATTATGGTTCCGGCACAGCGAGTGCCGCGCGAAAAGCGATTCGGTATGCCATCGAAAACGGCGCGGACGTGATTAACTTGAGTTTCACGGGCGAGGACATGGATGTGTCGTTTGAGGAGTCGGTGAAGCGTGCTTACGAAGCGAACATTCCTGTGGTCGCTGCCGTGGGGAATTTGAATGGCGGTGGGTTGAATTTGGATGAGACACCGTTGTATCCAGCTTGTTTTCAAGCAGGAGACGAGGATTATGTGATTGGAGTAGGTGCAACGGACGAGAACGACAAAAAAGCCGAGTTTTCAAACTACGGTTCAACCTGTACCGACATTGCTGCTCCGGGAGTAGATATTTACAACGTGATGTATCAAAACGCTGCATGGGATTTTCCTACGTACTACGATGGTGGATGGTCGGGGACTTCTGTGGCTTCTCCGGTGGTGACAGGAGCGATTGCTTTACTGAAGTCTGTCTATCCATCCATGACGGTAGATGCCATTCGTTCCGTATTGCAGCTTTCTGTGGATCCGCTGCAGGACGCAGCATACCGTTCTTCCATGGGTTCCGGACGGTTGAATATTGCCCGTGCGTTTGAGATTGCGCCCGCGTTCGCGGCATCGGTTACACAAGAAACGCAATACGGTACTTCTCCCATTACCGGAGAGACAGAAGAAATTACTCCCGTAACTCCCGGCATGTACATTCGTTCGGCGAGCTACGACACGGTGTACTATGTGGACACCGACAATAAACGTCACCCGCTCTGGGACGAGCAAACGTATTTCACTTGGAACGATTCGTGGGATGCGGTGACGTGGGTGACGGACGCAACGCTTACGACGTTGTCGCTGGGTTCGCTGTTGCCGCCGAAATCTGGAGTTGTCTTGGTGAAGTTACAGAGTGCCTCGGAGGTATACGCTGTGGAAGAAGGAGAAACGCGGTATGTGCCCGTGTTGCGTGAATTGAGTTCGGAATCCGTCGCTGTAGCCATGTACGGAAGCGACTGGGCGAAGTATGTCATCGACATTGAGCCAACGTTGTACACCCACTATGTAATGGGCGAGCCCATCGTAGCCGCCGAGGCGGTGGATACGACTGTTTTGGAAGCCCAGCGCTAATTTCGCCCAGAATGGTATACTAATACACGTTATGCCAGAGCCAACATTTGCCAAGAAAAACATCCTTGTGACGGGCGGGGCAGGGTTTATTGGGTCCCATTTGTGTGAGCGGCTGCTCAAGGAAGGGAATCGTGTGATTTGCATCGACAACTTTTCGTCGGGGCACGTGCGCAACATTGATTCGCTTTTGCAGAACCCAGATTTTCAGTTTTTGCGATTGGATATCAACCAGCCGTTTGAGCTTGAATCGTTTAGTGAACTCGCAGGGTTCAAACTGCCGTTTCAGGGGATTCAACAGGTGTACCACTTGGCTTGTCCCACTTCCATCAAGCAGTTTGATCAGTACAAAATTCAAACCGTGCTCGTGAGCTCTGTTGGCACATACAATACGCTGGAGTTGGCTCGCAAGTATCGAGCGCGCGTGTTGTTGGCATCGAGTGCTGTGGTGTATGGTCCGCGCAATAAACAGAACCCATACGTAGAAGAAAACATGATGGGTGTGGTAGACCAGTTGTCGCCGCGCGCGTGCTACGATGAAGGCCGACGGTTTGCTGAGACCATGTTTGCTACGTATCGCGACGTGCATGGGCTCGATGTAAAGATTGCACGCATTTTCCGCACGTACGGACCACGCATGCCGTTGTTTGATGGTCAGCTCATCCCGGATTTTATTTTGAATGCGCTGGATGGGAATGATGTGATGATTTACGGTGACAAGCCATTCCACACGTCTTTGTTGTATGTTGCAGATGCCGTGGATGGGATCATTCGTTTGATGAATGCAGCTCCTGAACACTGGCTCGTGAACATTGGGAGCGACCTCGACGAAGATATTTCGCAGGTGGCGCAAAAAATTCTCGATCTCATCGGTACAACGGCGCACATTCGTCATGCAGACGCGCTCACATTCCTCTCCGAGTTGCCGCTTCCGCGCATTACGCGTGCCAAAGAACTCGGCTGGCTTCCACTCGTGCGCCTCGAAGACGGTTTGCGTCGCACCATTGAGTACGTGAAAGCGAATAAGATTTTGCTTACAACACTTTAGGTTCGCGGGTGCGCAGGTTCGCAGGTTCGCAGGTCCACTGCGGTTCTGAGAACCTAAGAACCTGAGAACCTGAGAACCTATGCTCACCGTCGCCATCATTCCCGCCTACAATGAATCCGCGCGCATTGTTGCCGCCGTCCGTGACGCGCGGAGTTTTGTGGATGCGGTGGTGGTTGTAGATGATTGTTCGGCGGACGACACAGGGGAGCGGGCGAGGGAAGCGGGAGCGACCGTGGTGCGACATGTAATTAACCGTGGGCAAGGAGCGGCGCTGCAGACAGGCACGGAGTATGCGTTGCGGGTTCTGGAGGCAGACGTGTTGGTGCATTTTGATGCGGACGGACAGATGATGGGTTCGGAGATTCCTCTGATGATCGCGCCGATTGTGGCGGGAGAAGCGGACATTGTGTTTGGCTCACGGTTTTTGGGAAAGCGGGCGAACATGCCGATGACACGACTGATGATGAATCGACTCGCCAAGTGGTTCACCCTTGTCATTTCAGGTATTTCACTTACGGACACACATAACGGTTTTCGTGCTTTGTCTCGCCATGCGGCCGAACAAATTGTCATTACCCTCGACCGCATGGCGCACGCGTCGCAAATTCAAGATCTCGTGAAAGTGAAGCGCTTGCGCTACACGGAGCGGCCGGTCACCATCACGTACTCAAACGAAACGCTGGCAAAGAGTCCGTCGTCGTTGCGTGCCTTTGGCATTGTGAAAGATATTTTGAAAGATAAGTTTTTCACCCACGTATGATGTTTCAGGTTGGACTCGTGGTGTTTGCGGCGTTTGCGATGGCACGAACGCTCAAACAGTATCGCAAGCAGCGCGTGAGCCTGCATTGGTTTTTGCTATGGAGTGGGTTGTGGGTGCTCGTTATTGGGGTGGCATTGTTGCCGGAGACGGCGGACGCGGTGGCGAAATTGGTTGGGGTTGGTCGCGGGGCGGACTTGGCGGTGTACATCGCTGTTGTGGTGTTGGCGTACGCGGTATTTCGACAATTTGTGCGGCAGAGCGAGACAGATCGTGCTATCACGCAACTGGTGCGACGCATAGCCGTGAACGACGCGAAACCTCCAAAGAAATAGCTATGTCACCACGTGTTGCGATCGTCTATCTTTCCTACAACGCCAAACCATATTTGAAACACGTGGTCGACTCCATTGCAGCTTTGTCGTATCCAAAAGAGTCACTCGCGTTCATTGTCGTCGATAACGCCTCACCCGACGGGAGTGCTGACCTCATTCGCGAAACAGTTGTCCCTCGCTCGGGTCACGATCTTCCAACCGTCGTCTTTTTCCCATCCGCCACGAACCTCGGTTTTTCTGCCGGATGCAATCTTGGTATCGACCACGCATTGCTCGGTGGATTCGACTACGTGTATCTGCTCAACAACGACGCAAAACTCCAACCAGAGGCCATTACCGAAGCGGTTGCCATGGCTGAGTCGGACGCGAAGATTGGGGCGGTACAATCGCTTGTGCGACTTTGGAAAACACCGGAGAAGATCAATGCCACCGGCGGAATGGTACATTTTTTGGGGTTCGGATTTGTGCGTGATAACGGGAGAGCGATGTCCGAGGCGGACGTGGCACCACTCGATGGAACGGATATTGCGTATGCATCGGGGGCGGCGGTGTTGTACCGTGCATCTGTGCTGCGAGAAGTTGGGTTGCTCGATCCGTTCTATTTTTTGTATCACGAGGATTTAGAACTTGGTTGGCGTATTCGGTTGGCAGGGTACCGCAACGTGTTAGCTGCGCGCTCCGTGGCAGAACACAACTACGAATTCAAACGCTCAATTCAAAAATTTTTCTGGATGGAACGCAACCGGTGGGTTGTAGACCTCGGGTTACTGCGCCTGAGAACGATACTTGTTTTGTTGCCGTGGATGCTGACACTCGAAGTCGCATTGATCTTGTTTGCTCTCAAAGGTGGATGGATTCGTGAGAAACTGTTGGTGTACCGCGACTTGCTGCGCCCGGCAACCTGGAAGCATATCCGTGCCAAGCGACAAACCATTGCGACCCTGCGTCGCGTCGAGGACCGCGACATCGTGCGATACTGGACTTCACGCATTGCCCATCAAGAAGTCTCGAATCCTATCGTTGACTATGTGGCGAACCCTGTTTTGACGGTTCTTTGGTTTCTGATTCGCCCATTTGTTCGGTAGTCCGTGTATGAAAATCGCTCACGTTGTTTGCACTTACCCACCGTATCGTGGTGGCATGGGACACGTTGCTTTCGAGTACGTGGAGCGTTTGCGTGCACGCGGGCATGATGTCCATGTGTTTACGCCGCGCTACGGACACGCCATCGAGGGGGACCCCGACTACGTGCATCGTGTCCCTTCGCCGCTCCATGTGGGAAACGCTGGTGTTGTTCCGTCACTGTTTCGTCGCCTGTCTGGGTTCGATGTTGTTCACTTGCACTATCCGTTTTTTGGCGGAGCGGAACCCGTCATTGTACGTCAGGCGGTGCGACACGATCAGGCGCTTGTGCTCACCTATCACATGGACACGGACGCACAAGGAGTTCGCGGAGCGATTTTTGAGGCGCACCGTCGGTTGTTGTTCCCGTGGCTCATCAGTCGCGCCGATCGAGTGCTTGTGAGTTCACAAGATTACGCGAACGCGTGTGCTCTGCGGCATGTGCCTGACGTTGCCAAGCGTTTGGAGACATTACCATTTGGTGTTGATCTCGAACGATTTTCTCCCGGAGAGGATTTGGCGTTACGCACGAAACTTGGCATCAAAGAGGGGGTACCCGTGGTATTGTTTGTTGGTGGCATGGACACATCGCATCATTTTAAAGGCGTGTCCGTTGCGCTTGCGGCATTGGAACAGCTCAAAGCCCTTAAGTGGGAAGCGGTGTTTGTGGGCGAAGGGGATTTGCGCGCGACGTATATGAAGGAATCTGTCGGATGTGGATTGGGTGAACGGGTACGATTTGTTGGGAGTATTCCCGATACGGAGTTACCGCGGTACTATCGGATGGCAGACATGCAATTGTTCCCTTCAACCTCTCGGGCCGAAGCGTTTGGGCTGGTGGCTTTGGAAGGGGCGGCGAGCGGTATTCCGTGCATTGCTTCAGATTTGCCCGGGGTGCGCAGTGTGGTGCTCGACGGAGAAACGGGCTTGCTGGTTCCGCCAGGAGACGCGCAAGCGCTTGCGCGAGCCCTGCAAACGCTCATTGAACATGTGGATGTTCGTGAGCAGCTCGGTGCTTCCGCACGCAAACGTGCCGAAGCGGAATTTGCCTGGGACCCACTTATGGCCAAGCTTGAACGCATCTATCGTGATGCGGTCACAGATCTTTCTCGTGTCTAGCGTCTAATACTCTACTGCTTTCGTTTTTGTGAACATTGGAGTCATCACCAATCTCTATCCGCCGATGGCGCGCGGAGGAGCAGAGCTCGTGGCACAACGCATTGTGCAGGAGCTGCATTTGCGTGGTCACAAAGTGTTTGTGATTTCAACGAAGCCCTACGATGGTTTGTCTTCGCTTGCGCCCGCTGTGACAGACCAGTCTATTGAGAAAGTGTATCGGTTCTATCCGTTCAATCTCTACCATCAGCTGAATGACCACCGGTATCCATTCGCCATGCGTGCTTTGTGGCATTTGACGGACTTGTGGAGCCCGCACGCCGCACGTGCCGTGGGTTCGATCCTCGAAAAGGAACAACCCGACGTTGTGTTGACGCATAACTTGAAGGGGATTGGGCTTGGGGTGGCAGCAGAAATTCGCCGTCGCGGAATTCGTCATGTTCACACTATTCACGATGTGCAGCTCTCCGTGCCGAGCGGTTTGTTGTTGCTGGGCGAGGAAGATTCTTTCTTGAATCGTTCGGTGTTTCGAAAGTGGTACGAACGACGGGTGCAGCAGATGATCGGCTCGCCGGATGTTGTGGTTTCTCCCTCACAATTTTTAGCGTCGTTTTATCGCCAGCGGCACTTCTTTCCAAAAAGTCGCGTAGAGGTTTTGGCAAATCCGGCTCCGAATCTCACACCCCAGGAACGCACCGAGCATGCGCCAGGCCCCGTGCGTCTCCTCTATGCCGGCCAACTCGCAACGCATAAGGGCGTGCTCTTTTTGCTGCGTGCGTTGAACACTCTCGATATTCCGTTTCAACTCCACATTGCCGGCGAGGGCAAACTGACACCCGAAGTGACCGCCTGGGCACAGCGCGACCAGCGAGTGATGTATCACGGGTTTTGTTCGCTCTCAAATCTGACAAAACTATTTGCGATTTCCGACGCAGTCGTTGTTCCTTCGTTGTGCTACGAGAATTCTCCGACGGTGATTTATGAATCGTTCCGTGCCGGGGTCCCCGTTGTTGCGGCGGACATTGGTGGAGTGGGGGAGTTGGTGCGTGATGGCGACAATGGCTATTTGTTCCGTCCCGGTGATGAAGAGGGCCTACGTTCTGCTGTACGCCGGATTGCCACCGAAGAGCACGACTTCCGTTCGCATGCCGATCGCATTCGTGCCTCTATGGAACAACATGCACTGGCGACCTACGTAGAAACCCTCGAAGGATTCATGCAAAATGCTCCCAAAGAAAATCCCGCTCAATGAGCGGGATTTTCTCTTAGGATTGTTTCGTTCCGGAAAATGCTTTGAGAATTTCGAGTGGAACCGTGAAGACAACGGTGTTAGAAGCGTCGGAAGAAATATCGTTGATGGAGTTGAGGGTGCGCAAGTGGAGGGCTCCGGAGGAACCGGCCAAGATGTTTGCCGCCTTCGCCAAGTTCTCTGCCGCAGCCACCTCACCTTCTGAGTTGATGATGACGGCGCGACGCTCGCGTTCCGCCTCCGCCTGTTTTCCGATGGTGCGTACCATGTCGGGTGGCAGGTTGATGTCTTTGAGTTCAACGGTGGAGACTTCGACTCCCCACGTGAGAGTTGCTTCGTCGACAATCTTTTCGATTTTTTCGGAGATGACTACGCGTTGTGAGAGGAGTTCGTCGAGGGTGACTTCACCCACGATGTTACGCATGGTGGTTTGGGCAAGTTGCAACACGGCGTAGTGAATGTTTTCAACATCGATGACCGATTTTGCGGCGTCGACAATCTTGTAATAGATTACCGCGTTGATTTTTGCAGACACGTTATCTTTTGTGATGGCATCTTGGGCTGGGACGTCTACAGCCTTCAGGCGCAAGTCCACTTTCCGCATGGATTGAAATACCGGAATCACGAGGCGCCATCCTGGGCCAACCATGCCGGTGTAACGCCCCATGGTGAATTTAATCCCACGTTCATACTGGTTCACCTGGCGCAGGGAGATGACGAGAATGAACAAAATGAGCGGAAAACTGGACATGAGCGACGCGATGAGTGTGAAGAGGTCGTCCATAGAGTGAGAAATAAATGATTGCTGACACGGTACACACAGTGTTGTATTTTCGCAACGGGTCTACTCGTCGTGGATATCGAAACGGAAGACATGCACTTGTCCATCGCCGAGTGCCCACCAGTCATCTGCAACCCCTTTGGCTGTCTCTACAATGCGTGCAGACTCCCACCAGTAGGTGTCGACGACGTAGTAGAGCGTGGTTGCGGCGGGAAGTGTACACTCCGGGTCGTTGTTACAGTGAGTGTTTACGAGGGAGAGGGAAGCGACGGCGGTTTCGCGTGCGGGGCGTTCGTTCATGGCAAGGAACTGCTCATAGAACGCACCGCCGGTTGGGATGGGGTAGTAGAATTGGTCGCCAAAGTAGCGAACAAAGCCAAGTTCACGGATGGCGGCGGCGGAAACTGACTGGTTTGCGAGTACGGCGTAGGAGACTCCATCTGCGTTCTCTTCGATGGAATGCACGGCATCAATATCAGATTGACTCACATTGTAGCCGTGGTTGGCTTCGTAACCGTCGTTGCGTGGGTAAGCGAAGTAGGTGGAGCTGATGATGATGATCGTCAGCAATAGGCCGAAACTGATGCGTAACGAAAGAGGACGCACACAGAGGGTCTCCCAGCATCGGAGGATGGCAAGCAGGGCAAGAGGAGAAAGGGCGAACGCCAGGAGAGGAAGCAGACGTGCAGCGTAGTTACCGCGTTCGTAGTCGATGAGAAAGGAGAAATCAACCGCGGAGGTAAGTAAGAGATAATTGGTGAAGAGCATGGCAGCAAATGCCACGAGCGTTTTTGTTGCCAATACCTGTTTTTTTACCCCGATCCACCAACCAAGGAATGCGAAGACAACGAGAAGGAGCAGGGCATTTCCTGCGATCAGATAGGCAAGGTCGAGGAGTGGATTGAAACGGTTGGCGAGAAAGACATCGAGATGGAGACTTGAGAGGATGGTTTGCCAAGAAAAAGCGTCGGTACTGAGACCAAGGGTGTGAGTTGATCGCCAACTGTTGAGGAGGAAACTGGCTGGAAGAGCAAAGCACCCTACAAGAGCAGAGAGAGCGAAGAGCCATGTGGCGGGGCGACGCAAACGACCGCCGGCGCGGGCTGGGTCAAGGGCGAGCAGGGAGACAAAAACAATGGCTGGAATACCGGCGATGGGATGGATGATGAGGGTGGCGATGGCTGGTAGCAGAAGGGCTGGTGGGCGTGGTTTGGCGCCGAATGTGAGATAGGGCACGCTCGCGAGGATGAGCAAGAGAAGCCAGAGATTCCCGAGGCCTTGAGGGGTAGTGGTAACAAAGGAAGAAAGAGGGAGCAGGAAAAGAAGTGGCAGCAGAGCGACTGCCCGTCGACGTTGGTTCGTGAAGCATGCGGCGGCCGTCATCCAAGCACAGGGCAAAAAGAGAGCTGTCAGCACGGGAACCAGGAGACGATCGGCCAACTCGATGGGGAGGGAAAAGCCGTGGTGCAGGGTAAGGACGAGCGCGTACTGGCCGATGTAGTAGAGGGGTTTGGGAGTGATGGTGCCGTACTGAGCGATGTGTGATTCCGTGGACTGATGGATGTAGGGATCAAAACCTGATCCGAGAGGGAAGACGGCAAGATTTACGCTCAGAGCTGTAAACAAGAGAAGGGAAAAGACAGGAAGAACAAGAATGGGCTCACGTCCACGTAACGACAAAAATGTTGCCAAGCAAGCAGTGGTTGCGAGAGCCACAAACGCGACGCCAGGCACGACGTTCCAAGGAGAACGAATTGCCTCTGTGGTGGCGGAAGACAGAAGCAGATGTCCAAACAAACCGACGGCAAGTAAGCAAAGAATGACGGCACCAAATACAACGGATGGAACAACATGTGTGGATTTCTTCCACCCGGCCATCCATTCCCGCAGACTCCATGTGTGATGACGCCCCATCCACCAAGCGATCGGCGGCACAGCAACGATCATCCCATGCACCACTGGTGCGGTTATTGCATCCAAATAATACGCCGCACTTCCCACCACCATCACGATAGACAACACCCACCACGCACCAAGCCACCACGCAGATGTTCCCGCCTCGCCCAGCCCGCGCCCAGCCATCTTTCCAAAACCAACCACAAACGCTACAAGCAAAACGCCACCCATCAAGGGTGACGCCCACAGAAGGTTGTTTGCGAAGAAAAGCGCTAGAAATACAAAGGAAAAGATGGTAGCATGCTTCTGTAATGCGTGCGCAAACATAGTGAAGGCATTCTATCATTCTCTTGCATGACCTTCGAGCGTGACCCGGAAAAGTTGTATCCTCACGACCGTCTTTTGGCCAAGACGCTGCTTCCGTTTATTCCGATGAGCATCACCCCAAACATGGTGACTTGTTTGCGGATGATGCTTACGCCTGTTGTTTTGTTGTTTTTGTATTGGCGACGGTATGACATTGGGGTGCCTTTGTTTGTCTTTGTGGCGTTTACGGATGCTTTGGATGGAACGATGGCACGTGTGCGAAAACAAATCACGGATTGGGGGACGTTTTACGATCCGATTGCAGACAAGCTGCTCATCGGTTCTGTGGTGTTACTCGTGGTGACACGCCACATCAATCCATTGTTTGGGTTACTGATTGTTGCGATTGAGTTGATGCTGGTGGCAGGCGGGTATTGGCGACGTCGGTGCGGACAGAGTGTGCGGGCGAACATGGTGGGGAAAGCGAAAATGTTTTTGCAATTTTTAGGGGTGACGTTGTTGTTGGTGGAGGTGTGGTCCGGTGCGCAGCTCTTTTTGGATGTATCGATTGCCACGTTGTCACTGGCGATTGTTGTGGCGATTATTAGCTTGTTTACGTACGGCTTATGAGACGGTTCGGTGACATACGCACACGAATGGTTGTACTGCTGGCAGCAGCGGCGTTGTTTGCCGGGTCGCTTTTGCTGGCGTCTGTTGGGCGTATCTATGTGTCGCCTGATGAAACAGCAAACGCATTTTTTGCCGAGCGGTTTGCTCGAACGAGTACGTTGTCGTTTGTTGAGCCGCTCAACGCCATTGCAGACGGGCGTATCCATCCACGCAGTACAGAAGTCGTCGAGGGAAAGACGGTGCCAGGGAGTTTTTTAGGGTTGCCAGTGTTGTATGGTTTGGTGGCGGCGTTTATAGGAGTGTGGGTGCTGCCGTTGTTGACAGCGTGTGTGGCGGCTCTATCGGTGGTGGCGTGGTACGGCGTGGTGCGACGCGTGTTTGGCGCCACCGTGGGTGTGCTTGCGACGGTGTTGCTCGCAACGCATCCGGCCTGGTGGTACTACACCTCGCGTGGGTTCATGCATAACGTGTTATTTACGTCGTTGTTGGTGTTTGCGGTGTACGCAGTAGTGGCACGGCCTGTGTTTGCGCGGGTGCGGCGGCCGGAGTCGTTGCGTGTGTTTGGCGATGCGGCGCTTGCGGGGTTGTGTGTTGGGCTGGCGTTGTTTGTGAGAACATCGGAAGTGTTGTGGGTGTTACCGCTGTGTGTTCTCCTTCCGCTCGTTGGATATCCGAAAACGGCTTGGCGACGTGGAGTGAAACAGGTCTGCACGTTTGTGGTTTTTTTGGGTCTGTCGTTAGTCCCCATGTTCGCGCTCAATGGGTCCACGTACGGGTCACCCTTTGAAAACGGATACACCGTGACCACGGACACACAGCTTGCCGTACCAGACACGGAGATAGAGAGCCTGTTACCAACCATTTCCACGTCCACGGTACCCACCTCTCGGTTAGGCACGTTCGACTGGCATGCAACAAAAGCGAACACGAAATATTATCTGCTTGGGTTGTTTTGGTGGCTCACCTTGTTGTGTTTGATGGGGGCTCCTCACATGCTTGGGACTCGGACGGAACCGTCCACGCGTGTCCGAGCGAAACGAACGTATTTGGTTGGCACTGCAGTTGCGGCGTTTGTGCTTGTGCCGCTCTACGGAAGTTGGACCTTTTTTGATAACCCAGACCCTGCGCAAATCACGATTGGGAATTCGCACATTCGTTACTGGCTTCCATTGTTTGTCCTTTCCACCCCGTTTGCTGCGACAGGGATTGTGTGGCTTACG
>SXGT01341774.1_pt1 | contig 14618 bp, 8 predicted proteins | sample 3176221 | NCBI WGS metagenome assembly SXGT01 (sample SAMN11356862, study PRJNA531348) | freshwater metagenome | isolation source: freshwater sample F1-120 | place: China: Fuxian Lake, Yuxi | collected 2017-12-25
ACCGTGGCCCAGTCGAGAATCTTTTCGATGCGCCCGCGCAGGCGCGTGGCGGTTTCGGTCTTGGTCTCCCAGATCGGCCCCAGCACCTTGACCACCAGCGCCGTGTCGATTTCAGCCACGGGCAGCGCGCCAATGAACGGCCTGGCATAAGTCTCCAGCGTGTTTTCCCATTGGCTGATGTGCTTCTCGTTCTTCCAGCTCGAACGATGGGCGCTGATGTAGGCGGCAGCGCACTGATCGAAGGACATCGCCTTGGCGCGTTCCACCGCCTCGGCCTGCTTGATCGACCGTCGCGCATCGAGTGGGTCTTTGCCATCGAGCAACAACTGCCGGCATTCTTTCGCCTTCGCCCGCGCCTCGGTCAGATTGACCGTATGCACCGCACCCAACCCCATCTCGCGCTGCTTGCCCGACAACGTGAAGCGGAATATCCAGCTCTTCGACCGCGACGGCGACACCTGCAACCACAGCCCGGCACCGTCGCCGTAGTAACCGGGTTTTACGAACTTGCCCACCGCCAGCGGCGTGAGCTTTTCAACGAGGCGCGCCATTTCTCTACCCCCATTGCTACCCACACGATATAGGTGGATTCTAGCGGATTGTGGTGGATTGTGTTAGACTTCGTGCAAGGCTTAACCCTTTGATAAATATGGGGCGGATGGACTGCCGTGGAAGTCGCTGTACCTTGTCTATACGGACGTCCACTCCGCCAACGTTTCAAGCAAAAAAGCGCCTTCCGGGGCGCTTTTTTGTTGGTGCGCCCGGCAGGGCGCCGGGCCGCCGCGATTTCGTTGGCGGTGACGCGGCTAAAGTCGTTCGGCCGTGGGCGAAATTGCACATCTTGATATGTACGGCTAATTGCCGTACTATGAGTTCAGGAGGATTATTGCCATGCCTGCAGCCGTTTCCACTGCGCGTCTCGAAGCTCGCATCAGTACTGATTTGCACAGCATGCTCAAGCGTGCCGCCGAGATTCAGGGCCGCACCATGACTGATTTCGTTGTGTCGGCAGTGCAAGATGCCGCGCAACAGGCGATTGCCCAATCCGAAGTCATTCGCCTGTCGCTCGCCGACCAGGAGTGTTTTGCACAAGCATTGCTGTCGCCACCGAAACCAGCACCGGCCTTGAAGCGTGCGTTCGCGCGACATCGCAAGTTGGTCGGTGCGGAGTGAGTGAGCCCCCTTTTCGTGTTGTAGCGCTCGATCCCGCGCAAAATCGTTCAGGATTCAAGAGCGGATCCGAGCCCCTCGACAGCTATTTCCGGCAGCGGGTCGCACAAGACATTCGCCGCCGCGTTACCGCGTGTTTTGTTGCGCTGACGCGAGACCAGCGCATTGCCGGCTACTACACCCTGGCATCCGCCAGCGTACCCCTGTCGGATCTTCCTCCGGCAATCGGCAAGAGGTTGCCGCGCTATCCGTCGGTGCCAACCGTGAGAATGGGTCGGCTGGCGGTTGATCTGGACTTCAAGGGGCGAGGACTGGGCAGTGCCCTGCTGGCCGATGCCATCTATCGTGCCATCCGTTCGGAAATTGCCGCCTATGCGCTCGTGGTCGATGCCAAGGATGAATCCGCCGGAAAGTTCTATCGACATCACGGATTCATTGCCTTGTCGACCGCGACGCAGGCACTGTTTCTGCCACTGGCAACAGTTCGCGACTGATTGAGGCCGCGCGCTCGCCGTGTCGCCAGCGCCGACTTTTTGGTCGGGCGCGAATGGGCGCAAGCGGGGCGGGGTATCATTCGCCGCTGACATCCACAGGACGCTTTTGTTGAAGATTCCTCTCGTTGAACCCGGCACCGTCGGCCCCTGCCCGGTGGCCCCCGATGCCTTGCAGGGCATCAAACGTCAGCAGACCAACCCCGCGCGCTGGAATGGTTCGGGCTGGCCGGATTTCGTCGCCGCGCTACGCGCGGCCGGTGTCGACGTGATCGAGGGGGCCGCCGCGCGCGGCATCTTCGCCACCGATGCCGGCGACACCGCCTACGGCCTGCCACATGGCGTGGTGATCGCGCGCAGCGCCGGGCAGATCGCCACTCTGCTCAAGACAGCGCAGACCCACCGGGTGCCGGTGACGGTACGCGGTGGCGGCCTGACCACCGAGGGCGAATCGGTGGCCTTCGGCGGCGTGCTGCTTGACATGACCGGCATGAGCCGCGTGGTGAGCATCGATGCCGAGCGGCTGACGGCGCGCACCGAGGCTGGAATTTACTGGCACAGCCTGGCGGAGGAACTGCGCCGCGAGAATCTGGATTACCTTTCCGCGCCGCTCAATCTGACCTCCTCGGTTGGCGGCACGCTGGGCGTCGGCGGCATCGACGTGAATTCTGCGCGGCTAGGATGCAGCGCCGATCAGGCGATCTCCTTGCAGGTGGTGACACCCACCGGTGAAATCGTCGAATGTTCGGACAGCGAAAACGCGGAACTGTTCCAGCGCGTGATCCTCGGCTACGGCCAGTTCGGCGTCATCACAGAAGCGACGCTGCGCGTGCGGCCGTACACGCCGCTGTCCATGCACTACTACTACTATTCCTCGCTGCACACCGCGATCGAGGATTTGCAGATGCTCGACCGCAACGACGCCAGCGATTATTCGGGCATCCTCACCATCATGGATTGCGCCGTGAATCTGCTGGTGGCTTTCGATTCGGACGAGCGCGAGGCGGCGTTCAAGGCGAACTGGGAATCGCGCCTGCGCGGCTTTGGCGAAGCCGGTTTCGCGCTGTGCATGCTCGGGCACTACGCGCTGCGGCCGTGGAAGATCGGCGAAGCGCTGTACCTGCTGCAACGCAAGCAGGCGGTGTTTCCCGAGTTCCGCCGGCCGGAATTCCATCGCGACGGAAAAATGCACGACCGCACCGTGGTGTTCTCGCGCGCGGTGTGGAAGCACTGGGGCTCGCGGCAGATGGTGATTCCCGATCTGGCGACGCCGGCGGACCAGTTCATCGAGGCCGTGGAGCGCGGCAACGCGGTCTGCCGCAAGTTTTTTCCGCACTACACGCTGTATTGCGTCGGCATCAAGCTGCGGCCGGACCACCAGCCGCACTACGAAATGTCCTGCGTTCCACCCGGTGCGGAAGGCTGGGCCTACGGCTGCGAATTCGAGCCGATGATCGAGGGCGAAGTGTATAGCCGCGACCATTTCCAGGCCTTCAAGAATGCGATCTACGACATCGGCGTCGACCTGGGCGCCAGCTACTACCGCTTCGGCGGCATGATGAAAGGCTACATCCGGCGCGTGTTCGGCGATGCGCTGGTAGACCGGCACCTGGCCATGAAGCGCCGCGCCGATCCGGCGATGATCCTCAACCGCGACGTGATTTTCTGATGTATTCCGACGCCCATCCCCGCGATTTTCCAGCGTGCAGCGGCTGCAGCCTGTGCCGGCTGGTGTGCCCGATGTGGCGAGCGCATCGCGATCCGCGCTTCAGCGCCGAAGGGCTCGCCAAGGCGCGACAGAACGGCGCCACGGCGGCGGCACTGGCCGACGCGGCGTATGCCTGCTGCCTGTGCGGCGCCTGCGATCCGGTGTGCCCGGAGAATATCGACCTCACCGGCATGATCCTCGACTTGCGCCGCGAAGCGCCGCGCGCGGCGTCCGCCGTTGCGTCACCCGCGCCCGATGCGCCGCCGGCGGGCGCCCTGCTGCTGCCCGGCCCGGAACTGCGTGCGAATCCGGCACTGCTGGCCCGCGTCGAGACGTTGCTCGGCTTCGCCTGCACCGAAGACGATGGCGTCGACATCGCGCTGGCGCTGGAAACCGGCGGTGAAATCGATCCGGCGCGGCGGCGCAAGTTTCTTGATGGTCTTGCCGGACGCACCCTCGTCGTCGGCGACGGCCTGCTGCTGCGCACTTTGCGTCGCTGGCTGCCCGGAGCCCGCCTGCAAAGCCTTGGTGAGGCGCTGAGCGGTCTGGTCGCCATCCGTCGCCGTCTCGCCAGCGCCGACTTTTACGTGATCGAGCCGCGCGCCTATCACGCCGATTACGAGCGGCTGGTGGGCCACTACGATCGCCTGCGCGCCGAGACCGGCTGTGCGCTGAATCTCGATTTGCAACGCATCGCGATACCGGCAAGCGGCGAGGCCGAGGTGCGCTGGATGCTGCAAGGTCGCCGGCCCGCGCGCATTTTCGTCGAGAGCCTCGCCGATCGCGCCGTCTTCATGCGTGCCTGCGACATTCCGGTGCTGCACATTGCCGAACTGGCGGAAGCTGGATCATGAACAAGGAAACACCGCATGCGCAACGTTGATGTCGTGATCGTCGGCGCCAGCCTGGCGGGGGCCGCCGCCGCCAAGCGGACGGTCGATGCCGGGCTGGAGACTGTCATTCTCGAGCGCAAGGAATTGCCGCGCCACAAGATTTGCAGCGGCATCCTCTCGCCGCGCGGACATCGCTTCCTGCTGGAAAATTTCGGTCCGCTGCCGCGCGAGACGCTGCACGAGCCGACCTCCTGCCGCGGCGTGACCTTCCACTTTCCCAGCATGGTCTCCATGCCGATGGATTTCTTCCACGGCACCACGCCGCACCTGCATCGCAAGTATTCCGACCACTGGGCGATCCAGCGCAGCGGCGCCGAGGTGCACGACCAGACCTCCTTCACCGGGCTGGAAGAGAAGGGCGACCACGTGCTGGTACACGCCCGCAAACACGGCGAGCCGGTGACGTACCGCACGCGCCAGGTGATCGGCGCCGACGGCCCCAGTTCGCTGGTGGTGCGCGCCGTCTATCCCGACTACACCAAGCAGATTCCGTGGTTCTTCGTCGGCCAGAAATTCCACGAGATCATCGACTGTCCCTTGAGCGCGGATTATTTCCATTTCTGGTTCCACCCCGGCCTCGGCCACTACACCTGGAGCCACGCGCGCGACGGGCGGCAGATCGTCGGCGTCGGCTTCAAGCGCGGCGACAACTTCGCGAAGAAGCATGCGGTGGTCCAGCAATATCTCCAGGACAAGCACGGCGTGCATCTGCAACCGGCGGGCGACGATGACGAAGGCTGCGCCGAAAACTTCGGCCCCTCGCTGATCAACCGCTACGTCTTCGGCAAGGGCAACGTGCTGGTCACCGGGCAGGCCGCCGGCTTCCTCAACATGATCGGCGAAGGCATGAGCTGCGCGCTGCATTCGGGCGCCATTTCCGGCGAGGCCATCGTCGAAGCACGCTTGCGCAACCGGCCGGTGCAGGAGATGTATCGCCGCATGATCGCCTCCGAGGTGCGTCGCTGCAGCGACCAGTGGAATCCGCTGAAGATCGCCTTCGACCGCCCGCACGAGGCGGATTTTCCCGAGGCCTTGATGGCCTTGAGCTGGCGTGACCGCGCCAAAGTCCTGCGCGACATGTGGCGCTTCGTCGTGCTCTTCAAGGAATTCAAGTGGGGCCGCCAGATCGCCGGCGCGGCCCTGCAGCGGCCGATCGTCGGCGGCTATTCGATGCAGCGCTGGTTGTAGGCGGCGGCCGCTGCTCTAGGCGTTCTTCGCGGCGCCCAAACCCAGTTGCCCCAGCCGATCGCCAAGGTCCTTCAGCACCCGGTCCGTCTCGTTGCTGTTGTCGAGCATATCCTGTTGCTGCTGCATGACCTCGCTCACCAGGTTGGTCATCTGCCGTTCCTGGTTGTCGGTCAGTCCCATATGGACGTATGCGTTCGCCAGTTTCTGGTCCAGCGCATGGGTGAGTTCGGCGGCGGCAGCGCGGTTTTTCTGGTTGGCCTGGCGCAGTGTCTCGGCCGAGCCACGCACGTGGTCCAGTGTCGCCAGGATGCCGGCCTGGTTGCGGCTGTTGAGTTCCAGCGCCTCCAGCGATTGCAGTTTGGATTCGGCGCCCTTCGCGGCGATGGAAAGGTTGTCGCGCAGCCGGCCGCAGTAATCCGGGTTATCCAGCGGCAGGTTGCTCACCATCAGCGTCACGCGGTCGAAGTTGTGCACGCTGCGATTGCGGAAATCGAAAATCCGGTCCAGCCTGCTGACATGGTTCATCACCGAGACTTCCAGCGGCAGGTTGGCGCCGGCTGCGCTGAGCGTCAATGAGCGACCGGCGATGCGTGTCTGCACCACGCCTTCGAGTCGATAGCGCTGCAGGAGTTCGAGCAGCCCGGCGGCAATGTCCTGCTCGGTTTCCCACGCCACCAGCTGACACATGAAATTGAGGGCAATTCCGGCCTCTTCCATGGTGGACATGACCATGAAGGAAAACTTCTGCGCGTCCTTCGCCTGCTGTTCCAGCGCCAGGCGGCCTTGTACGATCTGCTTCGCTACCTTGACCTTGCGCAGCACCTCCTCCCCCTCGAAGGGCTTGACGATGAAATCCTCGCCGCCGGCGTCGTAGCCCTTGACCCTGGCGTCGATCGAGTCCTGGCCGGAAACGAAGGTGACCGGGATGTGGGAGAAATTCTCGTCATCCTTGAGCTGGCGGCAGAAGGCATAGCCGTCCATGCCGGGCATCCGCACGTCAAGCAGGAACATGTCCGGCTTGACCGTTTCCAGCCGTGGCGCACAGGTTTCAACGCTGTCGAAGGTTTCCACCGTGCAATCGGGTTCGAGAATGCGGCGCACGATGTCGAGGACGAATGGATCGTCGTCGACCGCAAAAACCTTGAATGCTTCAATCATTTGAACTGTCCTCGTCAATGTCGTCGCTGAATCTCAATGCGATGGTGCGGAAGTCGTCGGCGTCCTCCAGAAAGCAATCGACCAGCGATGGATCGAAATGCCTGCCACGCCCTTCGGCAATCATGGCGACGGCGTCGGCGTGGGTCCAGGCAGGTTTGTAGACGCGCTTGCTGATCAGCGCGTCGTATACATCGGCCAGCGCCATCAGCCGGGCCGAAAGCGGAATCGCCTCGCCGCTGATGCCCTGCGGATAGCCGCCGCCGTCCCAGCGTTCGTGGTGGCCATAGGCAATCTCCTTGGCGACGCCGAGAAACGACCCTTCCGCGCCCATGCGGGTTTCCGCGTCGCGCAGCGCATCACGCCCGATGGCGGGGTGGCGCTTCATCGCAGCGAACTCTTCCGCGGTGAGCTTGCCCGGCTTGAGCAGTATGTGATCGGGTATCCCCACCTTGCCGATGTCATGGAGCGGCGCGGATTTCCAGATCATCGTCCAATGCTCTTCGGAGATGGTATTCCGGTAGCGGGGCAGGGGCGCCAGCCTCTGGGTCATCACCTGCACATAGGCGCGGGTGCGATGGATGTGGTTGCCGGTTTCGTTGTCGCGGGTTTCGGCGATCGAACCGAGCGCGACGATGGTGAGATCCTGGCTGAGCTGCAAATCCGTGGTGCGGGCCTGCAGTTCCAGCGTTCTCGCTTCGAGATCGCGCGTGCGCTTGCTGACCAGGCTTTCCAGGTGCGCGTTCTGGTCGCGCAGCAAATCACCGGCTTCGCGCAAACGCAGATGGGTGCGGACGCGCGCCAGCAGGATCGGCGGCGCCACCGGCTTGCTGACGTAATCCACGGCGCCGAGTTCGAGGCCGCGGGTGATGTGGCCGACATCCGAATGGCTGGACAGGAACATCACCGGAATCGCCGCCGTCAGCGGGTCCTGCTTGAGTTGGGTGCAGACGTCGTAACCGTGCATGTCGGGCAGCTTGACATCGAGCAGGATCAGGTCGGGCAGGGGCTGCAGGTGCGCCAGTTGCAGCGCCTTCCGGCCGAGGGTGGCGATGCGGATCTGGTAATGCGGCCGCAGGGCCTCCTTGAGCACGCCGAGTACGGCGGGATCGTCGTCGACCAGCAGGATCAGTTTTTCCACGGGCTAGCTTTCCTCCGCCTGCATTTGCCGGTTGCCGCCAAGCAGCCTGCCGGCGGCGGCATAGTCGAAGTTCCCGACATGGACCAGTGCCTGCCGTAGATGCGGCGCCCAGGGCGTGTCCTTGAGCGCGGTCAGGCAGTCGATCAGCAACATGTCGCTGTCGCTGTCGCCCTCCTGCAAGTGTTCGATCAGCCGCATCACGCAGGCCGGCGGCAAACCCGGCGGCAGTTCGTCCGCTACCGGTGCGGCAGCCGGGTCCGCCGGGGCGACCGCACCGAGCCCTCGTTGAATTTCGCTGCACATGGCGGCGACGCCGCGCTCCAGATCGAGCAGCAGTTCGCTCGCCGGTGCACCGCCGTCGATCGCCGTTTCGAGGGATGCCGCGATGGCATGCAGTGCCTTCATGCCGAGCAGGCCCATGCGCCCCTTCAGGGTATGCGCCGCCATGCTGGCCGCGTCCTGTGTGCCGGCGGCCAGGGCCTGCCGGATCTGTTTCATCGCGGCGGGCGTTTCGGTCACGAAGTCGCCCAGCCAGTGGCGATAGCGTGCCTCGTCGCCGAGCAGCAGGGCCAAGCCGGCGCGCGTGTCGACGCCGGCGAGGGCCGGCAGTCCGTTGGCTGATGGCGGGCGTGGCGCGGCCGCGGTCGCCAGGGATTGTTTGCCGCGCGGAATCCATTTCGCCAGCACCCGGTAGAAGCCGGCTTCGTCGAAAGGCTTGCCGATATGGTCGTTCATGCCGGCATGGAGGCTCTTCTCCCGCTCGTGCGCCATGGTATGCGCCGTCATGGCGATGATCGGCAACTCGGCAAAGCCTTCCAGTTTGCGGATCACGCGCGTGGCCGTGAGGCCGTCCATGATCGGCATCTGGATGTCCATCAGAATCAGGTCGAAGGTCTCGGCGCCGAGGGCGACGGCGTCGAGCGCCTGCTCGCCATTTTCCGCCAGATGCGGCGTAATGCCGACGGCGGCGAGCAGGCCTTCGACCACATCGCGGTTGAAGGGCTGGTCGTCCACCACCAGCACCCGCGCATCCCGGTAGCGCACCTGCGCCGATTCATGTCCGTTCTCCGCGGCCGGCAGGTCGCTCGCCTCGCCCAGCGCGAAACAGAGCCTGACGCGGAAGATGCTGCCGCTGCCCTCGTTGCTGGTGACGCTGATCCCGCCATCCATCAGCTCCGCCAGCCGCTTGCAGATCGCCAGGCCGAGGCCGGTGCCGCCAAACTTGCGCGTCATCGAGGCATCGGCCTGCGAGAATGGCTTGAACAGCAGGGCGATGCCCTCGTCGCTGAGGCCGATGCCGGTGTCCTCGACTTCGATGTTGAGGCACACGCGTTCGGCGTCGCGGGAAAGCAGGCCGACGCGCAGCTCGACGCGCCCGGTCTCGGTGAACTTGACGGCGTTGGACAGCAGGTTCAAGAGGATCTGTTCCACGCGCAGGCTGTCGCCCAGGAGCACGTCGGGAATCTCATCGCTGATCTGCTCCACCAGCTGCAGCCCCTTCTCCTGGGCCTTGTAGCTGATCACCGAACGGCTGCGCGCAACCACCTGGCGCAGGCTGAATGAGCGCTTTTCAAAGTCCATGCGCCCGGCGACAATTTTCGACAGGTCGAGCAGATCGTCGATGATGCCGGCCAGCGTCTTGCCGGCGCTGTTGACCTTGTCCAGATATTCGCGCTGACGGGCATCGCTGGCAAACGGGCGAGCCAGGCTCGAAAAGCCGATCACCGCGGATAGCGGCGTGCGCAACTCGTGGGTGATGTTGGCGAGGAACTCATCCTTCGACTGGTCGGCCAGCCTTGCGGCGGCGAGGGCGTCGTTCAGTTCGGCGGTGCGCTGCAGGACCAGGTCTTCGAGGCGGGTCTGATGTTCTTCCAGTTCCTGCTCGATGCGCTTGCGCGCGGTGACATCCTCATTGACCGCGACGAAATGCGTGATCTCGCCGGCCTCGCTGAAGATCGGCGAGATTGATATTTGCTCCCAGACAAAATCACCGCTTTTGCAGCGGTTGTGCAGGATGCCGTGCCAGATTTTCCCGGCGAGGATGGTGCGCCAAAGCTCTTCATAGGTTTCGCGGGGAGTCTCATTGGACTTGAGGATGTCGGGGCTGCGGCCGAGCGCTTCGGCCGGGGTATAACCCGAAACGCGAGTGAAGCTCGGATTGACGTACTCGATGACGCCGTTGCGATTGGTGATGAGGATCGAGACCGGGCTTTGCTCCACCGCCTGCAACAGTTTGTGGGTTTCCTGCTCGGCGCGCCGGCGTTCGGAAATGTCGGCATAGATCCAGATGCTGCCCTCATGCGGCTGCGCGGGATCGATGGCGCGGCCGTTGAGCGCACCCCAGAACACGCTGCCGTCCTTGTGCCGCAGCATCACTTCGCAACTGTAGTTCCTGCCTTCGCCCACGGCCTGGTAGGCGACCTCGCCGATCTGGTCGTAGGTCTCGCGGGAGTCATAGAGTTGCGCGGTCGATGCACCGAGCAGTTCGCCCGGCTCGTAGTGAAAGATTTCCTCGAGGCGGCGGTTGCATGAAACGATGCGCCGCTCCTTGAGGTAGACGATGCCGACCAGCGCGTTGTTGAGGATGGTTTCGTTCAGCGCCAGCAACTGCCGGGTTTGTTCTTCCTGCTGCTTGCGCTCGGCGATGTCGCGCAGGGTGCAGGTGAAGAAGCGGCCATCCTCGGTTTGCCACAGGGCCACCGAGCGTTCGAGGAGGAACTCGCTGCCGTCCTTGCGGCGCCCGATCAGTTCCGCGATGCTGCGGTCCCGGCCTTCGGGGTCGCCATTCATCAGGCGCTGAAATCCCGCCATGGCGGCCTGCTGGAAGCGCGGCGGAATGATCCGTGTCAGGGGTTGCCCGATGATCTCGGCCTTGTCAAAACCGAACATCCGGGTGGCGGACGTGTTCCAGCTGACGATCTTTCCGTCGATATCGGCGGTGATGATCGCATCGTAGGCGGTTTCCGTCACGGCCCGGAAGCGTGCTTCGCGTTGCCGCAAGCTCTCCATCAGCCTGGCCTTGGCGGCAAGTCGGTGCAGGCGCTGCTGCTGCAACCAGAAGCGGCGCAGCATCAGCCCGATGGCGAGGATGGCCGCCAGCGCGACGAGGCTGACCCAGAGCACCAGGTTCCACAGCGGCGCCATGACTTCGTCGTAATCGAGTTTGGCGACCAGGTGCCAGTCGGTACCGGCGACCGGTCGATAGGCCGCCAGCACATCCATGCCCCGATAGTCCCTGCCGCGGACCGTTCCCGCCTGGCCCGAACCAATGGCGATGGCTGCCGGCAGCAGCCGGTCGGACAGCGGTCGCTTGAACTGCAATGCGGCGCTCTCCTGGTGGCGCAGCTCCGTGAGGTACACCACCGATTCGCCGTTGGCCTGTACCAGCAGGGTTTCGCCCGTGGGGCTGGTCGACGGCCAGGCGAGGATCAGGGAGAGAATGGATTCATGCGGTTCGGCGTGCAGCACCAGCGCAGCCACGGGCTGTCGCTTGCCGCCGACGGTACGCTGCAGCGGCACCACAAAGTTGAGCCCCGGCTGGCCGTCTTCCACATCGATATAGAAGGCGCTGTGGGCAACCTGCCCGCTGGCAAAAATTTTTGGCAGCAGCGTTCTGGTCTGGGCCGAAATTCCATGCTTGATGTCGGGCGCCAGCAGCACTTCGCCCCGCGGATCGAGCAGATAGGCGGCGGAGTAGCCGTAGCCGCCGGTGATGACATCGAGCCGTCGGCGAATCAATGCCTCCTTTTCCGGATCGGCGCGGCGCCGGACATCCGCGACACGTTGGACAAATTCCGCATCGGATGCCAGAACCCTGCCATCACTGCGTCTCTCGTCGAGCCAGGATTCCACTTGTTGCGCCTTGAGTCGGGCGGCGATTTCCAGGCCCGTGTATGCGTCGCGCTCGATCTGCGGCACATAGATCTTGGTGATCGCCACCACGACCAGCGTCGCGAGGAGGAACAGCGCCGCCAGCCAGCGCCAGCGGCCGAGCCTGACCGCCTCATCGCGCGGCGTGGCGGCCGCTTCGATTGGCGCAATCGCCGTCCCGCCAGCGCCGACTTTTTGTCCGTGCACTACGGCACCCGCTCCGGCATCACGAAGGCTTCAAACCGGTCCAGCGGCAAGGGCTTGCTGAAGAAATAGCCCTGATAGGCATGGCAGCCCGCATTGGCCAGAAAGTCCCGCTGCGCAGCCGTTTCCACGCCCTCGGCGATCACGCCCAAGCCCAGGCTCTGCGCCAGTGCGATGATGGTTTTGGCGATGGAGGCATCATTGGGGTCGCTGAGCACGTCGCGCACGAAGGACTGGTCGATCTTCAACTGGTCCAGCGGCAGGCGCATCACGTAGGCCAGCGAGGAATCGCCGGTGCCGAAGTCGTCCAGCGAGAAGCCCACGCCGCGGGCCTTCAGCGCAAACATCTTTTCGATGATCTGCTCGACGTCATGTACCAGCAGGCTCTCGGTCAGTTCCAGCTTCAGGCGCTGCGGGTTGGCGCCGGTCTTTGCAACGACGGCCAGCACCTGATCGACGAAGTCGGCCTGGCGGAACTGATGGGCGCTGACATTCACGGAAAGCCCGAGGTGGGCCATTTTCGGTCGGGTCGCCCAAACGGCCAGTTGGTGGCAAGCGGTTTCCAGCACCCAATGCCCGAGGGGCAGGATCAGGCCGGTTTCTTCGGCCAGCGGAATGAAATCGGCGGGCGACACCATGCCGCGTGGGGGATGCTGCCAGCGCACCAGGACTTCGGCGCCGGTCATGCGTCCGCCTTCCACCTGGGCCTGGTAGTGCAGGAGGAACTGCTGCCCCTGCACCGCGGCGCGCAAATCGCTTTCCAGCGCGGCGCGCCTGGCCACCACGACTTCCATGTCCTGATCGAAGAAGCGCAAGGCATTGCGCCCCGCCTCTTTTGACTTGTACATGGCGAGGTCGGCCTGCTTCAGCAGCACCTCGATTTCGGTCTGCTGGCCGCTGAACAGGGTCACGCCGATGCTCGGCGTGCTGCGGCAGACGGCATCCTTGAGCGGATAGGGCTGGTTCAGGGTGGCGATGATTTTTTCGCCGACGGCCTCGGTCTGGGTGGCGGCATCCCGCTCGCTCTTGCTCAGGTTGGCCAGCATCACCACGAACTCGTCGCCACCCAACCGCGCCACGGTATCGCCGGCCCGCACGCAGGTGCTCAGACGCTGGGCCACCTGTTGCAGCAGCAGGTCGCCCATGTCGTGGCCGAGGGTGTCGTTGAGCGTCTTGAAATTGTCCAGGTCGATGAACAGCAGCGCCGCGTAGTTGCCGCTGCGCGAGCTGGCGGTCATGGTCTGGCGCAGGCGATCGAGCAGCAGGATGCGGTTGGGCAGGCCGGTCAGCTGGTCGAAGAAGGCCAGTTCGTTGATCCTGTCTTCCGCCTTCTTGCGTTCGGTGATGTCGTAATGCGAACCGATGTAGTGGGTCACCGCTCCATGCTCGTCCTTCACCGCCGAGATGGTCAGCCATTTCGGATATTCGCTGCCGTCCTTGCGCCGGTCCCAGATTTCACCCTGCCAGCCGCCGGTGTGGCGGATGGTCTGCCACATGGTGCGATAGAAGTCGGCGTTGTGCCGGCCGGACTTGAGCAGACTCGGTGTCTGGCCCACGGCTTCCGCCGCCGGATAACCGGTGATCTCGGTGAATGCCTTGTTGACCCGCAGGATCACGCTGTCGGCATCGGTGACCATCATGGCTTCCTGCGACTCGAAGGCGGCCGCGGCGATGCGCAGATCAATCTCGGCCTGCTTGCTGCGGGTGACATCCTGCACCGTGCCCAGCGAACGCATCGGCTTGCCGGCAGCGTCGAAGTACGACAGGCATTTTTCGTGCACCCACTTGACGCGGCCGTCGCTCATGCGCAGCCGATGGGTGATCTCGTAGGGCAGGCGGGTCGTGAGCGAATTGGTATAGGCCTGGTTCACCGCATCGCGGTCATCGGGATGAATGGCATTGAGGAAGGCCTCGTAGGTGGCGCCGAACTGCGTCTTGTCGATCTCGAACAAACGGAACACCTCATCCGACCAGAACAGCTCGCCGTTAAGCAGATCCAGCGTCCAGTTGCCGACCTGCGCGATGCGCTGGGCTTCGTTCAAGCGGTCTGCACTGGCGCGCAAGGCCTGCTGGTGGCTTTCGGCGAGACCTTCGATGATGCGCTGGCGCCGTTGGTAGAAAAGCAGGCCCAGGAGCGAACTCAGGGCCACCATGCCGAACATCCAGGCCTGAACGAGCGATGCGCGGCGCCAGGGAGCAAAAATGGCTTTCAGATCACGCGAAACGGCGACCACCAGGGGCTTGTCCATGACCAGGCCGACGGGCTGGATGGTGCGCTGGGCGATCATCCGGCTTTCGTCGGTGGACGCCACAACGTCGGCATACACGTTGACCTCTCGACCACTGTTGCGATGGCGGGTAAACAGGCTGCCGGGTGTCGCCAGATCCATGCCCACCAGAGCCTTCCTTTCGGGCGCCATCATGAACAGCTTGCCGTCGCCGTGAGCGATGGCGGCCCACGTGTCAGGGGTGTAGAGCACCGAATCGATCTGGGTCCTGGCGAATTCCGGATCAAGCGAGCCATAGACGACCCCGCCAAATTCCCCGTTGGGCCCGGAAAGTGACCGCGCCAGCGCCATGACATAGGTATCGAGGAGGGATTTGATCGGCGCCACGAGGTAGAGCGTCTGCGGGGCATTGTTGCGGGCCGCCAGTTGGAACCAGTCCCGATGCGCGAGGCTGGCCCCGATCAGCTTTTCGTTGCTGGAGGCCGTTACCTGCCCATCCGCATTGACGATCAGCAGGACCCTCAGGCTGGGCAGGGTATTGCTGAGTACCTGCAATTGACGACGGGTCCG
>SXGT01568779.1_pt1 | contig 14616 bp, 16 predicted proteins | sample 3176221 | NCBI WGS metagenome assembly SXGT01 (sample SAMN11356862, study PRJNA531348) | freshwater metagenome | isolation source: freshwater sample F1-120 | place: China: Fuxian Lake, Yuxi | collected 2017-12-25
AACAATTAGAACGCTTACAACAATTAGAACAAGATTATAGAGATGTCCCTATACTTTCAAATAGTATTGTCTATTGTGATATACCATACAATACAGGATTAAAGGATTACACAAAAAACGGATTTAACCATAAAGAATTTTGGGAATGGGCGGAAAAACAACCCTATCCTGTGTATGTAAGCGAATATAGCTACTCTGGTGATAACCCTGAAAAATGGCAAGTAGTATATGAAAAAGAGAAAATAAACTTACGAACAAGAAAATCAGATGGGACTAGAATTATTAACATTGAAAAAGTCTTTTGGAATAAACTTAATGGGGTTTGTATTGAGAAATAATTATATGAATAGACAAATAAAGTTTAGGGCGTGGGACAAAAAAAAGATGGAGATAAGGTGGGTTTTGGCTTTACGATGGTGGGAAAGGGAATTTTCAGTCGTTGAATTGGCTGATGTTATTTTTGCAGAGATTCAAGGAAGTAGAAATGGAGCAGAATTAGACAAAGACGAAGTCATTTTAATGCAATACACAGGATTTAAAGATAAGAACGAGAAAGAAATTTATGAGGGGGATGTGTTGCGTTGGGACAAGAGATACGAGGGAGAAGTGTATTGGACTAAAGACGGTTGGGCGGTAAAGAACTTTTGGCAAAGCAGTCAAGACGAACCAGGGCGAGCATTCAGCGAAAATGCAGAATTTGAAGTCATTGGCAATATTTATGAAAATCCTGAATTATTAAAATGAAAAAATGGAACACTATATGAAAACTACTAATGAAATTATGGATTATATCACTGCTTTAGAAAAAAGATACAATGAAGCATTGATGTATTTAGCAGGGACAGCTGATATAATGGAAGGAAATAAAAAGGATTGGCACGAAAATAATATGGAAACAATAATTAATGGGGATGGTATTGAGAAATAATTAAACGAAAGGAACTATAAATTAAATAAAAACACTTTACTTTTTGTCTTAAATAAGCTATAATTAATTAAACATAAATCATATGATTGTAAAATTATCTCAAATTATCAATTCTCAAGAAGAGTTAAAAAAACTTCTTGATTTTAAGTTGCCTGTTAAAACTGCATACAATATAGGAAAGATGATAAATAAGATCCAGCCTGAATTAAAGGCTTTTGAAGAAGTAAGGGTAAAGTTAATAAAAGAATTAGGTGAACAAAAGGGTGAAGATGGCAACTGGGAAATTAAGAAAGAAAATTTACAAAAATTTACTGAAGAAATAGAAAAAGTCCTTAATTCAGAGATTAGTTTAGATTTTAATGAAGTAGATAAATTTCAAAAAATTTCTATTGATCAAATAGGTGAAGAAAAAATTGAAGCATCTTTATTATTAAAACTAGATTGGTTGTTTGAATAGTATATATGCGAACAAAAAAATCAATAGTTGGAATAGAGGCAAGAAATAAAATTATAAAAGGTGCTGATTATGTTGCCAATGCAGTAAAAGCTACTCTTGGTCCATTTGGTTTGAATGCATTGCTGGAAAAAGGGAACAAACCCACAAATGATGGTTATACAATATCAGCAGAGTTGTGTGGAACTTTAGAAGATGAGTTTGAAAGAAGAGGAGCATTAGCATTGCACGAAGCATCAGCTAAAACAAATGATGAAGTAGGAGATGCGACCAGTAGTGTGGAAGCATTAACCCAAGCAATAATCAAAGAAGCAATTAAGCATTTACCTAATGAAAGGTCAGTAATTGCAAAGAAAAAACCCTCTGAAGTGCTGAAAATGATTGAAGAAGCAAAGAAAGCTGTAATTGAAAAGCTAAAAGCTAAAGTTAAATTGATTGAATCTGAAGAAGAATTAATAAATTCTGCTAAAGTATCAGTAGAAGACGAGGAATTAGCTAAATTAATTGGTTCAACTCAATGGAAGATAGGAAAAGATGGTTTTATATTAGCAGAAGAAGTGAATGACTCTAAAAGCTATGTGCAGGTGGTTAAAGGAATTAGATTGGATAATGGATTTGGAACTCCTTATCTTATCACCAATCAAACAGAACAGAGTTTAGAATTGTCTGATTGTAATATAATTATCACTAATTACATCTTCCACAAGCAAGACATATTGAACTTAAAGCCAATCATTGAAGCCTTGATTTTAGCTAAAAAGAACAAATTGGTAATAATTGCCAAAGCATTTGACCAAGAAGCTATTCAATTGTGTATGGAAAGTGTTAAGTCGGGGTTTTTGTTAGCTCCTCTTAATGCTCCATATGTTTACCAATCTGAAATTATGAAGGACTTATCTGCTATCACAGGTGCTACTTGCTATGATATTGAAGAAAGAGATATTTCAGAACTAAATATTAAAGATGTTGGGTTTGCTTCTAAAGTGATTGCAAGAAGATTTGATGCTATTATTACTGGTTTTGAAGACAATCCATTTTTTGCTGAAAATATCCAAAAACGAGTAGAGGAACTAACTAATAAATTAAAAGGAAGTGTTTCAGATTATGAAAGAAAGCTATTGTTAGCAAGAATTGCTCAATTTCAAGGAGGTTTTGCTATACTTAAAGTCGGATCAGATACGCCATTTGATAGGAAATATAAATTTGACAAAGCACAAGACGCAGTAAATTCAGTTAGACTAGCATTACAAGAGGGAACGGTTAAGGGTGCTGGCTTGGCTTTTAAGGAGATTAGTGAAGAGTTTGAAGAGGAGAATATACTAAAACGACCATTGTTGTGTATTTACGAACAAATTATGAGTAGTGCTCCTGAAGGATATGAGATTCCAGAATGGGTGAGAGATCCTTACTTGACTTTAGTTTCTGCATTAAAAAATGCTTGCTCTGTCGCAGGACAATTCGCCAGCATTAATGCAGTTATAACTACTGAAGACGAAAACAAGCGTAAATGTTCACACAATTATGAAGATATCCCTGAATAATTTTGTAAATAAACAGAGAATTTCTTTAATCAAGACCAGGAAGTGTATATGGAAAGATTGTGGAAAGTCTCACGCAGTATTACCTTACCACAGCCAAATAAAGATTGCATTTTGCCCTAAACACCAAGTAGAGTATAATACAATTAGTGAAGCAGAGGAGATACACACTTAACTGAAACTTGCAATTAAAGATTTTTTAGATTTTTAATCAACATTAACCACTAAATTTATGCCAAGAGGTGGATATCAACCAGGTGCAGGAAGACCAAAAGGCAAGAAAAACCTTGCTACAATTGAAAAAGACAAGGCAGAGTCCTTGATGAAACAAAGAATACTAAGTAGATTAAATCCTTTGCTTAATGCTCAATTCTCATTAGCAGAAGGAGTTAGTTATGTTTACAAGGTAATTGATACTGGAAAAGGAAAAGAATCAGATAGGAAACATACAATAGTGACAAATCCAGAAGAGATTAAAAAATTTCTTGATGAACACAATGGGAAAAATGGAAGCGTTGATGATGTTTATTATTACATCACAACAGAAGCACCTGATATAAGAGCAATAGACTCTATGCTGGATAGAGTATTTGGTAAAGCTAAACAGTCTGTTGATATGAAAGGAAGTTTAATTACTGATATCAATCCAGAAGTTAAAAAGTTGATTGAAAAAGCTATTGATTCTATATTATTGTAAAAATGGATTCAAAAGAAATAATAAAAAAAATACTTTTTAATGGAACAAATGAGGAAAAACGAGCTTTATTTAGCTTTAACTTAAACACAAGTAATGAAAAAATTTTAAAGAAGTTTAAATTATTTTCAAGATATTTTTTTATAAGATATTTTTCAGAGAAAGAAGCATCATTTCACGATGGAATGATTTTAAGAACATTTCAATCTTATAAAGGACAAAATATAGCAGAGATAAGTTTTAGAGGAAGTTCTAAAACTACTTTAAAAAAGTTAATTAGAGTTTTTGTTCTTTTAAATGATGAAGACAACTACAGGAAATATTTAAAAATTCTTTGCAGAGATTTAACTAATTCTAAACAGATTGTTACAGATATTTATAATCTATGTTTAGAAACTGCATCAGTTTATGGAGATATTTTTGAACAGCAAAAGGAGAAAAAAGTAGAAGAAACTATGATGGCATTTACAATGTCCTCAGGAGTAAAAATAACAGCAGGAACAGTAGGACAAAAGCAAAGAGGACACATACAAGATGCTTACAGACCAGATTGGATATGGTTTGAAGACATTGAAGATGTGGAAAGTATAAGTTCACAAGCTATAACAGAGGGAGTGATTAAGCGTTGTGATGAAGCCATAACAGGACTTTCACGCAATGGAAGTTGGGAATTAACAGGAAATTATATATCTGATACTGGATCGGTTCAATGGTTTTTAGACAAAAAAAGTTTAATAAAATCTATAATACCCATAGCTACTGATTTTAAAGTTATAAATGGAAAAATTGTAGAAATAAAGCCAACTTGGGAAATTTATTCTGTTGCTCAAATTCAAAGTCTTTATGATAATTCTTTAGATTTTTATGGAGATTATCTTTGCGATCCAAAGAGATCGGAAAATAAATTCTTTGATATTGAAAGAATTGAGAAGGATATGGTGGTGTGTAGACTTCCAGACAGAAAATCAGGATTGGTAAAATATTGGAATACTTATAAACCTTATCAAAGGTATGGACAGGGTTCTGACCACTCTGAAGGAGTAGGAGAAGATTCTAATACTTTAGCTGGATTTAACTATACAACAGGAGAACTTATTTATACTTATGCAAGTAATGAAGTTTCACCTGATATTGCTACTTATGAATTTATGAGAGTGGGAGAAGAGTTTGGTAATTGTATCTGGCTTCCTGAAGTTAATAATAAATGTGGAGGAATTGTTATAGCTAGTGCCATAAGCAAAGGATATCCAAGAATTTATAGACAAAAAGTTATTAAAAATGGTGTAGAGATGGATGGTCAAAAGATGGGATGGGACACCAATAGCAAAACTAAAAATACAATGTTCTTTGAATTTAAAAGAGATTATAATGATGGATTGATTAAAATTTATGACATAGAAGTATTAAAGGAAATGAAAAGCTATACTCAATCAGATTTAAAAGACTCTCAAGTTGGTTTAATAACAAGACATTTTGATTTACTTACAGCAGTTGTTATTGCTTGGCAAGGTAGAAAAGAAGATGAATATAAACACATAGCTTCTGTTAGTTATAATGATTGATTTTACTTTTTTAAAATAATCAGCTATACTATAAATACAATTAGTTTTAAAGACTGAAGTTTTAGAGAAACTTCAGCATAAATAGTAAATATCCTACGATTATTCAGGTTCATATGCGAAAGCTCAGAAAATAAGTTGCCAACTCTTACTGAGCCATCTGATATGCATCGGAATGGTTTAACCTTAAATTTTAAAACTATACATATTGTCAAGGAATGATATCTTAGTTAACTGGTATGATTCCCTAAAGACGTAGAAGCTTTCTCTAATATGTTCAGAGGGAAAAGTTGGGCCTATGTCTTTTAGGAAAACTATCAAACTAATCTAAAAAACAAAATGATTGGACAAATTATCACTGATGACAAAGGTTTTCCTATTGATGGTGATGGAAATGCTTTAACACAGTCGTCTTACAATCCTCCTGATGAAATAAAAAGACTTTTTTCTCGTGTGCAAACTGACTATCAAACAGGTTGGTTATTGCAAAATAGGCCATTTAGAGAATTTGATGGCTATTCTTTGTTGGAAAGAACTAAACTTGACCAAGAGACTTTTGGTGCTTATGTTGGAGCAGAGTTTGTTCCACAACAAAAAAAGTGGAGGTGGAAAGGCAGAAAAAATACTGCAAGGAATCTGGTAATAGGCATATTAGCCCATATTTTGGCTGGTATGCTATTTCCCTATTGCGAGGCTTACAATGAAGATGACAAAGAAGACAAGATGTCTGCTAAAGTAATGCAACTGCTTATAGAAGATTATCTTAAAAGAGCAGGTTATGAGTTAAAGTTTTTGTTTATGATAACATCAGCTTTAGTTGCTCCTGCTGTGTTTGTTGAAGTTGAAACAATTGAAGCTTTACAAAAGATTAAAGTAAAAAATAAAGAAGGGAAATACGAAATTAAAGAAACAATAGATATTCTTTTATCAGGATTAAATTTAAACATTGTTCCAATTGATTCTTTATTACTTGGAGATTTTTACACTTTTGATATTCAAAGACAACCATTTATTCTAAAAATTAGAAGAATACCTTACGACGAAGCCAAATCAATTTATAAAGGTAAATATTTTATTGATGGTAAAGACCAGTTTGATTTTGTAAAAGCAGGAGCAACAAAGATTTTTCTATCAGGAAACTCTCAACAAACCTTATATGATGTAGATTGGACAGAAGCAGATGGAGACTTTGTGCAAGAAATAACTGCTTATTACCGCTCTGAAGATTTAGAAGTTTCATTTGTGGGTGGTGTGTATATGGGTGAATTTAACAAAGATAATCCTAAAGAAATATACAATTGCAATCCCTTCAGACACAGGAGAATGAGTGTTGTTAGTAAAGAATGGGTATCAATTCCTGTGTATCCTTTTGCTAAAAGTGGGTTTGAGCCTTTGGATCCTAGTGGAAGATTTGCTTATTATAAGTCAGCTTGCTTTAAAGAATTTTGGGATGATGCTTCTCTTAATAGAGCTTACCAATTGGCTCAAGATGGAATGAGTTTGGATGTAATGAAGCCAGTTTTTATCAGTGGAGTAGCTAAGATTGATTCAAGTGTTATGGTTCCTGGAGCAACAGTAGGTTTGCCTCCTGGATCCAATGTTACACCTTATCAATTAGGACCAAACATTTCTGCAGCTTTAGATATTTTAAGACAAAATAATGATGACTTGTCTTTGTCAACTCAATCACCTCAGCAAAGTGGAGTTGCAAAACCTGGAATAACTGCAACAGCTTCTATCAAAGCAGAACAAAATGCTAAAATAATTTTATCTGTGTTTGGTGTTTTGATTGCTGATTTAGTGAAACAAATAGGAATGTTGACTATGGATGATATTATTATGCATTCAACGATTGGCGAGGTTGATAGATTAGTTCCCAATTCTCTTAAAGTGAGTTTTATGAAATTTGTTATGAGAGGGAAAGAGAGTGGTAAAGACATAACAAACCACATTGAATTTTCTAATGATATTCCAACAAGTGAAAAGGAAAGAGAAGAACAAGAGTGGAAAATGTTTTATGAATATGGTGGAATGTCAGCAACTCAAATGAAGTATAAGGTTGATGCCTACAAGTTTGCCAGAACACAATTTAGTTTGTATATGGATGCTGATATGATTGTAAGTCGCTCAATGGGAACAGACCAATTGAGAAAAGAAAGAGCATTTAATATATTAATGAGTCCACAAGTAATGCCATTCATAAACCCAGAGGCTGTTGTTGATAAGTTTGTTTTAGAGGAATATTCTGATGGTAATCCTGATGAGTTTAAACGAAAACAAGAAGATAATGCAATGCTTGATAATGTTATGAACACAGGAGTAGAAAGGTCGTCTCCTATGAGTGAAAAATCATTAACAACAACACAACAAATATGAAAAAAGTAAAAACTGGAAAGAAAATGCTTGGAAAAGCAATGAAAAAATTAGCCTTTAAAAAGAAAGGAAAATGTTAACTATGCCAAAGAAAATTGTAAAAAAGTCAAAAAAGGGAATGAAACTACACAAGTTTGTAGCTACTGGTGGTAAACCAAAAGATTTTAAGTCTGCAAACCGAAAGGGAAAATAATGAAAGTTTATAAGTGGGTGTCCAATAAAACTAAATTCTTAATTGCTGTCCAGAAACTAAAAAAAGGCTTGTCTGATAATGGACCAAAAGTATCAGAAAAGAATATTAAAGAAGAATATATAAAAATAGGAGGATTGGTATTAAAAGAAGAAGAAAATGAAGACATTACTAATAAAACTATTGATTTGGATAGCAAAAAAGACGAAAAAGAACCAAGAGCAAACATCTCTGATATTTAATTTTCTTATTGCAGATGCCAATTTATTTTACTTAAAGGATATTATAAGCTATAATATAAATGGAACAATAAAAGTTAAGGATAGAGAGTTAAACATAGAGCAAGCAGTAGCATTAAGAGAAAGTATTGTTTCATTACAAAACAACTGGGCTTATAAAATAATAAAAGAGCAGATAAGTTATGAAGCAATAAAGATAGGGATAAACAAGTCTTTTGATATGAATGGTGTCTTATTTGCTAAAGCAATAATTTGGATAAACCAACAAGAAGAAGAACTAATTAAAAATTTAACAAGTAATAAGGAAGAAATTTTATGAGCGACGAAACAACAGAAGAAGTAAAAACTCCAGAAGAAAAGACAGAGTAATTATTAACAAAGCAACTCTCGCTTTTAAGAGAGATTTAAAAAAGTAGCTCTTACTTTTAAAAGAGATAAACATATGGAAACAGAAAATAAGGAAGATATCAAACCTACAGAGTTAGCTTCCGACTCTGAAATTCAGCCAGAGGAAACTCCAGCTGACCAAGATCCTTTAAAACCTGAACTTGAAAGAGTTAAAAGAAAGAGAACACCAGAAGAAAAGCTTCTTTATAAAAAAAGACTCATTGACCAACAAGTCAAAGAGCTTGGCTTAGAAGAAGAGGATGATATTATTGAAGACGACGATGACAAACCTCTCACTCGTGGAGACTTTAAAAAGATGCAAGCAGAAGTAGCTCAAAAAACTGCTTTACAGCTTGCACAAGAAATTGAAGCCGAAACAGAAAGAGAATTAGTTGTTTACCACCTTGAAAATACCATTCGTTCAACTGGCAATCCTCAAGAAGACTTAAAGTTAGCAAAATCTTTAGTTGATTCTGTTAAAAATAGACAGACAATTGAAGAGATAGCTCGTAAGCCAGTAGTTAAAAACCATTCCTCTGGAAGCGGAGCACCCGCAAGAATTCCTAAACCAGAAGAAGATTTAACTCAAGAGGAAAAGTTATATCTCTCTCCTCCTTGGAATATGAAGAAAGAAGATATTCTAAAAATAAGAGAAGGTAAAATTGCTCCAAAGTTTGACTCTAAAAAAGTTTAGAAACAAAAAGGGTTTTGGATTAATAATTAAAAACATCTAAAACTCGTATGGCAGCAAATTCTAATGCTATTATAATAGTGAACGAAACAGTGGACAAATGGGCTTCTGCTCCTGCTCTTGTCGCTGCTGGTGCTGTTGGGACAATTGCTCCTGGCACACCTACAAAAGGTGCAGATGCTGCTGCTGCCAGTCCTTGGACTGGTGCGGTGGTTCCGATGGTAGACGGAGATGGTTCTACTGCTCAAAGATTTACAGGTATTGCTAAAAATACCTCAGATGATACTGCTTCTGCAGCAGGAGATGTCACAGTTTGGCTTCCTTTGCCTGGATTAGTATATCAATGCAAGGTAAAAACTGCTTCTACAGCTGATACTGCTGCTGAAGTGCAGGCTCTTTTTGGTAAAAGAGTGGTTTTTGATTTGACTTCAAGTGTTTGGACGATTGATGCTGCTGCTGCCGACGCAGTAGCTAACTGTGTTGTAATCATTAACGGAGATTATCAATCACAGACTCTCCAATTTGTTTATAGACCAGCAGGTGCGATGCTAGACTTTAGCATTTCTGCTTAATTATTAACAACCTAAAATTTTATGAATAACGATTCAGCACCGAGTTTAGTACTCGTAAAAACAGCTTTGGATAAGTTGTTTGATGAAGCAACAATAGAAATGGCGGTTGTTGGTAAAGCAACTGCTTTAGATTCGCAAGTATTTACTCAAGATACAGCAAGTAATGCTGCTGTAGTTTCTTCAGTAATTGGTGGTGGTGGATATTTTCAGACTACAACTGATGATGTCGCTACAACTAATGAAGCAAATGTTTTTGGAGCTTCTCCAAAGACTACATTGGTAGTTCAATTTAAAAAGAATTTACCAATTTCTCGCACCTTTATGGCTGACCAACAACAATCTGCTGTTAGTAAAGCTGTAAAACAACAGGCTCTTACTTGGGGTGCTAGTAGAGATAGAAATGCCTTTGGTGTTTATGCCAATGGTTTCGTAACAACTTCCACAACTACAATTGATGGAGTTGCTTTATTCTCTAACTCTCATGTTAACCAACATGGAGATACCGTAGACAACTTAGAAACTGGTGCATTAACTGATTCTAACCTAAATATTGTTATTAACAGTTTAAGAACTCAATTGTCTCAAACTGGTGTAATTTTAGGATATGAGCCAAAATGGCTTTTAACTCCTTCAATTCTTCACCAGACTGGTATGACTGTTGCAAAGTCTGTATTAAGAGCAGGAACAGGTAACAATGACTTAAACTACTTCTCTGAAATGTATCCAGGAATGAAAGTAGTTTATTCTCCTTTCTTAGATGGCACTTCTGCAACTGCTTACTTCGTAGGTTCATCTACTCATGGTGTTTCTCGTTTTGAGAGAGAAGGATTCTTCACTGTATTAAGACCTTGGGAGGAATCTTCTAATGACCAATATATGTATAAAATGAGAGCCAGAGAAGCTGTAGATGCTATTGAATACTCTGGTTTAGTAGGTTCAACAGGAGCAACTGCTTAATAATTAACATTTTAAAAATATGCCAACAACTGGAACAAATTTTTTTCCATCTACTGGTTCTGTGAGGATTGCCCTTACAGATGAATTTGGAAATGTTATTTTGGCAGAAGGCACTGCTGCAAATCTTCCAAGTGCTGCTTCAGGATATGCTTTAGGCGGGGAATACTTAGCCACAGATACAGGAGTTAGATACACGAACGCTGGATCTACTACTTCTTGTTCATTTGTGCCTTTCTCGCCAGGAACAATCCAAACTTTAGCAGCTGCTGGAGCGGTAAATCTTACCACTCTTACAACTAGGATTGATTCTGCAGGAGCGATTGCTCTTACTCTTGCTGATGGTGTTAGTGGACAAATCAAGATTATTGTAATGGGAACTGATGGCGGTGATGCTACTCTTACTCCTACTACAAAAACTGGATATACCACTATTACTTTCAATGATGCAGGAGATGGTGTCGTTTTGGTTTTCATAACAACCAAAGGATGGATAGTATGTGGAAATAACGGTGCTACTTTAGCATAATAGTTTCCTAATCTAGCTCTTTTGACTACCCAGGAGAGCTAGAATTAGAAAATTAATTATGAAACAAATATTATTATGACAGAATCATCATATCGGTATGGGCTATTCTCTAATATAACAGCATCTGCCTTGGTTTATACTGGAGCAGGCACTGTTCAAGGTGTGATTGTTAATTCTCACACTAATGGAACAGTAAAATTTGAAGATGCTTTAACAGATACTACACCTATTATTAGTAATACCTTCACTTTTCCATCGGGCTCTGGAACTTACAATTTCTTTGGAGCAAAATTTAAGACAGGTTTATTTGCAGTAATTGGTGGAACGGCTGATATTACAATTATTTACACACCTTATAGAGGATAATTTACAAAATAAATATATAAACTAAAAAATGGCTTTAAAAACTGTTGCAAATTTAAGAGATAGTGTTTCAGGAATGCTTTCAGGCTTAGATTTGAATAATGTGTTTGATTTAAATGGATGTTTTGAAAGAGCTATTAGCACACAAATCCAAAAAGCTGACATTCCAGAGGCTTCTAACACTCAGAATATTAATTTATATTCGGGAGTTTATAATTATTCTTGTAATTCTAGGGTATTCGGAACAGAAATTAAAGATATTCGTCCGCAAGGAATTAGCAGAAATCCTTGGGACTACGTTTATAAAAAACCGTCTGAGACTTTTGATAGATTGAAAGGTTATTTAGATAATGGGACTATGGCAACTTTTGAATATTCAAATGGATTGCCTATTATACGAATAGTCTCAAAAATACCTGTTCCAGAAAATGTGATTGACTCCATGGATTCTACTACAGGATGGACTGCTGCTGGTTCTGCTTCAGGTTTAACTTTGGACTCGTCAGTATATTATCAAAGTCCTTCTTCCTTAAGGTTTTTATTGACAGGAGCATCAACAGGCACCTTAACAAAGACTCTATCATCTACATTAGATTTGTCATCTTATGAGGATGTAGGCGTTGCATTTCTTGCTATTCGTATTCCTGATAACTCAACTGCAACTGATATCACCTCTATCCAACTTAAATTAGGTTCTGACAGCACTAATTATAATAATGTATCGAGCACTACTGGGTTTTTAGGATCTTGGACATCAGGTAATTGGTTGTTAGTAAGTTTTGATTTTTCAGGAGCCTCCCAAACAGGAACTCCCGATTGGTCAGCAATTGATTATATTCAAATTTCAATAACTACACTAACAACTCAGACTAATTTTAGAGTGGGAGGATTATGGATAAGTCAACCTTCTCCTCATCAAATATTTTTCCAATCTGCTGCAATTTTTATTCCCTCAGGATCTACCACAGCTCAAACTACAATAACTGCAACAACTGATACTATAGTCCTTAATGATCCGGCTTATAACATTTATCTGCACGAGAGTGCACTGGAAGTTTTAGGGAATACTAGTGGGGGTGGAGGAGATTCTATGAGAGAAAGCACTGAAAAAAAGTTATTAGAACTTTATGCAAGGTTTAGAGCAAAAAATCCAAGTGAAAGTTTAAATAATATAGATAATTATTATGAGGAATAAATAATGGCAAGAAACGATTTATCATTTGCAAAGAACTTTGACTTCAACATCATAAATAGATGGGGTGGTTATAATTCCACTAATGACAAAACTAATATTGCTGAAAATATAATGGTTAGAGGTAGCCAGAATATTTATAAGAAATTAAGTGGTAATTTATCAGTGCGTCCAGGACAAAAAAGGATTGGTGCTGTTGATACTACTTTGTCTTCAGTTTCTTCCTCTTTTGTTTGGAATACTTCTTGGGGAGCCACTTATCCAATGTGGATATCTAACTCTAAATTACAGGTGTCAATTGATGATGTTTGGTATACACTATTGTCAAGTCTTACAAAAACCAGGTATATATTTGACAAGTGGTGGAACAATACTTTAAAACAAGATTTTTGTTTATTCGTAAAAGGCGATCACGACATTCAATATTGGGCAGGAGGATATGCTGTAATTTCTTCTACTGCTGCTACAACTATAACTAAAACTGGCACAGCAACTTGGACAGAAGCTTTCTTTTTACCAGCTACAAAGTCTGTGGTGATTAATGGGACGACTTATCAGTATACAGGTGGAGAGGGAACTACTACCTTAACAGGTGTTACACCAAACCCAACAGGAGAGGCTAATGGATCGGTAGTTTTACAGGCAGTTGTCACTCACTCAAATACTCCAGCCTCTACTTTTACCAATGATTTTATTAAAGTTATTAACAACCAATTGTATGTAGGCTCTTATACCTCTCGCTTGTGTTATATATCTTCCAATTCTGATTATACAAACTACACAGTGCCAAGTCCTCGCACAGCTGGCAGTCCAGAACTTTTAACTTTAGATGATACTTTAAATGGAATAGGTGTAAAATCAGGGAATGCTGCTCTAAGTCTTGGGACAGATAAATGGGCAATTATTTCTTTTGAAGATATAACTGTAGGAAGCACACTTACCCAGAAAACAACAGTAGATGTAAAACCTGTGGCTAATTTAGCAACTGCTTATGCTCATGAATTTATTGCAAACCAAGGTGATAATATAATTTATCTTGCTAAAGATCAACAAGTTAGAGAGTTTGGAAATTTTAATGATTTATTTTATAATGCTTATCCATCTTTATCTTTAGAAATTGCTACAGAATTAAGTGAAGAGAATTTTACAGGTGGAAGTTTAAGCTGCATTGGTGAATTTACTTATTTAACTGCTCCTGTGTCTGGTAAAGTCTATTTACACCAAGTAAGACACACTGTGGATGCTAACAATCAAGTTGTTGTAGAAAGACTCTGGCATTCTCCTTTTACTTGGAATGCGACACGAATTAATGAAATAGATGGAACAATAGTTTCTTTTAGCAATTCTAATCCTCAAGTTTATGAAGTGTGGGATACAAACCAATGGTATGATGATTCTCCAAGTGATGAGCATTTGCCCTATTCGTGTGTTTTAGCTCTTCCTTATGTGTCTAACAACAGAAGACAAGGACTTCAAGCATTTGATAAAGTATTTACAGAAGGATATTTGTCCAGAGGCACTTTGCTTAATTTACAAATAAATTATGATTATCAAGGTAGCAATAGCACAATTGATGCTGTAATTAATAATATAGAAAGACCAGCTCGTTTGTTTGGAAGTATATCTACTTCTTTAGGAGATGTTCCATTGGGAGACACTCCATTAGGAGATGAAATTGAGGATGAGACAGTGTCTTCTGAAATGAGGAATATGAGTAAATTTAAAAATATAAATTCATTGGCTTTGATAGATTGTTTTGAATTTCAGCCAATATTATATTCTTCTTCCACTGATTCACACTGGGAGTTATTATCTCTTGGAACTAATTCTAAAACAATTGAACAGGATGCTACTTTTATAATTAATCGCTTGCAAACTTAATATATGACAACTTTCCACACAGCTGGTGGCGGAACATATAACTTAAACGCTTCTATTAGCTCAACTGCCACC
>SXGT01016892.1_pt1 | contig 14615 bp, 11 predicted proteins | sample 3176221 | NCBI WGS metagenome assembly SXGT01 (sample SAMN11356862, study PRJNA531348) | freshwater metagenome | isolation source: freshwater sample F1-120 | place: China: Fuxian Lake, Yuxi | collected 2017-12-25
GTCCCGAAGGCGGATCCGGCGGCGGCACGGTGGTTGCCAAGGGGACTCCCGAGGAGGTCGCCGCCGTCACCGGCAGTTACACCGGTTCGTTCCTGTCGGGGTTGCTCGAGGCGCCGGCGCCCAAGAGGGCTGCCAGGCGGCGGAAAGCCAGCGCCTGAATTTCCGTCGTATCGTGTCGGGCCCCCTCGATGGATTTCGAACATGCTCTCGGCTCAAGGTCCTGCTTGGGGACAGCGGAACAGGTAAAACTCACCTGCCTATCGGGTTAGGGCTCGCCGCCTGCGAACAAGGCTGCCGGGTGCGCTACACGACCTGCGCGCAACTGGTCAGTGAACTCGTCGAAGCTGCCTACGAACGCATCCGCCCCCGCGTCGTCGCCCGCTGCGGCCGCCTTGATCTGCTTCTCTCGGATGAGGTCGGAATCGTCCAAATCGACCACCGCGGAGCCGAATTGCTCTTCCAGATCATTACAGAGCGTGAGGAAAGAGCAAGTATCGCTTTAGCTTCAAATTTGCCGTTCAGTGAATGGAGAGCCGTGTTCCCCGACCCGCGTCTCGTCGCCGCCATCGTCGACATGCGATCGGCGCAAACGCGGCGGGTAAGCCCCACATACGGGTTGACGGCACCCACGAAGCCGCGGATCGGGGCGCAGACTGGTGGGCGCCCGTCTTCAGGTGTCGGCGAAGGCGGTGTCGATTGTTTGAGGATTCCGGTCAGGTTGGTCGGTTTCAGCCCCATGGCGACTGGGGTCGGGGCGCGGTGGTACACAGGTCACCGCCGGCCTGGCGCGCGGCGTTGAGCCCGGCGATCAACGCACTGACACCGGAGGAGTCGATGGCCTCAACCTTGGAGAGGTCGAACACCACCCGGGCGGTACCGCAGTGGACCAGGGACTGCAGCTGCCGGGCTACCGAACGGGAGCCACGTCCTGGTCCACCGCCTGCGTCGAGTAGGCCGGCGCGCGCTTGCCCCGACGCCACAGGATGAACTGCCAGATGTAGCGCGCGATGGCGGCGAGGACGATGAGCACCCCCAACCAGAGTCCGCCGAGCACCGTGAAGGGTGCGTTCCGGGGGCCGAGATGCACGTCGGCGACGAGGACGGCCTTCTTGCCGTTACTCTCCTTCACGTCGCTCAGGGCCATCACCTTGCCGTTGGCGTCGGTGATGGTCGCGTCGAAGCCCGCCTCTCCCTTGACCAGCGGCACGCGGTTCTCCACGGACCGGAACACCACCGACTGCCAGCGGATGCTGGAGATGCTGCTCCAGTCCCACGACGGATTGGCGATGATCTGGGCACCGGCCAGGGTTTCCAGCCGGGGCGACCCGTTCGGGAAGTCGTGGTCGAAGCAGACGATGACGCCCAATTGCCCGAAGCGCGTCGCGAACGTGGGGTAGATCTGCGGGGTGGTGCCGCCCCAGGCCCCCTCACCGGCGGCCAGGACCGGGTGAACCTTGTAAGTGACCCCCAGCAACTCCCCGTCCGGGCCGAACGTCGCAGACATGTTCGGAGCGGCACGGTCCGGCCACGCCACCGGTTCCTCCGCGATGAACCCCGTGACGATCGTCGAGTTCGTACGGTCCGCCAGTTCGGCCACCCAACGCCCCAGCGGTCCGCGAGGATCGTAGCTCAGCGCCTCCTCGGGCCAGACCACCAACTGGGCGCCCTTGCCCACCGCCTCCAGCGTCATGTCGGTGAACTCGCGGCGCTGCCCTGCCCTGCGCTGCTCCTCTTCCTCTTTCGCTGCCGGGCTGTTGGAGAAGGCGGTCGGGGACAGGAACTCGAGGCTGGGTTGGATCGCCGAAACCCGGACCGTCGGCGACTGCGCGAGCCGACTGTTGAGGCTGGAGTAGATGAGCAGACTGGCGATCACCCAGACCGCCGTGGCAGCGATTCCCACGACGACCGACCACTTCAGAATGCGCGCCGGCACGGGAACACCGGTCAGCTGTGGCCACCTCCGGTCGATCCAGGCCAGGAACAGCAACGCGACGGTTGCGTTGATCATCAGCGCGAGGAACGTCAATGCGGGAGTGCTGACGATGCTGACGGTCTGGATCAGCGGGGTGGCATCGGCGAAGCGGTAGGCCAGCCATCCGTTGCTGCCGGCCCATAGGTTCTCCTGGGTGAGTATGTCGAGGGCCACCCACCACAGCGGGACCTGCACGATGAACCAGCGGTATCCCGTGCGCTCCGAGAACTTCCGGTCGAAGATCGCGATGACGGCGTAGACCGCACCGAAGAGCAGGGATACGACGTACGTCAGGAACTCCTGCCCGGGTATCAGGTCCCACGCAGTAACCCAGATTGGGAACCAATACGTGGACGCTGCAAGGAACATGGGCAGGGCCGACAAGCGGCGCGGCAGTACCCGGTATTGCGCGATGTACATCGGGACGAAGGCCACGAGTAGCAACGGGTACAGCCCGCCCTGGTCCGGGAAGGACACCCAGATGAGCACACAACTCAACAGGGACAGCGCCAGACCCCCAACGATTCGACCAACGCCCGGCTCCGCTGGGGTGGTCGCACTCTCCAGTGCAGTCGCGATCGGGGTTTCGGTCATGATGTCGGCCTCCGTGGCAATCGGCCCATTGTCTGGCGATCCAGTAATTTAGCGTGTCCGGTGTTCGGCGCTGTCGTTTCGAGCCACTTGATCATAAAAGAAACGTCACCCTCTTGCGCAAACGAGAAAGGCCGGTTGAAATCTTGGAGTCATGAGGACCAATCTCAAGATTGCTCGTGCTGCTGCATGGTGCGCAGCGATCTTCTTGATCCTCTCCTTCGGCGTCCTGGGTTGGAATCACCGACCGATATCGCCCCAATTGACTCCGCAGGAACTGGTCGACAATTCCCTCGCTCCTCACGAGCAGTCGAACATGATCGGCGGTGTCACATCGCTGTTCGGCGTCAAAGACAGTGGCACAAAAGACGACGACGGCAAACCTGTTTATGACTTCACCGAGCGCGCCGACTACGTCGACCGTATGCTGATGAAATGGCTTAAAAGCGAAACTTCTACCGAAAAGCTCTATAAGAACAATGGCAAGTGGAATCCGATTCGTCGGAAACAGCAATTAGAACTGATGGAAGAAATTTGGAACGAATCAGCCTCCAGCGTCCCTAATAACGGAAAAGGCATAATTGCCGGCGGCCTGGGCGGAGCCGGAAAAAGCTATACACTTGAAAGCATTGTCAAGGCCGATCCGTCAGAGTATTTTACGATCAATCCTGACTTGATCAAAGAAAAAATGGCCGCGAAGGACATGATCCCGAATCGTGATCCGAAGCTAACTCCGATGGAATTATCGCCGCTGGCCCACGCGGAAGCCAGCGAAATGGCATACGAGCTTGCTATCCGCGCCTATCGCGAAAAAAAGAACGTCGTCTGGGACATCACCATGAGCAGTGAGGCAAGTGTGGCAAATGACCGTGTGAAGTTGATGCGCGAAGCCGGCTACGGTGAAATTAACGCCGTTTTTGTCGACGTCACCGTCGAGAAAAGCATCAGGCAGGCGCGCACTCGATGGGAAAACGGACTGATCGCCTTCGCGGAGGATGTGGGTTACGGCGGCCGGTTCCTGCCCAGCGGAGCCGCCGACGAGAACCTACCCACACCAGGAGCGCCGTGGCGCAGCAAAAACCGCGAAGTCTTCGAGGCGGTCAAAACTTTGTTCGACGGCTACAAGGTTTATGACAACGAAATTGATGACCATTCCACGCTGGTGGAATCTAAAGGCGACTGGTAGGGAGTAGATGCGGTCATGGCGCAGTCAGCCCGGGACGTTCTGCATTCGTTCATGTTTGGGAACATGACATTCGAGCAGGTTGTCGCTGAATTCACGATGATGCCCATGACGCTGCCACGCCATCTCACCACGAAGAACCGCTCCTGGGGTGAATACTGCCGTGACGCCGAGGAGGGCGACGAAACCGATGTGCCCACCGCCATCAATGCGGCGCACTTCGCCCGCGCGCTGACTGACGCGCAGGCTGAACAGCTGCTCGCAATTTACGACAAAAAAGTTCTCTAAACACGCTTGATCATTTCGGGCACAGGGCCCGGAGGCAGCCCCTCCCGGGGTATGCTTAGGTGTGCTTTCCGGGGCCGTCTTGGAATGTGCCGGCCATGCCCAGTGGCAGGATGACGTCCGACAATGACCGTTGGGCGTGCGACACCAGCTTGGCCATCGCCGCTCCTAATCCTGCGGGATTTCCTCAGCGCCAACCGCACCAGGAGCAGGCCACTCATCGCCACCAGACCGGCGAACAGGATGCTTCTGCTGACGCCGGTGTAGTGCGCCAGCACGCCGAAGAGCAGACTCCCGCCGGCCAGCGCACCCTGGTTCACCAGAGAGTAGAACGAGTTCGTCAGCCCGCGCATGTCCTCCGGTGCGGCGATCTGGATGGCGAACTGGTGCGCGATGCCGAGCAGGCTCCACGTAGCACCGAGGAGGAGCAGGAAGCCGGCATCGAGCGCCATGCTGTTCCACTGGCTCACCCCAATCACGGCGAGCGTGAACAGCGCCAACGCGACAGTGCTGAGACTGCCGACGGAGAACCGGCGGCGCAGCACCGGCATCAGCCCGCCGCCGGCCGCCGCCCCGATGCCTAGGGCCGCGAGCAGTCCGCCGTACCCGATCGGCCCGGTCTGGATGTCCTCCTTGGCCACCAGTGGCAGCAGACCCATCACCGCGCCGGCCGGCGCCACGACCAGCGCGCAGCGCAGCATCGGGCCGTAAAGACGTGGCGAGCGGCGGATCGTTGCCCACGCCTCGCGAAGTGACCGGCGGGCGGGACGGGCCTGGCCGGAGTCGCGTCGGCCCGGCGCGTTGCGCAGCGTCGCGATCATGGCCAACTGGGAGGCCGCGCTGGTGAACAGCACCACGGCCGGGCCGAACGCATGCATCAGATAACCGGCCAGCACCGGCCCGACACCACGGCCGACGTCGGAGCTCAGCCCATTGAACGAAATCGCCTCCACCAGAAAGTCCTGAGGGACGAGGCCCTGGATGAACGGCTTCCAGGCGGTCTGCTGAGCCACCACCCCGATGCCGACCAGGAAGGTCATCACCAGCAGGGAGGTGGGAGTGAAATGCAACCCGTCGGCCAGAGCGATGACACCCATCAGGGTCAGCACGGCAAGCAACCAAAACTGTGAAGCGAACAGCACGGCGCGGTGCCCGAACCGGTCGGTCGCAACACCGGCCGGGATGGCGAAGAGCAGGAACGGCAGGCTCATCATCGTCTGCACCAGGCTGATGAGCACCGGGCTGTCGGTCAGCGACGTCATCGTCCACGAGACGCCGATCAATAGCATCACGAGGCAGAGACTGAAGAGGTGCGCCGGTACCCGCTAACCACCTGACTCAAATCGACATTGGCGAGTCCTGCTGGTTCGGCACGCGCCGCTGTCACCGGCTCTCCTTGCAGACCCTGACCAGGCATTGGCGGCTTAAGCTCGAAGGGCCACTTCAGCTTACGAATTCGCGAGATAGAACCTGAATCAGCTGCTGTCATGTAATCGGAATTGCCACTCAGGAGAGCAGTTCTCGGGCTAGCATCTCGCCTACCGCTTGACGAGGAGGTGCCATCGCGACCCCGGTCCCGAGACGGCGCTTTCTGTGCTGCGGCGGCGCCGGCGCCGCAGCGGCGCTGGCTTTCGGCAGTTCGCTTCTGGCGGCATGTGCAGCCGATCGGCACTCCGTCGGTGACGTGGCCCCGGAGCCCCCAGCGCCGGCGCCACCCTTACTGCTGACCAACGTCAACGTCTTCACCGGTAAGTCGCTTACCCCCGAGTACGGCATGAGCGTCCTGATCCGGGATGGATTGATCGCCGACCTACAGCCAGGAAGCCTCGCCCCAGCCGCCGGGACGGTGATCGTCGACGGCGGCGGGCGCACGCTGATGCCAGGGCTGATCGACAATCACACCCACCTCTTCCTCAGTGCTAACACCCAGGCGCAGATCATGGACGAGACCGGTGAACCCGGGGTGTTGTTCGACCGCACTCGCGCTGAGGCCACCCGAACTCTGTTGCGTGGTTTCACCAGCGTCCGCGACATGGGCGGACCGGTCTTCGGGATCAAACGCGACATCGACAACGGCACAGCGATCGGACCGAGGATCTACCCCAGTGGCGCGGTGATATCCCAGACCGCCGGCCACGGCGACTTCCGGCCCCCTGGGGCACAGGCCCGGCGCTTCGGCGGGCAACAGTCGGTGGCCGAACGCCTGGGGGCGACGTTCATTGTCGACGGCCGCGACGAAATCCTTACCGCCGTGCGGGAGAATCTGCGTGCCGGTGCGTCTCAGATCAAGATCCTGGCCGGCGGAGGCGTCGTTTCCGCCTTCGACCCGATCGATGTCGCGCAGTACACGCTCGACGAAATGACCGCAGCGGTCCAGGCGACCACCGACTGGAACACCTACGTGACCGTCCACGCGTACACCCCCAAGGCAGTCCGGCGTGCGGTTCAGGCTGGCGTCGCATGCATCGAGCACGGACAACTGTTGGATGAGCCAACCGTTCAATTGTTGGCGGACAATGGGATCTGGCTGAGCCTTCAGGCATTCGACGAGGAACCGGCCACCGCCAGCAAGTTCAGTCGGGAAAAGAACCACGCGGTCGTCGAGGGCCAGGACCAGGTATTCCGATGGGCCCGAAAGCATGACGTCAAGGTTGCCTACGGTACCGACATCCTCTTCGGCGAGCCGACGGAAAATCAGAACAAACGTTTCACCTACCTATCCAGATGGTTCAGCCCTGCTGAGGCGCTTCGGATTGCCACCTACGACAATGCCCAGCTGTTGGCGCTGTCCGGCCCGCGCAACCCGTATCCGGGAAAGCTGGGCATCATCGAACCGGGGGCCTACGCCGATGTGTTGTTGGTGGACGGAGATCCCACGGTGAACCTCGAATTGATCGGCAATCCGGACAATTTCACGGTCATTATCAAGGATGGCCGGATAGTCAAGAACACACTGGATTCCTGATCTTCCGGAAATCGCTGACCTACAACGGACTCGGCTCCAATCTCTTTGTGCCGACCGACTGTAGGTTCCGGGTCGGTGCCGTTAGGACCGTCCGAGCGTCTCGCACTCTCGCCAATCCGCTCCGGGGTAGGTGACCTCGAGGCGGGAGAGTGCGGCGTTGATGGCCCGCGGCGCGATGTACACCCCGTCGCCCTGGGTGAACGGCTCGTCGAAGGTCTTCAGTGTCGCGATCATCGCGGTGCTGACGATGAGGACCGCCGCCAGGGCAGAGATGGCGAAGGCCCGACTGGGATGTCCCCGCAGCAGCGCGGTCAGCATCGCGGTCAGCACCAGGATGCTGACGAGGACCAGACTCCGCAATGCCAGGGGCAGATTGCTATGCGCGGCGAGCAGTCGCTGCTGGCCGCTCCCTATGGCGCTGATGAGGTTGCTCTTCACGCCGCCCAGGCTGTCTTCTTGCGCTTTCGTCGTTGCCACAGCGGCATTCGCGTGCATGGTGGTGCGGCGTTGCCAGGCGTGGGTGTTGTCGGAGCCGTTGAGATTCCCGGCTTCCGCGGCGGTCCAGGAGTGGGTAGCCACCGACCGCATCAGGCAGATGAGGTCGCGCTGAATCCTCTGCTCATCAGCTTGAGCCAGTCCATCGGTGTATTCGAAAGCCTCGGATAGGGCCAAGGCTTCCTGGGCAACAACGTCTTTCGTGGCGTTATAGTGGTCCAGCGCAGAGAGCATCAGCACACCGAGAAGGAACGCGGCCGCGCCGCCGACGAAGCTGGTGGCCGCACTCACGCCGTCGGCGCCGAGATCCTGGTCGCCGTCGGTGCCACGGGTACGCCGGGCACTCACCCGATACAGGAGCAGTCCGGCTGCGATGGCGACACCGAAGCCGACGGCCAAGATCAACAGAACTGTCGCCATGGAGTTGTCCATATCGCGATTAGACCATCGGAAGGGGCATCACCTTGCGTAATCGCAGGCGGTTGATCGTTGTGTTCAGCCACTGAGCGAAAACTCGCACGAGACGGCTAGCAGGCCCTAAGGATCAACCGCCGTTCTGTAACTCTCCCGCACCAGCCCGGCACAGGCGACTCCGCCAGGGGCCGTAATTCGAGAAGATCAATGGGGGCCAACCCACTTGACGAAACTCAACGATGCGTTGTCCGCGCTGGCCCGAAGTCTGCTGGGTGACCCGAAACTTGGACGCCACAACGGACTGCCGGTCACCGTGATGGTCTCGGCCAGCTTGCAGGACTTACAGGAGAAGGCCGGGGTTGCCAGAACCGCTGGGGGCACCCTGTTGCCCATGACCGACTTGATCCGGATGGCAAGCCACAGCTACCACTGCCTGACGATCTTCGACAAGATCTCCGGCCGCACACTGTGGCTGGGGCGCACCAAACGCATCGCCAGCGCCGATCAGCGAATCATGTTGCACGACAGGGATCGCGGCTGCTCACACCCGGGTTGCACGGTGCCTGGGTACGGCAGTCAAGTCCATCATGCGGAGCGGGATCGGGCCGACGGAGGCAAGACCGACATCGATGACCTCACCTTCGCGTGCGGGCCGCACAATCGGTTGGTCAAGCCTGGCGGTTGGCGCACTAGGAAGCGTCGGGACGGAACCAGGGAATGGCTGCCCCCGCCGAACCTGCCGCTGGTCGGCGGTGTCAACCGTTTTCACCACGTCGACCGACTCGCGCGATGGCCCCGGCAGTGAGTTTCAGTCCTTCTCGTGCATCGACGAGCGGATCTCCTCGAGCCTGTCCGCCGCGGCATGCTGACGCGCCTCGTAACGTTGCGCCGCAGCGCGGCCTTCGGTGGTCTCCTCAGCCAATTCCGTTGCACCCAGGGCGGTTCCGTAACGCGTTTCGATCTTCTCCCGGACCCCGTCGAGGGTCGGCACCCCGGCCGGGGTATAGCCGGTGTCGGGCGGAGTCACGGGGGGCGGGTCGTTGGTCATGGCTTCACCGTACTCCGGTGGGGCGGTTGGGCGGGGTGCCGACGGGGCCCGCCTCGGCAGCGATGGTCACCCCCTCCGCCTGCCCGAACGTGCCCGGTAGGGGAACCTCCGGAACATCGGGCGTGCCGATCCGCGCGGCCAGCCACGGCAGCGACGACGCGAAGGCGCGGGCCGCGAAGGGCCAGTCGTGTTTGCCGGCCTGGGGCACCACCGAGCATTCGATGCCATGGGTGGCGGCGATCCGGCACAAAGTGCGGGCGGCCGAGGTCGGATTGGCCGACGGATCGCTCTCCGGCGCCGCGCCCTGCAGGTCGTCGCCTGAGATGGCGGCAACCTCCGCGCCCGGCGGTTCGGACACCGCGAACCACCCGGCCACCCCGTCGTAGCGGCCGTGCCGACCCATCACGGTGGCAGGATCCCAGTCCTCCCAGGCTGCCGCGTTCCCCCCATGTAGTCGCTCGATGGTCTGTTCCTTCGTGCCGGCGTTGGGCGAGAGGTCGCCGTCGATGTCGACGAACGCGCTGAACAGCTCGGGATACTTGACCGCCATATTGAGCGCGCAGGTCCCGCCGGATGACCAGCCGACCGTCCCCCAGTTAGCAGGATCGTCGCTGACCCCGAAGGTGTCGACCAGGTAGGGCACGACTTCGCGGATGAGGTGCTGGGCGGCGTTGCCCCGCACCCCGTCGACGCACTCGGTGTCGTTGTTGAACGCTCCGCCGGAGTCCGGGAAGACGAACACCGGGGCGTTGCCGTCGTGGCGGGCGGCGAACTCGTCGATGGTGCCGACGGCGTTCGCCGTGCGAATCCAGTCCGCCGGGGTGTTGAACTGACCGCCGATCATCATGACCACCGGAAGCGCCGGCGGGGGATTACTGGAGAAGTAGACCGGCGGCAGATACACCAATTCGCCGCGGTGCCTGAACTTCGAAATCTCCGACGGCGTCGTCACCGGGACGACCTTTCCCCGCTCGGGAACAGTCCCTGCGGTCACCATCCTGGTGACCGTGTCGTGGTCGGTCTGTCCCGGCAACGGCCCCCCGGTCAGCTGACCCCAGGCGGTCTGCACGGTCGGGTAGTAGCCCACCCACCCGTTGAGCATCAACCCGGCCGCCGCGGCGGTCATCGGCACCGCCGCCACCGCCACCACCCGCCGCCACCGGTTCGCCGAGTGCCACCCCAACACCGCGACGCCGGCCGCCAGTCCGGTGACTGCCAGCCACACCCACAGCCCGGCGGGTGCGGGCTCTCCGGAGAGCCCGTTGGAGGCGATGCCCCAGTAGACGATCCCGGCCAGCGCCACTCCGCATCCGGCCGCGACCGGCAGTAGGACCCGTCGCCAACGGCGGGTGCGCCATCCGACGGCCAGCAGCACCAGGACGGCCGCGAGGATCTGCACGGTGGCCGGGATCCAGCCGTGCATCAGCGAGATGTGGCCCCGGAACAAGCCGATCGGCTCGGCGATGACCGTGTCGCCGGCGATCGTCGTCGTTGCGGTGAGGCCGGGCATCGGTCCAGGTTAGCGTGGTTTCGCCAGCGGGAAGGGCAGGGTTTCTCGGATGCTTCGACCGGTGATCAGCATGACCACCCGGTCGACTCCCACACCCAGGCCGCCGGTCGGCGGCATCGCGTACTCCATCGCCTGCAGGAAATCCTCGTCGAGCTCCATCGCATCCGGATCGCCGCCCGCGGCGAGCATGGACTGCTGCTGGAGCCGGCGGCGCTGCTCGACCGGGTCGGTGAGTTCGCTGTAGGCGGTCCCCAGCTCCACTCCCCAGGCCACCAGATCCCAGCGCTCGGCGACGCCGGCCCGGCTACGGTGCGGTCGGGTCAGCGGCGATACCGAGGTGGGGAAGTCGGTGTAGAAGGTGGGCGCCTCGGTGCGCTCCTCCACCAGCCGTTCGTAGAGTTCGAGGACCACCGCACCGCTGTCCCAGTGGGTCAGGTACGGGATGCCGGCGGCATCGCACAGCCGGCGCAGGACGCCGAGGTCGGTCTCGGGGGTGATCTGTTCGCCCAGGGCCTCGGAGACCGCGTCGTGGACCGTCTTGACCGCCCACTGCCCCGAGACGTCCACCGGATCAAGTGCGCCGCCCTCACCGGGGCGCATCATCACCGCGGAGCCGTTGGCCGCGGTCGCCGCGTTCTGGATCAGCTCTCGGCAGCCGTCGATCCAGACCCGGTAGTCCGCATGTGCCTGGTAGGCCTCCAGCAGGGTGAACTCCGGGTTGTGGCTGAAGTCGACACCCTCGTTGCGGAAGGCCCTGCCGAGTTCGAAGACGCGCTCCACTCCGCCGACGCAGAGGCGTTTGAGGTAGAGCTCCGGGGCGATCCGCAGGTCGAGGTCCAGGTCGTCGGCGTTGATGTGGGTCTGGAACGGCCGCGCGGTGGCCCCGCCGTGGATCTGCTGCAGGATCGGGGTCTCGACTTCCAGAAATCCCTTGGCGTACAACGTATCCCGGATTGACCGCAGAATGTCGCTGCGCGCGCGGACGAGATCGCGGGCCACCGGGTTGATGGCCAGGTCCACGTAGCGGGCCCGCACCCTGGCCTCCGGGTCGGTCAGGCCCTTCCACTTGTCGGGCAGTGGCCGCAGGCATTTGCCCAGCAGCCGCCACCGGCTCACCAGCACCGATCGGGTGCCGTTGCGGCTCACACCCATCCGGCCGCTGACCTCGATGAGATCGCCGAGGTCGACGGCCGCGAAGTCGGTCGAGTCGTCGAGGTCGGAGCGGTCCAGCAGCAGTTGGACGTCACCGGACCAGTCGCGCAGCAGTGCGAAGGTCACCCCGCCGTAGTCCCGGGACCGCAGCACGCGGCCGGCCACGGTCACCGGGGTGCCGTCCTCGGAGGCTAGCGCTGCGGCCACGGTGTGGGAGGGCGGCGAGCCGACCGGGTACGCGTCGATCCCGCAGTCCTGCAGGGTCTTCAGCTTTGCCATGCGAACCCGGACCTGCTCGGGGAGGCGGTCGGATTCGCCGTCGGCGGGAGTGGTCTCGGGACCGGCCGGGGCAGGGGTGCTGCCGTCGGCGTGCAGTCGCCCGGAGGCCACCAGGTCGTGCGGGACCGCCGAGTGTTGCCCGGTGTGTTGCTTGGCCCGCCGGGAGAACGGCAGGACGAGGAAACCCTCGGCGATCACCGATGCCACACCGACCCGCGGGATCAACCGGGTGTCCTCGTAGCAGGCATAGCGGGGCACCCACTGCGGCTGGTACTTCATGTTCGATCGGTACAACGTCTCCAGTTGCCACCACCGGGAGAAGAACACCAGCAGCGCGCGCCACAGCCGCGCGACCGGGCCCGCACCGAGTCGGGCCCCCTCCTCGAACGCCGAGCGGAACATGGCGAAGTTGAGCGAAACCCGGGTGACGCCGATGGTGTCGGCCTGCTGCAGCACCTCGCTGACCATCAGTTCGACGGTGCCGTTCGGCGACTTCGGCGAGCGGCGCATGAGGTCTAGTGACAGGCCGTTACTGCCCCACGGGACGAAGGAGAGCATGCCGACCACGGTGTCCGACCCGGAGTCGAGGGCTTCGACCAGAAGGCAGTCGCCGTCGGCACTGTCGCCCAACCGGCCCAGTGCCATCGAGAACCCGCGTTCGGTCTCGGTGTCCCGCCAGCTATCGGCCAGCCTGATCGCCTCGGCCATCTGATCTGCCGACAGGTCGCGGTGACGGCGCATCCGCACGGTCAGCCCGGCCCGCCGGGCCCGGGTGACGGCTTGGCGCACACCGCGCATATCGGCTCCGGACAGCCGGAACCGGTCCGGGTACAAAATGGCCTCGTCACCCAGTTGCAGAGCGCTCAGCCCCGCCTCCCGGTAGGCCTGCGCGGCGGTCGAGCTCGCGCCCATCACCCCGGGGGCCCATCCGTAGACCCGGCACAGTTCCAGCCACGCGCCGATCACCTGGGGCCACGCTTTCGGGTCGCCGACCGGATCGCCGCTGGCCAGGCAGACGCCGACCTCGACCCGGTAGGTGATGGCGGCCCGGCCGCTGGGCGCGAAGATCACCGACTTGTCCCGGCGGGTGGCGAAGTAACCCAGCGAGTCGTTCTTGCCCCACACCTCCAACAGGCCGCGGATCGCCGATTCGTCCTCTCCGGTCAGCGCGTTCTCGGCCCGCTGGGACTGGAAGAGCACCACGGCCGCGGCCATCAGGGCCAGCGCGCCGAACAGGCCGAACAACGCGTTGAGCAGAACGTTGGGTTTGCCCACGAACAGATCCGGTGTGGCCACGGCAAAGCCGCTGACCCGGTTGACCGCGTAGCCGAGCCGGTATTCGGGTTGCAACGAGCCGGGGAAGATCTCCAGCAGACCCCAGGCCAGCAGAATGCCGACCACGTTGACCGCGACCAGTACGGCGGCTGCCTTGAACACTGCCCCGCGCCGGACCCGCGCCCAGAACTCCTTGTGAGCGGCCAGCACCAGAGCCAGCGCGCCGATGTGAAACACCAGACCGAGGTATTCGCCGAACTCCTCGAACCGGTGGCCCCCGATCTCGGTCAGCGACATGACGTCCAGCCCGACCGCCAAAGTCAGGTTCGCGACCAGCACCCACCAGGCGATTCGTTTGCGGGCCGCCAGCGCACCGGCCATCACGGCCAGGGCGAACGCCCAGGCGAAGCTGGTGTCGGGGAAGTTGAACAGGTACCGGTCGATGAACTCCCGAGGGACATGGGTCAGGTGCCGCACAGCCGGCGAGATGCTCGACAGCAGCGAGGCCGTCGCGATGATGCCCAGGAACCACCCCGCCGCCGCGGGCACCCAGTGCAGCCGCGACCGTTGTTGTGTGCGCGTGGTCGTGACCGTCATAAGCGGCCAGGATATTCCGAAGTGCGCCCTTGGCGTGGCATGCCGGGGGACTACCGAAGTGGCCCGGTGTACTTTTCGCCCGGTCCGGCCCCGGGTTCATCGGGAATGGCGCCGGCCTCGCGGAACGCCATCTGCAGAACGCGCAACCCGTCCTGCATCGGCCCACGATGGGGTCCGAGGTTGTCCTTGGCGCCGTCCAGTAGGCCGGCGAGGGCGTTGATCAGCCGCCGCGCCTCGTCCAGATCGCGGTACTCGCTGGTATCCGGATCGGGGGAGGCCAGTCCGATCTTCTCGGCCGCAGCACTCATCAGCATCACCGCGGCGCGGCTGATGACCTCGATGGCGGGGATGTCGGCCAGATCGCGGATGTCAGGAGTGTCCGTCATGGCTGCTAGACTGGCATGCACGACCGTCCCGGCGTACGCCAGGACAGCAAGTGGAGTCCCGCTCCCACCGCTCGCCACGGATTAGTCCGCAGGCTAAGCGGTCCGGTCGCGGACACCTGACGGTGTCCGTTCTGCGTATCGCGCAGGCGGCGTCACGCCGTGACCGGTCGGCATCGGGCCCTGCGTTGAGCAGGGCCTTTTTGCTGGGGCGTCTCCCGGCGCTGTTCCGGATTTCGGGCGGTCGGACGAAGAAACGCCGACCAGGGAGGCCCCATCAGCACTGAGACCCGTGTCAACGAGCGCATTCGCGTACCTGAAGTCCGTTTGATCGGACCCGGCGGGGAGCAGGTAGGCATCGTGCGCATCGAAGACGCCCTCCGCGTCGCCGCGGACGCCGATCTCGACCTCGTCGAAGTAGCCCCGGACGCCAAACCGCCGGTGTGCAAGATCATGGACTACGGCA
>SXGT01738526.1_pt1 | contig 14614 bp, 15 predicted proteins | sample 3176221 | NCBI WGS metagenome assembly SXGT01 (sample SAMN11356862, study PRJNA531348) | freshwater metagenome | isolation source: freshwater sample F1-120 | place: China: Fuxian Lake, Yuxi | collected 2017-12-25
CCACCACCCGCGGCCTCCACGGCACGGACGCGGACCGCATCGAGCGCACCGCGGTCGCCAACGGCTGGGAAGTCATCCAGCTGCGCCACGGCACGTTTCGCAAGTCGGTGTTCGGCAGGCAAGGCGGCAAGGCGCTGCAGACCGTGCTGGAGACGAAGCTCTCCGACTACCACTTCCAGGCGCTCGTGTGGAAGCGCGACGCCAGCGCGATGCGCACCGCGGTGATCGAGGCCGACAGCAGCTGCAAGAAGCTGATCGAGTCGCTCTCCGACGACGAGGTCGTTCAGTTGTTCTACGACGTCGGAGGTCACGACCACCAGGCGATCCTGGAGGCTTTCGAGCACAGCCGCCGCAAGAAGGACAGCCCGACGCTCATCGTTGCACACACGGTGAAAGGCCGCGGCCTTCGTTGCGTCGCAGCAAACGGCAATCACTCGGCGCTGCCAGACGACGACGAAGTCGCCGCCATCCTCGCCGCCGAAGGCCTCACGCTCGAGCGTCCCTTCCAGCGCCTGTCGCAGGACTCGGAAGCGGCGCGTTATGCGCAAGAACGCGGCCAGATGGTCCGACTCGGAATCGAAGCCCTGCAGGCGCAGGCGCAGAGTCACCGCGCGGAAGTCGAGGCGGCGATCGCCGAGAAGGGCGGAGTGCCGGACAAGCTCGACATCAACCTCAAGCTGGCGCCGATCACACACACGCAATGGATGTGGGGTCAGCTCGCGGCAAAGCTGGTGCGCATCGGCGTGTTCGACGAACTGCGACGCGCCGGACGCGCCGAAAAAGCGGGCAAGGCCCCATCGGTCGACGAAGCACGGTGGAACCCGGTCGCCGATCTGATGATGACGATGGCGCCCGACGTGGGCACGAGCACGAACATCAACCCGGCGATGGACGAGAAGATCTTCGGCCCGCGCTACGAGGAGAACTGGGAAGCGAAGTTGCAGGTCAGCGAACGCCTGCGCCCGGAGCTCGCGCCCCGCGACGAGGCCTTCACGCGCCATATTCGCTTCGAGATCGCTGAGGCCAACTGCATGTCGGCGCTCGGCAGCTTCGGCAAGATGGGATACCTCGCAGGCATCCCCTTCCTGCCGATGATGACGGTCTACGACTTCTTCATCAAACGCGCCCTCGACCAGCTCTACTACAATCTCTACTGGGGCTCGTCGTTCGTGTTGGTCGGCACGCCTAGCGGCATCACGCTCGCGCCCGAGGGCGCGCAGCACAGCTGGAAGAGCGACATCCAGATTCCCAACCTCATCACGTGGGAACCGGCGTTCGCGATCGAGATGGAGTGGATCCTCTGCGACGCGATCCGCCGCCACTTCCATGGCGACAACAAGGGCCGTTGTGGAGTCTTGATCCGCGCCGTGACCCGCGCGCTGCATCAGGACCTGCTGATCAAGTGGCTCAAGAAGCAAGCCCAGCACAAGCAAGGCATCCCGGACGGCGCGCTGCTCGGTCTCGACGCGCAGGACGGCGGTTTGCACGAAGCCGAAGTGCCGACGCGGCCTGACGCGGAGATCCTCGACTTGATCAAGCAGCACGCGCTGCGCGGCGGCTACGCGCTGGTCGACTGGCGCGGGTATCGCGGCTACGCGCCAGGCGAGAACGTAGTGAACCTGTTTGCCATGGGAGCCTTGATCCCAGAAGCCGTGCAGGCGAGCGAGTTGCTGCTGCAGCGCGGCATCTACGCCAACGTCTTCGTCGTCACGTCGCCGGACCTGCTGTGCGGCGAACTCGGCCGCAAGGATGGCTTCGCGCACCTGACGGAGGGACTCGGCGTCGATGGCTCGCTGCACCTTCGACCGACCAACGACCCGCTTGACGCCGCCGACGCGATCGACCTCGCCGGGCGTCGCGTTCCCGTCGTCTCCGTGCATGACGGCGAGATCGGTCTCTTGGACAACATCGGCTCGATCCTCGGAGTGAAGCAGATCGGAAAGGCCGTGGTGAAGTTCAGCAAGTCAGGCACCCCAGCGCACATCTTCCGTTACCACGGCCTGCACGCAGAAGGCATCGTCGAGGCCTGCGGCCAGGCCCTGAGCGAAACCGCGATGGAGCAAGTCCGGCTGTCGAAGGACGCCCTGTCGGTGCTCGCTGGTCGCCAAGGCCAGCCGCAACCTCAGTGGAAGGAATTCTGGCCGAACCCCACGTGATCGCGAATCTCGTCCGTAGAGAGCGCGCATGACGAACTGGCCCCCGCCCCATTCCTCCCGTCAACCGTCGCCGATGCCGCTCGTGCTCGCCGGCGCGGCGCTCGCCATCGCCGCATGGCTCGCGCTCGAGCGCAGCGGGATCCTGCAACCGCAACCAGATGTTACCCCGCGGGCGGTGGCGCCGCGCGGCAGCCTGACCGAGATGGAGCAGACGATGACGCGCGTTTTCGAGCAGAGCGCGCCTTCCGTCGTGCACATCACAACCGAGAAACTCGCGCGCACGTGGCAGGGGCTGGCGCGACAACCAGAAGGCTCGGGCACCGGCTTCTTGTGGGATGAGACGGGGACCGTCGTCACCAACTACCACGTCGTTCAAACCGTCGTGGAGTCGGGCAGCAAGCTGAAGGTCGCGCTCGGCGGCGACCTCCATGACGGCGCGGTCGTCGGCACTAGCCCGCAGAACGACATCGCCGTCGTGCGAGTCGTCGGCGCGCCGATGAACTTCAAGCCGCTGCCAATCGGCACTTCGCACGACCTCAAGGTTGGACAATCCGTGCTCGCGATCGGCAACCCGTATGGATTCGACTCGAGCCTGAGCACGGGCATCATCAGCGCGCTCGACCGCACGATCGCAACCGAGAACGCGCAGATGAGCGGCCTGATCCAGACTGATGCTGCGATCAACCCCGGCAACTCCGGCGGGCCCTTGCTCGACAGCGCAGGTCGCGTGATCGGCATGAACACGGCGATCTATAGCCCGAGCGGCGCATCCGCCGGGATCGGGTTTGCAGTGCCCGTCGACGTGATCAACGAGGTCGTTCCCGCGCTGCTCGACGGGCGCTCGGCACAACGGCACATGGGCGTCACCATCGGCGAAGCCGTGCGCGTGGACCGCAGTTCGGGCTACTCGGCAGGTGTTCCGGTGCTTGGCGTAGAAAAAGGGGCCGGAGCCGAGCAAGCGGGCGTGCGACCCTTCCAGCTCGACGATGGCGGCAACATCCTGGCTTGGGGTGACATCCTGGTCGACGTCGACGGTCAAGCGGTGCGTTCGATGGCGGACCTGCGACGGCAACTGCGCGGCCGCAAACGCGGCGAGTCCGTCGCGGTCAAGGTCCTGCGCGCCGACGAACGTCAGCAAGTCGTCGAACTGCGCGTGACGCTGAAGTGACCGAGCAGACTATCTTGCGCGCCGTGAACGCAGTTCCATCCACTCGACGTCGACGATGGCCAGCGCTTGCTGCACTCGCCGCGACGTCGCTGGCGGCTACCGCGTTGCTCGCCGAATTCGCAGTGCGCGCGATGATGCCCGCGGGTCGCCTGTTGAGCCCGACGGCGATCGAGACCTTTGCCGAACGCGCGGCGCGCGAAGCCTCGATGATCCAGCCCGACGACGACCTCGGACACGCGCCCGTCCTCGGCGGCCCCTTTTATGACGAACATGGAGTGTTGCGGATGTCGCCTGCCGTCGACGGGGACGGGTCGGAGCAGACGTGGCTATTCCTCGGCGACTCGGTCACGCGCCGCGGGTCGCTCATCAAGCCCCTGGCTGCGATCTGGGACGGCGGCAAGGCGACGTTTTGGAACGCGGGCGTCGAGAGCTGGAACCCGACGCAGGAAGTCGAGGGCTACTTTCGCTCGCAGCGCGCACTGAAGCCGCAGCGCATCGTGCTGACGCTGCACAACAACGACCTCAGCGAGTCGACGGTCGCATGCCTGAGAAACGGCGTCCTGACTCTGTGCAATCCTGGTTCGTTCGTGCCCGTCGATCCAACGTGGTATCGCCGCAGCATCCTCTACGAACTGCTCGTGCACTTCCGGCACACGGACCGGCTGCGGCCTGAGCACTACACGTTTCGCGAACGCGAGGTCGAGGCGGCGCTAGTGCGGCTGCGCGACGACGCGGCAGCAAAGGGCGCGCAGTTCTCCATCGTGCTGCTGCCGATCTTTGCCGCGCCTGCTGCGCGGCAAGAGCACGAGCACCGCGCGCGCGAACTCGAGCTCGCGATGCTCGCTCGGCTTGACGTGCCGTTCATTGATTTGCAGCCTGTCTGCGACGAGATCGCAAGGGCGGGTCTCGACGTTCGCGTGACGCCCACCGACCCTTACCACCCCGACGACGCGTGCGGCGCGATGCTCGCCGCCGTCTCGGCCGATCTCGTGCTCGGACCGGCAACGCTGCCGACGACCGCGTTGCCGCGCGTCGTGAACCCCGGGGCCACGCAGTCCTTCGTCATCGAAGCCAGTGCCGCACGAAAGGGCCTGCGCGTGGCCCTCCTCGATTGCGGCCGTGGCCCGCTGCCAACGCTCGACGACCCCGAGGCGAAACAGGCCGCAGCCACCGCCGCGCTCGACGCGAACGGCCACGCCGTGATCGAACTGCCGTGCCCCGCCGATACCGCGTCCGGCGAGTTGCTGTGGCACCGAGCGATCGTGCTTGCCGCCGACGACACGGTCGTGGCGCGCGGCCGCCCACAGCCCATGCGGATCGCGACGCTGGCAACGACTCGCTGACGCAAGCGCGAACGCCACACGCGCAGACCTGGCGCGCAGCAGGGGCGCGATCGCGATGCAGCCCACCGCATCCACCGTGAAGCGCGAACCGACCCGAGCCAAGATTCAGGGGGCGCGCGCTGCCGCAGCCGCGCCTCAGCCCTTCAGCTTCTCTTCGACGACATGCTGCTTCGGATCGAAGCTCGGCAGGCGGATGTGCTTCGCCAATGCCGCGTCGATCGCGGCCGCGGGCGCGAGGCCGATCAATTCGCTCTCCAGCACGTCCACGCCCGCGGCCTTCGCGCGTTCGGCGACTGCGTCGAAGACCGTGCGGATCGACGTCACGTGGAAGTCGAGCAGGTTCATGCTGACCTGCGCGCACTTCTTGTCGTCGAGGAAGAAGCCCATCGCCTGCACCTTCTTGAAGCCGCCGTCCTTCTCGCGCACGGCCTTCGCGATGTCCTTCGCGACCTGCACGTCCTCGGTCTTGAGGTTGACGTTGTAAGCGATCAAGAAGTTGCGCGCGCCGACGGACACGCCGCCTGCGGTCGCGTGCATCTTGGCGGGGCCGTAGTCCGGCGCGAACGCAGGGTCGCTGCCGACCAGCGACTGCAGCCCTTCGAACTCCTTGTTGCGCACGTTGCCGAGCACGCGACGTTCTTGCTGCGACGCGGCCTCGGCGTAGAGGAACACCGGCAGCGAGAGCTCGCGGCCGATGCGTTCGCCGACGCGCTTTGCCACAGCGACCGCGTCCGCCATCGAAGCGCCCGCGAGCGGCACGAACGGGCAGACGTCCATCGCGCCCATGCGCTTGTGCTCGCCCTTGTGTGTGCGCAGGTCGATGCGCGCCATCGCTTCCTTGCAGCCAAGGAACGCAGCCTCCGCCATCGCCTCCTGCGGCCCGGCCAACGTGATCACCGAGCGGTTGTGGCTCTGGTCCATCTCCTTCCCGAGGACCTTCGCGAAAGGCACGGCGGCCATCGCTGCGACGATCGCGTCGACGACGGACGCATTCTTGCCTTCGGAGAAGTTGGGGACGAATTCGAGCAGCGGCGATGCCATGGGCGGGGCATGGTCTTGATGCGGCGCGATGAAGTCAACGCAGGGCGTTGCGCTCCTGCCTGTGCGCGGCGAACGTCTCCTCCGTGCCGGGACCGCAGAGCACCGAGAAGTCGCTGGACCGCGTGATCGTGCGTTGCGGGCTCTGCTCGCGGACGCAGGCGCGCCTAGCGATCGCGCAAGGCCGCGTCGAGGTCGACGGCGTTGTCGTCACCGAGCCCGACACGTGGATCGACGAAGTGCGCGCGCGCGTCCGGTTCGACGGCGAGCCGCTCGCCGCGCGACCGCGCGCGACGTGGATGCTGCACAAGCCGACCGGCTACGTGACCGCGCGCATCGACCACCGCGACCGCCCCACCGTCTGCGACCTGATGCCGGCGTCGATCGGCTGGCTCGCGCCGGTCGGACGCCTCGACCTCGAGACCAGCGGGCTCTTGTTGTTCACCAATGACGGCGAGCTCGCGCGCAGCGTGCTCGATCCGGAGTCCTGCCTCGAGAAGACCTACGTCGTGCGCTGCTCGGGCTCGCTCGACGACCAGGACCTCGCGTTGTTACGCAATGGCATCGACATCGGCGACGGCCAGGGCAAGACGCGCCCCGCGCGCGCCGAACGCCTCTCCGACGACGGTCGTGAGTGCACGACCCTGCTGCGCATCCACGAAGGCCGCAACCGCCAGGTCCGCCGCATGGTCCGCGCGCTCGGCCACGGCGTGCTCGCGTTGCACCGTTCGCACATCGGTCCGCTGTCGCTCACGGGATTGGAAGTCGGCACGTCGCGCGCATTGACCGATGCAGAAGTGGCGGCGCTGCGCGCGGCCGCAGGCGCGAGCACGAGGAGCCCCGCGCCGTGACGCAACACGACCTCACCGGCACGTGGCGCGGCCACTATGAGCAGAACGGCCAGCGCCGCGGCATCTCGATGCGCGTCCTGCAGCGCGGCGCGCTGCTGATCGGCGCGATGCACGACGACGAGACGATGTGGGTGACGAAGGAGGAGCTGCAGCCCGTCGACCACGACGAGGTCGGCATCGGGCCGGTCGCCGTCGACCTGCTCACCGTGCTGCCCGCAGAGTCCACGATCGAAGGCGAAGTCGACGGCGCGCGCGTCACGTTCGAGAAGCGCTATCGCGGCAAGCACACGTTCACGGTGTTCTTCGACCATGCGGCGCTGCACAAAGGCGCCGAAGGGCAGGCGAGCGCCAATGCCGAGATCGAATCCCACCGCGTCGTCTATGACGGCCAACTCGACGCCACTGGCAACGTGCTGCGCGGGACCTGGCGGATCCCAGTGGCGACGGTGGCGTTCGAGGACGGTGACGAAGAGACCGACGATGCAGAGCAGAGCCGCATCGTCGGCGAGAACGAGGCGTTGCTCGGGGAAGACTGCGGGGAATTCGAGCTGCGGCGCGAGTGACGGAATGGGCCAGAAGTGGTTGCACCAATGACCTGCGAGCGAGGCCGAGCGGAGAACGCCGAGGGCGAGGAGCGAGTTCGTAGCGGAATCCGTGGATTGCGCTTCGATCACGCAACGCCGCCATCGGGCTTCGGGGCCGGCCGCAGTTGCTGGCGCATCGTAAAACCTTGCCACCCCTGCGAACCACCCCAGGGATGCGGCCTTGACCCCGCGGCGCACAGCACGCCTCGGAGCTCCGGTCGGCGCTGGAACGGAAGCTCCGCCAGTTTGGCGATTAGCTCAGTTGGTTAGAGTGCCTCCTTCACAAGAATGATGTCGGCGGTTTGAATCCCTAATCGCGTATCAGTTCGCGCCAGCGGCCGACGGTCCGCAAGATCCTCATGACCAGAGACGCGCCCGGCAAGATCCACCGCTCAGGTTCCGCGAACTGGAGCATCTCCTCCGACGTCCTCGACTACGCGAAGTCGCTGATCCCACCCAACGGGCGCACGTTGGAGACGGGCTCGGGCCATTCGACGATCTTCTTCGCCCAGCAGGGTTATCGGCACACGGCCATCACGCCGAGCCAGGACGAGGTCGATCGCATCAAAGCCTACTGCGCGAGCAACGGCATCGACATGGGACGAGTCGACTTCATGGTGGAGCCTTCGGAGATCGCGATGCCGCGCTTCGAAGATGCGATCGACTTCTTCCTGATCGACGGTGGCCACGGGTTTCCGGTCCCGCAGATCGATTGGTACTACGGCTCCAAGCGTCTCAAGGTCGGCGGCGTCATCGGCATCGATGACATCCACCTGTGGACCGGCAAGATCCTCGTCGACTTCCTGAAGCGCGACCCGAGATGGACGCAGCTCGAGACGATCGACCTGAAGACCGCGTTCTTCCGCCTCGACAAGCCGTTCGTCTACCAGGAGTGGGACGAGCATCCTTTCGTGCGCCGGAAGTCGAAGCAGATCATCTTCGGCCGCAAGGTGCGGCGCTTTGGTCGGCGTTTGGTGCGAGGGCAGTGGGGCGGGTTGATGCGCTCGCTTTTGCGCAGCAGGAAGTGACGTGGTGCGCGGCAGGCGGACGATCGAGGCGAATCCTCAGGTAGGCAGCAGCCAGAGGCTAGTTCCAACCCCTGGGCACTCGGGCAGCATGCTCATGCATCGCAGCGGATCGCGTTCGGCCAGATAGGCCTGGTGCATTTCGTCTGGAACGCGGGGTTGAACATGAAGAACGCGCGCAGCAGGTAGGACTCGTGCCATGCCCGTCCCGCGTCGACCCATGCGCGCGGATACTCGAAGTCGGGCGGGATGTCGTGCACATGCACGTAAACGCCACGAGGCAATCGCGGCACGACCCACCGCACGCGCCGGGTCGACACGGGCATTGGTCCGATCGAAGTGAGCGCGCCGCGCGTGGCCGGAGTGGTCACCTGCGAGTGTTACCCATGTGCCCGGACACGGGTGTCACCCATGTACCCGGGTCGGACCCCTCTCTACGAGTCTGCGCGCCTCGACAGACCACCTGCGTGGAGTTGATGATGCAGATGGGCAGGACGCGGGCGTTCGTCGCGTGGGCCGTGGACGACGGGGCGCTTCCACCCGACGAAGGGCCGCTGCGGATCGTCGTGACCAGCGACCTCTAGGCGTCGTGGAGCTTGCGGCAGGTCGAGTAGGTGAGGGTCGTAGACGTGCGGGAGGTAGAGGCGAGATGACGGACCCGAGGACTCGAACTGCGGAGGAGTAGCTGCCGTGAAGCGGATTCGTTCAATGGCTCATACACCAACCCTGACTGTTCCGAATCCTAGGACAAACCAAGCGAAGCCACATAGGCAACTAATCACTGCAGTGCTCTTGCGAGGGCAAATACTGTAAGAACCCAGCCCGACTGCTAGCAGCAATGTCACCAGCGCCGCAGCGGCCACTTGGCCCTCACCCCACATCATCACAACCGCCCAGGGCCCCGCCAAAGACCACAAGCATATGCCCCACGTAGGGGATAATACACTCGCCATTAAGCCATACACCAGACATTGCAATACCGGCAGCCACGTCCGCGCCCACCACCACTGGAACCGTGGATCGGAGCGATCCCCGGGGGCTTCCCGACGATTGCCCGGTATCGTTGCGGCCAGATGCGCAACCATTGCTATCAGGCCTGAGACCACGACTACCACAGCACATACAACAGTTGGCGTCACCACACTCTCGCCTCAACTAATTGTGGCTTCCCCTAAAATACTCGATGCAGTCATCGACACAATCCTCGTAGTAGGCGTCCATCTCCTCGAAGGTCCAGTCCCATGCGGAGGCCTTCAGGAAGGCTTCGTTCTGGCATCCATTCTCGCAGTAGCGCACCATCAACTCCCATTCCGAAGGCTCTCGCTTCGGCGGCAACTTCCTGCCACCTGGGCCAGGAGGATTTGCGCGACAGTTGTCATCATATGGCGGCCGAATCTCGAGGTACTGATTCAAACTCCACATGCAATCAAACGGGAACACGTCGCAGCACCAGTGCCCCGCAATATCCAACGCGTAACCAGGCCACTCCAATACTCCCGCCGGGGATATTGGCCCTACTCTGTCAGGCGTGCCCGCCCCAGCTCCATTGGTAATGAGATTGCCATCAGCATCGAAACAGCATTGATTCCCAGCTGACTGGCCGGAGAACTTTAATCGGAAACACTTCGCTGAACCCGGATGATAAACGTCGCTGATGCTCTTCCTGTCCTGCTCCACTTTATACCGTAGTGGCCTGAGGGCTTCGATGTCCTGGAGCGTACAGGGGCACTTTGGGATAAGGGCATACCAATCCGGATTGCCGACTAGGTAGAATCGCAAGGAGGCGCAGGCCAAAGACACTTCGGCCAATGTCGCATAATGCGTCGCAGCCGAGACTGCCCAAATCTCCCCATCGTAGTCCGGAATCAGCGGCAACTGCCCCGAACCACCACCCGGACTGCCACCACCATCCGACGGTTTCCCGCCACCACCGCCCGTTGGCTTGCCACCGCAGGCGCCACCGCCGCCCTTGCAGCCGCAGTCGCCTCCGCAGCCGCAGTCCCCACCGCAACCGCCACCTCCACCAGTCCAGCCGTCACCGTCGGCCCCCGGGTTCCAGGAGCCACCGTTGCCTTCGAGATGGAAGCCGGCGAGTGCGGTTCTCATGGGATCAGACGGCCGTATCGTACCAGGTCGGAGGGAGAATGCGGAACTCGGCCCCCTGGCCGGCAGCCCCCGCCTTGAACTGCATTCCGAACCGGAAGAGCTCCTTGAGCCCGGTGACATTGGCTTCTACGAAGCCGCCCGTCAGACTAGACAGGGTCGCGACCGCAGTCGCTCCGCTGCCCTCATCCTCGGCGTTCTTCGTGTAGACGGTGATCTCCAGGGGATTACCCGAGAAGGTATCCTTCAGGATCTCCGCCATGAAGACTGCATTGTCGGCACCGCGCGAGAGCCATGGGCTGTAGTAGATGTTGATGTTGGTGTCGAGAGCAACGATCTGCGTGTTCATCCACATGTGCGGCATCTCCTAGGCAGGCATGCAGTTATCGAAATAGATCAGCGGGAAGATCCTGAGGACGTAGTAGTCGCCAGCAGACCCGCTCGTGAACGTCACCTTGCAGCGGACCTGCTCCTTGCAGCCTCGCGCGGGCGAGTTGCTTCCCGTGGTCGCGAGGTAGATGGCCGTCTTGACGCCCACTGCATCGAGCTTAAGCAGCTTCGGGGCGCTGCTCGGGTAGAAGGTGTCCATGGATGTGGCGGACGTGTCCTCTAAGCTGCGCGTCTCCAGACTGATGTAGATCGAGCCGGTCGTGCTCGACTTGTACAACGCCTGGGCTCGCAGCACCGCGCAGTCTCCGCCGCGACTCATCCAGTCTGTGTAGAACGTCTCCTGGTGGCTGATGCGCCGACCAGGGATTGTCACTGTTGGTGATGCCATCTTCTCTCTGCTCTCCTTCAGAAAAGCGGCTGGTGTAGGACTTCGGGGTCTCCGCTGACGACGAGGACCAGATCAGTCAGAGTCTCCGACACCGTCTCGGAGAGACTGGTCCTTGCGCAGACCGACAGCGCGCCCGGCGCACTCCGCCATGGACCATCCTCCTGGCTGGGACCATCCCAGTCGGTGAAGGTCTTGATGCCGAGACCGCGCGCGGTGCCCATTGTTTCCCTTGGCGAGTTCGTCGAGCCTCCGCGAAGCCCGACCGCCGCTCTTCGAGCAAGTCCGAAGCCCCGACGCAACGCGTCGCTTCACGGATTTCCGAAGCGAGTGCCCGACGGCGAGCCACTCACAGCAGCAACCGCGCTTCGCCTCGTCGGTTGAAGCCGACTCGCCTCTGCTTCAGATTCGCGTGAAGGTTCGAAGCGACGCGAGCCCGACCGGCCGCTTGTGGCGGCTACATCGCGCGGGCGAAGTCGCCTTCCCGACGACGTCCGCCCGATCGCCGCACCTCCACCGTCAATGCACCGGCACCGGCATTCTGCCATACGGCACGCGCCCCGAGCCCCGCTCCAAGCCGCGAACTCCAAGCGGCTCAATAACTTCCGCCTAGAGTTCCGATGCCGCAGCCGCCTGTGCCGGCGGTCGAGTTCGTCCCGACCTCCCGCCTCTTCTGCTCCCCCTCCAACCCGCGTCAGAACGACGCCTCGGTCCCGCACGTCGCCGCGAGCCTGCGGCGCTTCGGCTGGGAGCAGCCCGTCGTCGCGCGCCGCACCGGCGAAGTGGTCGCCGGCAACACGCGCCTCATGGCCGCGCAGCTTCTCGGACTCATGGAGGTCCCCGTGTGGTGGTTCGACGGCTCCGACATCGACGCCGTCGCCTACGCGGTCGCCGACAACAAGACGCACGAGTTCTCCTACTGGGAAGACGCCGCGCTGACCCCATGTGCCCGGCTCGAACTCGCGCTCCGCCCAGACCCCGAACCCAATTCTCACCACACCCCCACCGTGCTGACGTTTGATGTCATCAGTCTTCCAGTGCTGTCGAGCGCAAAGGCCTGGATGCCGGCCCACTGGCCGACTGGAATCGTCGGAGGGATCGAAAACGTCCGACTGAGGACCCCAGATGCCGGTGCGATCTGCAGGTCGCTCCACACGTTGGTCACGTCGATGTAGACGGGACCAATGATATGCGTCCAGGGAGTAGTCTGGAGCGATCCCATCAGGAGGAAGGTCGGAGCCAAAGGCGGAGTGTGCTGGACGACCGTGATCTGGCCCGGGGACTCCAAGGTCTGCAGACCGGTTTGCAGTTCCTGGATCTCGATCATACCTGCTTGACCTTGGCCGCCGATGAGCTGGACGGAGGGGTCGTAGCGGAGCGTGGATGTCCGCGGCGGCACCTGCACCAACCCGTAATCATAGGTCCAATGGGTTCGTCCGAAGGAATTGACGCCGCCTACCAAGCTCGTCCCCGAGGATGCCACCACACTTGCATTCGAGTAGAGCCCAATCGCCCAGGCAACGCTCAGGAAACCAGAGACCCCGTTGCTGCCCTGGATGACACTGGAGGCGGCATAGAGCTCAGAAGCGTCGAGGATCATCGTGTCGGAGAGCAATCCGTTGAGCGCAGAAGCCATGGGATGAGACTGCACGAAGACCGTGTCGCTCATCATCACCTTGCTCCGGAGGAAGATCCATCGAATGTCTCCTCGGTCGATCGAGCAGTTGCGCAAGACGATCAGGCGGCAGTCGATGAATCGATTGCCTGTGATGACTTGGCTGAATGGATCCTGCCAGTTCGGAAGAACCTGCACTTGCTCCCAGACCAGAGCTCCCGCGCACTGACTTCCCGCAAACCCAAAAGGCAAGCCCCTGGCAAATGTCCACGAACTTCCATCCAACTCCAGGTGCCTCAGTATCACAGCCTGCCCCGAAGGCACAGCAGTAATGTTCCAGGCCCCGACTACACGTATTGGCGGTAGCCCAGATCCAACTTCACCTACTATGGAAACGCCCTTGCCTTGGATTGTGGCCGCCGTGTAGGCGTCGGCATCGTCCACACGCGACGATGTCGCCCGCAGAAACAGCGTGTCCCCTGGTGTTGCGGCTGCGATCGCCGCCGGCAGGTCATCGAACTGGTAACCTGGTCGCCTGAGCTTGTCTACAATCCACGTCGACTGCCCCGCCGCAGCGACGGCCAAGACTGCAAATGCCAGAAGACAACGTATCAGGCACAACGTGCCTGTGGACCGTCGACAAGAATGGCGGCAACCGCGAGGGCCAACGCCCTGGATTGCGTGCGCCATCGCGAACAGAGGTGGCATCGTGTTGCTCATTGCCGAACCCACTTCCGAAGACCCAGCGATCCCGCGGCATAGAGTTCATTGCCAGGCGCCGTCGGATCGAGATCCCCGATCAAGAAGCCGTTGTGCATGCCGACCGCTCCCGCGACCTGGTGCTTGTAAAGCAGTGCGCCGAAGTCTCCGTTGGCCAGTCGCTCGTACACCAAGAGGTGTCCGTCCAAGGCGCCGACTACAATCTCGTCCCCAGCGTTGCCGGGGACGAGATCTCCAACCACGATCCCGCATACTCCGAACACCTTGGGGCGGTTGGGCGCCCCTCCGTCCAGCCGAAGTAATTGCTTCTGGTGCAACTGAGCCGCACCAAAGCTGGCCTGCCCTTGGTATTCGACGTGCACGATCGCCGCAGTGATGTCATCCGCTCCGGTTGAAGGGGTCTGGGCGCCAGCGAAGTTCGTCGAAGCGACGTAGTGCGCCATCACTCCGAAGTAGAGGTTGCTGAGAAGCTACAAGCTCCTCTGACAACGTGCAACCCGGCACATGGTTGCACTCCTGACCGGGCACATGGGTGACACTTCCTCCGGCGACGTCGGCACGAGCACCCGCGACCTTTCGTGCAGAGTCGCTAGCCGCATCGGTCCCAGGCTCAGGCTCCAAGCCTCATCCTCGACCTGCCTGAGACCCACTACTTCGCCTTCGAGCGCCGCGCCCACAAACAGCATCTTGCCGGCCCACTTGATCGAGCCGTCGTTGCGCACGCGCCGCAACTCCATGTCGCTCGCATACTCGTGGTCGGGCAACTTCGCAGGCATCTGGCGCGGCGAGAAGTCGTAGAGCTCCGCGGGCAACTTCATGCCGAGCGCTTCGTGCGGCCGCTCTTCGTTGTAGATCGCTTGGAAGCGCGTGAATGCGTGTTGCTGCGCGCCGATCGTCGCGCGCGGCGGTGACGCAGTCTCCGCCTTCAAGGTCTCGTGGAAGCGCTCATGCTTGCCGTTTTGCTCCGGCTTGCCTGGCTCGATGCGAATCGAGTGCACGCCGAGCCGCAGCATCCAAACCGACAGACGCGAGAGCCCGCCGATGCCCGCGGAAGCGAACGGAGTGCCGTTGTCGCTCAAGATCGCACTTGGCAAGCCGAAGCGACGGAATGCATCTTCGAGCTGCTTCTTCACGTCGTCGGTCTTCGGAGCGACCATCGCGCGGCAGACCAGCGATGCGCGGCTGAATGCATCGTTGATGGTCAACGGATCGTAGCGCGTGCCGTCGCCGACGCGA
>SXGT01173906.1_pt1 | contig 14613 bp, 6 predicted proteins | sample 3176221 | NCBI WGS metagenome assembly SXGT01 (sample SAMN11356862, study PRJNA531348) | freshwater metagenome | isolation source: freshwater sample F1-120 | place: China: Fuxian Lake, Yuxi | collected 2017-12-25
CATTGAGCTCGAGCGCGTGCCGCGAGCGACAGAGACGTCGGTCGCACCAGCAGCGCGAGCCGTCGACAGTGCGCCGAGCACCGCGACGGGCGCGAGCGCACCGGTCGACGCACCGGCACTGGCACTGGCACCGGCACCGGCGCCCGCACCGGCACCGGCACCGGCGAGCGCCGTAGCGCACGCTACGGGCAACGGGGGCGCAGCATCCACGTCGACCCGTGAGATCGCGCCCTCCCCCCAGGGCTCCAGCACGACACTGCAGTCGGTTCTCGCCGTCGCGGGTGCTGGGCTCGTCGCGACCGCCGCCGTCGTCTTCACCTTCTTCAACCCCGACCTCACCGCTCCCGCGTCGCGCGGCGTCGTCATCGGGCTCGCCACAGCCCTCTTCCTCGTCGCGGCGCCACTGCTCATGCGGCGCGGCCTGCGGTTCTCGGCCGAGAGCGTCGCCACGCTCGGTGTGGTGCTGCTCGCGCTCAGCACCGCCACCATCACGCAAGCGCTCGACGGGTTGATTGCAGCGCCACACGTTGCCGCGGGAGCAGCGCTGCTCGGCGGCGCGGCCGTGTTGGCGCTCGGTCTCGTCACCCGATTGCGGGCGTGGATGCTCTCCGCCAGTCTCGCGCTCGCTCTCGTTCCGGCACTCTGGGCCGCAGGCGTCACCGCGCCAGCGTCGTCGACTCTCGGCCTGCTTGGCACCGCCACCGCGGCTGTGCTGCTGCTCGACGCTGCACCGTGGGCGCAGCGCCGCACGACGTCGGCGCTCGCGGCCGAGCGCGGAACTCTGCTCGCCGTCGCACTGGTCGCCGTCGGAGTGACGCCGCTCGCACTCTCCTCTCTCACCGCCACTGGCCCCGCTCTCTGGCTCGCGGTTGCTACCGCGCTGCTCGCAGCCGGGCTTCTGACGGGCCGCGTCGCGCGGCATGGAGCGCGGAAGTTCGCGAGTGCTCTCACGGGCATCGCGATCGTCGCGTCAGGTGCCACCGCTGCGCTCGCGCTCGAGGGCGCGGCCGTGCGCGCCAGTGTCAACGCCGACGGCGCGCTGACGCTCGTGCTGGTCGCAACAGGCGCCAGTGCCGCGCTCATCGCTCTCGGCATGGTCGCCCGCAGCAGCCTCGGTGCCAGAATCCACCGACCGAGCCTGCTGGCGGGCGCGCTCGGTGCGCTCGTTGCCGTGGCAGTGCCCTCGGTCAGTCTCGTCGCGCTCGCGGCCGGCACCGCCTTGTTCGAATCACCCTTGCGATGGGCCGCGGGCAGTGCAAACGCCGTGAGAGAGGTGTTCGGCATCCCCGACGCCACCGCGGTCGCAGCAATCGGCGCACTGCTAGTAGTGAGCGCGACGCTCGCCCTGCACGCCTGGCTGCTCGCACGAGCGGTCGGGCGGCCGCTGCGGTCGACGGGCTCCCTGCGGGCGCTGTCACTGTGGCTGCTCGCGCTCGCGGGCCTCGGAGCCCTCGGGTTGCAGTCGGCTTCGGTCGAAGCGCGCATCGTGATGGGGCTCGTGCTCATCGTGGCGGCCTCGACCCTCCTCTCGTCGTGGCGGCCCGCGCGAGAAAGCTCCACCCTGTGGCGACTGCCGGTCGTTCTCGCCGCACACGCCGCGGTCGTCGTCGTCGCTTCGCTCTCGTGGCGAGACTCCTCCCTAGCCGTGGCCTCGAGCGCAGCGGTGCTCGTCGCCCTCGCGGCGGTCGCGCGATGCGCGCCGGCACTCGCGCGTCCCGTGCACCTGGCCCTGGGCTACGGCTACGCGCTCGTCATCGTGGCGACCGCGCTCTCGCTGCTCGGCATCGGCGGGCCCGCATTGCTGAGCCTCACCGCGACGGTCGGTCTGCTCGGCGCGATCGCCGCCACGTTCTGGCACCGTCTCGATGCCACGCGCTGGTTCGCGGTGCTTGCGGTCTCCTCCGTTCCCTTCGCGCTCGCCGTGGGCCTCGTCGTCGTCGAGCGCAGTGGCTGGAGCGCGCTGTCGACAGCGACCATGCTGCTGCTCGCCGTGAGCCTGCTGCTGACTCGACGGCCAGGGCTCGGTGTCATCGTGCGCGCGGTCGCCGCCGGTCTGCTGGTTCCCGGCATCGCGGTCGTGCTGGTCGATCTCGGGGCGCTCGTGCTCCCCTCGAGCGGCTCGCCGATCGTGCTGCCGATCATCGCCGTCGTCGTCGCGCTCACCCTGCCTGCGGTCGAGCGTGCCGCGGCGATGCTTCGTGATCGCGGTATGCCCACGACCCACGCACTCGCCGTGCGACGAGCGCTCGAGCTCTCTGCGCTCGTCACGGGCGGTATCGCCATCGGCCTCGCCTACGGCCGCGTCGCCGCGGGGGCACCGACGGCGCTCACCGTGCTGCTCACACTCGCCGCCGGCTGCGCGGCGGCGGGCGCCGTGCTGCGCACCGCTCGCTCGTGGTGGCTCAGTGGCGCGCTCGCGACCGGCGCGCTGTGGACGCTGTGGGGGAAGCTCGGCGTCGACTCCCTCGAAGCACACCTGCTGCCGCCCAGCCTCGGCCTGGCCCTCGTCGGCTCGTGGCTGACCGCACGCGGTCGACCGCAGCCCACGCTGGTGGGAACAGCTCTGCTCGTTGCCATCGTGCCGCTCGTGGGGCTGCTCGTCGTCGGCGAAGAACCCGCGCCAGCCCGAGCGACCGCGCTCGTGCTCGCGGCGGTCGCGCTCGCAGCGCTCGGGGCGAGCATCCATCGCGGTGGCGGCCGTGGTGCGCGACGGCTCACTCCGCTGCGCACCCCCGTGCTTATCGCCGCGATCATGGCAGCCGCGGCGGCTCCCGTGCAGGCCGCACGCGTCGGTCTCGGCATCGACGGTTCGGGCGCATCGATCTCAATCGGCGCCACCATGCTCATGGCTCTGCTCATCGCGCTCGCAGGTGCAGCCCCCGCCGCCGTCGCTGGCATTCTGCTGGCACGGGGCGCGACGAGCACGGCCGTGCAACGCTCGGGGCTCGTGCCCGCGTTGGTGATGGTGCTCGTCGCCGGATGGGCCGGGCTCGCTCCCGCCGTCACGGCGCCGACAGCGCAGTGGCTCGCCATCTGGACGGCGTGGACGCTCATGCTCGGCGTGCTCGTGCTCATGGTCGTGGCGGCAGCTCGGGAGCAGCGCGGCGGCACCCTTCTGCCCACCGTGCCCGTGCTCTTCGCGCTCGCCCTGCTGAGTGCCATCGCGGCGTGGAGCCCCCGTGAGTTGCGCGTCGAGTGGTTCTCGCTGCCGCTCGGGCTCATGCTCATCCTCGCGGGCGAGATCACTCGCCGAGCGACCCGCGCCGGGTCGTGGCGCACCCTGGGTGCAGGGCTGGTCGTGCTCGTGCTCGCGTCGGTGCTCGCCACGGCGACCGACCCGCAGACCTGGCGCGCGGTACTCGTCATGGTGATCGCCCTCACGGCGATTCTCGTGGGGGCGCGGTGGCGCCTCGCAGCGCCCTTCGTGCTCGGCATCATCGTGCTGCCGATCGAGAACGTGCTGGCCTTCGCCGTGCAGATCGGCCGAGGCATCGACGCCATGCCGTGGTGGATCACGCTCGCCGTCGCCGGGCTCGTGCTGCTCGTCATCGCGGTCGGATTCGAGCGGCGCACGGGCGATGATGCATCGCTTGCGGCACGCGTGCGCGACTTGCGATAGCGGGTCGCGCACGCGCTCTCGCTCTCGGGCCGCTCAGTGGTGCAGGATGAGCGCTGTAGCGCGCCATCAGAGCCGCGCCCGAGCCGGAGGTTCACCCCATGTCCGCTGGTGCCGCAGTCGCCACACGTAGTTCGTGGCTGCCCCTCTTCGTCGTCATGCTCGCGCAAGTGCAGCTGGCGTTCAACGCCTGGAACGTCTCGATCACCGGCATCACCGAAGACCTCGGCATCTCGCCGACGACCGTGGGTCTCGCGAACACCGCGAGCACGTTCGCGGTCTCGGCGTTCCTACTGCTCGGCGCCAAGATCACCGCGAAGATCGGCCCGCTGCTCGCGTTCCGCATCGGCGTCATCATTCCGGCGCTCGCCGCCATTCTCATCGCCACGGCGCAAGACGGCTCGGTGCTCTTCATCGCGCAGTCGATCACGGGCGCGTCGAACGCCATCACGCTTCCCGCGCTCACGATCATCATCGCGGCGAGCTTCCAGGGCAAGCAGCAGGCTTCGGCCATCGGCTACTTCGCCGCGAGCATTCCCCTCGCTCAAGTCGTCTCGCTGCTCATCGCCGGTCAGTTCGCTTCGACGATCGGATGGCGCTGGTCGTTCGTTCTCGTCGCGTCGATCGGTCTGCTCAACTTCGCCGCGAGCTTCCTGCTCAAGCCCGTGCCGCCGCAGAAGAACCTCATCGTCGACTGGACCGGCGGTGCGCTCGCTGCCGTCTCGATCATTCTCATCAGTTTCGGCATGAGTGTCATGAACGACTGGGGCCTGCTGACGGCCACGGGCAACGCGCCGATCTCGATCGGCGACTTCTCGATCGTGCCGTTCTTCTTCGTCGCCGCCGTCATCTTCGCGCAGCTCTTCTTGAGCCGCACCCGCAAGCGCATGGCCGAGCAGAAGGTGCCGCTCGTCAACCTCGACATCGTGCGCGACCCGAGCGAGCGCGCCACCGTCACGGTCATGGGGCTCATGCTCTTCGTCGGCACCGCCGTGAGCTTCCTCATGCCGCTCTACATGCAGGTCGTGCAGGGCTTCGTGGGCATCCAGGTGTCGCTTGCCGTCATTCCGTACACGATCTCGATCTTCATCGCGAACACCCTCGTGGCGCGGCTCTACGGTCGCTTCGCGCCGCGCACGATCGCGAGCGTGAGCATGGCCGTTGTGACCCTGGCGCTCGTATGGCTCTCGTTCACCATCGCGAACGACTGGGGTCAAGCATCCGTCGTCATCGGGCTCGTCGTGCTGGGTCTCGCCCAAGGCTGCGTCGTGGCGCTCGTCTTCAACGCGCTGCTCACCTCGGCGCCGAAGGAGAACGCGGGCGACGTCGGTGCGATCCGCGGCCTCACGCACAACCTCTCGGGCAGCGCCGGCATCGCCGTGGCCTCGGCCTTCGCTGTCGGCCTGCTCACCTCGAGCGCCTACGCCGCCGCGAACGACTCTGAGGTCTTCACGCCCGAAGTGGTCGAGCAGATCAACTTCGACAACGTGAACTTCTTCACGAACGCGCAGCTCGAGGCGGCTCTCACCTCGGCGACCGACGCCACCGAGGCCGAGATCGACTACGCGGTCGAGCAGTTCACGCAGTCACGCCTCGATGCCTTGCGCACGACGATGCTCGTTCTCGGCGGTCTCGCGGCGCTCGCCATCGTGCCCGCGCGACGCATGCCGGGCTTCCAGAAAGACGACCTCTACGTCGGCTACCCCGCCGATCAGGAGCGTCGCGGCTAGCGGTCACGCACAGACGACGGGGCCCGGTGGATGCTCATCCACCGGGCCCCGTCGCGTGCGAGCGGCGTGCGCTCAGGCCGTGAAGCGTCCTTCGATTGCCGCGAGCAGCGTGCGCACCGAGGCGCCCGTGGCGCCTTCGGCGAGGTAGCCGTATCCCGGCCCCTCGTTGACGGCGGCACCGGCGATGTCGAGGTGCGCCCAGGGGATCGGTGAGCCGTCGGCACGCTTGCCGACGAACTCGCGCAAGAAGATCGCGGCGACGAGCATGCCGCCATCGCGGTTGCCCACCTTGAGGTTCGTCATGTCGGCGAAGCGCGAGTCGAGCTGCGCGCGCAATTCCGCGGGCAGCGGCATGTGCCAGTGCGGCTCACCCGTCTGCTCGCCCGCCGCGACGATCGAGCCGACGAGCTCGGTGTCGCCCATGACGCCGACCGTGCGACGGCCGAGGGCGACGAGCGCGGCGCCCGTGAGGGTCGCGACGTCGATGATGGCGTCGGGCTGCTCTTCACTCGCGAGCACCATGCCGTCAGCCATGACGAGGCGACCTTCGGCGTCGGTGTTCATGACCTCGACCGTGGTGCCGCCGCGGATCGTGAGAATGTCGTTCGGGCGAATGGCGGTCGACGACACGAGGTTCTCGGCGACGCACAGCCACGCGGTCATCCGCACCGCGAGTCCGAGGCGTGCAGCGGCGAGCACGACGCCGAGCACGACGGCCGCGCCACCCATGTCGTTCTGCATGCTCACCATGGCCTCGGCGGGCTTGAGGGAGTACCCGCCCGTGTCGTACGTGATGCCTTTGCCGACGAGCGCGACGTGGTGCTCGGCACCAGCGGGCGAGTACGACACCTTGATGAGGCGCGGCGGGCGCGATGAGCCCTGTCCGATGCCCATGATGCCGCCGCAGCCTTCGGCGAGCAGCTTCTCTTCGTTCCACACCTCGACCTCGACGGGCGCGCCCTTGGCCGCCTCGACCGCGGCATCGGCGAGCGCCTGCGGGTAGAGGTCGCCACCCGAACGGTTGGTCAGGTCGCGCACGAGCGAAATCTGTTCGGCGACGATGCGGATGCTCTCGAGCGCTTCAGCGTCGACTGAGGCTTGCGTGCTCACGACGAGCTGCTGCACCGGAGCCTTGACCTTGGCGCTCGTCTTCGCGCGGTAGTTCGTGAAGCTGTAGGCCGCGATGCTCGCCCCCTCGACGGCGGCGAGCACGCTGGCGTCGTCATCGAGACCGAACGCGAGCGCGACGGCACCTGTGCCGGCGAGCTGCCGCACGGCCGAGCCCGCCGCGAGCCGAGCAGCAGTGGGCGAGACCTCCGCGCCCATGCCGATGACGGCCACACTCGCGCGCGAGCCCTCGAGTGCCGGCAGCCGCAGCAGTTCGTCGGCTTTGCCCGTGTATCCGATGGCGGCGAACTGCTCGGCGAGGCCGCTGAGGGCGGGGTGCGCCACGAGTTCGGGGCCGTCGTCACCCGCGCGAGATGCGACGACAATGACGTCGACGTCGAGCGACGCCGGATCAGCAGCAGAGAGTGTGACCGCGAGGCTGGCCATGGGTTTTCCGTTTCTCGAGCAGGGTACGACGAAAGCGTCGCGGCCAGAGTATTCCCCCAGCCCCCTCGAACGATATGGTGACCATGATTCCGCGGTGCCCGGTGTGATGGAGCGCTCTCGCGGTCGAGTGAGGGCGGAACCCGATGGCAGCTGAGACGATCGAGCCGAACGGCTCCGCACCGCACCCCGGGACGCCGGAGGCGGTGCGCAAACCCGGCGTGAGCATCCTGCGCACCGGCCCCTTCCGCATCGGCTTCGTCGGCACGATCGGCGTACTGCTGGCCCTGTTGCTCGGCAGTGCGGTGGCGCAGTTGAGCTTCACGATCACCCTCATCTTCTTGGCGATCTTCATCAGCCTCGGGCTCTACCCGGTCGTGACGAGACTCGAGCGGCGCGGGCTGCCGAAGGCTGCCGCCATCGGCATCGTGCTCGCGGCCTTTCTGCTCGTCGTGGCGACACTGCTCTTTCTCATCGTGCCGATCGTCGTCGATCAGGCCGCCGAACTGGCCCGCACACTGCCCGCCAACATCAACGACATCGAGAACCAGCAGTGGTTCATCGATCTCAACGCGCAGTTCGGGGAGTACCCGCTCCTGTTGCTCGAGTGGGTGCGCGCGTCGAGTGCCGACCCGAACACGTGGCTGACGATCGGCGGCGGCGCTTTGCGTATCGGGGCTGACATCATCAACGGCACCTTCTCGATCTTGCTCGTCGTCGTCATCACCCTGTACTTCGTCGCGTCGCTCGACGCGATGAAGAACGCGCTCTACGACCTCGTGCCCGGCTCGCGCCGTGCCGGGTTCGTTGAGATCGCCGAGGAGATCTTCGACTCGATCGGCAAGTACCTCAGCGGGCAGATCGTGCTCGCCGCGATGAACGCGGCCTTCTCGTTCATCCTCTTGAGCATCATGGGGGTGCGCTACGCGGGCATTCTCGCCTTCATCGCACTCTTCGTCACACTCATCCCCGTCATCGGCCCACTGATCTCCACGACCCTCATGGTCTTCGTGTCGCTGTTCACCTCCCCCGGCACCGCGATCATCGTCGGCCTCGTCATGGTGGTCTACATGCAGGTCGAGGCATACCTGTTCACCCCGCGCATCATCGGCAAGGCGATCAGCATTCCTGCCTCGCTCGTGCTCATCGGGGCGGTCATCGGCGGCACCCTGCTCGGGTTGCTCGGTGCCCTCGTCGCGTCGCCGGTCGTCGCGTCGATCCTGCTCATCCTCAAGAAGGTCGTCGTGCCGCAGCAGCGACTGAAGTGACGCCGTGACGCTCGATCTCGCGGCGCTCGTGCCGATCATCCTGCTCGCTCTGCACATCGCTCTCGCGATCGTGGCCATCATCGCCATCAGCCTGCGTCGCAAGCCGACGACGGCCGTCGCGTGGGCGATTCTCATCATCGTGCTGCCCTACCTCGGCGCGGTGGCGTTTCTGCTCGTCGGCTTTAGTCGACTGCCGCGTCGTCGGCGCGAGCAGCAGCGCGAGGTGAGCGAGGCGATTCGCACGCGCACGCCCGGTCTCGATCAGGTGAGTCATCGTGACGAGTGGCCGGCATGGCTCGCGGGCGACGTGCTGCTCAATGAGTCGCTCGGAGCACTGCCCATGGTCGGCGGCAACACCGCGACGCTCATCGACGACTACGACGGTGCGATCGCGGCCATCATCGCCGATGTCGATACGGCCGAGCGGTATGTGCACGTCGAGTTCTTCATTCTCACGCTCGATGCCACGACCGAGCCCTTCTTCGCCGCCCTCGAGCGGGCGAGGTCGCGCGGCGTGACGGTGCGCGTACTGAGCGATCACCTCATGACGCTCCTGTACCCCCCGCGGCGCGAGACGCTGCAACGCTTGCGCACGATGGGCGCCGAATGGCACGGGATGCTCCCCCTGCGCCCGTGGCGCGGCCAGTGGCAGCGGCCCGACCTGCGTAACCACCGCAAGCTCGTGGTGATCGACGGCCGCGTGGGCCACACCGGCTCGCAGAACATGATCCAGGCCAACTACGGCAAGAAGAAGGCGATCGCCCGCGGTCTGCGGTGGCACGAGGTCATGGTGCGACTGGAAGGACCGGTCGTGCGCGAGCTCGATGCTGTCTTCGTCACCGACTGGTTCAGCGAGACGAACGAGCTGCTGCCGCTCGACACGAGCCCGGTCGTGCTGACGCCGTCGCGCGATGGCGAGGTGCTCGACGCACAGATCGTGCCGAGCGGGCCCAGCTTCGAGAACGACAACACGCTCAAACTCTTCGCCTCGCTCATCCACCAAGCGCAGCGTCAGGTGAGCATCACGAGCCCCTACTTCGTGCCGGACGAGGCGATTCAACTCGCGATGATCACGGCAGCCACGCGAGGACTGCTCGTCGAGCTCTATGTCGGCGAGGTCGGGGATCAGTTCTTCGTGCACCACGCACAGCGCTCGTACTACGAGCAGCTCTTGCGCGCGGGAGTGCGCATCTACCTCTACGAAGCGCCCACGGTGCTGCACTCGAAGCACTTCACGATCGATGATGACGTCGCCGTCATCGGGTCGAGCAACATGGACATCCGCTCGTTCAGCCTCAACATGGAGGTGTCCGTGCTCGTGCACGGCGCCTCGTTCGTCGATCAACTGCGCGCGATCGAGGCCTCATACCGGGCGAGCAGCCGCGAGTTGCACCTCGCCGAATGGTCGAGCAGGCCGTGGCCTCAGAAGGCGCGCGATGGCCTCGCTCGACTCACCTCCTCGTTGCAGTGATCCGGCATGTCGCGCAGTGGCCCCGCGGGTCTAGGCTCCACCCGTGAGTGACATTTCTCTGACGATGCTGATCCTCGCGATCGTGGTCGTCGCGTTCGTGACGAACCGCCTTCCCGTCGGCATCATCGCGCTCGGGGCATCGCTCGCGCTCTACTTCACCGGAGTGCTCGATCTGCAGCAGACGCTCGCCGGTTTCGGCGATCCGGCAGTCGTGCTCATCGCCTCTCTCTTCGTCGTCGCCGAGGGTCTGGACTCTTCCGGCGTCACGTCGTGGACAGGTCAGCAGCTCATCCAGCGCGGTGGTGGCAAGCGCAAGGTGCTCACGGGCGTCATCATGATCGTCGTCGCGCTGCTCGCGGCCCTCATCAGCGTCAATGGCGCCGTCGCCGCGCTGCTGCCCGTGGTCGTCGTCATCGCCACGAAGCTCACGGTACCTACGGGTCGGCTGCTGCTGCCGCTCGCGTTCGGCGCTCACGCCGGTTCACTGCTGACCCTCACCGGGTCTCCGGTCAACGTCATCATGTCGGAGCTCGCCGAAGAGGAGACCGGAGCGGGCTTCGGCTACTTCGACTTCACCCTCGTCGGCGCACCCATCGTCGCCGGTACCGTGCTCATCGCCCTGCTGCTGGGCGACAAGCTCATTCCCGCACGCTCCCCCAAAACCGCCACGACCGATCTCAGCGACCATGCGCGCACGCTGCTCGCCCAATTCGGCAATGCTCAGCCTTTCGGCCGCGTGCGCGTGCTCGCGGGTTCACCCCTCGTCGGCCGTCGCGCCGACGAGATCGTGCTCGAGGGCACCGGCCCTGTCGCGCTCATCGCGGTGCAGTCGGGGCGGGGAGGTCGCGAGCCGGGCGAGACGATCGCGGTCGGCGACGTGCTCATTCTGCAAGGCACGCCGACTGCGATTCGGTCGGTGAGCGACGACGTCAAGCTCGAAGGCGTCGGCACGAGCACGGTCGCCAGCACCTGGAGCGCGATGGATGCCGAGTACGGTGTGGCGGAACTCGTCATCCCGCCGCGCTCGCGGGCCATCGGTGATCGCGTCTTCCCCGGCATGGTGACCGAGAGCGGCGACCTCATCATCGTCGCCATCCAGCGCGGCGGCGACGACATTGGCGACGAGACCGATCTCGTGCTCGAAGCGGGTGACATCTTGCTCGTGCAGGGTCGCTGGGAGGCCCTCGACCGCAACCTCAGCGATCCCTCCGTCATGGTCGTCGACTCCCCCGACCAGAGTCGCCGTCAAGCGGCCCCGCTCGGCCGTCGCGCGTGGACGGCGCTCGCGGTGCTCATTGGCATGGTGGTGCTGCTCGCCACCGGCATCGTGCCGCCCGCGATCGCCGGCGTGCTCGCCGCCGTCGCCATGGTGCTCACTCGCACGCTCTCGGTCGTGCGAGCGCACCGCTCGATTCAGTGGACGACCGTGCTGCTCGTCGGCGGCATGATTCCCGTGTCGACGGCCATCACCGTCACCGGTGCTGCTGACCTCATCGCCTCGAGCCTGCTGTCGGTCGTCGGCACCCTCGGCCCGATCGTCGTGCTCACCTCGCTGCTCGTCGTGACCTTGATCTTCGGCCAGCTCATCAGCAACACCGCGACCGCCCTCATCGTCGCGCCGATCGCGATCTCGGTCGCGACCGAACTGGGCCTCTCGCCTCTACCGTTTCTCATGGGCGTCGCCGTCGTCTCGGCCGCGGCCCTGTTGACGCCGGTCGCCACCCCCGCCAACCTCATGGTCATGGCGCCGAGCGGTTTTCGTTTCGGCGACTACTGGAAGTTCGGTCTGCCGCTCATGGCGCTCTATCTCGCCGTGGGTGTGCTGCTCGTGCCGCTCATCTGGCCGTTCTAGGCGCGGTGTGAGCTCGCGAGCGCATCGCGCACGGTGCGCACGACCGTGTCGGTGGTGAAGGGCTTGGCCACGAAGTACTGCACCCCGGAGTCGCGAGCGCGTTCGACGGCCGCGGCCGCGTTGAGTCCACTCATCGCGACGACGGCGACCTGCGGGTAGTGCTCGGCGAAGAACGCTGCCGTCGCCGCGCCGTCCATCACGGGCATCATCATGTCGGTCAGCACGAGCTGCACGTGGTCGGCATGCTCGCTGTGCACTTCGATCGCCTCACGGCCGTGGCTCGCGGTCACCGTGCGGTAGCCATGAACCTCGAGGGTCTGGCAGATCGCGGCGCGGATGCTCGGCTCGTCATCGACGACGAGCACGAGCTCGCCCATCCCGTGCGGAAGGTGCCCCTCGTCGGGGCCACCGTCAGCGACCTCTGCCGCGCCGTGGTGCGCGACGGGCAAGAAGAGCGTGAACTGCGACCCGACACCGACCTCCGTCTGCACGTCGAGATACCCGCCGTGACTGCGCACGATGGCCTCGCTGCTTGCGAGGCCGAGCCCTGTACCTTCACCGATGCCCTTGGTCGTGTAGAAGGGCTCGAAGATTCTGCTGCGCACCTCGTCGCTCATGCCCGAGCCGGAGTCGGCGACCGAGATGGAGACGTAACGACCCGGCGCCAGAGTCAAGGTCTCCGACCTGCCAGCGCCGATCTGCACCTCGGCAGCCGAGAGACGAAGCACGCCCCCCTCGGGCATTGCGTCGCGGGCATTCGTCACGAGATTCACGAGCACCTGCAGCACTTGCGTGGCGTCACCGATGAACGGTGGCACGTCATCCAGGTGCTTCTCGACCGAAATCGACTTCGGCAGCACCGCGAGCGTGAGCGCGCTGAGTTCGTCGATGAGATCAGGAACCCTCACCGACTCACTGACGCCGTCGACTCCTCGGGCGAACGACAGCACTTGCTTGATCATCTCTGCGCCGCGCAGCACGCTCGATTCCATGCCGGCGAGCAACTCGTCCCGCCGATCGGCCAGGGGGTCCATCCTCATGAGCTGCAGAGACATGAGCACAGGCGTCAGAATGTTGTTGAGGTCGTGAGCGATGCCCCCGGCGAGGGTTCCCAGGCTCTCCAATCGCTGGGTTCTCGCTTGCAGCGCATCGAGCTCACGCCGCTTCGTCACATCAGAGTTGACGGCGAACAGGCTCCGAGGCTTGCCGTCGTCATCAATGATCGCTTGCCACCGGCACGCCACGATGAGCTGCCTGCCATCCTTCGCGCGTTGATGCAGCTCGCCCGTCCACCGTCCGGTCGCGAGGAGTTCCGCGGCGGCAGCCTCGAACGCGGCCGTGTCGGTGTAGATGAGATCGCGAATGTTGCGCCCGACGGCCTCGTCGCGCGTCCACCCGTAGATGTCTTCGGCGCCTCGGTTCCAGTAGGTGACGACGTTGTCGAGATCTTCCGTGATGAACGCTTCGTGCGAGATGTCGAGCAGCGACGACAGCGCGAGTCCGCGCTCGGTCAGGTCGTTGAGCTCGCGATTGCGCAGCTCGTCGTCGGTGACATCGCGCACGAAAAGAGCGATACCGCCCTCCACCGGGTGAGCGATCGCCTCGACCCAGGCATCCGCCTGCGGCAGGTGCGCTCGCGTCGTGGTGCTCACTCGATCGACCATCGTGCGCTCGTAGGCCGCGCGCAATGGTGTCAGTTCCAATTCGGGGAAGGTCTCCCAGATGGTCAGCGATCGCCACTGCGCAGCGTCACGCGCCGCGATCGCTGCGGCGGCCGAGTTCGCGAAGGTGAAACGCCAGCGCTCGTCGACGAAGCAGACGACGTCGGGAATGTAGTCGAGCGCTCGCTCGAGAGCGTCTTGGGCCGCAATGCGCTCTTCCCGCTCGCGCACGATCTCCGACACCTCGTAAAAGGCTCCGTGCACTGTCGTGACGCGGCCGTCAGCGTCACGAACTGCTTCGCCCAGCGCGCGAACCTGCAGGCGAGCACCGTGGCTGTCGAGAATCGCCCCTTCAAAGTCGAACGGTGTGCCGTTCTGAATGCACCTATCGAGTGCGGTCTCGATCCGGGCGCGATCTTCGGCGGGGTACAGCTGCATCGAGAGCTCACGGGGTGGCGCACCGAGCGCCTCGTCGAAGCCGAGCAGGTCGAACATCTCTGACGACCAGTAGATCTCGCCGCTCGATACATCGATCGACCAGCCACCGAACCTCGCGAGCTTGCCCGCGATCTTCAGGAGCGGGGCGTCGCGCTCCCATCGAGCGCGGGCATCTGTCGGCTCAGACATCACACCCGGCGCCTCCTCGCGGTCAGGGCCCCACACGCCGATAGTCGACGCGAAGTGGTGGATGTGAGCCTAGGGTATTGAAGCTCCTTCAGGCTTTAGCGACGGGGTTTGAGTAACGCGCCGAACAGGCCGCGAACGACCTCGCGCACGACGGTCTGGCCCGTGCGCGAGCCGAGCACGTCGTTGATGACATCACCCACGCCCTCTTGCTTCGGGGTGCGACGCGTGGTCGTGCGCGTGCGCGGAGCATCCTTCTTCTGCAGGTCACGCAACGCGCGCTCGTACTCGTCGTGTGCCTTGTCTTTCTGCAGCGCCGCCTCGCGCTCAGCTTCAGCGGCCGCGGCGGCGTTCATGCGCGCGCTGAGCAGCTCGTAGGCCGATTCACGGTCGACCTCTGCACCGTACCGGGCGAGCAGCGGCGACGCCGCGACGGTGCGCTCGATGACCTCTGTCGGCGCGGGATCCATCGAGCCCTGCGGCGCTCGCAGTCTCGTCCACGCGACCGGCGAGGGGGCGCCCTTCTCATTCATGACCGTCACGATGGCCTCGCCGATGCCGAGCCCCGTGAGCACCTGCTCGAGGTCGTAGCCCGAGGTCGGGTACGTGCGCACGGTCGACCGCAGCGCCTTCTGGTCGTCGGGAGTGTGCGCGCGCAACTGGTGCTGCACGCGCGAACCCAGCTGGGCGAGCACGTCGGCCGGCACGTCTTTCGGCGTCTGCGTGACGAAGACGATGCCCACGCCCTTCGAGCGAATGAGTCGCACCGTCTGCGTGATCGCGGCGAGAAAGTCTTTGCTCGCGTCGCGAAACAGCAAGTGGGCCTCGTCGAAGAAGAAG
>SXGT01513594.1_pt1 | contig 14611 bp, 6 predicted proteins | sample 3176221 | NCBI WGS metagenome assembly SXGT01 (sample SAMN11356862, study PRJNA531348) | freshwater metagenome | isolation source: freshwater sample F1-120 | place: China: Fuxian Lake, Yuxi | collected 2017-12-25
CAGGCATTCCATGACCCGCTCCGGGTTCTCGGCGCGGGCATCGTGGACGATGGCGACGATGCGCTTGCCGTTGAACAGGTCGATCCGGCGTTTCAGTTCCTCCACGTTGAATCGCCACATGGAACCCTGGACCGGCCAGATATGGTAAAGGAGGTTGCGCACCGGCGGGCCGCCGAAGGGCAGCGGCCCGGCCGGCGCGGGATGCGCGGAAGCTGGGCCGGGCCTAGACGGCCCGCTCGCCGTTAGGGCCGGCGCCGTTCTGGGTTCCGGAAGGAGGGATTGCGGGAGAGCGTGTATGGGCTCGGCAGGTTTCGCCGCCGCCATTGCCGCGTCCGCCGCCGGTTCCGACCAGGGACAAGCCTCGCCGAATACCACGGCCAGCGCCTCGGCCAGGCGGCGCGCGTAGGTATGCGCTGGCAGCCGCCGCCGGCAAGCGTCGAGCAAGGCTAGGCGGCGGCTTTCGTCCAGCAGCAGATCCCGGACCAGCGCCACCAGTTCGTCGTCGTTCGAGAACACCGGCAGTTCCGGAAACGCCGATTCCGCCTCGGGGCGCCGCTCCGAGACCACCAGGGCGCCCTGGGCCAGCGCCTCGTAGACCCTGGGATTCAGCGACCAGGGCAAGGTCTTTCGCCGGTTGTAGTGATGCACGTCCCGGAACACATTTACGACTAGGCGGGTTTGCCCATAGAGTTCCGCCGTCCGCGCCGGTTCGGTGTAGCCGGACAGGCACAGCCGCCGCAAGCGCTCGGATTTCCAGCCGTTGCCGACCACGTAGGACAGCAGCCCGGCGTCCAGCAGCCGCAACAGCCCGCGTTCCCGCGTCCGGTTGCCGCCGCCGACGAAGCCCACCGCGTAGGGCCGGTCGCCGCCCGGCTCCCGGCCGATCGAGGGGTCGTGGGCCATGGGCAGATAATGCGCGCCGCGGTGGCGGTCCAGGGTCGAGGGATCGTTCACGAACACCGTGTCGAAGCGGCCGGACCATCGCGCCGTATCGTCCACCTCGTAGGGTTCGTCCACCAGCCACACCGCTCGGCGCCGACCGGGGAAGGCGTTGCCCCAGCGCTCCGCGAAACGCCGGCCATGCACCACGAACATGAGGTCCGGGTCGAATTCCGCGACTTTCTCGGGCAGCCGCGGATCGTCCCAATAGGCTTCGGCATAATCGACGGGCAGTTCCCGCGCGGCATGGCGCAGCCCGAGGGTGAACACGTCGCCGCAAGTCAGAAAGCGGTAATTGACGACGAACAGCTTTTTCCGCGCGGAGGCCGCCGCGATGGCGGGCGGCGGCGCGGATTCCGGCCCTAGGTCACGGAGGCCGCCCTTGGGAAAGGCGGTCAGGCGGCTGTTCCGGCTGAGATTGAAAACCCTGACGCCGCGCGCCCGGCAGGCTTCCGCCAGGGCGGCGTATTCGCGGTTGATGCGGTCTAGGTGCGGGGCCAGGGAATGCCGGCCGGTGCGGCCGAAAAAATGATGGTCGGTGAAATCCACCCCGATCAGGCCGATGTTCCGGGCGCCCATGTGCACCGCCAGGCATAGGGCCACGTAGGGGGAATTCTGGGTGTAATGCAGCACTTCGGGATTGCTGAAATCGGTTCCGCCCCGCCGCCCCAACCGAAACCGGACCACCGGCGGGCGCACCGGCCCCGGATCGAGCTGGGTGAAGAGATAGCGCGCCCCGGAGTTTTCCACGTAGCGATAGCGGTCGCCGGAGAATTGGCCGCGGGGATTGACCACGACCAGGTAATCCGGCTGGAAGCACCGGCCGACATCGTTCACGCCGATGGTGACATGGCGTTCCGGCTCGGCGAGCTCGTTGAGCGATTCCCCGCAGCCGCAGACGATGAGGGTGCCGCCGGCGTGCCTGTCGCGGAAATCGGCCAGGCCGGGAGCGGGGGTCGAGGATGGCGGCGGAGTCGGCATGGCGCTTCCCAGCTCGGCCCGGTTCAGTGGGCCGGATGCGCGGCCAGCCATTGCCCGGCCTTTTCGCCGTATGGCCCTTCCGCCGCGGCGGCCAGTTCGCGGAGCACGGCCTCGGCTTCGTCCGCGCGTCCGGTTTGTTCCAGGGCCAGAGCCCGGTAATAGCGGGTACGGGCGTTGCCGCCGTCAACCGCGAGGGCGGCGTTTAGCCAACCCAGGGCCGCGTCGAACCGCCCCTCGCCCAGGGCCAGCACGGCCAAATCCTGTAGCGCCTGGAGATGGCCCGGATCGAGCCGGAGCATGGCTTCCAGCGCCTCCGCCGCGGCCCGGTGGTCCCCCAGGGCCACCAGCACCATCGCCAATTGGTGGCGCGCGCCGATATCGGCGGGCGCCAGGCCGATGGCCCGCTCCAGTTCCTCCCGCGCCGAGCCTAGGTCCTGGCGCAGGAACAACACGGTTCCCAATTGCGCGTGGGCTTCGGCGGAAGCGGGCGCCAGCCGCGTCGCCTCCCGCAGCAGCGCCACCGCTTCCGGCAAGCGCTCCGCCGCCGCCACGACCTTGCCCAGTTCTATCCAGAAGCGGGATTCGCCTGGCTGGGCGTCCACCGCCCGCCGCCAGCACCGCTCCGCGCCGGCCGGATCGCCCGCCGCCAGATGCAATCTCGCCAGGTTGTCCCAGGCCTGGACGTTGGCCGGGTCCGCCGCCACCGCGCGTTCCAGGGCTGCATGGCCGCCCTCGATATCGCCTTGCAGCACCCGCACGCTACCGAGATTGGCCAAGGCCATGCTACGGCCGGGATCGATGGCCAGGGCCTGTTCCAGATGCTCTTTTGCTTCCGCCAGCCGGCCTTCCTGGGCGAGCAGAAAACCGAGGTTGTTGAGCGCCGTGGCGTTGTCCGGGTCCAGGGCGAGGGCCGCCGCGTATTCGGCACGGGCGCCTTCCAGATCGCCCTGGAGATGGCGCAGGGCGCCGCGGTTGTTGTGTTCCTTGGTGGCCTCCGCCGTCTCGGGTGGCCGGCCGGCCGGGGTTCGCGGGAGGTTCGCTAGGAAATCCCTGGGTGTGTCCATGGTGTCCATAATCAGGCGATTTTCTTGATGAGATCGGAGAGCATATCCTTGGGCTTGATATCCGGCACCTGGAACTTGACGTTGTCCAGGGACAGGTTCAAGTCCTTCCCTTCCTCGTAGTGGACCGGGAAGCTCACGCCGAAGCGCAGCCCGGAGCCGTACTCGAAGCCGGCTAACTGCCAGCGCTTGCTATAGAGTTCGATGGTGGTCAGCAACAAGTCCGCTTCCACCAGCACGAAGCCGGTCACGTCGAATTTCAGCTTGGGTTCCACGTAGACCTCGGCGTTGGCGTCCAGCGACAAGCCCTTGGCGGGGCTCCAATCCACATGCACGCCGGTGTCCAGCGCGCCTTCGAGGCCCAGTTGGCCGCCGACCTCGATGCCTGCCTGGGCGCTGACGATGGGGATGCCCACCCCCAGCCCGCCCCGCACGAACATCCTCAAGCCCGCGTGGGCCGGAACGTGCAGCTTGGCGTCGCCCTGCACGTGGGTTTGGTCCTCGTGGTCCGGGTTGTAATCGACCTTGAGCTTCAAGGCTTGCAACTGCCCCGGCCCGATGCCGGCGCTAAGGTCCAGCCCGCCGGTGATGTTGGCGAAGATGCCAATGCGCTGGCCCGCCACCGACACGCCGACGATGGGAATGTCGATGCCGATCTTGAAGATGTTCTTGTCGAGCTTCTTCTCGGGGAAGATGTTCAGGGCTTCGGGCAGGCCGATTTCCCCGGAAATCTGGATTTCGCCGTTGGGCTTGAACATCACCCCGGCGGTGGCTTGCAGCCAGGGGGCGAGCTTGAGGGAGAGGGAGCCGCCGCCGTAAACCTGGAAAGTCTTGCCCGGTTCCCCAGCTGGCTTGCCGTCTCCCCCGACCGGCCGGTTGCTTACCCCCACGGCCACCGACCCTTTCAATTTGCCTTTTTCGTAGCCGGCCGTGCCTTCGAGGGTGACGGCGCCATTGTCATAGCTCAGGGTAAGCTGGGTATTGAGTCCGGGGATGTTCGGTACGGCCTTGCCGGTGGCGGAAACGTCGTAGCCCGAGCCATCCGGTTTTTCCTTGATCTTGGCCTCGCCCGAACCGCTTTTGATACCCGGTATGTTATCGGCCAGTTGGAATCCCCCGCCTATGGCCAGCCCCTCTTTTTCGGAATATTCCAAACCGAGGTTGGCCGACTTGATGCCGGGAATGCTTAAATCGGCTTTTCCGGTGGCGGCCAGTTTGCCTTTTTCGTAAGACGCCTCTATCGTCGCCGACTTGATTCCCTTGATTTTACCCTCGGACTTGATGCCGACCCGGCCCTTGGCGCCGAATTCGTCCTTGCGATACCAGGCCTCGATTTCGGCGTCATCGAAAAGCTTCTTGTCGAATAGGAACTTTCCTTCCAGGGAAAACCCCTCCGAGGTATCTCCTTCTCCTTTGAGCGTCCCTTCCCCCACCCTTTCGATGGCAAAATCGAGCTGTCCGGTCAAACTGAATTTGCTGGGCCGAATCGCCAGGGTCAAACTGGAATCGCTGACCTTGATCGGGCCGGGGAACGCGAATTCCCCGGTGTTGAAGGTCTTGCTAACCTCGATTTCGCTGCCCTCGATTAGGAAATCGATATCGATTTTCTTGTCCCGCAGCAACGGCACGGTGGGATTGATGGCGCCCCTCGCGAATAGGCCTTTCTGCCCGATATCCACCTCGTGCACCTCCATCGGGCTCATGCCCAGCAGGCCGAGTTTCTTCAAGGACACGGGAATGCTTCCGCCATAGTCAATGCCCGGTTCCGGCTGAATATCCCAGGTAACCTTCTGCACCGCGAGGGGCGGGTGCTTGGGAAATAGGGTTCCGCTCAGCTTGCCGCCGGATCCCGGCGTAAAATCCACGGTTTCCAGGTCGAACGCGGGAAAGAAATTCTGTATCGGATAACTGGTTTTGCCTTGCTCCCATCCGTCGAGGCTCTTGAGCTTCAAGCCTCGGCTGGTAATCAGGGATAGGTGGGTTTCGTCGCCCGTGATCTCCTTGATTTCCTTTTCCGTCATGGGGGCTAGGCCATCGACATGGGTGGCTTCCTTCAGCTTGTCCCTAGTCCAATATTCGTCGGGATTACCCGCGACCTTGTAGCTGGCGTCCTTGGCGGTAAATTCCACCGTATATCCATTAGCGCGTAGATCGTCGATATTCTTGATGGTCTTGGGTATTTTTCCTTCCTCGCCCAGTTGCTTCGCCGCCGCGCCGGTTTTGCTTTCGATATCGTGGTGTATGGAGGAACCGGAGCTTCGATTGGCGGAGGAATCTAGCAATTCCATATTGCTAGCCAGGTTGTCGCCGCCCAGCTGGATTTCCTTGATGTGCTCGGCATCATAGGAATGGTATTTCCCGCCCTTGTCCCAAGTGGGCAGGTATAACTTAGGCAGCAAGGTTTTCTCATCGCCTACGATAACCCGTTTGTTGTCTCCGGAAGGCTTTAGGAAATAGTTTTTAGCGCCGGTTTTCTTCGACTCCGTTTTCCGGATTTTCTGGCCATCGTTGTATTTTATATTCTGAATCTTGCTGGCCACATTGGTCGCGAAAGCCGAGTCCGCGGCGATGTCGTCGGCAAGAACCTTTCTCTGGTCGTTGGGCCGCTCCGGCTTTTTGGCCGGCAAGGGAAACGGGAAGTTAATGGAATTGGCCTTGCGGTCGTAACTCGGCAATCTCAGCTTGGGAATTTTTACCGTTTTTCCGTCGAGTGACGCCGGGTCGGCCGCCGGCTTTTTCCCGTCCGCCTTTTTCGGAGTATCCCGCTGCACCATCCTATGCACCCCGCCGGCCTGCTGCACCACGTGGGTGGCTTCGTGGGCCATGAGCTGGGTGTCCTGCTGGGAAGCGCCCTCTCCCAGCCAGATGTCGCTGCCGTGGGTGAAGGCGCGGGCGTTGAGATCGCTGGCGGCCTCCCGGGCGCGGGCGTCGTCGTGGACGCGGACATGGCCGAGATCGACGCCTAGGCCGGATTCCAGGCGGCTGCGGGTGGACTGGTTGAGCGGCTGGCCGGCGCCCTTGGAAGCGATGGCTTGGCCGGCCGCGGCGGCCATGTTGCCGCCACCGGAAGCTCCCGGCCCGCCGCCCACGGCGCCGTCCTTTTGCACCGGCTTCTTGTCGTCCACTTTCTGCTCGGGCGGCTTGGCTTCGGCTTTTTGCACCGCGTCCGCTTTTTTCTCCGGCATCTTCGGGGCTTCGGCTTTCTGGACGGGTTTTTTCTCTTCCGGCTTGCCGGCCTCGGCTTTTTGCACCGGCTTCTTGTCGTCTACCTTCTGCTCGGGTGGCTTGGCTTCGGCTTTTTGGACGGGCTTCTTCTCCTCCGGCTTGCCGGCCTCGGCCTTTTGCACCGGCTTCTTGTCGTCCACTTTCTGCTCGGGCGGCTTGGCTTCGGCCTTCTGCACCGCGTCCGGCTTGTTCTCCGGCATTTTCGGGACTTCGGCTTTCTGGACGGGTTTTTTCTCCTCCGGCTTGCCGGCCTCGGCCTTTTGCACCGGCTTCTTGTCGTCCACCTTCTGTTCGGGCGGCTTGGCTTCGGCCTTTTGCACCGCGTCCGGTTTTTTCTCCGGCATCTTCGGCGCCTCGGCTTTCTGGACCGGCGGGTGTTCGTCCGCGGCCATGGACTGGGCCAGTGCGCCCGGCTCGACCTTGGAGATGTCGTTGGGCCCGACCGACTTGCCCGCCGCCACCTTTTCCGCCACGGCGTCCGCTTCTTGCTCGTGGCTGTCGCCGGCCTTGCCTATCGCCACCTGGCGCTGCACGCCGCCCAATCCGAAAGCGGGGCCGGCATGTTGCAAGGCGCCCAGGCTCTCGGCGGCCGCGGCGCGGGCCGGGGAGGCGCCGGACGACCCGCCCGCCTGGGCGGCGCCGCGGCCGGGTGTCGATTTGGCCCGTAGCGGGGCGTGGGTGGTGCTCATATTCCCAGTACCTCCAGGAAACTTTGGATGCCGGGCGCGGGGTCCGCGGCGGAGTCGCCGATATCGAGCGGGGTCAGGGCGCCGGCCTTCCGGTATTCGCCGGCGATGGCGGCTTCCAGAAAGGCGCTCTGCACCGGCCCGCCGGCGTCCAGGGCGAGCAGGGTGGCGTACTGCGCCGCGTTGCGGATTTGGCCGCCGGTCAAGGGGCAGCGCCGCGCGATTTCCTCTAGGTAGGATTCGGGCACGGCATGGTCGCCGGGCAGATGCAGACGCCAGATGGCGAGGCGCTCGCCGGCTTGGGGGAAGGAGAAATTCACCGTCACGTCCATGCGCCGCTGGAAAGCCCGGTCGATGCCCTGGGCGGCATTGGTGGTGACCATCGCGATGCCTTGGTAGTGCTCCAGCCGTTGCAGCAGGTAATTGGTTTCCAGGTTGGCGTAACGGTCGTTGGCGGAACGCACGTCGGTGCGCTGGCCCAGCAGGGTGTCGCCCTCGTCGAGCAGCAGGACCACGTCCAGTTCCTCCGCCGCGGACAGCACCTTGTGCAGGTTTTTCTCGGTTTCGCCGATGTATTTGTTGACCACCGCGCCTAGGTCCACCCGGTAGATATCCATGCCGAGTTCTTCCGCCAGGATTTTCGCCGCTAGGGTCTTGCCGGTGCCGCTGGCTCCGGTGAACAGAGCGCGGACGCCGCGGTTGCGCTGGCCGCCGAAGCCGGTGCCTAGGTGTTCCAACAGCCGCTCCCGGTGGCGGCAGCGCAGCATCAGCTCGCGCAGCTTGTCCCGGACGGGGGGGCTCACCACCAACTGGTTCCAGTCGCCGCCGGCTGGCAAGGCCGCCGCCAGGGTGTCCAGGGCTTGGCGATCGACGCCCCGGCAGGCCGCGCGCACGTCCTCGGCGGTGACGCGCGCGCGCCGGTCCAGGGCGGCGCGGGCGATGGCGGCGGCCGCTACCCGTCGGATGGTTTCCCCGCCGGGCAGGTGGAAACGATCGACGATTTCCGGCAGGGCGGAATCCACGTGGGAGCGCAGGGCCGCGCGCCAGCACCGCTCCCGCTGTTCCGCCCGAAACAGCGGGAGGTTCAGATTGATGGCCGGCCCCAATCCCTTGTCGTCCAGGCCGCCCTCCAGCCCCAGCATGACGCCGACCGGGCCTCGATAAACCGTCAGGGCCGGCAACTCGGCGGTTTCGCCCGGCGCCAGATCGTAGGCAAGCACCGGGAACAAGCCCGCCAGCGCGCACAAGGGTCCGAGGTGGCGCAAGGCCAGCCGGTCCCGGTTCCCCTCGCCGTTGGCCCGCGTGGCGGCGGGATCGACCAGCACCAGGCCGCGCCTCAGTGCCCGCGCCAAGGCTCCCAGCACCGGCAGGCGGTCGCTGCCGGCCATGCCGCGCACCACCGCCAGCCGGGCCCGCCCGCTCTTGAGCAGGGCCGGGGCGTGCTTGAGCGTTTCCAGAAAATCCGGTTCCAGCACCAACTGGTCTAGGCTGGCGAAGGACGCCGCGGGATGCACCTGGAATTCCGCCGTCGTGCCCAGCGGCGGCTGGCCCCTGAGGGCATCCCACAGCAGCGGCGGCGGCCTGGGCAGCCATTCGGCGCGGGCGGCGTCGGGATTCAGGATATCCACGAGGCCCAGCCCGGTCAGGAATTGCGCGTTGGCAACCACGTCCCAGTCCGGCGGCACCGTATCCTTGAGGATGGCTCCCAGGAATTCCAGGCAGGGCCGGCGGTATTCCAGGGGGTGCTGCAAGGTGGCGAACAGAGCGCCGAAACGGGAATCCTCCTCGGCCAACCCCGCCAGCAGCAGGGCCATGCGATGGTGGAAGGACAGCCCCCCCTGCTTGCCGAGAGCGACCAGGGGCAGGCCGATCTTGCCGGCCGATTCCCAAAGGGTGATTTCCCGTTCCCACCAGCCGGGCATGGCGTCCCAGGAAACGTCGGCCGGCAGGTAGGGCAGCATCTCGGCCACGTAGCCCCCGAGGAACGGGTAGCGTTCCACGATGCGCCCGACATCCCGGTCGCCTTCCGGGCTCAGGCGGCGAACCGTGTTCAATACCCGGTAAACCGCGGCGTAAAAATGAATGCGGAAATGGGCTTTCGCCGAATGGGGAATCGCCGCGAATGCGTTGGCCATGGCCCTCTCCTTCACTCAAAGTGGAACGACACGACCCTGCCGAACTCGGGCAGCCAACCGGGATCCCGGTCCAGGCCGGCGACCCGGAGGGCCAGGGAAACGTCGCGCAGGCTCATGACGATGTCCACGTGCGCCGACGACACGTAAACGCGCGCCGGATAACGCAGCAGAACCTCGGCCAGGCCGCGAGTGTCCGCGCCATGGCCCAGCCCGCGCCGCAGACGGAAGTTCAGGTAAGGCAGGGTTCGTTCGAGCCACCGTAGCGGGGCCGCGGCCAGGCCCGCCAGCAACGCACCCCGCGGCGTCGCCAGGGGAATCTCGCCCGGCGATCCGCGCCTAAGCGATCCGCCCGCCACGTAACTTTCCGCCAAGGCCAGGGCCAGCCGCTCGGCCGGTTCGGCCCCGAGCCTGGTTTCCGCCAGCAATGGCCCATGTTCCAGCCATAGCCAAAGCCTACCCCCGGTGATGGCCCAAGCCAAGTCCGCGGCGTCTAGCAATGGCCAGTTCGCGGGCAAGCGGAATTCGTCCGGTGCTCGCAGCGTGGCTCCGGGCAATACCTCCGGATCGCGCCCCGCCAAGGCGGCGAGTATCCGCCAGAGGGGATCGTCCATGGCCGAATTCTCGCATTCTTCCAGGAAGGCGCGGCTAAGCAGGTCCAACAGCCCCCACGGCCCCAAGCCGGTCGCCAATGACCAATCGTCCTCGAAACAGCCGGGCAGTTCCAGCTTGGCCATCAGATTAATCAAATAGAACGCGCCACCCAGGCAGGTGTCGGCCCCGGCGGCTAGGTCCATGAAGCCCTGGTCCGGAACGGTTTCGGGGATTTCCGGCGCACCGATGGCGCCGGCCTCGCTCGAACCCCCGCCGGCCTCGGCGGCCACCGCCGGAGGCGTGGGAGGCGGTTCGTCGGCCGTTTCCCAGGGCGGTTCCGGCCGAGGCCCGGGAGCAGCCTCCAGCGGGGCGGCGGGCTTGGGCGCTTCCGGCGGCGGCGTGGCTCCGGCGGTTCCGGTTTTTTCCGGAACGCCGGCAACCGGAGCCTCGTTGGCGGCGGCCAGCGAAGCCAGCGATCCGGCGCCGATAATTGCCGATACGGCCGTGGCCGGCGGTGGGCCGGTTTCGTCCACGGCGGGCCTTGCCGGCGGTTCGGCCGCGGGCAAAACCGGCGCTTCCCGCGCCGCGGAGCGCGGCGGCATCGCGGATTCTCGCCTAGGGGCGGCGGATTCGGGAGGAACGGGCTTGGGGGCCTGTCCCTCCCGCGAGGGCATCGGCGCCTCCGAAGGTTCGGGATTTGCCGCGAAAATATCGGAAGGCGAATGGATTTCCGCCAGCCATTCGCGAAGATCGGCCTGGAATCGGCTGCCTCGAACCGTCGCCGGGGCGTGGTACAGGCCCAGCCCCACGCCCAGCAGGCAGGCTTTTTCCGGGGAAAAATCGGGAGCCCGGTGGCTGGAACCCCGGTACCAGCCGGCCCAGGGCGCGGAATCGCCGCCGTTCCCGCGACCGGCAGGCCGCGTTTGGATGGACGTGGACTGCGTGGAGAATTTCGGGGCATCCGCTCCGCGGCTTCCAGAAGCCGCGCGGGCGGCCAGCGCCGTGTCGGATAGCGGCTCGGGGTGGCCTGGGGAGCGGGAGGCAAGCAAGCCCGGCGGGTCGGGCAGGGCGAAAGCGCGGCTGACGGCCGTGAGCAATGCCCGTGCCTGTACGGTGTCGAAGGCATCGACGACGGCCTCCGACAAATGCTGTTCCGAGAGATGGTGGAGGACGGCCGGCAAATGTTCGGCGTGTTCCAACAGCGATCCGGCGAGGATGTCGATGCGGTTACGGCCGGGACGGGTCCAAAAGCCTTGCCACCACCAATGTCCGCTTGCCCCGCCTCGGATTAGGTCAATGGCCAAACAGGCGAGCATCTCGGCGATGTCGGCAAACACCACGGCTTCCGCGTTGGCCGCCACGGGGCCCCGGAGTGGCCGCGCGGCGCCGCGGTACAGATCGGCGAGTCTGGCCCGTACCGCGCGCTCCCAAGCCCCATCGACCCTCACGGTGGAACGGGCCGGATCGAAACCCCTGGGCAAGGGATCGGGCAGGCGCCTGACAATCAACACGGCGGCGGGGGGAACTCCCGGTGGCTTTGTTTCCAGGGTTCCCATCCATCGTTCGAGCCTCGAACGTAGCACCGTGGCATCCCCCGCCGCGTTACTGATCCGCAGCTTGCCGATTGTCAGGTCAGCCGCCGTTTTCATGCTATTCGGCTAGGAAGGTAGGGCTTCCGAGTGTCAAATAAACAAATAAATCAGCACGAGAACCACGACGATCACGATCCACCAAAGGTTTCCGAAGAAGTCGCAGATGGGCCGGACGAGCCACGCCAACAATTTGCCGATGGGTCCCAGCGAGGAGGCGAGCCAGGCGGCGAAGGCGACGCAGGAATTCGACGGGATGCCGTCGGGCGGCAAGGGCGGCTCGCTGGCCGATTCCCTGGCCTGGATGGCGGTTTCGACATAGCTCGCGCCATCGTTTCGCACCCTCATGCGGTAGAAGTTGTCGGCGAGTTTTTCCGCGCCATAGAGCCGGGTTTCCCAACCATGGAGTTCGCCCTCGTGCAGGACGAAATAGCCGAAGGCGGTTTGGGGGTGGAGAATCGGCACGGTTCGGCCATTTTCCAATGTCATCTTCTCGCCGGTGTCGTGGTAGGCATGGACAATGTAGGTCGGGTAGAACGCCGCGATATCCTCTACTTCATACTCCTTCGCCGGCTCGGTGGTGTCGTGGGAAGCTCCGACCGCCGCTAGTGTCGATAAGCCCTCGAAGGTCCGCCGTGGCCCCTTCGGCCCCTCGCCGGTAACCACTTTCGGCATGTTGAAAGTCTGGAGATAGAGATATACGTCGCGTGGCCCCGAACCGATGGGCGGCAAGCCTTCGATGCTGATCCGCGCCGGCGCCCGCGCGATCGATGCCCGCGTGATATCCATGTTCACGTAGATACTGCTCCGAGTGAACACCACGCTGGGATTGGTACTAGAAAGCTCCACCAGCATGCATTGATGAGGATTCTGGGCATCGGACGGAATCGGCGCGCCAAGCTTCACGGCGTTCAGATACTTGTTGATGTTGCGCGCCAGGGTGGTGGTGAAGGCGTCGGCTGTTCCGCCCGATCCGGGCAGGGGCCATACGAAGGTTGCTTCGGTATTGGCGTCCAGATACTGGACGTTATCGCCCCCCGGAACCGGCTTCCAGGAATTGGCCGTTGGCACGGTGTATTGTGATCCCCAATTCGCCAGGCTGAAACGCGCCCGCACCGCCTCCCGTTGCGCTTGGGAGAGGCCAGCGGGAAAGCTTGGAATCGCGAAGAACCGATTTTGAAACTGGCTGTTCGAGACGTTCGGCGTATGGTTTGGATCGTAGGGCGAGTTGTTGGGAGGATACGGTTTCCCAAGATCGAGCCGGATGTCGTATTGGGATGGACGCGGCGGGTCTCCCGCGTTCACGTTGCGCGCGCCGACCTTGTTGTAGGCGATCGTTACGGCTTGGTCGCAGACTCCGCCGGTACTCACATCGAGCATATGCGCCGTCGTCAAACCGGGCGGGACGACTTGCAAGACATTCGTGGTATGGATATTGGCCGGAGTGGTCGGAACCCGATAGGGCACCGTGGCGTTGGGAAGCGATGACCAAAGCTCGTACCACAACTTGAACGCGCCCGACGCCGGCAGGGTCAGCGTCGTCGGCGCCCAGGCCTCGCCCAGGGGAATGGCCACCTGAAAGGCCCACAGGGTATGCAAGCCCCGGCCCGGACTAACGACATCCACCCACATGCGGCCGGTCGCCTCGATAGCCGCGGCGTCGATGGCCGGTGGGTTCACTTGCGCGATCGCGCCAGCCAAGTCGACGGTGCAGTTATGTACTCTATAGGAATAGGCAGCGTCGGGCGGATCCTGTGTGCCGGCCACCTTCGAGGCGGCGGTGGCTAGCTTGATTTGGAACGCCACATAGTTGGCTCCGTCGCCGAGCACCACATTGAGATGGTCGAGGCCATTGATATCCAAGGCCGAGACTCGGACTATCCAGGAGAGAAACAGGTAATCCTTCGATACCGGGAACTCACCTCCCCCTTCGAGAACCTGGCCCTTGATCGCGCGAAACCGCATGTCGCTGTTGGCGCCAGCGCCTTCGGAAAGGCTGAATGCGCCGACCCAGTTGGGGTTATCCGGCGAGAACCGCAACTTAGCGGGATCGACGGGATCCTTCCACCAGTCGAAAGGGTCGGTGGAACCGGGTACGCCGGAAAAATTCGGTATGCAATAGGCCATGGCACTGACTCCTTGGTCGGGTTTTAGGGTTAAGGCGTAATTACCAAGCGGTACGAGGCTGATTTTTTGTTGCTCGCCGAGGCGCCCTGGCGGGTCAACGTCAACTTCACGACCGCGCCGTTGGACGGGCTTGGGGCCGTGGCGCTGGGCGCCGTAATGTCGAAATAGGTGTCCACGGGACCGCCGGGCGCCTTTATCGGAAGCGGATTGGAGAGAAGGTTGTTCACCGCCGCGGACCAGCCGTTGGCCGGTGGCTGAACCGCCGCGGACAGCTGATAGTTATTAGTCCCAGCCGACACAACGAACAGCGTCTTCATAATGATCGTTACCGTGGTGCCCTGCTTGACGGTAAGCGTGCCGTCAACCCCGGCGACGCCGCCGGTGTCGGTCGAAAACACGGCCTGCCCTATCGCGGTGGACGAATATTCAAAGTTGCTTACCGTCGGATCGGGCTGCTCCCCGAGCACGCCGACCGTCTGGTCGGGGATGCTTTCCACGGCCGAAGCCACGCCGGGCGCGGTCGCCGCCACGCTCAAAGAGTAACGCAGCCCATTGGTTTGATTGGGGAGATTCAGGCGCAAGCTGATGATTTTGGTGGCGCCTTCCGCCAAGGGTATCGTGAAGTCGGAACGCACGCTGCCATCCTCGTCGATCGCCGAAAGCAGGCTCGGTAGTCCCGGGTCGGCTACCCCCGCCGGCAACGGGAGAATCGCCTTGATGGTCGGCGATAAGGTCAAGGTCAGATTCTTGCTGGCGAGGGATTTGACTTCGAAATCGTAAAAGACCGGCGAATTTTGGGTCGGCGTCGTCGGCCGCGAGCCCTTGTAGGTGAACTGAAAGCCCCCGCTCGTCACTTCGGCCTTGGCTTTGACGGTGAGCGCCCAGGTGGTGTAGCCGTATAAATTGCCCACGCTCATCGTCATCGCGGTCCCGGTTTCGGTGGCGCCCGCCACGGTATCCGGGATTTGGACAATCAGCAGGCTGTCGGACGATCCGGACACGAAATCGGTCGCGCGAGTGGTGCCGAAATACACACTCTGCACGCCTTGGACATATCCGAAATTGGCGCCGTAGATTCGTATCTGGTCGCCCGCCGTAACCACGCCCGTAGGCAGGATCTGCGTGATCGTGGGCAGGCCCTTGGGACCGCCCCCTTTTTCCAGATCCGATACCCTGGATTCCAGCAGATTGAAAGCCTGGACCAACTGGTTCCAATCGGTCGAGGCGATCAAGTCGCCGGGGTTGACTGTTCGCAAGCTCATAACTCGTCTCCTCCA
>SXGT01428791.1_pt1 | contig 14610 bp, 10 predicted proteins | sample 3176221 | NCBI WGS metagenome assembly SXGT01 (sample SAMN11356862, study PRJNA531348) | freshwater metagenome | isolation source: freshwater sample F1-120 | place: China: Fuxian Lake, Yuxi | collected 2017-12-25
ACCTCGACCCGTTCCGCATCGACGTGCACAACCTCTACGTCGAGATGCGCGACCTCGGCATCAACGGCCTCGATCTGCGGGTCGGCCAGCAGCTCGTCGAGTGGGGCGTCGCCGACAATTTCAATCCGACGAACAACCTCAACGCGGACGACCTCGAGGATGTCCTGCTCCTCGGCGAGCAGCAGGGCAACATGATGGTGCGGCTCGACTACTGGCTCGACGAGGACTGGTCGCACCAGCTCGTGCTCGTGCCCGTGTTCAAGCCGGCGCTCTTGCCACGCTCGGCGGAGCTCGCGACAGGGCAAGTCGATCGGCTCCCGATGGTCGACGAGTCGCTCCGCTGGAGGTTTCACGCCGAGACCGCGGCCGCGCTCGACAACCCGCTCGATTCGCGCAACGCCACCGTCGTCACGAGCGTGCGGCCCATCTTGCCGGACGTCTCGTTCGAGAACATGCAGCTCGGCTATCGGCTCGCCGGCACCGTGCTCGATCAAGACGTGTCGCTCAGCTACTACCTCGGCCGCAGCGACTTCCCGGTGGCCGCGCGCCAGGACGTTCACCAGGTGAAGGGCCGCCGCTGCAACCCGGCCGACGCGAACGACTGCATCGACAGCCTGCTCGCGACCGACGTGACGCTCGCGTACCCGCGCATGCACGTCTTCGGGCTCAACCTCGCCGGCGAGCTCGGCGCGCTGAAGGCCATCAGCGAAATGTACTTCAAGGCGCTCGGCTACCGCCTCGAGGCAGCTGTCGTCGTCCCGCGCGTAGCGAGGATGGAGATCCACCGCGGCCCGATCTCGCTCGGCCCCATCGACGTCCCGCCGGGAGAGTACGACTACGACGGCGACAACCAGGCCGGCGGGCCGCGCCCCGTGGTCGTCAGCGACACGCCGTTCGCGAAGTGGACGCTCGGGCTCGACTACACCTTCAGCGAACACGCTTACGCCAACCTGCAGTGGGTGCACGGGCTCGCGGACGAGTTCGGCGCGGGAGACTTTCTCTCGGACGGCGTGACCGTCGCCGAGGGCGGCGTCTCCACGGATCCGACGACGACCGCGCTCGAGTGCGCGTTCAAGCTGTCGGGCGAAACGTGCGCGCGAGAGCTGCTCCGCCCGCGCTTGGGCGACTACCTCGTCGCCAGCCTGAGGTTCACGTTGCTCCAACAAAAGCTCATGCTGCAGCTCGCCTCGGTCCTCGCGCTCAACGGCGTAACCGAGTCCACCTTCGACCCCGCGGCGAAGAAGCGCATCAACGTCGAGCACTCGGCGTTCAGCGAGAAGGGCTTCAGCGCCGCCCTGTCCCCCGAGGTGAACTACAACTTCGGCAACGGCCTCGATCTCGGCGGCGGCGCGCTCGCGCAGCTCGGCAAGAGCCATACGAAGTTCGGCGATCCCGCGGCCGGCGGCTCCATCGTCTGGGCGCGCTCGCGCTTCAATTTCTAGCGTAGCGAATCAGACCCGGCCGCGAGCGTGCCGCTCAGCACTCAGCACTCAGCACTCAGCGCTCAGCGCTCGCGCTCGATCGCCGCGCGCACCGCGAAGCCGGCGCCCACGCACGCCATCGCCACGCACCAGAAGAGCCACGGCGCGAACTTCGTCTCGAAGCCATGAACCAGGTTCGTGCCGAGCAGCGAGGCGACCGCGGTGATGGGCAAGGTCAGCGCCGCGAGCTGGTTCAGGCGGTGGGCGGCACGCTCGGCCCGGCGGCTCGCCTGTGCCTGCAGCTCGCTCTCACGCGCCACGATGAAGTCGAGTCCATCGCGCGCAAATCCGTGCACGAGCTCCGCCGCTCGCTCGAGGTCGTACGCGCGATCGCGCAAGGTGATTAGCTCGCGGGCGGCCTCGCTGGCGTCGCGCGCGGCCTGCAACGCCGCGTGCATGTTGCGGGTGGCGCGCCGCAGCGGCAAGACCTCGTGCAAGACGGCAAAGTAGTGCTCCGACGAGCGCGCGGTCTCGACGCGATCCTCGAGCGCTGCCAGACGCTCGCCGTACCGCGCGACGTGCGCCTCGAGCGCCGAGACGTCGTCCTCGCCGGCGGTCGTGCGCCACGCCCCATGCTTCGCACGCCAGAACAGCCGCGCCTCCCTCACATCCGGCTCATTCGGATCGGGCAGTTCGTGGAGGATGATGAGCAGCTGATCGTCGGCGACCATCGTGCGCTGTCGCCCGACGAGCTCGCCGATCCGCTCGCGAATCGCAGCGGGGACCTCCCAGTCCTCGGGCAACGGGCTCGTCATGACGTTGCGCCTCCTCGCGCGCGACCTTCGACGGAGGGCGCCGGAACGCGAGACCCCGCGGCCGAGAGCAGGTCGGTGACGAGCCCGGCCACCACGCGCGAGTCCCGAGCGATCTGGTCGAGCTCGAGTCGCTCGACGCCGGGCGCGGAGCCCGCTGCGCCCATCGCGGCGATCGCCTCGTCGACGCGGGCGAGCGGCGCATGGATCTCACGGGTGAACTGCATGGCGGCCTGTCCGACCGCGAGGAATCGCTCCGCTTGAACGAGCTCCGCCTCGGCCGCACGAAGCTCGGCGAGCGTCGCCTCGAGCCTCGCGGCCCGACGGCGCAGTCGGCGCGTCCGCTTCCCGAGGAGGCGCGAGCGCCGCCCGTAGCGGTCGATGAACGTGAACCCCGCGCCGAGGAGAAAGCACAGGTGGCCGAAGGGCAAGGCCGCGACCGTCGGATAGAGCCCGAGACCTGCGCCGTAGGCGTCGTTCACGCTCGCGAGAACGACCGGGACCGTCCCCCACGCGGCGAAGCGCGCCTCGCGGTTGCCCGCTTTGTAATCGGCGAACAAGAGGTACGTCGGCACCGCTGTGTTGAGCGGCACGAGGCCGAGCGCGACGTGGGTGGCGAGGCTCGGGTCGACCGGGGTCTGCGGGAGGACGAGCCCGAGCGACGGGAGCTCCTTGAAGTAGACGGTTCCCATCGCGGGTGCCGCGAGCGAAACGAGCGCGGCCGCGACGGCGCTGCCGGCGTAGAGCGCGAGGGCGATCGGCCGCTCCCGCGACGAGCGGGTGTAGCGAAGCGCGAAGTGTTGATAGAGCGCCGTCGTCGCGAAGCCCGCGATCACGGCGACGACGATGTCCGCCGCCACCTGGCGACCGAGGAGCGCGCGCCAATAGGCCACGCCGTTCGACGCGCAGTAGATCGCGGTCGGCAACGCGAGCAACCCGGCGAGCAGGTACTCGACCTCGCCCCGCGCGTGCAGCCACAGGGTGATGAAGTAGAGCCCCGCCGCGAGGGAAATGACCGACGCCAGCGCGAAGACGCCGATCAAAAACTCGGTGGTCGCGGAGACGATCGGCATGGCAGGCGAGGCGCGACGACGGGCGCGTTACGCTACGCGCGTCGCATCCTACCAGCGCGACGCGCCGGCTCTGCCGAATCGCCCGCGGCCAAGGCGATGCTGGCGCCTGGTTCGCTCGACTCGCCGGCCTCGAGCGCAGCGTGCGGCGAGAGCGGGCGCTCCGGGTCGAGCGGAAGCGTAATCGTCACGGTCGTGCCTCGCCCCGCCGCGCTCGCGATGTCGAGCAGGCCGCCATGCGCCGCGACTGCACCCTCCGAGAGCGCGAGACCGAGCCCGGTGCCGGCGGCGCGCGTCGTGAAGAAAGCCGTGCGCGCGCGAGCGAGCGTCTCGGGGCTCATGCCGATGCCGCTGTCGGTGAAGGCGACCGCGACGGCATCGCCCACCTCGTGGCGTGCGCGGGAGATGGCGACCTCGAGCGTGCCGCTGCCCTCGCCCGTGCCGCTGCCCTCGAGCGCCTCGACGGCGTTCTTCACGACGTTCTCGAAGGCCCCGCGCAAGAGCTCTCGGTCACAAGCGAGCTCGACGGGCGACTCCGGGCGCTCGAAGGTGACGCGCACGTTCGCTGTGCCATGGGCGAGCGCCAGGCTCTTCTGCACGAGCTCGCCGAGATCGAGCGACGCGAACTGCGGCGCCGCCGGGCTCGCGTAGTCGACCAGCTCCACGACGTGGCGCCGGAGCCGCCCGAGCTCCTCTCCCAGGATCGCCACGAGCTCTTCTCGCTCGTGTGCCGCGAGTCCGCCGCGGCGCAGCCCGGCGACCGCGTTGTCGATGATCGCGAGCGGATTGCGGACCTCGTGCGCGATCGTCGCCGCGAGCTCGCCGACCGCCGCGCCCTGTTCCGCGCGCACGAGCTCGTCCTGCGCCTTTCGCAGGGCAGCGAGCGATCCTGAGAGCGCGCTCGTGTTCTCGTCGAGCCTCGCAGTACCCACGACGAGGCTTCGCGAGCGCTTCGCGTAGCGACTGACGACGGTGAGCGCCACGGAAAAGAGGAAGGCGGCAAACCCGAAGGGCACGAGCACCGCGCTCAGGTACGCGCCGAGCGCGACGCCGTAGGCATCGTTGAACACGGTGAGCGTGAGCAGGAGCGCGCCGACGCCGACGCCCAGGGCCTCGCGCCGCCCGGCTCGATACGCGGAAAACAACAGCGAAGTTCCCGCGAGCACCGTGAGCGGCGCCGACCCATAGAACCAGCGCGCCGGCCAAGCGAGCCCCAGGTCCGGGACGGGAAGGCGAACACCCAAGGGAAAGGAGTGGACGTCCCGGAACCCGATCCGAACGTACCAAGCGCCGAACACGACTGCGAGCGCGCACGCGAGCGCCGCCCCGTACCCCGCGAGCGTGAGCCACCGCTCGTGGCGGTGCTTCACGTAGCGCAGCGTGAAGTGCAAAAAGAGCGCCACCGCGAGCCCAGCGAGAGGCGGGATCGCCGAGGTCGCGAGAGCGAGCTGCCGCGCCGCCCCCGGCACCCCGGCCACACAGCGCACGTGCGCTGCGTAGCTCGCGGCATTCACCGCGGAGAGGCCAGCGAGCACGATGGTGAGGAGGCTGAGCAACAGGTACGCGACGTCCGCGCGCTGACGGCGCCACACCTGCGCGAAGAACGCGCCCGCCGGCAAGTACATCAGCGCCACCAGGCACAGCGCACCGACGTAGATGTTGGCGTGCGTGCTCAGCATGAGAAAAACACCCTACTGCGGCGAATCAGAGCGAGGGAATGGGGCTGTGCACTTCGGAGTCACGAACTTAGAACGCCTTCAAATTGCCGACGATTCGCTTCGAGATGACGATGCGCTGGATGTTGCCGGTGCCCTCGAAGATGTCGAACACCTTGATGTCGCGAAACCACTTCTCGACGAGGGCGTGGTCGCCCGCGAGGCTGCCGTGCGCGCCGCAGAGCTCGATCGCGTCGATGCACACCGCCGTCGCCGCCTGGCCCGCGTACGCCTTCGCCATCGAGGCCTCGCGCGCGTTCGGCTCGCCGAGATCCGCGAGGTAGGTCGCGCGGTACACGAGGAGGCGCGCCGCCTCGAGCCGGCGTCCCATGCGGGCCAGCTTGTCCGCGATCGCCGCGTAGCGCGGCACCGGGCGCGACAAGAGGTAGTGGTCGCGCACGAAGTCGCACGCGTACTCGTAGGCGGCGCGGCCGATGCCGCACGCCATGGCGGCGACGAGCGGGCGCGTCGTGTCGAAGGTCTTCATCGCCGTCATGAAGCCCTCTTTCGTTCGATAGGCGTCTTCGCCGCCGAGCAGGTTCTCCGCCGGAACGCGGCAGTCCTCGAGCACGAGCTCGGCCGTCTCGCTCGCGCGCAGGCCCATCTTCTCCTCGATCTTGCCGACCGAGAACCCGGGCGTGCCCTTCTCGACCACGAACGCGCGCTGGCCTGCCCGGCCGAGCGTTGGATCCACGGTCGCGAAGATGACCGTCCACGCCGCACGCGCGCCGTTGGTGATGAAGCATTTGCGGCCGTTGAGCACCCAGTGGTCGCCGTCCTTCACGCAGCTCGTGCGGATCGCGGCGACGTCGCTGCCCGCGCCCGGCTCGGTCAGGCCGTACGCGCCCCAGGCGAGCTCGCCGTCGACCATGTCCTTGAAAATGCCGAAAAAACGGCGCTTTTGTTCGGGCGTGCCGCTCGAGCGCACGGGCGGGCCACCGAGCCCCGGCCCCGGCAGCCCGAGCAACAGCGACGCGTCCGCCCAGCCGAAGACCTCCGAGGCGACGGCCGCCGTACGGTTGCTCTGGCTGGGCTTCTTGGGCTCGCGGGCCGCCTCTTTTGCCTCGTCGCTGCTTTCGTCGCCGCCGAGAAACCGCGCCGACTCTTGCGCGCCGCCGAAGGCCGACGCCATCCGCAGAAAGTTCCGATAGAAGTCCTCGGGCACGCCGTGGTTGCGATCCCACGAGAGCGTATTGGGTCGAATGATCCCCTTGCCGAGGTTGGTGAGCGCGTCGTGAAGCTGACGCTGCCGGTCGGTGAGCTCGAATTCGATCATCGTCGTCCTCGGTAGTGCGGGCTCAAGTAAAAATGGCCTGTCCCTCGATCGTCGGCAGCACGAGCCCCGGATCGAGTGAGGCGCCGAGCTCGATGGTGGCGGCGAGCTGATCGAGCGTCGCGACGCTCGGGCCGATGAGCGCGAGCTGCTTCGCGTCGCGCATCAGCTTCTCGGCGACGACGTCGCGAATGAACCCCGCGCCGCCGTGCAGACTGACGCAGTCGTCCGCGCAGCGCATGGCGACCTCGTGCACCTGGGCCGCCGCGCGCGCGCTCGCGGCGAGGCACTCCCGATCGTGCTTGTTTTCGTCGAACATCCACGCCGCCTTCCAGACGAGCCAGCGCGCGGACTCGACGTCCATCAGCCGGTCGGCGAGCGTGAAGGCGACGGCCTGAAAGTGGCCGATCGGTTTGCCGAACGCGACGCGTGTGTCGCAATATTCGCGCGCCAGCTCGAACGCCGAGTGCGCGAGCCCGAGCGCGCGGGCCGCGACGACGAGGGCGTATTTCGCGAAAAACCGGGCGCTCGCCAGGGTGAAGTCCGCCGGCTCGAGCCGCGCCGCAGCGTCGACCCGCGCGTTCGCAAGCGCGACGACCCCAAAGCTCGCCGCCTCGAGCCCGAGCGTGGCGTGGCGCGCCGTGACCGCGAGGCCCGGGTTGTCGCGCAGAACGACGAACGCGCCGACGCCGCCGTAGCCCGCCGACTCGTCGAGCTGCGCGAAGACGACGAAGCGATCGGCGTGCTCCGCGTTGCCGACGAAGCGCTTCTCGCCGTCGAGCTGCCACGCTTCGACGCCGTCATCGCCCAGCACCTTGCGGGCCGTGGTCGAGAACCCCGCGCGCGTCGGGTGCGGCCGCGGCTCGCTGAACGCCACCGCGCCGTAGCGATCGAGCGCGTCGGGACGCGTGAACGGCTCGAGCCACTGCTCTTGCTGCGCCGGCGATCCGAGCTCGACGAGGGCGAGCCCGAAGGCCCCCGGGCCGGGAAGGCCGAACGCCGCCGCCGCGTCCGCGCGACCGAGCTCCTCTTCGAGCAGCACCGCCGTACGCAGCCCGAGCTCCGCGCCGCCGCAGTCCGAGGGCACGAGCACCATGCCGAGCCCGAGATCGGCGGCCGCGACGCGCACGTCGGCGGCGATTTCCCGCGCGCGCTCGTGGCTGCGGACCGCGGGCGAGAGCCTCGCCCGGGCGAGCTCCGCGACGCTGTCTCTCATCATCCGCTGCTCTTCGGTCGGCTCGAAGCTCAACATGCTGGTGTTCTCCCGGCGTTCTCCGCCGATCCGCATCGGTGGTAGACGGCGGAGTCATTCACCCGCGCCGTGCCGGCGGAGTCAAGCGCGCCATCCCGCGACGCTGGCGGCGACGCGGGCGGGGAAATCGTTGACAAGGAAAGGCTCGGCCACTAAAACCGCGCTCCCTCACTTTCAGGCTCTCTTTCAGGGCACGCCACCATGAATGGACATAGGAAAACGTTTTCGGCCAAGCCGGTCGAGGCCCAAGCGGCGCGTCGCTGGTGGGTCGTCGATGCCGAAGGTCAGCCACTCGGTCGCCTCGCGACGCTGATCGCGGACAAGATCCGCGGCAAGGACAAGGCCGTTTTCACGCCGCACGTGGACACGGGCGACTTCGTCGTCGTCGTGAACGCGAGCAAGGTGGGGCTCACCGGGCGCAAGCTCGAGCAGCTGAAGCACTACACGCACAGCGGCTATCCCGGCGGCATCAAGTCGGTCGGCTACGACGAGCTCCTGAAGGTGAACCCCGATCTGCCGGTGCGCCGCGCGGTGTGGGGCATGCTTCCGAAGGGGCCGCTCGGCCGCAAGATCATCAAGAAACTCAAGGTCTACGGTGGCCCCGACCACCCGCACACCGCACAAGGGCCGCAGCTGCTCGACGCAGCGGGGCGCAAGTAGGGCGCACATAGCGCGCAGTTTCGCTCCTGACGAGGAACACCATGGCTGAGGCTCAATCCAATCGCACGTACGCCACCGGGCGCCGCAAATGCGCTGTCGCCCGTGTGTGGCTCACGCCGGGCACCGGCGCGTTCACCGTAAATCACCGCGAGGCGGACACGTACTTCGTGCGCGAGACGACCCGCATGATCTTGCGCCAAGCGCTCGAGCTCATCGAGGGTCTCGACAAGTTCGACGTGAAGGCGACCGTCGCCGGCGGCGGGCACAGCGCGCAGGCCGAGGCCATTCGCCACGGCATCTCGCGCGCCCTCTGCGCGAGCGATCCCGAGAAGCGCGCCGTGCTCAAGCGCGAGGGCTTCTTGACCCGCGACTCGCGCAAGAAAGAGCGCAAGAAGTACGGTCAGCCCGGCGCCCGCAAGCGCTTCCAGTACTCGAAGCGCTGAGCGCGCGAGAGAGCCCGTACGCGTCGCGAAGCACTGCGCTTACGACGCGCCCCGAAGCGCCGCCATCCCGCGGCGCTTCGCGCATTTTGTCGTCACGGGCAGAAGCCCAGCGGCGGCGCAGCTCCGGGTGTGGGCGTCGCCGCGATCTTCCACGCGGCCGAGCAGCTCTCGCTCGTCTCGTCGTGGCCGAGGAGATTGTTGCCTCCGGATTTCTTCTCGGTGTCCTCGCTCGTCTGGCAGCGGGTGAGCGATTTGTTGTCCGCGGGCACGCTCGCGGCGACCTGATTAGCGATCGGTGTGTCCGCCGCGTAGCCAGCGCTCGACTTGTCGACCTTCTCGGCGGAGCTCCCGAAGAGCAAGTAATCGAGATCGACGACCTTGGTGCTCATGCCGTCCCACTGAAACAGCATCAAGAGCTCGCCGGTGTTGGTGAGGCCGCTCGTCGAGCCGAAGGATCCCAGCATCGTCGGAGCATCGGCGTCGGCGGCGTCGAGGTCGAAGCTCGGCGCGATCCCGAAAGCGGCCTTGAATTTGCTGCCTCCCTCGAGCGATACGACCACGAACTTCCCCGCGCCGAGCTCCGCTCCTGGCGGAAACGTCACGAGAAAATCGCTGCTGGTCGGCGCGTTGGGCTTGCCGGTCGCGAGCTCGTAGTACGTGGCGAAGTCCGCGAGGTACACGCCCTCGAGCGCGATCGGCAAGGCTGTCGGATTGAAGAGCTCGACGTACTCGCTCGCCGTCGGGCCGACCACGACCTCGCTCAAGAGCAGGTGCTGCGACGGCTGCTGGCACGTGCCCGAGCAGCCGTCGTAAGGATCGGCGTCGCCGTCGTCGCACGCCTCGTTGCCGTTCTTCATGCCGTCGCCACAGAGCACCGACTGGCAGAGCTGGGCTTTGCAGATCCCGCTCGCGCAGTCGGCGTGAACGACGCAGCCCTCGCCGTCATCGCACGACGTCACGCAGCCGCCGCCGCAGTCGATCGCCGTCTCGTCGCCGTTCTTGATGGCGTCGCCGCAGCTCGGCGGCTGGCACTTCGCCGTCTTGCACACGCCGCTCAGGCAGTCCCCATGCGCGCCGCAGTTCTTGCCGTCGACGCACGCAAAACACGCCGGTCCGCCGCAGTCCTCGTCCGACTCGCCGCCGTCCGCGACGCCGTTCTGACACTGGCACGAGCCGCTCGCGCCGCACACGTCGAGGCCGGGGCACTCGTCCGCGGGATCGTCGCCCGCGGCGACGGGCTTGCAGACCCCCTCGAAGCCGTGCAAGGCGCAGGTCATGCAGGCGCCGTCGCAGCTCGACTCGCAGCAGCGGCCATCGACGCAGCTCGATGACGCGCACTCTGCCCCGAGGGTGCACGGCCCTCCGTCGGTGAGCTTCGTGACGCAGGCGTTCGTCCCGCTTTTGTCGCAAAAATCGGTGGTCTGGCACTGGCTGTGGAACGCGCACTCGGCGCACACCGGCGCAGTCCCGCTCGTGTCGCAGAAGCGGCTCGCGCAGTCGCTGAAGTCGAGGCACGCGACGCACCGCCCGTCGCCGTCGCACAGCTGACCGCCTCCTTCGCTGCACGGCGCGCGCACCGCGGCGTTCACTACGCCGCAGACGCCGCCTTCACAGCTTCGCGGGGCGCAGCCGCCGTCCGCGCCCGGGCAGTCCGACGCCTCGGCGCACGCGACCGCGACACCTTCGCCTCCCTGGCCGGCGGGCTCGAGGAGATCTTCGGTGTAGATGAAGCAGCCGGCATCGAGGGCGCCGGCCCCGAAGAGGAAGGCGGCCAGGCAAGCGGTATGGCCCAAGCGACGCACGGCCTGAGCGTACTCTCTCGCATTCATCGCTTCAGCGGAATTCACGGGGCGTTCGCAATCAACGCTTCAGCGGAATTCACCGGGCGCTCGGCACGCTCGCCGCGCCGCGGGTGTCCCTCTCGCCGTCGCGTTTTCCTTCCCGCGCTCGCGAAGAATCGAGGCAGTCTCGCGCAGACATGCGACCTCGCGCCCGCAAAGACTCCCCCGCCTCGTCGAGCTTGCACCGTTCGGTCGTGCGCATCTTCGCGACGACGCAGGCCCGCGACTACCAGTGCCCGTGGCAGGCCGAGCCGCCCGAGCATGGCACCGGCTCCGGCGTCATCATCGGCCCCGGACAGGTGCTCACCGGCGCGCACGTCGTCGCCGACGCGACGTTTCTCAGGGTGCAGAAGGTGAGCGATCCGGACAAGTGGGTCGCCGAGGTGACGGCGATCAACCACGACTGCGACCTCGCGCTGCTCACGGTGCGCGACGCGAGCTTCATGAAGGGCGTCAAGGCCGAGCGCCTCGGCGCGCTGCCGCACCTGCGCGACCGCGTGAGCGTGGTCGGCTACCCCATCGGCGGCGAAGAGGTGAGCATCACCGAGGGCGTCGTCTCGCGCATCGAAATGCAGCGCTACAGCCACTCGCAGCGCAATCTGCTCGCGGTCACGGTCGACGCCGCCATCAACGAGGGCAACAGCGGCGGTCCGGTCTTCAAGGACGGGCTCGTCGCCGGCATCGCGTTTCAGTCGCTCGAGGGCGCGGAGAACATCGGCGAGATGGTCCCGAGCAACCTCATCGAGCGGTTCCTCAGCGGCGTGAAGAAGGGGCGCTCGCCGGGCGTCCCCGGCCTCGGCCTGGTGATGCAGAACCTCGAGAATCCCCTGCTTCGCAAGCGCGTCGGCATGAGCGGCTCCGAGAGCGGCCTGCTCGTCGTCGGGGTCGAGCATGGCAGCTCCGCCGACGGGCACGTCCTCGTAGGCGACGCGCTCCTCGAGCTCGACGGGCACCGCATCGCGAACAACGGCACCGTGCAGTACTCGGGGCACTTTCGCACCGGCTGCGACGTCCTGCTCGGCGACCACTACGCCGGCGACGTCATCGAGCTCAAGGTGCTGCGGCAGGGCCGCGTGCTGAAGATGAAGATCGAGCTCTTGCCGTTCGTGTCGCTCGTGCCGCGCAGTCAATACGACACCCTGCCCACCTACTTCGTCTTCGCGGGGCTCGTGTTTCAGCCGCTGTCGCTCGACTACCTCCGCACCTGGCCCGACTGGTGGAAAGAGGCGCCGCCCGAGCTCATCCACCACTCGCACTGCGGCATTCGCACGAGCGAGCGGCAAGAGATCATCGTGCTCTCGCAGGTCCTGGCCGATCCGATCACGGTCGGCTACGAGGGCCTCGAGCAGGCGACGGTCGCGAAGGTGAACGGCCGCGCGCCGCGAGACATGCGCGATCTCGTCCGCACGCTCGAGGGCACGAAGGGGCTCATCGAGATCCAGATCTCCGACGAGTCGCTCGTGGTGATCGACCCCAGCGAGGCGCGACGCGCCAGCCGCCCCATGCTCGCGCGCTACCACATCCGCTCGGATCGCTCGCACGATCTCCCGCGACGAGCCAAGCGCGCATCGTGAGCGACGGCTCACCCGAGCCCCACGCCGCGCCCGAGCCCGACGACTCGCCCGAGCCCGAGCCCGACGCCACGCCCGAGCCCCACGCCGCGCCCGACGCTGACCGCACTCGGCGTGGCTACCTCTACCTCGCAGCGGCGGCGTTCACCTTCAGCTTGATGGCGGTCCAGGTGAAGATCGGCGGGCGCACGCTCCCGGTCGAGATGCTGATGCTCGGGCGCTGCGCCGTCACGCTGGTCGCGAGCACGCTCACGCTGCACATCCGCAAGGTCCGCTTCCGCGGCAAGGACGAGAAGCTCCTCGTGCTCCGCGGCCTCTTCGGGCTCGCGGGCCTCGTGTCGTGGTTCTACGCGCTGACGAGGCTGCCGCTCGCCGACGTCACCGTGATCCATTTCATGCACCCGATCCTCACGACCGTGCTCGCTGCGCGGCTGCTCGGCGAGCGCGTGAGCCTCTCGCTTGCGGGGGCTCTCGCCTTCGGGCTCCTCGGCACGCTGCTCGTGGCGCGGCCGCCGTTTCTCTTCGGCGGCGGCGCGGCCCTCGATCCGGCGGGCCTCGCGGCCGCGGTCGTGAGCGCCATCACGAGCGCTTGCGCGTACGTCGTCGTGCGCCGGGTGAGCCGCACCGACGATCCCGACGTCATCGTGTTCTACTTCCCGCTGGTCGCGACGCCGCTGCTCGCGCCGTTCGTGATCGCGCGCTGGGTGTGGCCGACTCCCTTGGGCTGGCTGCTCTTGTTCACGGTCGGGCTCACGACGCACGTCTCGCAGGTGCTCTTGACCCGCGGCCTCTCGCGCGTGGCGGCGGGGCGCGCGACGACGCTCGGGTACACGCAGATCCTCTACGCCGTCGTGTGGGGCATGCTCTTTTTCCACGAAGCGCCGCCGCCCTCCACGATGCTCGGCGCGCTCGCGATCGGCTTGGCCGCCTTGTTGCTACTCCGAGGGGGGAACGACCGAGGGGGGGAACGACCGAGGGGGGAACGACCGAGGGGGGGAACGACCGAGGGGGGAACGACCGAGGGGGGAACGACCGAGGGGGGAACGACCGAGGGGGGAACGACCGAGGGGGGGAGAGACCGATGCCGCGCGCCCCGCAAAGCAAGAACCCGCGTGAGGTGGCGCGGTGACGGCCCATCCATGGCACGACCTCGAGATCGACGCGGACACCGCGGACGAGTGGTTCCACGTCGTGATCGAGATCCCGCGTGGCTCGCGCGTGAAATACGAGCTCGACAAGCAGAGCGGCCTCTTGCGCGTCGATCGCATCCTCTACAGCTCGGTCATCTACCCGGCGAACTACGGATTCGTGCCGCGCACCTACTGCGAGGACGGCGATCCGCTCGACGTGCTGGTGCTCGGCCACGAGCCGGTGGTACCGCTCGCCGTGATGCGCGCGCGCGCCGTCGGCCTGATGCGCATGCTCGATGATGGGGTGCCCGACGACAAGGTCATCGCCGTCCATGTCGATGATCCTTCCTATGCGGAGTTCAGCGACATCGCGCAGCTTCCGCGCCACCTCACGCGCGAGCTCGAGCGCTTCTTCGAGGACTACAAGGTGCTCGAGAACAAGACCGTCGAGGTCGAGGGCTTCCTCGGGCCGCGCGCCGCAGTGCTCGCCGTGCGCGAGTCGCTCTCGCGCTACCGCATGGAGGCGCCGCGCCTGCTGCAAGCGCTAGCGTCCGCGGTAATTCGCGGCACTAGAGGCCGAGCGCAGCGTGGACGGCGAGCGTCGCGGACGACTGATTCAGCGTGTAGAAGTGCACGCCGGGCGCGCCCTTCTGCAAGAGCTCGTGCGCCTGCACGGTCGTCCAATAGACGCCGGCCGCGACGACGGCCGCCGGGTCGCGCGCCACGATCCGCAGCCGCCGGTCGAGCTCGTGCGGCACGCGAGCCCCGCACATGCGCGTGAAGCGCTCGACCTGCGAGACGTTGGTGACCGGCATGAGTCCCGGGAGGATGGGCACGTCGATCCGCGCGCTCTTCGCCCGGCGCGAGAACGCCAGGTAGTCCTGGTTGTCGAAGAAGAGCTGCGTGATGAGAAAGTCGACGCCGGCGTCCACCTTCTCTTTCGTGTGCGCGAGCCCGAGCTCGCGGTCCGGGCACTCGGGGTGCCCTTCGGGGTAGCACGCGGCGCCGACGCAGAACGGGTAGCCCTCTTCCTTGATGAAGCGCACGAGCTCGCTCGCGTAGGAGAAGCCGCCACAGACTTTCTCGAAGCGCGCGTGTCCCTTCGGCGGATCGCCGCGCAGCGCGAGGACGTTGGCGATGCCGCTGTCGGCCAAGCGCCGGAGCGTCGCGGCGATCTCCACCTTCGTGGCCGCGACGCAGGTGAGGTGCGCCATGGCCTCGATGCCGAGCTCCTGCTTGATGCGCACCACGAGCTCGAGCGTGCGATCGCGGGTGCTGCCGCCGGCGCCGTAGGTGACCGACACGAACGACGGGCGGCACGGCGCCAGCGCCTCGACCGCGGAGAAGAGGCTCTCGTTCCCCTCCTCGGTCTTCGGCGGAAAGACCTCGCAGGCCACGACCGGGCGCCCGCTCGCGCACATG
>SXGT01024361.1_pt1 | contig 14607 bp, 16 predicted proteins | sample 3176221 | NCBI WGS metagenome assembly SXGT01 (sample SAMN11356862, study PRJNA531348) | freshwater metagenome | isolation source: freshwater sample F1-120 | place: China: Fuxian Lake, Yuxi | collected 2017-12-25
CAGCTCACCGGTGTCTCAGGGCAAGTCTGGAATTGTGACAGTAGAAATCTGTAACGGGGATAATGTGGTAGCCATCGGCTTTGTCGAATGAACCACGGCATCTTCATAACAGGCACCGATACCGGCGTCGGCAAAACATTGGTCGCCGCTGCCGTCGCCTTGGCATTGAAAAACCGGGGCTGCGAGGTGGGTGTGATGAAGCCCATCGAAACCGGTGTCTCTCCTTCCAAGACCGATCAATCCGATGCCGCGAAACTTCGCGCTATCATCGACGGTGAGAACCAGCTTGGGGAGGTCTGCCCCTACCCATTTGCCTTGCCGGTGGCGCCGCTGGCTGCCGCACAGGCCGAACGCCAGGCGATCAATCCGGAGGTCATCCGAAAGATCTATCGCCTGCTCTCCGACCGATATGACTATATGGTCGTCGAAGGCCTCGGCGGGGTATCAGTGCCGATCACGCCGGACAGCAATGTCATGGACCTGATGGCGCAACTGAAACTGCCGGCGGTGATTGTCGGGCGATCCGGGCTTGGCGGGATCAACCATGCACTATTGACGATCGAGGCCCTGCGGCGAAGGAAAATTCCGGTCATCGCATTGATCTTGAACCAAACACACCCGACCAGGTCGAAGATAATGCGCATCCAAGAGCGCACCACCATCGGCCTGCTGGTACAACAGGCAGGGGTGCCGGTGCTCGGCCCACTCCCCTATCGATCAGGGTTATCGAAACGATTTCGACCGTCCGCCATTCACCTCTCCCGATCCGCGGCGATCACGAAGCTGGTGAAGCTGGTGCTCTCATTCGGCCGACGAAGCCGCTGACGGCCCGTCTGACATCAGGTGCGTCCAGGATTGCGGAGATCACCGCCACGCCGTTGGCTCCCGCCGTCATCACCTCTCCCACATTCTCCGCTGTAACTCCTCCAATGGCAAAGATCGGCAACGCCGTGAGCGAACGCACGACACGCAGTCCTTCGATCCCGACAACCGGGTCATGATCCTGCTTGGAACCGGGCTTAAAGATTGGCCCGAAACCGATGTAGTCAGGCTTGAGTGTCTCGGCCTCTGTGACCTGGTCCCTATTGTGAGTCGAGAGCCCGATCAATTTCGCCGGCCCCATGATTGTTCTGGCATAGCCATAGGGCACATCTCCCTGCCCAAGATGCACGCCGTCCGCATCGACCGCCAAAGCCAGATCACAACGATCGTTCACGATAAATGTCACACCCAGTTCGGACGCAACTTTCCGCAGCACCGACGCGTCGTCATAGGCCTCCTTCATGGAGGCCGTCTTATTGCGATATTGAAAGATTCTGGCTCCTGCTTCAGCGGAAGCTTTCAGCATGTCGATGAGAGGCCGATCAGGCCGGACCGATGGATCGAGGATCACGTAGAGGCCGGACAGTGACATAGTTCTCATATTATCGGGATGGACAGAACATGGTTTCTCAGTGGAGCCGGCTCACATCCGCACACTATTTCCTGGACTGTTCCAGCGCCTTTTGCTTCACGATTCGAAAGTGGGCTTCCAACTCCTGCCGCATGACAACAGCAATCAACCAATCGGGCGTCAGAGAATCGACTTCGACGGTCAGTTCAAAATCGGCGCTGGTCTGATTGCCTTCTCCGGTGGACCGAAGCTTCCAGACGCGGTGATAGCGTTTGAAGTCGCCGCCTTTGAGAGCCGTCACAAGGCCGCCATCCGGCAACATCCGTGAGTCCGTGACCAACCGATGCTCACCGGGCATCAGCCCATACGTGATACGAAGATCGATTGTGGCAACCCCTTCATGGATGTTGAGATCGGCCACTCGCATATGTACTGCAAAAAGTTCCGGCCAACGTGGATAGTCCGCCAGCAGCGACTGAATGACATCCGGTTTCGCCGGAAACAACACACGCGCTGTCGCACGGACTCCCCCGCCCGACTCCACCTTGACGTCCAGGCTCTCCGCATCCGAAGCCGCGAAGGCACCCCAAGGCCACAGCGTCATGAAGAGGGCACCCGCGAACACGAGCAGCAGAATAAGGGGCGCCCCGGCCGCAGCCCTATTCGCGGATGGAATCAATGGTGACACATATCTCCATCGCAAAACTGCCGCTCCGCCCATCGAACAGTCCATTGGATCAGCTCGCTCTGAATGAGGCTGGATTCTACGCGGACCGCCCGGTGGCCGCAAGAAAAGAGACTATGTTACCTTGACGTTCGCCTATGTCCCTCTCCGAATCGATCATACGAGAAGCCCGCGCGTTGGGATTCGATGCCGTCGGTATCGCCCGCGTCGATGCCCCTGCCTCTCCCCTCCAACAACGACTCTTCACCAAGCTGACCCAATGGCTCACCCGCGGATTCCACGGCGCGATGGCATGGATGGAACGGACGCCGGAGAAACGGGCCGATCCCAGGCTCGTCCTTCCGGGATGCCGATCGATCGTTTCAGTCGGCATCAACTACTTAACTGACCATCGCCCCGATGAACGGCCCGGCCACGGCCGCATCGCGCGGTATGCCTGGGGCAGGGACTACCACAAGGTGCTCAGCGATCGGCTGAAGCAACTCGAACAGCGTCTTCATACCTTGGCTCCGGACGCCAAGACCCTAGTCTATGTCGATACCGGTCCTGTCATGGAAAAGGCCTGGGCGGAACAGGCGGGATTGGGATGGATCGGCAAACACTCCAACCTTGTGTCCGCCGAACACGGCTCCTGGCTCTTGCTGGGAGAAATTCTTACGACGTTGGAATTGTCGCCGGACGAACCGGCCACTGATCTCTGCGGCAGCTGCACCCTCTGTATTCAAGCCTGTCCGACCAAGGCCATCGTCGAACCCTATGTGGTCGATGCCACCCGCTGTATTTCTTATCTGACGATCGAGTTGCGTGGCGACCACAGCGCCATCCCAGACGAGTTACAGTCGCGCATGGGCAACAAAATTTTCGGATGCGACGACTGTCTCGATGTCTGTCCATTCAATCTGCGCGCCGAGCCGAGCCAAGAACCGGCCTTCCAACCGAGGGCCGTAACCCTCGCCCCACGCTTGGATGATTTGGCGAAGCTGGACGAACCGACTTTTGCGGCTCTGTTTCAAGGCAGCCCGATCAAACGCGCCAAACACTCCGGCCTCCTACGTAACGTCTCAATTGCACGGCGAAACCAGCACCACTCCTAATCCCTCGCACTTCACCCCTTTCTCCTCGCCAATTAAAAAATCCCTTCCCTTCCTCACCATAGAAGGAGTAGGCTGTACCCAGTTCTCAGATGGTTAGACAGGAATCCTCAATAAGGAGATCTCCTATGAACCATCAGAACTTTCTCCTCATCTCAAAAGACCCCGAAACCACACGACTTCTCGAAACCACTGCGCCTTCGCACACGACGATTCACACGACGCCCACTGTTTCCGAGGGGCTCCGCCTCTGGCAAGAAATCTCCCCCACCCTGGTCATCTGCGAAGGCAGTCCCTACGGACTCGCTCCTCTGTTCGAGTATGCCAGGCAAATCCCTGCGCCCACTCCGATCCTTGCCATTGGGGAACGCCATTCCGTGAAAGATGCCGTCGACATCATGCGCGCCGGCGCATCGGATTATCTGACCAAGCCGATTCTACCTCAGGAACTTCAGGCGGCGGTCACTCGGCTGGCCCAGCAGCCCGCATCGGCATACACATCCGATCAGCCACACGATCGATTTGCGTCCATCATCAGCGTCTCACCGCAGATGCATCTCATCAAACATTTGGCCCAAGAGGTCGCCCTGACCGATGCGACCGTTCTCATCACCGGGGAAAGCGGCACGGGGAAAGAACTGTTCGCGCAAGCAATCCATGCAACCAGCCCACGAGCCAACGGGCCGCTGATCGCTCTGAACTGCGCCGGCATTCCGGAGCATTTATTAGAAGCGGAGATGTTCGGATACCAACAAGGCGCCTTTACGGATGCCAAGCAGGCGAAGCCGGGGCGATTCCAATTGGCCGAAAGCGGCACGTTGTTTCTGGATGAAATCGGAGAGATGAGCGCGGCCGCGCAAGCCAAACTCTTACGCGTACTGGAAAACCACACGGTCGATCCGCTCGGCGACACGCGTAGTCACAAGGTCAATATCCGCGTCATTGCCGCCACGAATGAGGATCTGCTCGCCCATATCAAGGCCGGTCGCTTCCGGCTCGATCTCTACTACCGGCTCAACGTCTACCAGCTGCGCATCCCGCCCCTGCGTGAGCGGCAGGACGACATCGAACCAATCCTATTGATCTTTTTGGAGCGCGCCAGGCAAGAACGCGGGTGCCGTATTAAGACGATGTCGCCAACGGCGCTTGCTGTGCTTCAGCGCCACGACTGGCCGGGCAATGTCCGTGAATTGCACAATGTCGTGGAATGGCTGACCATCACATGTAAAGAAGAGACGATTCAGCCGCATCACCTGCCTGCATCGGTCCAGACCATCACAGCAACAACTCACTCAAGCCCGTCAAGCCATGAGTCTCACTCCTCGCTCCTGCCCTCGCTCTTGACCTTCGGCCTGTCGTTTCAAGAGATGGAGAAAAAGATGCTGAAAGAAGCCCTCCACAAAACATCAGGCAACGTCTCCGAAGCCAGCCGCCTCCTGAAGATGACCCGCAACACGCTGCGTTATCGCATGGCGAAACACCATATTCAGTAGGACGCTGAAACAGACCCCCAACTTTGTTCTCGGCTCGACCGAATCCTCAACGTAGCCTTGAGGCTACGCCTCCGGTTCGGCCATCGCCTGCGGCCGCGAATGTTTGACGATCGGCTCTCGATCGTATACTCTATCGTCACCCACAAAAGAAGTCGCTATGAAGTTCATTACGGTGCGGGATTTACGCGGACGTTCCGGACAAGTCTGGACCAAGCTCGCTCGGGAACGAGAAGTCATCCTCACCTCGAACGGCAAACCGATCGCCATTCTGTCCTCGGTGTCTGAGGAGACGCTGGAAGAATCACTGGTAGCCGTCAGACGCGCGAGAGCCGTGGCGGCGGTGGAAAAGCTGCAACGGCAGTCGATCCAAGCAGGCACGAATGTCCTTTCCTCCGCGGAGATCACCGCTGAAATTAAGGCGGCACGGAAGGCTCACCGCCGGTGAAGGTGGTGGTGGACACGAATGTCCTGGTCGCGGGACTCCTCTCTCCGTTTGGCCCTCCAGGTGAAATCCTCCGCATGATTGCATCGGGCGCAGTGCGGATGTGCTTCGATGCCAGAATCCTCACCGAATATGAAGGGGTCCTTGCCAGACCGAAGTTTCGATTCAATGTTGAACAGACACGAGCTTTGATGGACCATACCCAAGTGGAAGGATTCAGCGTGGCAGGCAACCCCTTGCCGGTCAGGCTTCCAGATCCGAGCGATGAGCCATTCTTAGAATCAGCCGTGGCAGGCGATGCCGACTGTTTGATTACTGGAAATACGAGGCACTTCCCGTCGAGACACCGCCAGGGAATGACCGTCCTCTCACCGCGCGAATTTCTCGACTACTACCGGAAACGGCCGAAATCTCGGACAGACAGAGGGTAACGGCAATACCCACGGGGTCTCAACAGACGTACTCATCCGAGTGCTTGCCGCATAACGCCACGATGCAAGCGCTTGTTAGGCCAGGCATGGTATGGGCCAGACGTCCTCCCGCCCTTTCTGGCTCATCGAAGCGGACTCGTGAGGCGATAGAGAACGCCCTCCTGGCAGCAGAGGCACCGCCGAAACGCCCACCCGGCCGGCATGTACACCATGCGCGGACCAGATCCGCAGGCGCGCTGGTGAAAGACGGTGTAGATCCCGTCCACGGGAGCGCCATGGCCCGGCCCCCAGTACGGACGGGTGTCCGGTACCCCAAGCTTCCTCTGGAGTGCTGCCATGGCGGGTACCCGCGTGATCCACGCCTGCAGCATCGCCGCGAGGCGTTGGTGCAGGAACACAGCCTGCGTCACGTCTTCGACTTGATGGAGCACATGCGTGATTTCCCGACTGCCGCTGCCGTACACCGGCGTGTTCATGGGGGCCCAGAACTTTTCGACCCAGGCCTCGTCGCCCTTCACGTGGTCGCGCACATCATACCGTTGGATCGCCATGCGATGCGGCTTCCCCTGCTGGAACACCTGGTGGAGTGAGGTGCGGAGATTCTGCACGCCGTCGGCTGTGGCGTTGTGCGGGTTGTCCGGGAACACGTCGAAGAGCCGGCAGCCGAGGATCTCTTCACGCCAGATGAGGGTGGCGCGCAGATACGCGTCACTGGCGTCCACGATGGTAAAATCTGGCTTCAGAACCAGGTACAGCCTGGGCGTAGCCCGACAGAGGGGTAGAGATCGGCGACGCCCACCTTCTCTGGCCGCGGGGCCTCGCTTCGCGCACTGTGAACACCCTGGAGGCACTCATCGATTTTACTCATCGGATGATCCTCCTCGACGCCGAACAATGTTTAGGCTGATCTGCATACGAGACGGATCTGCCAATTTCCGTCCGCATAACACACCGCACCTGTTCGCAAACAATACGCCCTAACCGATACCGTTTCAATGGGTTATGAAGTCATCAGCTTCGCCACCGTCACCCCGTCCCCACCTTCGGCCCGATCGCCGGGGCGAAAGTGTTCCACATAGGGTGAATCTTTCAGATACTCGCGCAAGACGGATTTGAGGCGGCCGGTTCCATGCCCGTGGATGATCCGCAAGAACGGCGCGCCGTCGAGCACCGCCCGATCCAACGCCGCTAGGACCTGATCGAGTGCGTCGTCGGCTGCCTGGCCCCGCACATCCACCACCGTCTGTTCGTCGAATCCCAATCCGCTACCCGTCGAAAACCGGCGAGAGCTCGATGAGGACGATGCGGGTGGCGCTACAGTCTCCTGCCCCCGTCCGATGCCGATCAGATTCGAGACAGTCGCCATCACTTCCCCTTCGCCGACTTTGACACGGACCCGTTTTTTCCCCTGAGGCAATTCCAGCAAACTTCCCGTCATCCCCAATCCCGCAATCTCCACAGTATCGCCGATGCCTAACTGCTCGACTGGAATCGGTTCGCCGGCGTGAACCAGCTCCTGCCGCACCTGCGTCTCCATTTCACTAAGCCGTTGCTTGGCCTCCTTCGCCTTGATGAGCTTCTGTTCGCGTCTGACGGCATCGACCGTGGCTTGCACCTCGGCCCTGGCCCGCTGAAATTGCTCACCGAGTTTCTTCTTCAGCCCCTTGCGAGCCTCCTGCTCGGCTTCCTCCAAGCGCGCTTGCAAGGCTTTGGCCTCGCCCGCCGCCTGCTCGGCCTCATTCCTGGCCTGTCGCGCCCGTTCAGCATCCTCTGCCAGCTGCCGCTGCTTGCGATGCAAATCCGCCATCAGGTCGTCTAACCGCCGATCCTCGCGCCGCAACCGTTGCCGCGCATCGCGCAAGATCGATTCGTCCATGCCCAGCCGTCCGGCAATCTCCAAGGCGGACGAACCTCCGGGAATGCCCATGAACAACCGGTAGGTCGGCGCCAACCGTTCGACATCGAACTCCACACTGGCATTGGCAAAGCCGGATGTGGTCTGCGCCAATTCCTTCAGCGGACCATAATGTGTCGTCACCACCACTTTCATATTGAGCGAGGCCAACCGGCAAAGCAGAGCCTCAGCTAGCGCCGCGCCTTCTTGGGGGTCGGTCGAGGTGACCGGCTCATCGAGCAAGACCAGCGATCTGGGCCCAGCCGGTTCGCCCGCGCTTGCCCGGGCACCCGCGTCTGAAAGCAGCTGCACCATTTGCGTCATGTGGGCGGAAAAGCTGGAGAGATCCCGACTTAAGTCCTGCGCATCTCCGATATCGGCATAGCAATGGGTGAAGAGCGCCATCTCAGACTCCGGCGCGCAGGGCAGATGCAGCCCGGCCCGCACCATGAGTGCATAGAGGCCGACGATTTTGAGGGTGACCGTTTTCCCTCCCGTATTGGGCCCGGAAATGACAAGGACACGGCTTGTCTCATCCATCACAATATCGTTCGGCACGACCTGCTCTTTGGCCGCCATGAGCAGCGGATGCCGCGCCTGTTGCAAGATCACGCGGCCTTGATCGTTCAACGCGACAGGGTTGGATTTCAGCCGGCGGCTCAATTCGGCCTTCGCTCCGATACAGTCGAATTCGGCCAGCGCCTCCATCCCGTCGCCGATCTGATCGAACTTGGCTGCGACCAACGCCGTGAGTTCCCGCAAGATGCGGCGGACTTCCCGCTCGATGTCCAGATCAGCCACTTTAATAGCGTTGTTCAGCTCGACCAACTCGCGCGGCTCGATGAACAGAGTCGCCCCGCTGGCCGACACGTCATGGACGATGCCGGGCATCCTCCCCCGCATATCGGCCTTCACCGGCAGGACGTAGCGCCCCTCACGCTGAGCAAAATAGGACTCTTGCAGAATTTCCTCATACCTCCGTGAGTGGAGGACTCGATCAAGCTGCTCTCGCATCTCCTGTTTCAAACCCTGAGCATGATGCGTGAGCCGGCGCAATTCCGGCGTGGCCGACTCTTTGATTGCGCCGTCCGGCTGAATCGCAGCCTCTATCGCCGACCTGATCGGCCGCAGTCCCTTCGTCCCCTGAAGCGGCTCCACGACCTGCGCCAGAGCCTGCGCCTCCGCCCGGCATCCATTCATCAACCGCTCAACGTCGTCCATGAGCGTGAGGACGAGAGCACAATCCCTCAACTCATGCGTTTCGAGATCGCCTCCCTTACCGGCGCGAGTCAACGCCTCGCGGATGTCGGGGAACGCCAAGGTCGGCATGGGCTCCTCGCCCTCCAACAGGCTCGCCATCTCGGTCGTTTCCTGCTGGCGCAGGCGCGCCCCGGCCAACTCGCCAGAAAGCGGCAAGGACCGGCACCGTTCGCCCCCCATCGCCGACTGCACGCGCTGCGCCAGCAATTCGAGCAGGCGCGGCCATTCCAATGCCTGCGCGGCTTTTGCAGTGGTGTCATCCATCAGAGACTCTATCTCCCAGACTCATGAACATGTCCCTCGCTGCGAGGCAAGACATAAATCGTCGCTCGTGAAGCGTGAAGCGCAGGACGGAAAGAGAGTGAGCCTCATCTTGTTTGCGAGATACGAGATACGCTTCACGAGATACATACATTTGCACGCCTTCACGACAGGCGATCAAGAATAATGCGGACGGAAGATCTTGACAAGGGTGAAACGGCCTGGCTACTATCGCGGTCTAAACTGTTGGTTTCGTGTAGAATTCGTGATTTTACCTACGTAGAGGACCACATATTATGGCTATTCGGATCGGCATCAACGGATTTGGACGGATCGGGCGCAATGTATTTCGCGCTTCCCTAGGCGATCCCGACATCGATATCGTCGCCATCAACGACTTGACGGACGCCAACACGCTCGCCTATCTGCTGAAATACGATTCGGTCCACGGCACCCTCAAGTCCGAAGTCGAGGCCAAGAAAGACCAGATTCTCGTCGATGGGAAACCCATCAAAGTGCTGGCGCTGAAAGACCCCAAAGAATTGCCGTGGAAGTCATTGAATGTCGATATCGTCATCGAATCCACCGGCCGGTTTACCGATCGGGAAAGCGCGGGCAAGCACCTCTCTGCAGGAGCAAAGCAAGTCATCATTTCAGCGCCGGCCAAAGATCCTGATGTGACCCTTGTGCTCGGCGTCAACGGTGCCGCGTTCGATCCGAAATCGCACTACATCGTCGCCAACGCCTCCTGCACAACGAACTGCCTGGCGCCGGTCGCCAAAGTCCTGCTCGAAAATTTCGGCATCAAACACGGGACAATGACGACCATTCATTCCTATACGAACGACCAGCAGCTATTGGACCTCCCCCATAAGGATCTCCGCCGCGCGCGTGCTGCCGGCATGTCGATGATTCCGACAAGCACAGGAGCGGCTAAAGCTCTGCATCTCGTCATTCCCGAACTCAAAGGCAAACTGGACGGCCTTGCCATCCGCGTCCCGACCCCGAATGTGTCGTTGGTCGATCTCACGGTGGAAACGGAAAAGGATTGCGACATCGCAGAAGTCAATGCCGCGTTCAAGAAGGCAGCGGACGGTCCGCTCAAGGGAATTCTTAAGTACTCGGAAGATCCTATCGTCTCGATCGACCAAAAAGGCGACGCGCACTCTGCCACTGTTGACGCCCCATTAACCAATGTCGTCGACAAGCGCATGGTCAAAGTCACGGCATGGTACGACAACGAGTGGGGCTATTCCTGCCGCGTCCGCGACTTGATCAAAGTGCTGGCTGGAAAGGCACCCGCCCGCTAAATCACAGCTGGAGAGAGATTGAGTCGGCCCGCATTCTCCTGGCTCGTGACTCTCGTACGCCGTTGCGCCACTCAAAGGAGCGCCCATGAATCTGCATAAGAAGACGATTGATGACGTACCGCTGCACGGCAAACGGGTGATCATTCGAGCAGACTTCAACGTGCCGCTCGACGAAGCGCTTCAAATTACCGACGATACCCGTATTCGGTCCACGCTGCCGACCATCAATCGCGTGGTGGACGAAGGCGCGAAAGTCATTCTGTGCTCCCACCTCGGGCGGCCGAAGGGCGCCTTCGATCCCAAATATAGCCTGGCGCCTGTCGCGAAACGATTGGGGCGCCTCCTGGGAAAAGACGTCGTCTTTGCGCCGGATTGCATCGGCCCGGCCGTCGAAAAGCTGGTGGCAAAGATGAATGCCGGCGACGTGCTCCTCCTGGAAAATCTCCGCTTCCATGCCGGCGAAGAGAAAAACGACGAGACCTTCTCCAAGGCCCTCGCCTCGATCGGGGACGTCTTTATCAACGACGCCTTCGGTGCCGCGCATCGCGCCCACGCCTCCACCGTCGGCATTACCACGTTCATCAAAGATTCGGCGGCAGGCGCGCTGCTCAAGAAAGAAATCGAATATCTCGAAGGCGCCATCGCCAATCCAATCCGGCCATTCGTGGCGGTGCTCGGCGGCGCGAAGGTATCGGGGAAAATCGGCGTCATCGAAAATCTCGGGAAAAAAGTCGATAAGGTCATCATCGGCGGAGGCATGGCCTTTACCTTCTTGAAAGCGAAGGGAATGGAGATCGGCAACTCGCTGGTTGAAAATGCCATGCTCGACTTTGCCAAAGGCGTCGAGGACCACGCCCTGTCCCGCGGCGTCAAATTCTATCTGCCGATCGACTGTGTCGTCGCGGCCAGCCGCGAACCTGGCGCGGAGTCGAAGATCGTTCCGGTTCAGGAAATTCCGAAGGGATGGTACGCCCTGGACATCGGCCCCGCGTCGGTCAAACTGTTCAACCTCGCGGTCCAGAATGCCAAAACAATTCTCTGGAACGGTCCGATGGGCATGTTTGAAATCGATGCGTACGCCAGAGGCACGCACGCGATGGCCCACGCGATTGCCGATGCCTACGCCCTCACGATCATCGGCGGCGGTGAAACCGCGATGGCCGTCCATCGAGCCGGCGTCTCGGGAAACATGTCCTTCATCTCGACCGGCGGCGGCGCCGCGCTGGAACTGCTCGAAGGGAAGGAACTTCCTGGCCTCGTCGCATTGCCCGATCGCACAAGTTAGCCGCTCCTTAACTTCTAGACAGGCCAAGTACAAAACGCCGTGCGCACGATCCTCATTGTCAGCAATTGGAAAATGAATAAGACCGCCTCGGAAGCGGCGGCCTTCGTTCGCGAGATCGCGCCCCGGCTTCCCGCAGAGCCGACGGTCGAATTTGTGGTCGCTCCCCCCTTCACGGCGTTGGAATCGGTCCGCGCGGCACTCACCCCGTCGTCTCCGATTCAACTCGGCACACAGAATCTATTTTGGGAGAGCCATGGCGCCTACACGGGTGAAGTCTCGGCGCCGATGCTCAGAGAGCTCGGCTGCCGGTACGTCATCCTCGGCCATTCTGAGCGGCGTGCGCTGTTCGGCGAGCGGGATGATGACATTCAGAAGAAAGTTCGCGCCGCCCTCGCCCATGGGCTCAGGCCGATTCTGTGCGTTGGGGAATCCTTATCCCAGCGGGAACGAGGAACGACAAAGGACGTTATTCTGCAACAGCTGACCGGAAGCCTGGCAGGTCTTTCGCTTCACGACATGGCCGCCGTCTCAATCGCCTATGAACCGGTGTGGGCTATTGGGACCGGGAAAGCGGCGACGACCGATCAAGCTGTCGCCGCGCACCGGATGATTCGAACCTTCCTCTCCGACACCTGGTCTCTCGACGTCGCGAACACCACAAGAATTGTGTATGGAGGCAGCGTGACGCCTGAGAACATCGAGAGCCTGTTGCTGGCAGACCAGATCGATGGCGCATTAATCGGCGGGGCTTGTCTCCAGGCCGAGTCTTTTGTTACAATCGCCTCCATTGTCCAATTGATCGGAGCCCGACGCTAAACAATGTATACTTTGATTGTCATCATCCACGTCTTCATCTGTTTCCTCATGATCGGCGCCATTCTGCTCCAATCAGGCAAAGGCGCGGAGATCGGCGCCTCATTCGGGGGATCGAGCCAAACCGTGTTCGGCAGCCGGGGCCCGGCCAATTTCCTGAGCAAGCTGACCGTCGCGGTGGCGGCAATCTTCATGCTCACGTCGTTCACGCTGGCGATTTTGGCCAAGCAACGGACCTTCGAATCGACGGTCATCGATTTGAATAAGAAAAGCGAGTTGACCTCTCCTGCAACCCAGGCCCAGCCTACGACGGAATCCAACCCCGCTCCAGCCGGCAAGTAGCCTAGCCGTTCATCGTCACGCGTCATTCGTCAAACGAAATTCGCTCAAGCTCCCAAGCTCCATGGATCAACGTTTGACGGATCACGTCCTGCTCGTGCTTAATCGCAATAATACGCGCACCGTCATTCCCGCCGTCCTTAAGCGGGAATCCCGTGATGGTCCTGGATACCCGCTTTCGCGGGTATGACATTTTACACACGAGGACTTCTGCAATTACGCACTAGATCCGCGTGAGCCACGAGACATGCGAGGGATCTTCCCCGCGCACGATTGAAAAGAAGGCCTTTTGCAGAGCCATGGTGATCGGTCCTGGCTTGCCGTTTCCGATCTTCCGGTTGTCAATTTCACGAACCGGCGTCAATTCCGCAGCCGTGCCGGTGACGAATACTTCATCGGCGACATACATTTCATCCCGTGTGAACCGTTCCTCAACCACAGGAATGTTGCGCTCCTTCGCCAGTTCGATCACAGAGCTTCTGGTGATCCCTTCAAGGATCGACGTCAACGGCGTCGTTTTCAGCTTTCCCCGGCGAACGATAAATACATTCTCTCCCGTCCCCTCGGACACGTACCCTTCGGCATCGAGCAGAATTGCCTCATCGTATCCGGCAATCTTGGCTTCCCGCTTGGCCATAATCGAATTCACGTAATAGCCAGATATCTTCCCTTTGGTCATCGACACGTTGACATGATGCCTGGTAAACGAAGAGATGCAGGCGCGCATCCCATTCGCCACTGCGTCATCCCCCAAGTACGCCCCCCACTTCCACGCCGCAATGGCTACGCGGATTGGATTGTCGCCTGGGTGCACCCCCATCGCTCCATAGCCGATATACACAAGCGGCCGGATATAACAGGCATCGAGCCGGTTAATACGGACCGTTTCGACGATCACCTCGGCCATGTGTTGCTTGTCGTAGGGCATGACCATCATGCCGATGTGGGCCGAATCGAACAATCGATCAACATGTTCGTGAAGCCGAAAGATCGCGGACCCGGACTGGCCCTTGTAGCAACGGATCCCTTCAAAGGCGGCTAAGCCGTAATGCAGCGAGTGGGTCAGGATATGGACGTTGGCCTCTTCCCAGGCTACGAATTTTCCGTCCATCCAGATTTTTTCGACCGGTTCCAGCATCAGACATTACTCCTTCACGCAACAGCGACAACGGGCCTGCATATACATAATGTGCGCGAACTATAACGTGAGGCTGGAAGGTCGTCAAGCAATCGACTGTGCACTAGCACAATACAGCGCGATGCAGATATCCTAAGAGGAAATGCGGTCTAGGGCAGCCCCATTCCAAGAAACTCCCCGCCCATGTAATATATGCCGCAGCGAACAGGAATTCGGTGATGGGTACGGATGACAAATCGGCTGGCTGAAGGCATGGGAAATGGATCCTGCCCTCCAGAATGAGGGGGGACTAGCGTGTCAAAGCCGTCACGAACCGGACGCAGACACAACAAAATTCCTGAGGCGTGCTTGACACTCTCTTCAACGATGTGTTACACGATGCGGTCCAATGTGGGGTATATAAGACATGTACGCAATTATTGAAACAGGTGGGAAGCAGTATCGGGTTGAGGCCGGTTCAACGATTCAAGTTGAGCGCTTGCCTGGCGACGTGGGTGGCCTGGTTAACTTGGATCAGGTTCGTCTGGTGCATGGTGAGGCCGGTCTGGTTATCGGACAGCCGCTCGTGCAGGGTGCAACGGTCACGGCCGAAATTGTCCGGCATGGCCGCACCAGGTCGATTACGGTCTTCAAGAAAAAGCGCCGGAAGAATTACCGCCGGACGCGCGGACATCGGCAAGGCTTTACGAAACTGCTCGTGAAAGAAATCGCCACGGCATAGCGGCACAAAAAGGACTTTCCATGGCAACAAACAAAGGCGGCGGATCATCAC
>SXGT01239709.1_pt1 | contig 14606 bp, 10 predicted proteins | sample 3176221 | NCBI WGS metagenome assembly SXGT01 (sample SAMN11356862, study PRJNA531348) | freshwater metagenome | isolation source: freshwater sample F1-120 | place: China: Fuxian Lake, Yuxi | collected 2017-12-25
CTGCTGCCGGTCGGACAAGGCAAGAACTACATGAAGTTCCAGGTCGAGGCGGCGCGTCCCGGGCTCACCGACAACAGCACCAAGATCGTCAATGGCATGCCCTTGCGGCCGCTGCCTGACGCGGTCAATGTTGCCGGTGCCAAGAAGAAGATCTGGGTCTGGGGTCGCGGCAATGGCGCCTGGAATGCCAACGGCGTGTATTTCGACCGTTACGCGGCGCCTTACGAGATTCCCGAAGGCACGGCCGAGGTGTGGACTCACAAGAACGGCGGCGGCTCCTGGTCGCACCCGATCCACCCGCACAACGAGGAGTTCCGCATCCTGTCCCGCAAGGGCACCGCGACGCCGAATCCGACGAGTGCGATCGAGACGGGACGCAAGGACACCCTGCGCCTCGACCCGAGCGAAGAAGCCGTCACCGCGATGCGCTTCCGCGACTGGAAGGGCTACTGGCCCATGCATTGCCACAACACGGTGCATGAAGACCACGGAATGATGGTCCTCTTCAAGGTGGTGTAAGCAACCCGGTCCCGCGCCAACCAAATTTCAAGGAGATAAACATGAACCGAAGGAATTTCTTCCGCGCGGGACTGGCCGCGCCCGCTGCCACCACGATGGGCCTGACCTCGTCCCTCGGGACGGGAACGGTCCAGGCGGCGCCCGGGCGCCCCCTTTCCCTGGCGGCACGCCAGGGCTTTCTGCCCAACGTGCCGCTGGTTACCCACACCGGCCAGGAAGTCCGCTTCTACGACGACCTGGTGGGTGACCGCCTGTTCCTGCTCAACTTCTTTGTTGTCGCCTGCCCCGAGGGGCGCTGCCCGGCGGCGAACGCGACCCTCAAGGAGCTGCACAAGATGTTCGGCGATCGCATGGGCCGCGACGTGTTCTTCTATTCGGTGACCCTGCAACCCGAGCAGGACACCCAGCCCATCCTCAAGGAGTACGCCGAGGACATCGTCGAGGCCGGCCCGGGCTGGCTGTTCCTTACCGGCACCGCTGCCGACATTGACCGCCTGCGCCGCGCTCAGGGCTTTTACGATCCCGATCCCATCCGGGATGCCGATGTCAATAACCACAGCAGCATGGCGCGCGTTGGCCGCGACAGCACCAATCGCTGGTCCATGGCGATGCTGATCGGCGTTTCGGCGCGCCATATCTACACCAGCATGAAGTCGTTCTGAGCGGGATCGCCATGCTCCGGCGCACCCGCCTTTCCCTCCTGCCTCGTCTGCGGCGCGCCGGGTTGCTGGCGGCTCTGGCGGTGGTCGGAGTCCTTTCGGCGCCGCCGCCCATCCTGGCGGCGAGCGGCGCGGGCGAGGCCCAGGTCACCCCAGCGCAGCTGCTGGAGCAGGGGCGCGCCGCACTGGTTGGCGGAACGTTTGACGATGCGCAACGCCTGCTGCGCCAGGCCGCCGCCGCAGGCGTCGCCGCCGCCATGACCACGCTGGGCGAAATGCATCAGCATGGCTATGGCGTGCCCGGGTCGGAGCGCCAGGCATTGGTCTGGTACCGCAAGGCCGACGCGGCGGGGGATGGCGAGGGCACGGCGCGGCTTGGCCTACTTCTGGCGCAGGGCTCCAGCCCGACGGAGCAGCGCACCGGCATTGCCCTGGTGCGCCGTGCCGTCGGCGCCGACATTCCCTTCGCCCGCTATGCGCTGGCCATGCTGTATCTCGAAGGTCGCGGCGTGGCGCGCGACGAGGCGCTGGCAATCAACCTGCTCGAATCGGCCGTTGCCGCCGGCGATCCCTCGGCCCAGCGCGCCCTCGGTCTGCTTTATCTCGACGGGCGCGGCGTGCAGGAGCATCCGTCGATGGCCGCGATTCTGCTGACCGAAGCCGCTCGCCAGGGCGAGATGCCGGCGCAGGCGCGCCTGGGGACGCTGTATCTCGATGGCTGGGGCGTCGAGCGCGACGAGTTCGAGGCCGCCTACTGGTTCGAGCGCGCCGCCGAGCGGGGCAGCACCGATGCCATGGCGCAACTGGCGCTGCTGCTGGCCAATGGCCGCGAAATCCCCAAAGACCCGGCGCGGGCCGTCGAGCTGTTGCAGCAGGCCGCCGCCGCCGGCAATCCGCGCGCCCAGTACGAGCTGGGCCGCCTGTTGCTTGAAGGCCGCAACCTGCCGCAAAACGCCAATGAGGGGCTCGCCCTGATCCGTCGCGCGGCCGGAACCGGTCTGCCCGAAGCCAACCGTTTCTTGAAGGAAACCCTGTTATGAAAGTGCTCCGTATCGCCGCCGGCCTCGCCGCGCTGGTCGCCTTGCAGCCTGTCGGCGTCCGCGCCGGGCAGGGCGAGGTGGTCAAGTTCGACGATCTTTTCCACGACTGCCAGCAGGTCGGCGCCATCCGCTTCGGCGCCGGTGAGCGCTGGGCGTCCTGCCGGGTCCTGCATCACGGCTTCGTCGCCACCATCGGCATCGAGGACCTCTACTACACCGAATACTGCCTGCAGGATGCGCGCAAGCAATGCGCGGCCAAGGCGCTGGTGGTGTATCGCAACCGGGCCAAGTATCCGGATGCCGTCGCCGAAATCGTCCGTGTCGATCCGCGCGGCACGCGCTACGACATGCCGATGATGGTCGGCGAGGATGGTGCGGACATGATGGTGCTGGGCGCCCGGAAGCCCGGCGAGCGCGTGGCGCAACGACGTTACCTGCAGTATCACGCCGGCGCCTGGCATGAAATGGATATTCACTCCTGGCAGGGTGGACTGAAGCAGCACCTGCCGGCGGGTACCGAAGCGCGCTTGCCCGCCGCCGCCAATGCTCCCGATCCGCAGACCCTGGCTCTGAGCGCTCCGTTGTTCCGTGCCGGCAAGCGGGTCGGCTCGGCGGAGATCGCGCTGAAGGTGGGGGACGGACAGCTGGCCATCGCCGCCGTGCGCTGGGGGGAGCAGGAAAATGAATCCCGCCGATAGCGACGATCGCGCGCTGATGCGCAAGGTTCTCTGGGCGGCTTCCTTCGTGCGCTGGATGATCGCCGTCGCCTTTGTCGCGGCGCTGGTCCTTGCGCTGCCCGAGGCCATGGCGGCCAGCGTGCAGCCCTGGGGCGGGCCGGCGGCGCCGGCGCTGCGCTTCGAGACCGGCGATGGCCGCCCGGTCGACCCGGGACGATTCGCCGGCAAGACCGTGGTGCTGGCTTTCTGGGCGGCCTGGTGCGAACCCTGCCGCAAGGAGTTGCCGGCGCTTGAGCGCCTCGCACGCGAGCTCAAGGGCAGACAGCAAGAGCTGGTGCTGGTCAACCTGGGCGACTCCCCTGGCGCGATGGAAAAAGCCCTGGCGCGCGCCGGCGTTGCCTTGCCCAGCCTGCGCGTAACCGCCGCCGACCTTGCCAGCAATGCCTGGCGCGTCGATGCGCTGCCCGCCGCCGTGGTGGTCGGGGCTGACGGCCAGGCGCGTTGGCGCCTGCGCGGCAGCATCGATGGGCAGGGCGAACCCTTGCGCGGCCTGCTGGCAAAACTTCCGGGTGCACAGATCCTGGCGGATGCCGAGAGTCGGCGCTGGTGACACGGCGCTTACGCTGGTTACGCACCGTTACCCGCCAGTCACACAACTGCCACTGACCCGCGTTCCGCCTGCGACTACGCTTCCGCTACCTGGTAGAGATGATCCGCCGCGCTGGCCGCGGCAGTTTCCGCACCAACCGCACCGAACTTGAACCATCCCCTTCCTGGAGAACATCGACCATGAACCAAGCAATGACGAAAATCGTCGGCGGACTCACGCTTACCGCCACCGTGGCCCTGCTGTCAGGTGCCGCCCTGGCCCAGAGCGCCAGCACCACCGGCGAAGTCAAGAAAGTCGACGCCGAGGCCGGCCGCATCGTGATCAATCACGACGACTGGCCGGAAATGAAAATGCACGCCATGACCATGGGCATCAGCGGCAAGGATCGCGCTGTCCTTGCCAATGTCAAGGCCAAGGACAGGATCCGCTTCACGGTCGAAAAGAATGATCGTGACTGGCTGGTGACGAAGATCGAGCCGGCCACGCCGCAGGCCCCGACCAAGAGCGCCCGCTGATCGCCGGCTTGCCCCGCGCGTTCCCACACACATAACACCCGCAGCCCCGTCATACCCCCAACTCCAAGGAACACACATGAAAACCACCACCCGAAAGCTCATCGCGGCCAGCATCGCCGCGATGATGATCGCGCCGCCGGTCCTGGCCGACCTGCAGCGCGTCGGACCAATCGATCCGGCCAATGGTTTCCCGGTCTGGTACCAGGACAGGAACGGCCTCGCCCTGGAACTCTGCGACGTCAAGAGCGACGCCGTGCTGGCCGGCGGTTGGTGCCTGCTGCTGCCTGGCGACGTGCCCGGCCCGGCGCCGGAGATATTCCCCAGCAACTGGGCCATCGAGCATTTCTGGTGGGCCGGCGGCGCCCGCCTGAACTCGATGGGGCTCGACGCCACCGGCAACATCGTGCCGGTGACCAATAACATCGGTCTGACGCTTGGTCTCGAGTCGACCTTCACTGCCGAGATCCCGCGCAATCCCGACCAGATCAGCTTTGGCCGCTGGCGCGTGCGCATGAACAGCGCACCCTGCAATGGCTCTTACACCTTCTACACCCCCTACAAGGAGCCGCAGACCTTCCAGGCCGCGGCTGGGGATCGCATTTTCGAAACCGACGATGCCGGCATCGGCGCACCCGGCGACTTCACTGGCGCGCTGCGCTCGTCGATCGCGCCCTTTCTGAGGCCTTCCGACACATCGGGCGGTGTACCGTCGCCGCTGGTCACCGGTCCGGACGGCAAGCGCTATATCTCCAACAACGCCGATCTGGTGCGCAGCACCGGCAGCCCGATCCCCAACCGGCTGACAACCAGCACCACCTTTGGCGTTCCGGCCTCGATCAAGGCGCAGCAGTTCAGCAACTACTTCGTGGTCGAAGGCCAAGGTGTCGCGACCGGCAATTGTGCGGTCAAGGAGGCGGTGGCCACCGAAACCTTCACCCTGATGGGGCGCGTCTTCGAGGGCCCGCTGCCCTCGCGTACCGTGGTCGAGCGCGTTTCCTATCGCGTGGTCAACCCGGATACCGCCCCCGCTTTCCGTATCGGCGGTTTTGCCCACGCCTTCCAGGAAGTCGGCCGCCCGGTGCCCGCCCTGGGCATGAATCTCTTCGCCGGCGATCCGGCCAACCCGCTGAACTTCCGCGGCGAGATCGGCATGGATCGCTTCGCCGTGGGAGATCAAACCGCTACGGCTCCTGCCGATCCCGCGCAGCCGGTGCCGACGCCGCGTTCCAACTTCTTCGGTGGCCAGGCGGCTACCACCAACCTGGTCGGCGGCGTCATCCAGGCCGGACCGGCCGTCACCCACGCACGCATCCGCACGCTGACCGATGCGCCGCCCTCGGTGCAGGATGTCAAGCTGGTCGATGAAGTATCGATCACGGCGGTGGACTACAACGCGACCACCAAGACCCTGACGGTGAAGGCCAATTCCGGCGCCTACCTGCAGTCGGCGAGCACGGCGACCGCCTGCTCGGTGCCCTGCCTGACGCTGGATAACTTCGGCCTGCCCGCGGCGGATGCTGCCGGAGCGCCGATTTCCTACCAGATGAAGACGCTGGCCGGCACCACCTCGAAAGTAGCCAGCGTCGAGATCGCCGTGCCGAATGTCACCGTGCCCCCCAATGCGGTGCGTGTGACCTCCAGCCTCGGTGGGGCGGACTCGCGGGCGGTGAGCTACCGCGGCGCCAATGTCAGCGCCATCGTGCTGCAGGACGACTTTGCCTCGACGGCGATGAACCTGCCAGTCAATGGCATTGACGTGCTGGGCAACGACGTGGGCTATGCCGCGGCCGGCGCCCTGACGCTCTGTGCCGGGCCAACCGGCGCTTGCGCCACCAGCGTGACGGTGAATACCACCGGGGCGGGAGCCGGCACCTTTACCGTCGGCGCCAACCGCACGGTGAACTTCACGCCGGCCGCCAATCGCATCGGCAACGTCGTCGTGTACTACTCGGTTGGCACCCTGCCGGCGGGTACGGCGCGCGGCAAGCTGACGGTGAATATCGGCTCCGGCGTGGCACAGGCGATCGACGACACCGGGTTCTCGAGTGTCATCAACCGCACCCTGGCGATCAACGTCCTGGCGAATGACATCATCCCGACCGGTGTGCAACTCGGGTCCGCCTTCGTTGTCCAGGGCCCGTTCCTGCTCAATGGCGCCAACCGCGAACTGGCGCCCGCGGGCACCGTGGCGCAGTTCTCGCCACTGAACGGCATGCTCGAGTTCTTCACCCCGACATCCGGCACCTATACGATGGAGTACCAATGGACCGATCGCAACGGCCAGGTGGCGACGCCGGGCACGGTGGTGATCCAGGTGCAGGGGGCGGAAACGCTGACAGCCAGCGCCCGGTATCGCACCGGTACCCGTTTATTGACGGCCAGCGGCACCTCCAGCCTGCGTTCGCGCCAAGTGATCGATATCCGCAATGCCACCGGCGTGGCCGATGCCTGCGCGCCGAACGTGCCGGCCACCCTGCCGCGCTTCGGCCAGTCGGCGCCGGTGACGGCGGTGGGCGGCTGGGACATGGCCCAGGTGACACTGCCGGTTGGCGCGCCAACGCCGCTGTCCCTGGTGGCATGGTCGCCCACCTTCGGGGGCTGCCTGCAATTCACGCCGACCGTGACCAAGTAAGCCCTGAGCCCCTCCCTCGGCCGGAACCTTCGGGATTGGGCAGGTAGTTCCGACGAGGGGAGGGGTGTGTTTCATGCGGTACCCCCCTGCCCGGGCCTGCTTGGCTTCCGGTCGCGGGCAGTTTCACGACGCCCCGGTCTTCGGACCGGGGCGCCTTTTTTTTGTCGTCGCGCCGCGCCTTGCATGGATTGTCTTCCCCGAATGTATCGGCCGCGGGGTTGGGGTTTCAATTCTTGCCGGATTTTTCAGATTTGCCCACTGGTGCTGCGGAAAGTACGTGTTGCATGACGTTGAACTTCGGTGGAGTATCCTGCGTGCCATCCGATTCGATTTCGTGATGCCTTGCCGATGGATGTTCACTCCCGACCGTGGCCCTCAATCCTCTTTCACCTCTCCCCTTGGCCAGCAGCATCAAGTCGTTCAGCCAGCGATTGACGCTCGACTCGCCGGAGTTGTGGGCCTTGCTTGGCTCGCTGCTGTTCCTGCTGGCGATCCCGATCCCGGGGGCCACGATCATCCAGTCGAGCGCTTTCTATCTGCCCTTGCACACCGCAATGGAAGCCTTTGCCGTGTTCGGCGCGCTGATGATCTTCATGGAATGCCTAATCAGCCCGCGGCAGCGCATTGCGACCGACGTGATCCTGGCCTGCGGATTTCTGGCGGTCGGCGTGCTCGACTTCTCCCATCTGCTCTCCTACAAGGGCATGCCGGACTTCGTGACGCCGTCGGATCCCGAGAAGGCGATTGCATTCTGGCTGGTGGCGCGGGCGACGGCGGCAGCAACCCTGGTGGCCGTCGGCGCCCGCTTGCTGGCGGGTGGCCAGAATCGGGTCGTGCCGATGCTGCCCTGGACGGTGGTCGCGGTGCTCTTCGCCGCGCTGGTCAACGGGCTGGTACTCTGGCACCCCGAACAGCTGCCGCGCACCTTTGTCCCGGGGGCCGGCCTCACCAGTTTCAAGATCGCCGCCGAGATCGTGATCGTGACGATCACCCTTGCTGCCAGCGTGCTGCTCTACCGCGGTTACCGGCGCCAGCGCTTGAAGTGGATCGGGTATCTGGCGGCGGCCGCCTGGGTGGGCGGGCTCGGCGAGCTGTTCTTCACCCTCTATGTCAATGTCACGGATCTCTACAACCTTTTCGGTCACCTGTTCAAGGTCGGCGCCTATCTGTTGATCCTGCGCGCCTTGGTCCTGCAACTGGTGAAGGAACCGCTTGACCAGGCCACCTCGCGCTGGCAATTCGCGCTGGAAAGCAGCGGCCAGGGTGTCTGGGATGCCAATTTGCGGGATGGCAGCGTCTATCTGTCGCCGCATTTGATGGACATGCTGGCGTGCACGCCGGCCGATCTCGGCAAGGATCTCGGGGCGTGGCAGCGGCGCGTCCACCCCGAGGATGCCGCGCATGTCGGTGCGGCCTTCGCCCGCTGCCTGGCCGGCGACGATGCCGAGTACGAGACGCGGCACCGGGTAGCCACCAGCCAGGGCAACTGGATCTGGGTGCTCGCCCGCGGCAAGGTGGTCGAGCGGCGGGCCGATGGCCGACCGGCGCGCATGGTGGGAACCCTCACCGACATCACCCGGCAGAAATCCGACGAGCGGTACGCCCAGCAGCTGGCGGCGCGCACGGCGGCGCTGCTGGAATTGCGGCGCATGGCGGACCGCCTCGGTGGCAAGGACTACTTGCAGCACTGTCTGGCGATCGCCGAGGAACTGACCGGCAGCAGCATTTCCTTTCTCCACTTCGTTGACGAGACCCAACAGACCATCGAGCTGGTCACCTGGTCGCAACGCACCCTCGCCAGCTATTGCCAGGCCAGCCATGAGACCCATTACCCGCTGGCGCAGGCCGGAATCTGGGCCGATGCCCTGCGCCAGCGCAAGGTGATGGTCTTCAACGACTATCCCGGACATCCGGGCAAGCGGGGCCTGCCCGAAGGCCATGCCGCGCTTGCCCGGCTGATCAGCATGCCGGTGATCGATCAGGAAAAGGTGGTGATGCTGGTGGGGGTCGGCAACAAGGCGGCCGATTATTCGGATTTCGAGGTCGATACGCTGCAGCTCGTGGCCAACGAAATCTGGCACGGCGTGCATGCGGAACGGACCCTCGCCGTCCTCAGCGAGAGCGAGGAGCGCTTCCGCCGCCTATTCGAAGACACCCGGCAGGCCATCACACTGTACGAGAACGGACGCTTCACCGCCGCCAATGCCGCGGCGCTGGCGATGATGGGTTACAGCCGTCCCGAGCAGCTGATCGGCTGTTCGCCCCTCGATTTCTCGCCCCCGCACCAGCCGGATGGCCAGTTCTCCGACGCCAAGGCCGACGCAGTGGTTGAGCGCGCCCATGCCGAAGGCAGCGTCGACTTCGAATGGCAACACCTGCGCGCGGATGGACGCCCGATTCTGGTTCAGGTGCTGGGAACGGCCTTGCGCTACCGTGGCCGGGAGTTGCTGCACCTGGTATGGACGGACATCACCGAGCGGCGGGCGCAGGAGTTGCGCCTGACGTCGGCGTTGCAGACCCTGCTGATCGGCGCCCGGGTGGGGAACCTGGGCGTCTGGATCTGGGATATTTCCGCCAATACCCTGGTCTGGGACCAGCAGATGTTCGACATCTATGGCGTAGCAGCCGAACTGCGCGCCGAGACCCTCGACTATGCATTCTGGGCATCGCGGGTGCACCCGCAGGACTTGCCCCTGGCCGAGGCCAAGCTGAAGGCGCAGGTCGATGGCACGGGCGTGTACGACCCGATCTTTCGCATTGTTCTCGCCGATGGCAGCCTGCGCCATGTCCAGGCCGCCGCCTTCATCGAACGCAATGCGGCGGGAACGCCCACCCGCATGATCGGCGTGAATCGCGACGTGACGGATCAGAAACTCGCCGAAGCGCGCTGGCGGGAACTGAACGCTTCGCTCGAGGCGCGGGTGGACGCGCGCACGGTGGAGCTGGCGAACATAGCGGCGGATCTGCGGGAAAGCGAAGCGCGCTTCCGCGAGATGGCCAACGTGGCGCCGGTGCTGATCTGGATGGCGGGGCTGGACGGGTTGTGCTTCTATTTCAACCAGGGCTGGCTGAATTTCACCGGCCGCAGCCAGGAACAGGAAGCCGGCAATGGCTGGACCCAGGGCGTGCATCCCGACGACCTCGAGCGCTGTCTCGCCATCTACGAGACGTCGTTCCAGGCCCGGCAGCCCTTTTCCATGGAATATCGGCTGCGCCATCGCGGCGGCGCCTACCGCTGGATTCTGGACAACGGCGTGCCGCGTTTTGATGGCCAGGGCAGCTTTGTCGGCTACATCGGCGGCTGCATCGATATCGAGGAAATCAAGCGCGCCGAGGCCGAGCGGGAAGCGGCTCACGCCGCGACCGAGCATCTGGCGCGCATGAAAAGCCAGTTCCTGACCAACATGTCGCACGAAATCCGCACCCCGCTCAACGGCGTGCTGGGGCTGGCGCAAATCGGCTACCGCGACAGCGACGAAGGCAGCAAGGCCCGGGGCACCTTCAAGCACATACTCGAGTCCGGCAGGCTGTTGCTGACGGTGATCAACGATATCCTCGATTTTTCCAAGATCGAGGCCGGGAAGCTCGACATCGAGTCGATTCCCGTCGATCCGGCGCGGCTGGTGGATGACGCCATGCATGGCATGGCCGGCCCGGCACGGGCCAAGGGCCTGCGGCTGTTCGTCACCAAGGACAGGTTGCCGGCGCGGTGCCTGACCGACCCGACGCGCATCGCGCAGATCCTGCTCAACCTGCTGTCCAACGGCATCAAGTTCACCGCGGCCGGCGCGGTCAGGCTGGACGCGAGGGGCGAGGGGGACAGCCTTGTCTTCGTGGTCAGCGACACCGGCGTCGGCATCGCGCCGGAGGTCGTCTCGCGCCTTTTCCAGCCCTTCGAGCAGGCCGACAGCAGCACCACGCGCAACTACGGCGGCACCGGCCTGGGGCTGGTGATCAGCCGGCGGCTGGCCGAACTGATGGGAGGCAGCCTGAATGTCGACAGCGCCCCCGGCCAGGGCAGCCGGTTCACCCTGCGGCTGCCGCTGCGGGCGGCCGAGCAGGCCGTCGCCCCGACGCCAGAACCCGCGGCCGGGACACACCGACTCGCTGGGCTCTGCCTGCTGGTGGCCGAGGACACCGAGATCAACCAGATCGTTTTGGACGACGTGCTGCGCAGCGAGGGGGCGGAAGTGGTGATGGTCGGCAACGGGCAGGCGGCGATCGACAGCGTCGAGGCCGCCCCGAACCGCTTCGACGCCGTCCTGATGGACGTGCAGATGCCGGTCATGGATGGCCTGCAGGCGACGCGCAGGCTTGCACGGACCCATCCCCGTCTGCCGGTGATCGGCCAGACCGCCCATGCGTTGAAGGAGGAATTCGATCGCTGCATGGAGGCCGGCATGGTCGCGACGGTCACCAAGCCGATCGACATCGAAAACCTGGTCGCCAAGTTGCAGGTGCAGTTGGGGCGATCCGGCGACAGCGGCGGCATGCCCGCGTCGAAAGCCGCAAGGACGCCGGCGGCGCCGGCGCTGGCGGCTGAAAACGTCGACTGGCCCGGGCTTTTGCGTCGTTATGCGACGCGCCCCGAGATGGTCAGCCGGCTGATGACGCTCACCCTTGGCAATCATGCCGACCACGGCAAGCAATTGCGCCAACTTGCCGCCGCGGGCGACCTGCCGGGAATCGAGGCGCTGGCCCATCAGCTGAAAGGGGTTGGCGGCAACCTCCTGGCATCCCGCCTCGAGGCCCTGGCGAAGCGAGCCATGCTCAGCGCGCGGTCGGGCGAGCCTGCCAGCGCCGAACATGCCATCGAGCTGGCCGATGCGCTGGAGCAGCTGATCGCCGAATTGAGGCGTCGCATTTCCTCGCCGGCAGGGTAAAGACCTCCGCTGCTCCCAGCGCTTGCGGGCAGGGCAAGCGCGCCCGGCCTTCGCCCCGGCCCGTTTGCAGTGCGGCGGTTACAGAGCGTTACGCATCCCCGACATAGAGGCGACAGACCGCGGCCGATCGCATCCCTAAGATGGCGTCGTCGCAGTAGCACCCCCCGTCCCAACGGATGCAGCGAGCTTGTACGTCGGAGAACGTCTATGAAGATCAGCATAAAAGCACCCGGAACCGCGCACAACGCCTGTCGGCGGAGCCGGTCGTGGGGCCGCGTCCCGCTCTGGCTGGCGACCGCGGTCCTGTCCGTCTTTCTTTCCAATACCGCCATTGCCTACCACGCCGTTTATGGCGCGCCGGAATGCCCGGCAGCCGACAGCGGCATGCACGAGGCCGCGCACCTGGCCTGCATGGCGGCCGGACTGGTCGCCCGGGTGGGGTCATGAGCGCGCCAGCCCTCCGGTTGACGGCATCCGCGCGGCGAACTGTCCAGCGCGGCTTCACGCTGCTCGAACTGCTGGTGGTGATGGCCATCATCGGCCTGCTCGCCGGCTATGTCGGGCCGCGCTACTTCGCCCAGATCGGCAAGTCGGAGGTGAAGGCGGCGCGCGCCCAGATCGATGCGCTGGAAAAGGCGCTGGATCAGTATCGGCTCGATACTGGCCATTACCCGACGCAAGACCAGGGGCTGGCGGCCATTATCAAGAAGCCGGCCAACGAGCCGCGCTGGGATGGCCCCTACCTGAAGAAGGACCTGCCCCTCGATCCGTGGGGCCGCGCCTTCATTTACAAGATTCCTGGCGAGCGTGGCGAGTTCGAACTGGTGTCGCTGGGCAAGGACGGCGTCGCCGGCGGCACCGGTGAAGCGGCCGACATTCGCAACAACTGAGCGCGGACACGGCGATGATTTTCGAGGTCAAGGCCCTGGCCGCCAATGGTGACGTGGTGGCGCTGAGCATCGAGGCGGCGGTGGAAGCCGATGCCCGGCGCGAGGCGCAGTCACGCGGCGTCTCGCCTTTCCAGGTGCGGCAGAAGCAGGGGCGCATGGCGGGCAGCCTGGCGCCGCGGGCCGCGCGCCTGGTGGTCCTCGGTTTCGTCCAGGAACTGCTGATGCTGCTACGCGCCGGCCTGAGCCTGGTGGTGGCCCTCGAAGCCATTGCCGAGAAGGAATCCCGACCGGGGGCGAGGGCGGCAGTCGAGGCCCTGCTGGCCAAGCTGCGACGCGGCGCCCGGCTGTCCGAAGCAATGGCCGAGTCGGGCGCCGGGTTTCCGCAGATCCTGGTGGCCGGGATCGGCGCCAGCGAGCGCACCGGCGGCCTCGAGGAGGCATTGCAGCGCTACTGCGACTACGCCAGCCGCATGGACGACGTACGCAAGAAGATCGTCGCAGCCCTGATCTATCCGGTGCTGCTGCTCTCGGTCGGGGTGCTGGTCAGCGCTTTTCTCATTGGCTTTGTCGTGCCCAAGTTTGCCGGCGTTTACAAGGAGTCCGGCACCGACATGCCTTGGGCGTCGGCGCTGCTGTTCGATCTTGGCCGCTTCATCGGTGCCCATCCGATGGAGGCCGCCGCCGCCGCCGCCGCAGTTCTCTTCGGCCTGGTCGCCGCCATCTCGATGCAGTCGGTGCGCGACTGGCTGGCCATGCGCCTGCGCGAGCTGCCGGGCCTCGGTCCGCGCATCAAGGTGTATGAGCTGGCGCGGCTCTACCGCACGCTGGCGATGCTGCTGCGCGGCGGCACGCCGATCGTTCCGGCGCTGGCCCTGTCCGCCAACATGCTGAGCGGAACCATGCGTGCGCAACTGCAACGGACCTCGCGCCTGATCAGCCAGGGCTCGCCGATTTCGCGGGCGCTGGAGAGCAACGGGCTGACCACCTCGGTGGGCAACCGGATGCTGGCGGTGGGCGAACACGGTGGCGACATGGCGGCGATGCTGGAGCGTGTGGCCGACTATCACGATGAAGAAACCATCCGCTGGATGGACTGGACCGCGCGCCTGTTCGAGCCGCTGCTGATGGCCCTGCTGGGGCTGCTGATCGGCGGCATCGTGATCCTGCTCTACATGCCCATTTTCGATCTCGCCGGGAGCGTCAAGCAATGAACGACAGGATTTCCGAACTGACGGTGGCGGCGTCGCTGCTGACGCCCGAGGCGGTGGACGATGCTCGTTCCACGGCCGCAGCCCTTGGGCGTCCGATGCTGGAGGTGCTGGAAGAGCAAAGCAGCTTGCTGCCGCGCGAATTCGCTTCTGTGCTCGCGCTGAGCTTCGGCATGGCCTATCTCTCGCAGGAATCCCTGGAACAGGCGATGCCGGATTTCGAACACCTGCCTTATGCCGAGGCCTCGCGCCGGGGCTGCGTATACCTGCGCCAGGCCGACGGGCGCGCCACCCTGGCGCTGGCCGATCCCTTCGACCTCGGCTTGCGCGAGTGGGCGCGTTTCGCGTTGCCGCAGGGGACGCCCTTCAGTCTGGTTCACGGCTCCGATCTCGCCGCCTACCTCGCCCGCCAGGAAGAATTGATGAGTGCCATGGCCGGCCTGCTTGGCGAGGCAGCGGCAAGCGAGGAGTCGCCGCTGGCTGCCGAGGAGCTTTCCCTGGTGGCGATCAACGAGGACTCGAGCCCGGTGGTCCGCCTGGTCAATTCGACGCTCTACGATGCTTTCAAAGCCGGTGCCAGCGATATCCACCTGGAGAGCGAGCCGACGGGAATGGCCATCCGCTACCGTATTGACGGCGTGCTGAGTTCCGTCGGCCGGGTCTCGGGACAGGCGATGGCCCAGGAGGTGATCTCGCGCATCAAGGTGATGTCGGATCTCGATATTTCCGAAACCCGTGTGCCGCAGGACGGCCGATTCAAGATTTCGGTGCGCAACCACCCGGTGGACTTGCGGGTCTCGGTGATGCCGAGCATGTTTGGCGAGGACGCCGTGCTGCGTATCCTCGACAAGCGCACCCTGGCCGAGGGCGCTCGCGACCTGCGCCTGGAGGTGCTGGGCCTCGACCCGGATTCGATCCGGCGCATCCGCAAGCTGGCCAGCGAACCCTATGGCATGGTGCTGGTGACCGGCCC
>SXGT01358800.1_pt1 | contig 14606 bp, 12 predicted proteins | sample 3176221 | NCBI WGS metagenome assembly SXGT01 (sample SAMN11356862, study PRJNA531348) | freshwater metagenome | isolation source: freshwater sample F1-120 | place: China: Fuxian Lake, Yuxi | collected 2017-12-25
CACGGCACCTACCCCTTCGTCACCTCGTCGAGCTCAACGAGCGGCGGCGCCGCCACCGGCTCGGGCATCGGCCCCAACCGCATCGACCGCGTCATCGGCATCGTCCAGGCCTACACGACGCGCGTCGGCGCCGGTCCCTTCCCGACCGAGCTCTTCGACGAGTCGGGCGAGTTCTTGCGCAAGACCGGCTTCGAATTCGGCACGACCACGGGCCGCCCGCGTCGCTGCGGCTGGTACGACGCCCCGATCGCTCGCTACACCGCGCGCGTCAACGGCGTCACCGACTTCGTGATGACGAAGCTCGACGTGCTCACGGGCCTGGCGAGCATCCCCGTCTGCGTCGCCTACGAGGTCGACGGCCAGCGCGTCGACGAAGTGCCCGTCTCGCAGAGCGACTTCCACCACGCGGTGCCGATCTACGAGAACTTCCCCGGCTGGGAGGAAGACATCACCGGAGCCCGCAGCTTCGACGACCTGCCGAAGAACGCGCAAGACTACGTGCTCGCGATCGAGGCGATGAGCGGTGCCCGCATCTCTGCCATCGGCGTCGGCCCGGCCCGCGACGCGATCGTCGTGCGGCACGACCTGCTCGGCTGATCGGGGCCCGCAGCATGGTCGCGCTCGACCTGCCGTACGTCGCGCTCGAGGGTCACGGCGTGCGGCTCGAGCCCTATGAGCCCGCGCACCTACCGGGTCTCACGGCAGCGCTCGGGCGCCCCGAGGTCTTCGCGGGCGGCTGGGGCGGCGGGCCGGCCGGCGCACGCGCCGGCGACGACTTCGCCGCGTGGCTGCCGACGTACCTGCCGATAGGGCGCGCCCATGTGCACGTGGTTCGGGATGCTGACCGCACGATCATCGGCACCTCGACGATTCTCGACCTCACCCCCGCAGCCGAGTCGGCGCACATCGGCTACACCGCGTACGCACCCGAGGTGTGGGGCTCTTTCGTGAACCCGGCGTGCAAGCTCATGCTGCTCGGCCACCTGTTCGACCACGGGTACGGCCGCGTGAAGCTGCAGGCCGACGTGCTCAACGCCCGGTCGCGGGCGGGCATCGAGAAGCTCGGGGCCCAGTTCGAGGGCATCGCGCGACGCGATGCGCAGCGCGCCGACGGCTCGTGGCGCGACGCCGCCGTCTACGCGATCACGGTCGACGAGTGGCCCGACGTGCGGGGCGAGCTCGAACGGCGCCTGAGCGTCGGCTAGTTCGAGGCCGCTGTCGCGACGGCGGTGAACCAGACGACGGCGAGCCAGAGGCCCGCGGCGACGCTGGTGACGGCGATGCCGAGGCTGAGCATCCATTCGGCCGCGCCCGGCCGGCGCGCACCCGGAGTCGCGGGAGACAGCGGTTCGCCGCGCACGTCGACGCCCCCGACGAGCACGCGCACCGCGGCCACCTGCAGCAGTAGCACGAGGGGTATGAGGCCCATGGCGAAGAACACCACCCCGGTGATGAGCAGAGTCCAATCGCCGCTGGTGATGAAGGTCTGCACGAAGGTCACCGCGAGGCTCGTGAACAGCGCGGGCCACGCGAAGGCAACCGCCGAGGCGCCGAAGCGCTTCGCGAGCATCGTGCCGACGAAGAGGCACACGAGCCCGCCGAGAATGCTGCCCGGCGCGAAGACGACGATGGCGTCGGTGCACTCGACGGCGATCACGTAGGGCCCGCCTCGGGCGCAGAAGCCGCCGATCGCGGCGAGTTCGCTCACGGCCTGGAAGAGCAGAGTGAGCGCGAGTGCCAGTGAGAACCAGCTGAAGGCCGAACCCAGCACGCGGGTCGCGGGGTGATCGCGCCAGGTGGTCGTGACGCCGTCGACAGTCGACATGGCGACACTCTAGAGCCGCCGGGGTGAGCGCAGAAGAGCTCGCGGGCGCCTGATCAGGCGGGCTGCAGCACCACGAGCTCGCGCTGAGAGCGCGCCCGACGGATCATGCGCGCGAGCGGGAACTCGCGCGGCCAGTGCCGCATGATCGTGTAGACGCCGCGCAGAAAACGCACGACCGCGGCCCGGTCGAGGGCGAGCATGCGCGACGACGCGGGAACCGTGAGGGTGCGGTCGAGCACGATCTCGCGGTCGGGGCCGAGGTGGACGCTGAGATCCATGTCGTCGTGCACGCGCGGGTTGTGCCGGCAGATCTCAGAGCGCACCTCCAGCCATGCCGCGCGACGCATGGCGAGTGCTGAGCCCCACAGCGGCGGATGCCCGAGCGCGAGCCCCACGAGCCGGAAGTAGGCCCGCATGTACAGCCTCGATCGACGACGGTGCGGCCTGCCGTCATCGTCCATGAGCATGCCGCTGCCCGTCACGGCGGCCGCGTGGGGGTTGAGCGCGAACGATTCGCACACCGAGGCGACCCACGTGACTCCCGGAACGCTGTCGGCGTCGAGCCGAGCGATGATGTCGCCCGACGAGGCGTCGTAGCCCGTCGCACTCGCCGCGGGTATGCCGACCTCGTCTTCGCGCACGACGAGAGCGCCCCGGCTCGCGGCGAGTGCCGCACTGCGGTCGTTGCTGTCGTTGTCGACCACGATGATCTCGTAGGGCGCATAGGTCTGCCGGGCGAGCGCGTCGAGGCAGCGCTCGAGGTAGTCGTAGTCGTCGCGCACGGGAATGACGACAGACACTCGCTCGGTGGGCAGGGATCGATACACGGGGGCCTCCTTCAGAAACGAAAAGGATGCTCCGCCTCGTGTTCGAGCCAAGAGCACCAGCAGAACCGTGGCAACCCCCTCCCCTCTGCGGGAGAGTCGGGGTATAGTGCCGCGCCCGCCGAGGGGCCCGCCGCGTTACGCTCGGAACATGAATGCCGCCGCCGATGCCTCGGGTCACGACGAGCTCGCCTCACTGCGCCGCAGCATCGACAACATCGATGCGGCGCTGATCCATCTGCTGGCCGAGCGGTTCAAGTGCACGCAGGCCGTCGGGCGGCTGAAGGCTGCGACGCACCTGCCGCCGAGCGACCCCGAGCGCGAGAAGACGCAGATCGCGCGCTTGCGGGCGCTCGCCGAAGAGGCCCACCTCGACCCCGCGTTCGCCGAGAAGTGGTTCAACTTCGTGGTCGCCGAAGTCATTCACCACCACGAGCAGATCGCCACGACGGGCACCATCTCGACAGCCGATAGCGAGTGAAACGTTCGTCTGACGCGTGGGTCGCCACCCAGTTCACCCTCGCCGGGGTCGTGTGGGGCGCGAGTTTTCTCTTCATCGCCCTGGCGCTCGAGGGCCTGTCACCCGCGCAGGTCGCGACTGGTCGCACGCTCTTCGGCGCGATCACGCTCGGGCTCATCGCGCTCGTCACGCGCGACCGCTTGCCGCGATCGAAGGCCGTCTGGGCTCACCTGACGCTGCTGTCGGTGACCTTCGCGGTCATCCCGTACCTGCTCTTCTCGTGGGCGCAGCAGTTCGTCGCCTCGGGGGTCGCGAGCATCTTCAACGCGACGACGCCGATCATGACGGCGCTCATCGCGGGGCTCGCCTTCCGCATCGAGTCGCTCACGCGCGAGCAGCGGCTCGGCATCGCGGTCGGCCTCGTCGGCGTCGTGGTCATCATCGGGCCCTGGCAGGGCTTCGAGCCCGGCGCTGGCGGCATCGTGCCCTACCTCGCGCTGCTCGGCGCGACCGCCTGCTACGGCTTCAGCCTCTCGTACATGCGCCGATTCCTCGGCGACACCGGCCTGAGCGCGATCATGATCTCGTTCGTCATGATCGGCCTCGCCGCGGTGTGGATGCTGCTGCTGACGCCCCTCATCGGCGCCGGCCCGGTGCAGCTCACGCCGACTGTGGTCATCGCGATCGTGCTGCTCGGAGCCCTCGGCACCGGGCTCGCCTACGCGTGGAACCAGAACGTGATCCGCGCCTGGGGACCGACGCGGGCCGCGACGGTCACCTACATATCGCCGCCCGTGGGCGTGCTGCTCGGCGTGCTCATTCTCGGCGAGACCCTTGTCTGGAACGAGCCGGTCGGGGCCGCGCTCGTCATCCTCGGCGTGCTGCTCGCTCAGCGGCGAGTGCGGCTCTTCGGCCGCGACCGCCGGCGCACGCTACCCGACTGAGCGTCGACCATCGATGTCGTCGTCGAGTCGAGCCTCCGGCACGTGAAGGCGCGCGAGCATGCGGTCGATCCCGCTCGGACGGCGGCCGCCGCCCCAGCGGGAGACGGCCACGGTCACGAGAACCGCCAGCGGCACGGTGTAGAGAGCGGGTTGGGTCAGGGCAGCGCTCCACTCGTCGAGTGACGCGCCAGCCTCGGGTCGCATCGCCAGCCCGATCGCCACTGCCGCCGCGCAGGTGAGGGCGCCCGTGGTCATGCCCCAGATCGCGCCGCGGGCGGTAAGCCCGCGCCACCAGATGCCGAGCACGAGCACGGGGCTCAGGGTCGAGGCCGTGAACGCGAACACCAGCCCGACGCTGCCGGCGAGTCCGAGCGGCTCGATCAGCAGCACCACCACGAGCGGCACCAGCGTCGAGCCGAGGGCCGCGATCCGGAAACCGCGCACGGTGCCACCGGCGAGCTCTTGGCTGATGACCCCCGCGAGCGAGACGACGAGCCCCGACGACGTCGAGAGAAACGCGCCGAATGCCCCCGCGATCACGAGCGCGGTCAGCACGTCGCCGAGCAGGCCCCCGACCAGCCGCCCGGGCAGCACGAGGGTCAGCCCGTCGGCGAGGCCGGGTTCGGCGAGATCGCTCGCGTGCACGCGGCCAAGCATGCCGATCGTCACCGGAAACAGGTAGAACACGGCGAGCAGCACCACGACGATGAGGGTCGTGCGTCGGGCAGCATCGCCATCGGGGTTGGTCGTGAACCTCACGAGCACGTGCGGCAGGCCGAGCGTGCCCAAGAGCAGGGCCACCATGAGAGATGTCGTGGCGAGCGGGTCCACGGTCACGGGGCCGAGCGCTGCCGGGAAAGCCTCCGCGGCCGCCGAGTCGAGATCGCGCCCGCTCACCACGAGCAGCATGGCGATGGCCGGTATCGCCACGGCCGTGAGCTTGAGCCAGAACTGGAAGGCCTGCACATAGGTGATCGAGCGCATTCCACCAGCGGCGACGATCACCCCGACGATCACTGCTACCGCGACGGCTCCGGCCCACGGCGGCAGGCCCGTCGCGATCTCGACCGTCAGCGATGCTCCCTGCAGCTGGGGAACGATGTAGAACCACCCGATGACGATGACGAGCACGCTCGTGAGGCGCCGAACCGTGCGCGACTGCAGTCGTACGGCGGTGAAGTCGGGCACCGTGTAGGCACCCGACCGGCGCAGCGGCGCGGCCACGAACAGAAGCAGCATGAGGTACCCCGCCGCATAGCCGATCGGGAACCACAGGCCTTCTGCCCCCTGTAGCAGGATGAGCCCCGCGACACCGAGAACACTCGCGGCCGACAGGTACTCTCCACCGATCGCCGAGGCATTCCACCAGGGCCGCACCGTTCGAGAAGCCACATAGAAGTCGCTCGTCGTGCGAGAGAGCCGTACTGCCAGAAAGCCGATGAGTGCGGTCACCACGGTGACCGCGGCGATCGCCAGATAGCCGATGAGCGGGTCGAGTTCGTCGATCATGCGCGGGGGCCGTCGAGGTCGGTTCGTTGTGACAGCACCCGGAATTGCACCTCAGTGCGGCGGGCGGCCAGCACGGCGATCGCGGCGATCGCGACGAGAGGGGGGTAGGCGCCGAAGGCGAGCACCAACCACGAGACCGGCACACCCGCGACGAGGAGGTCGTCGAGGGCCGGAAGAGCGGCGACGAGGGCGATGGCCACGAGTGCTGCCGAGAAGCCGATCGCGCAGATCACCGCGAGGCGCAGCTGACTTCGGATGAGTCCGTTGACGATGACGCTCTCGGCGTCGGCCGCCTGGCTCACGCGGGAGACCGCGCGAAGAGGTTCTCCGCTGAGCGGAGCGGTGACCCGAACCCGCTCGGGTCGCGACGGCGCAGTCGTGCCCGGGTCGTCCGCCGGGGGAGGTTCGATCATGATCGCGGCCGCACCCGGCGCCGTTCGAGCTGGTCACGCAGACCCGGCAGCAGTCGCCGGCTGACCGGCACGGTCGTCTCGCCCACCGTCACGGTGGGTGAGCTCGCGCTGAGCTGCACGCGGGTGACGTGATCGAGTGCCACGAGGTAAGAGCGGTGCACCCGCACGAAGCCGGCGTCGTGCCATTGGCTCTCGAGATCACTGAGCGGTACGCGCACGAGAAAGCTCGCATCGGCCGTGTGCAACCGCGCGTAGTCACCTTGCGCCAGCACATAGAGAATGGCGTCGCGCCGCACGAGTCGAGTGGTCGAGCCCAGCGTGACGGCGATCGTCGCGGGGGCGGTGCTCGCCGGCGCGGCATCAGCGTCGTCGCTGCCGCCCTGCCCGGCGACAACGTCGACCAGTCGACCGATCGCGCGTGCGAGTCGTTCGACCCGCACGGGCTTGAGCAGGTAGTCGACAGCTTCGAGCTCGAAAGCGTCGACCGCCCGCTCGTGGTCGGCGGTGACGAACACCACGGGTGGGCGGCGTTCGAAGCGCAGCAGTGCCTGCGCCAACTCGAGCCCCGACAGACCGGGCATGTGAATGTCGAGCAGGGCCGCATCGACGGGCTCGGTGCTCAGGAGCCGCAGGGCTTCTGACCCCGAGGCTGCCGTGATGATCGACGAGACACGAGCGTCGGCGCGCAGAAGACCGACGAGTTCATCGAGGGCCAGCTGCTCGTCGTCGGCGACGAGCAGCCGAAGACCTGCAGAGCCGGTCATGCGGGTGCCCTCATGAGCTGACTCCGGCCGCATCGTGCTGGGGTTGCGAGCGAGGCACTCGCATGATCACGAGAGTTCCCGCGCCGCGCTGCGTCTCGACGATGAGGCCGCAGTCGTCGCCGTAGCGCTGGCGCAAGCGGGCATCCACATTGCGCAGCCCCAGGTGCTCGACCGTCGGCCGACCTGCGAGCGCCGCCCGCAGCGCCTCGGGGTCGGTGCCGACTCCGTCGTCGTCGATGCGCACTTCGGTGAACGCGCCCGCTTCGGTGGCGGTGATCGTGATGGTCCCGCCTCCCTCTTTCGGCTCGAGCCCGTGTCGCACGGCGTTCTCGACGAGGGGCTGCAGGCTCAAGAACGGAATCACCGTCGGCAGTACCTCAGGAGCGATCTGCAGGGTCACCTCCAGGCGGTCGCCGAAGCGCGCGCGCTCGAGCTGCAGATAGCTGTCGATCGATTGCAGTTCGTCGGCCAGGGTCGTGAACTCGCCCGTTCGCCGAAACGAGTAGCGCGTGAAGTCGGCGAACTCGAGCACGAGGTCGCGAGCCCGCGGCGGATCGGTGGTGATGGTCGCCGCGATCGCTGTCAGTGCGTTGTAGATGAAGTGCGGGCTGATCTGCGCGCGCAGCGCCCTCACCTCGGCCTCGGCGAGGGCCGCCCTGCTCGCGTCGAGCTCAGCGAGCTCGAGTTGCGCCGCGACCCAGTCGGCGGCCTCCTCGACCGCCCGTACGAGGCTCGCGCGGGCCGGCGGCGACGTGAACGCGACGAGTGCGCCGACGAGCACGCCGGTGCTCGCGCGGCCTCCGATGCGAATCGGTGCGGCGACGGCATCCATCGTCTGCGTCGAGTCGGATGCTCCCTTCTCGTCGCGCGCAACGCCTGAGCTGTGCGGCCATGCCTGGGTGACGCCCTGCTCGCGGGCAGACCGGGCCAGTCGCTCAGCGTCGACCGTGAGTGCCGCCGGGCCATCGATGGCCACGATGCCATGATCATCGGCGATCGCGAGGGCGTCGCAGTCGAGCAGTGCTCGCAGCGACTTCGCCGCCCGCACCGGCTCGCCGGCAGACAACCCGCCCCGCAAGTGGGCGGCTGCACGGGAGGCGTGGTGCAGTGTCTCGAGGGTGGCGCGTTCGGCGGGGGTGGTCAGACCGCGACCCCCGCGCACAACGCGCCAGGCGATCACGATGAGCACGACGCCCAGGGCACCCAGCGCCATGCCCGCGAGAAAGGCGAGCAGCGCTGACCCGGTCATACTGCACGACACTAGGCGACGACGAGCGGTGGCGGTGCCCCGTTCGGCGCAGAGTTGCTACCGCTCGTCGCGCGGTCGCGCCGCACGACTGTGCTCGCCGACCGCGAGGGCAGAGAGTGGGCACCCTGAGACGGTGACGACGAGGTCGCCGTCGTGGCTGATTGCGAGACGCCATGGGCAGTACGCCCCGCGAACCCGAGCTTTTCCTCGACCCTGCCGACACGGAGCCGGTCGTCGATGCCGCCGCCTTTCGCGCGGTGCAGGCGACGCCGCGCTTCGGTGCGCTGCGCCGCCGCCATCGCCTCTTCGTGCTGCCCGTCACGGCGCTGTGCCTGCTCTGGTACTTCGCCTATGTCTTGGCCGCCGGATACGCCCCCGAGTTCTTCGCGATTCCGGTGTGGGGCAGCGTCAACCTCGGCATCGTGCTCGGGTTGGCGCAGGTCGTCACCACCTTCGCCGTGACGACGCTCTACGTCTGGTACGCGAACAAGCACCTCGACCCCGTGGCGGCCGAGATTCGGGCTGAGCTCGAGCCTGTGCTGCACATCGCCCCGAAAGGAGCCCGCGCATGAGCGCCTCGCCCGGTGACCCGATTCTCAACATCGCCATCTTCGGCGTCTTCGTCGCGATCACGATGGTCATCGTGTTTCGCGCGAGCCGCAACAACAAGACGGCGAGCGACTACTACGCGGCTGGCCGGTCGTTCACGGGCGGGCAGAACGGTTCGGCGATTGCCGGCGACTATCTCTCTGCCGCATCGTTCCTCGGCATCGTCGGGGCCATCGCGATCACCGGCTACGACGGGTTTCTCTACTCGATCGGCTTCCTCGTTGCGTGGGTCGTCGCGCTTCTGCTCGTTGCGGAGCTGCTGCGGAACACCGGCAAGTACACCATGGGCGACGTGCTGGCGTTCCGCCTGCGGCAGCGCCCCGTGCGCATCGCTGCGGCGACTTCGACGCTCGTCGTGAGCTTCTTCTACCTGCTGGCCCAGATGGCCGGTGCGGGTGGGCTCGTCTCACTGCTGCTCGGCATCGAAGAGCGCGTCGGGCAGTCCGTCGTCATCGCGGTGGTCGGTGCGCTCATGATTCTCTACGTGCTGGTCGGAGGCATGAAGGGAACCACCTGGGTGCAGATCATCAAGGCCGTGATGCTCATCGCGGGGGCGGCGATCATGACGGTCTGGGTGCTCGCCCTGCACAACTTCGATTTCAGCCAATTGCTGGATGCTGCGGTCGCGACGACGGGGAACCCCGCGATTCTCGAACCCGGACTCCGGTACGGGCTCACCGACATCACGCGCCTCGACTTCCTCTCGCTCGGCCTCGCGCTCGTGCTCGGCACCGCGGCACTGCCGCACGTGCTCATGCGCTTCTACACGGTGCCCACGGCGAAAGAAGCCCGCAAGAGTGTCGTCTGGGCCATCTGGCTCATCGGCATCTTCTACGTCTTCACCCTCGTGCTCGGCTACGGCGCGGCGGCCCTCATCGGCCCCGAGCGCATCCTGGCCGCCCCGGGTGGCGTCAACTCGGCCGCCCCGCTGCTGGCGTTCGAGCTCGGCGGCCCCGTGCTGCTGGGCATCATCGCCGCGGTGGCCTTCGCCACGATCCTCGCAGTCGTCGCCGGCCTCACGATCACGGCCGCCGCATCGTTCGCGCACGACGTCTACGGCTCGGTGATCAAGAAGGGCAAGGCGACCTCGGAGCAAGAGGTCAAGGTGGCGCGCATCACGGTCGTCGTCATCGGTCTCGTCGCGATCATCGGCGGCATCGGGGCCAATGGTCAGAACGTGGCCTTCCTCGTGGCACTCGCTTTCGCGGTCGCGGCATCGGCCAACCTGCCGACGATCATCTATTCGCTGTTCTGGAAGCGGTTCACCACCCGGGGCGCGCTGTGGAGCATGTACGGCGGGCTGTCGAGTGCGATCATCCTGATCGTCGTCTCGCCCGTAGTCTCCGGCTCAGAGAGCTCGATGATTCCCGCAGTCGATTTCGCGATCTTCCCGCTCACGAACCCCGGGCTGGTGTCGATTCCGCTCGCCTTCCTGCTCGGGTGGCTCGGCACCATCACCGATCGGCGTCGTGAAGACATCGACAAGCAGATCGAGATGGAAGTGCGGTCGCTCACCGGAGTCGGTGCGGAGAAGGCGACTTCTCACTAGGCATCCGGGAGGGGAAGGCATGCCTGGACCCGAACTTCCCGGAGTAGCGTCGCGGGGCCCCGTGGGTGGTACGGGGCCCCGCGTTCTGTCACTGGTGGTGCAGCACGCGGTGCGTGACCTCGAGCACGAGCGAGCTGATGATGCTCGCGCCGACGGCGACGAGCACGAGCTCGAGCGGCGGGGCGCCCAGCTGCAAGAAGTCGGTCACGACGGGGATGAACAGCAGCACCGGCAGCCCCAGATAGGCCGCGACCACGACGAGGCTGGTCACGAGCGTGAAGGGCCGCGAGAGAATCACGAGCACCCAGAGCGCCGTGAGCGTCAGCGTGATGACCGCCGTGGTCTGCACGACCGCGGCGTCGGCACCGCCGAGATAGGCGTAGGCCACGACCGAGATGAGCGTGCCGCCGACGATGAGTCCGGAGGGGATGCAGAACCGCGCCGCGCGCCGCAGGAAGCCCGGGCGGTAGCGCTGGATGTTCGGCAGCAGCGCGAGCACGAGCGCGGGCAGCCCGATCGTGAGGCCGTCGACGATCGACAGCTGGCGGGGCAGGAAAGGGAACGGCCACAGCAGCGCGCCGAACACGACCGCGAAGAGAATCGCGTAGGTCGTCTTCGAGAGGAACAGCTTGGCGAGACGCTCGACGTTCGCGATGACCTGCCGGCCCTCGGCGACGATGCGCGGCAGGCGGCTGAACTGGCCGTCGAGCAGCACGAGGCGCGCGACCGCGCGCGTCGCCGCGGCACCCGACCCCATCGCGATGCCCATGTCGGCGTGCTTGAGCGCGAGCGCGTCGTTGACGCCGTCGCCCGTCAGGGCGACCGTGTGGCCGAGGCGCTGCAGCGAGAGCACCATGGCCTTCTTCTGCTCGGGCGTCACGCGCCCGAACACGCGGTGCTCGCGCATGATCGCGTCGAGCTCTGACTCGTCGTCGGGCAGGGTGCGGGCGTCGAAGCCCGGACCGTCGTGGTGGATGCCCGCCTCGCGTGCGACCGCGGCGACGGTGCGCGGGTCGTCACCTGAGATGACGCACAGCTCGACCTCCTGCTCGCGGAAGTAGCCGAGCGTCTCGTGGGCGTCGTCGCGCACCTTCTCGCGGAACGACACGAGCGCGACGGCGCGCAGGCCCGCGGGCAGCTCGGGCTCGGGTGCCCGCTCACCGTCGGCGAGCTCGACCGGCGGATCGAGCACGACCTCGCTGCGCGCAAGCACGACCGTGCGCTCGCCCGCGGTCGCGCGCTCGGCGAAGCGCGCGAGAGCATGCGTCGCATCGGGCACGTCGGCCAACACGATGTCGGGTGCGCCGAGCACCCAGGTGCCGCGGGCCGGGCCCCCGGCGAACGAGACGGCGCTCCACTTGCGGCGGCTCGAGAACTCGATCGCGCGCACCGGGCTCTGGGTGGGCGGCGAGGTGAAGCGGGCGACGAGGGCGACTGAGGTCGCATTGGCGTTGCGGTCGGCTCCCATCCAGGCGAGCACGGCCTCGGACGCGGAGTCGAGATCGGGGCTGCCGAGCGGCTCGACGCCGTCGAGCACCATGCGGCCCTCGGTGAGCGTGCCGGTCTTGTCGAGACAGAGCATGTCGACGCGGGCGAGGCCCTCGACGGCGGCGAGCTCTTGCACGAGCACCTCGTGGCGCGCGAGCTTCACCGCGCCGACGGCGAGCGCGACGCTCGTCATGAAGACGAGCCCCTGCGGAATCATCGCGATGAGGCTCGCGGCCGAGGCCACGGTCGCCTCACGCCAGAGGCCGGTGTCGATCGCGACGGCCCAGCCGCCGACCGCCTGCATCTGGCCATTGACGACGATGGCCCCCACCGGCAGCAGCAGGATGGTGATCCACTTGATGATCTTGGCGATGCCACTGCGCAGCTCGCTGCGCACGAGCGAGAACTGCTTTGCCTCGGCCGTGATCTTCGCCGCGTACGAGTCGGCACCCACCCGCACGACGCGCGCCAGGCCGCTGCCGGCGACCACGCTCGAGCCCGACATCAGTTCGCGCCCTGCAGGAGACGAGACCGGGTCTGCCTCACCCGTCAGTAGAGACTCGTCGACATCAAGACCGTGCGCCTCGAGCACGACCGCGTCGGCGGTGACCTGGTCGCCCGCGGAGAGCACAAAGATGTCGTCCATCACGACCTCGCCGACGCGGATCTCGGCGACCTGGCCGTCGCGCATAACCCTGGCTCTGGGTGCGTTGAGCACGGCGAGGCGGCTCAGGGTGAGCTTGGCGCGGAACTCTTGCGCCACCCCGATGACGACATTGGCGATGACGAAGAAGCCGAAGAGCGCGTCTTGCCAGTAGCCGAGCACGAGCAGCAGCGCGAAACTGCCGCCGACGATGAGGTTGAAGAGGGTGAACAGGTTGGCCTGCATGATGCGCCAGAACGAGCGGCCCGTGTCGCTCGGCATGACGTTGGTCTGGCCGAGCTCGGTGCGCGAGCGCACCTCGGCGAGGGTGAGGCCTGTCGAGGAGGGCTTGCCGGTCGTCGTCACCCCGCGAGCCTAGTCGTGGAGGGTTGGCGCGCCCTTAACCGCCGACCCTGGCGCCGAAGCGCGCGGGCAGGGTGTCGCGGTGCGCGCGCGACAGCTCGGCGAGGGTGAGCGTGAAGCGGTCTTGCACCTCGAGGCCGTCGACCTCGCTGTCGGTCACGCCGACCCGCAGCACCGGCACGCCACGGCCCTCGGCGAGGCCGCGGAACTTGACGTCGTCTTCGCGGGCCACCGACACGAGCGCACGAGCCTGCGATTCTGAGAGCAGGGCGGCGAGAGCATCCACGCCCTCCTGCTCCATGAGCTCGTCGATCCAGACCCGGGCGCCGAGACCGAAGCGCAGCACGCCCTCGGCGAGGGTCGCGAGCAGGCCGCCCTCCGACAGGTCGTGGGCAGAGGTGACCAGCGCCTCCTCGGCCGCGGCGGCGAGCAGGCCGGCGAGGTTGCGCTCAGCGGCGAGGTCGACCTGCGGCGGCAGCCCGCCGAGGTGACCGTGGATGACGTCGGCCCAGACCGAGCCGTCGAGCTCGTCGCGCGTGGTGCCGAGCAGGTAGAGGTTCTCGCCCTCGTCTTGCCAGCCCGACGGCAGTCGGCGGTCGACGTGGTCGATGACGCCCAGGACGGCGACGACCGGGGTCGGGTGGATGGGCACGTCGCCGGTCTGGTTGTAGAACGAGACGTTGCCGCCCGTGACCGGGATGCCCAGCTCAAGGCACGCGTCGGCGAGACCTGTCACGGCCCGCTCGAACTGCCACATGACGTCGGGGTTCTCGGGGCTGCCGAAGTTGAGGCAGTCGCTCACCGCGCGAGGCACGGCGCCCGAGGCGGCCACGTTGCGGTACGCCTCGGCGAGCGCGAGTTGGGCGCCCGCGTAGGGGTCGAGCTGGCAGTAGCGGCCGTTCGCGTCGGTCGCGAGCGCGACCCCGAGCCCGCTCTCTTCATCGATGCGGATCATGCCGGCGTCGTCGGGCGTCGCGAGGGCCGTGTTGCCCATGACGTAGTAGTCGTACTGGTCGGTGATCCAGGCGGTGTCGGCGAGGTTCGGGCCGCCGAGCACCTGCAGCGACTGCGCACGCAGGGCCGCGTCGTCGGCCGGTCGCGCGAGGCGGGCGGTGGTGTCAGCCTGCAGGGCGTCTTGCCAAGCGGGGCGCGCGTACGGGCGGTGGTAGACGGGGCTGTCGATCGCGACCGTCTTGGGGTCGACGTCGACGATGCGCTCGCCCTGCCAGTCGATGATGAGGCGCCCGGTGTCGGTGACCTCGCCGAGCACGCTCGTCTCGACATCCCACTTCGCCGTCACGGCGAGGAACGCCTCGAGCTTGTCGGGGTGCACGATCGCCATCATGCGCTCTTGGCTCTCCGACATCAGAATCTCTTCGGCGGTGAGAGTGGGGTCGCGCAGCAGCACGGCGTCGAGGTCGACGATCATGCCGCCATCGCCGTTGCTCGCGAGTTCAGAGGTCGCGCACGAGATGCCGGCGGCGCCCAGGTCTTGGATGCCCTCCACCAGGTCGCCGCGATACAGCTCGAGGCAGCACTCGATGAGCACCTTCTCGGCGAAGGGGTCGCCGACCTGAACGGCTGGGCGCTTGGTCGGCCCGCCCTCGCTGAAGGTGTCGCTCGCGAGGATGCTCGCGCCGCCGATGCCGTCGCCGCCCGTGCGCGCGCCGAACAGCACGACCTTATTGCCGACCCCGCGCGCGTTGGCGAGGTGCAGATCTTCGTGCCGCAGAGCGCCGACGGCGAGAGCGTTCACGAGCGGGTTGGCCTGATACACGGCGTCGAAGACGGTCTCACCGCCGATGTTGGGCAGCCCCAGGCAGTTGCCGTAGTGGCTGATGCCGCTGACGACGCCCGGAACGACGCGCGCCGTGTCGGGGTGGTCGATGGCACCGAAGCGGAGAGCATCCATCACCGCAACGGGACGCGCGCCCATCGAGATGATGTCGCGCACGATGACGCCGAC
>SXGT01214125.1_pt1 | contig 14605 bp, 12 predicted proteins | sample 3176221 | NCBI WGS metagenome assembly SXGT01 (sample SAMN11356862, study PRJNA531348) | freshwater metagenome | isolation source: freshwater sample F1-120 | place: China: Fuxian Lake, Yuxi | collected 2017-12-25
AGCGGCATTTTCATCAACGTCATGCCGGGCGCACGCATATTCAGGATGGTGACAATGATATTGATAGCGGCCAGGATCGAGGAAATCCCCAGTATATGTACGGTAAAGATAGTGAACGGAAACGCCGCACCCGTCTGGAGCACCAGCGGCGGATAAAGGGTCCAGCCGGCAGCGGCAGCACCGCCATCCATGAACAGAGTGCTGACCAGCATGATCGCTGCAAACGGCAGCAACCAGAAACTCCAGTTGTTCAGGCGAGGCAGAGCCATATCGGGTGATCCGATCATCATCGGGATCATCCAGTTAGCCAGACCGGCGAAGGCGGGCATCACAGCACCGAATACCATGATCAACGCGTGCAGCGTGGTCATGGAGTTGAAAAACATCGGATCCACGAATTGCAACCCGGGCTCGAACAACTCAGCCCTGATAACCAGCGCCATCGCGCCACCGACCATGAACATGATCAGCGATGTGACAAGGTACAAGGTACCGATGTCCTTATGATTGGTGGTCGTCACCCATCGCATGAAACCCTTGGCGGGCCCATGGTCGTGGTGATCATCATGAATTGCCGTGACTGACATAGGATTCACCTCTTAATAATGGGTTCTATTTATTGCCGTGCTGCGACAGCACTTGCCTGAACGATATCACCGGTGCTGTTCCCCAACGCATTACGCTGATAAGTAATCACCGCCGCAATTTCTTCAGGTTTCAAAACATTGCGGAATGAAGCCATCAAAGGCGGCTTACCACTCATAATCAGATCGATATGACCGCCAACAGGGCCATTAACCACATCACTGCCCTTGATCGCGGGAAACAGGCCTTCAACACCCTCACCACCAGACTGATGGCAACTGAGACAGTGACTCTCGTAGACCGTCTTACCAAGCGCCATTAATGCGGCTTTATCAAGCTCACTTGAGTTAGTGGCGGGCTGAACGGAAGCCGCTTCAACCTGCACAGATTCTGCGGGAGATCCATCCTTCTCCGCCTCTGCCTCTGCCGCGACCGGCGGCACCTGAGCCGCCAGTGTCTCTACAGGCTTGTCGCCGCCTTTCTGTCCGGCCAGCCACTGCTTGTACTCGGCCTCGGGCTTCGCAATCACGACGATGGGCATAAATCCGTGATCACGACCACAAAGTTCAGTGCACTGCCCTCGATAAGTGCCAGCCCTTTCAACCTTGGCCCACGCATCGGTGATAAAACCTGGGATCGTATCTTTTTTCCAGCCCAGATCAGGCACCCACCAAGAGTGGATCACGTCGGCAGCCGTGAACAAAAAGCGAATTTTCTTCCCGACGGGGATAACCAGCGGGTGATCCACTTCCAGCAGATAGTTATCAACAGTGGATGGATCTATCCCGGAATTCAACTGGCGTGCCTGATTGCTTTTAGCGTCCAGCGAACTAAAAAAGCTGACCCCCTCATCGAGGTATTCATACTTCCACTTCCACTGGTAGCCCGTGACCTTGATCGTCATATCGGCGCCGGAAGCGTCATAGGTCTTGATCATGACCGTGGTGGCTGGAATTGCCATGCCCAGAAGAATTAGAAAGGGAATGACTGTCCAGAGAATTTCAAGCTTGGTGTTCTCATGAAATGTGGCGGGCACCACCCCCTTGGATTTACGGTGGTTTATCAGGGAGTAGATCAGTAAACCGTAGACCAGTACGCCGATGGCCACACAGATCCAGAAGATCAGCATATGCAAATCGTGAATATCGCGACTTAGCTCGGTCACACCCTCCGTCAGGTTAAGCGTGTAATCAGCATAGACCTCACCAACGCCCATCAGCCCTGACACCGCCAGCAAAGCACTTAATTTCTTCACGGAACCCTCTCCAAAATCATTAAGGCAGAACCTAAACTCTTAAATCAAACCAAAATCTGTGGGAACTCACCGACCAAGATCCTTCACTCCGTCTCGGCAAACAATTCGCCCAATTCGCCGACCTTGTCTTCGCCAAACAGGACCAGACCCGTGGCGATTTCCTCCCTCGCAATCAGCCACTCAACCAGTGAGCGCCTTGCACCGGCCAAGGCCGGGAATATCCGGAAATCCGAAGTCAAGACGGTAGAAACCCAATAACACGCCTAGTTGAACCGCCAGTTAACAACCGTTAATCGTAGCCTAAGCGGCCATTAGGCGCAAGATTTCATTACGATTCCAATGGTCATTTCTTGAGAATGGCCCGTCCTCTCCAGGTAACTGAAAGGCAAGCTCTGCAACAGCCTCCTGCCCCAACCCATGGGAGAGAGACGCCATGAGTTCAGCCCCGCAAAGCAAATCAGGCACTAGCCAATTGGCAATCCACCCTCCGACATTCACACCTGCGCCAATCATGGATTCATGCGTAAGACGCGCATGATTGATGCAACCCAACCGCAAACCCACAACCTGAAGCACTGGCAACTTCAACATAACAGCCAAATCAGCGACATCTTCATGGGCATTAAGTGGCACCCGCCAGCCACCCACCCCTTCCACGACCACGCAGTCCGAGAGATTCGACAAGCGACAGAATGAGCGCCAGATCCTGTCCAGCTTCACAATATCCCCCGTCACCTCAGCTGCGATATGGGGCGACACTGGCAAGTGGAAGGCAAATGGATTAACCCACTCATAAGGAACCGGTATGGACGACTCACGCTGCAAAGCAAGCGCGTCTTCATTAACCCAACGCCCATTTACCCTGCTTGCCCCTGACGCCACCGGCTTCATCCCGACAACACTCAGCCCCTGAGCCTTCAGGAACTGCATCAAGCGGAGGGTCGCGTGCGTCTTGCCAATACCCGTGTCGGTTCCCGTAATAAAGAAACCCTTCGCCATCAGGGCGTCCCAGCCAAACTTACTGCAGAGCCAGCAAACACCTCGAAGGTCGCAAAAACTGACGTCGAATCAATTGATCCCGTGGCTGGATAGGCAGCGACCATTTTTCCCATAGCGCCCTTGCCCATAAGATGTCGAGGACGATCTGCAGTCAGGTTCCTCGCCCCCAAGCCTTTCAACTCGCGCATCAGCGACATGACATCCACATACTCCAGTGTTTGCAGCGTCGCCTGGAATTCAAGCGCTGCAAATCCCGCCTCACTCAATGCCTGACAAAGAATCGAGGACTCTATGAACTCATTGACGTGGCTACGGACATCCACCCGAGCCCAGGCATACCGCAGTTCCTGGAGTGTCATCGGCCCGAACGTTGAAAACACCAGGTGACCACTCGGCCTGAGCACCCGATGAAATTCCTGAAACGTGGCCACTGGACAAACGCACCACTGGATGGCCAGATTAGAGAAGATCAAGTCCACCGACGACGCCGCAAAGGGAAGTGCCTCCGCGTCGCCCCCCACGCAAGATCCTGAAAACCGATCCTGAGCACAACGAAGCATGCCCTCGGCAATATCCAGTGCAACAATATGGGCAGAGGGATATGTCTCGCCCAGAATTTGAGAAAAAACCCCGGTACCCGCACCCACATCAAGAATACAGAGGCCGCCCGCGAGCGGCGGCAGGTAATCAAGCAGGCGCCGCCCCACATAACGCTGCAACTCAGCCACTCCATCGTAACTCGAAGCAGCCGATCCAAAAGAACGCGCCACCAAGCGCTTGTCGGGCTGAATCAACGAAACTGACATACCGCCTGAGCTTAACCTTGATCCTGACGGAACATAAATTCGCGAATCAAGGAAGCCGTCTCCTCGGGATGAGTCAGAAACGGCAAATGCGCCGCGCTGAACAATTCATGAACCTCCATGTCCGCATTCAATTGGAGTAATTCAGGTGCCACGGCCTTAGGAACCAATCGGTCCTGCGCACCAAGAATCGCAAGTACCGGCTTTTGGAACGCTGCCAGAACCGGCCGAAAATCCGCGCCCCGAAGCAAAGCCAAGCCCCCACGCAGAGCACCCGCATCAGGCACAGGACGCTCATCGATAATTTCCTGGATGCGTTTGGTCAGTTCACGGGCGTTATCTTGACTAAAAACCTGAAGCGCGATGAAACGCTTCAAAGTGCCAGAAAAGTCCTGTTCGAGATTTGACGCCATTTGTTCCAGCAAGCAAAGATCGACACCCGGCCAGCCGATCCCGGCAGTAAAGCGGGGCGAGCCGGCAATCATCGCGAGACTTCTCACCCGGCCGGGATGAGCAGATTCAACCCCGATGGCCAGTAGCGCGCCCAACGACCAACCCAGCCAGTGCGCCGAAGAAGGGGCCACCTCAAGTAATTTGTCCGTCACCGAGGCCAGAGAGTAATCATCTATCGGTCCACTGCCGCCATGCCCCGGCAGATCGATCAAGCTGACCCGATAGCAGGCCGATAACCGCTCGGCAAGATCCCGCAACAAACCGCCATGCATGGCCCAACCGTGCAGCATGACCAGATCAGGGCCACTACCAAAGCGCTCAACGTAAACACCCGAGGCACGGGGGCCTTTCACTCATCCACCCCATTCCCATCTTTATGGGCCTGCCTGTTTAACAACACCCGGGGCATGGCCTCCAGCAACCGGTCCACCTGCTCTTCGGTATGTGCGGCGGTGAGAGTCACTCGCAACCGGGCCGTCCCATCGGGAACGGTAGGAGGCCGAATGGCGCTCACCAAAAAGCCGGATGCACGCAGATCCTCGCTAGCCCTAAGAGCAGCCCGGTTATCACCCACCACCAAGGGCTGGATAGGCGTCATTGAATCGGTCAACTGCAAGCCCAACTGCCGGGCTCCCTGCCTGAATTGTTGAATCCGCACGGTCAACAGCTCACGTCGCCAGGAATCAGCTGCCACCAGGAGCAATGAGGCTCGCGTTGCCTCAGCGACAGCCGGTGGCAGGGCCGTGGTGTAGATATAGGTTCGCGCCCTTTGAATCAGATACTCAATCAAATCATCGGAACCCGCCACAAAAGCCCCAAATGTGCCAAACGCCTTGCCCAGCGTACCAACCAATACTGGCACATCCTCCTGTGACTGCCCCATGACTTCCATGACTCCGCCGCCCTTTTTGCCCATCACACCCAAGCCATGAGCATCGTCAATCATCAGCCACGCGCCATGCGCCTTTGCCGCACCAGCCAGCCCGGCCACCGGGGCCAGATCACCATCCATACTGAATACGCCATCACTAGCGATCAAAACTTCACCAGACGTTTTCCCAACAATTTCCGTCTGGAGCATCGCAAGATCCGCATGTCCGTAGCGCTTCAGCCTCGCACCGGAAAGGCGCACACCGTCCAGCAAGGACGCATGGTTCAGCCTATCCTCAAACGCCACATCTCCGCGCCCCAAGAGAGAGGACATCACACCCAGGTTGGCCATATAACCCGTAGAAAACAGCAGCGCCCGATCACGACGCGTAAAAGCTGCCAGTTCCTCTTCCAATCGTTGATGAGGACCACTGTGGCCACAGACCAAATGCGCAGCCCCGGAGCCCACCCCAAACTCGGACGCACCCCGCTGCAGCCCAGCCACCACCAGAGGATGGTTGGCCAGCCCCAGATAGTCATTGCTGCAAAAATTGATCAGCCGGTGACCATCGACAAGAATCTCGGCTCCCTGCGGGGATTCGACCGTCCTGCGACGACGATAGCGCCCATGACGCTCGATATCCACCAGCCGATCGCTGAGGGAACCCCACTCACCCATGACCAACGCAGCTGACTGGAGCTTAGCAGCAAGCCACTTCAGACATGCGCATAAAATCCAGCCATTTTCAGACCGAGCCGCCGGAACAACTGCTTGTCCTCATCTGCCACGGGGTTATCCGTAGTCAGCAACCGCTCCCCGTAAAAGATGGAGTTGGCACCCGCAAGAAAACACAGCGCCTGCATTTCATCACTCATGTCCGAACGCCCCGCCGAGAGCCGAACCCGCGAACGCGGCATCATGATACGAGCTACAGCGATCATCCTGACAAACTCCAGCGAATCGAGCGGGGCGGTTTTGTCCAGCGGAGTCCCCTCGACCTGAACCAGTCTGTTGATCGGGACACTCTCGGGATGTTTGGGGAGATTGGCGAGTTGAACCAGCAGCGCCGCCCGGTCCTCATCATCCTCGCCCATCCCGACAATTCCGCCACAGCAGACATTCAGGCCAGCTTCCCGCACCCGCTCCAGCGTATCCAGACGGTCCTGATAAGTGCGGGTCGTGATGATCTCAGAATAATAGGCCTCAGAAGTATCCAGATTATGGTTGTAGTAATCGAGCCCCGCCTCCTTTAACCGATGAGTCTGGCTATCAGAGAGCATACCCAGCGTCACGCAGGTTTCCATACCCAAGGCCTTGACACCCTCGACCATAGAGCAGACCCGCTCAATATCCCGATCATTGGGACTGCGCCAAGCGGCTCCCATGCAAAAACGTCCCGCTCCCTGCGCCCTGGCCTGGCGCGCCGCCTCCAGCACCGCCTCCACCGGCATGAGACTCTCCTGCCCCAGCCCAGTGTCATAATGCGCACTCTGTGGACAATAAGCACAGTCCTCGGAACAGGACCCAGTCTTGATGCTCAACAAACTCGAAACCTGCACCTCATTGGGATCGAAATGCTCACGATGCACGGTTTGAGCCCGGAATATCAGATCATTGAAAGGCAGCTTAAAAAGCAGGCGGGCATCCTCAATCGTCCAGTCATGGCGCACATTGCCGGTAAACGGCGCATGTGAAAAAGTGGAACTGGGTGATGGGTATTCTTGAGCGGACATAGGAGGCTCCGTGATGATTCGGCGATCCTGGCAGGAATGGACGAGCAACATCCGTCAACTTAAAAACCAGGAACGGGTTTACAGTTGGTCACGGATTATACAGAACCTGGCATTTCCCCCCACCTGTCTGCTATGCGGCGATCAGGGCAAGGAAGACCGCGATCTGTGCCGCCGCTGCTGGGAGACGCTCCCCTTTCTGCACAATGCCTGCCCGAGCTGTGGCCTGCCTCTCACCCAACCCGGTCTTCCGCATTGTGGTGCCTGCCTTAAAAAACCGCCTCCGTTTGACCGGATGATTACCGCATTTCGCTACGAGGAACCCATCCGCCACCTCATCCAGTCCCTCAAGTACGGCTCCCGCCACCCCAACGCCAGACTGCTCAGCGCATTACTGGCGGATCGCATCGAGCAAACCGAGAAGCTGCCGGAAGCCATCATTCCAGTCCCGCTACACCCTCGCCGCTATCAGGAAAGACGCTTCAACCAGGCCCTGGAAATCGCCCGGCTCATTTCAATGCGACTGGACCTGCCCCTGGAATACAGCATTTGTCATCGCGTCCGTCACACGGATGCACAAGCCCGGCTTCACGCAAAAGAACGCTTCAGGAACATCCGCAAATCGTTCACCATCAGCCGTCCCTTTGCACACAAGCATGTTGCCTTGCTGGATGATGTCGTCACCACAGGCGCCACGGTTAGCGAGCTGGCCACCGAACTCCGCCGTGCCGGGGCAGAGCAGATAGACGTCTGGGCGTGTGCTCGTGCGTTACCATGATGTAATACAGTACCTGCCCAAAGGCACCGATCTCTCCGGCTACACCCAGGAACAGCTAGATGCCATTGCCGATGAAATCAATGGTCGGCCCCGAAAAGGTCTCGGTGTAAGATCACCGCTCTCGGTCTATGCCGAATGTCTTGCCCAGAGCCATAAAACCCCGCCAACCCAACACTAACCCAGGGTGTTGCACTTCAGATTTGAATCCGCCCAACCATTCATTGCTCCTGAATATCGGCCAGACAGACCCTTCCCAGAGTTCGCTCATGAATCCACTTAAAAGCTGCCTTACCCAACACCGGTCACGACTAACCTGGGTTACCGTCCTCATCCTGTTTACTACCCCCCCGGTCCTGGCGGTTTCTTCAAGCAATTACTTCGAGACGCCGGGCCCGTGGGAGGGCTTCCCTCGGACCCAGCCTACCCCCCGCTATGAAAGCGATGCAGGAGCAAAAACCGACTACAGCTTTGGCGTCACTAAAGCGTTTAACCCCTACAAAGATCCAGACTTATCGGAAACCGAGGGACTACCCAATCCGCTGAAAAATCATGATTTCGACAGTTATAACCTGATCGTCGTCATCAGCAAGAAGAATGATCCTTACTGGGGCAAGGCGCAGACCATGCGGGTCTACAAGCGGGATACCGGCCTGCACTATTACTGGCTGATCTCTTCCGGGCAGAAAGGCTTCGAAACTGCCTCTGGCTATTTTCGACCACAGGCCTTTTCATCACGGCACTGGTCCGGCAAATACGATGCGCCGATGCTTTGGGCCGTTTTCTTCAATGGCGGCATGGCCCTGCACTCGTCGCTAGATCGGCAGGCGATACAGGAAATGGGCAATGCCGCTGCCTCCCATGGCTGCGTGCATGTTGAAGATTACCGTGCCGAGGAGTTATTTCACCTTGTCGGCCACAGCGGCTATGGCTCGGTGGATATGATCGACCGCAACACCGGCCGCAAAACTGGCAGCAAAGTCCAATCCTACAAGACACTCATTATCGTCGGACCCACCGGCCACTGGGGACAGAAAAACCCAGCGCCCAGGCGCATTAAAGAGGTCGTCAAGCCTGGAACCAAACCCGCGCCCACAAAGGGCACCAAGCCGCCAATACGACTGAAGCACGCTGAACCCTCGGCATCCCGAGCCAGAAAGTCAAACTCTATCCGTTGAGGTACACCAATAACCCAGACACCTGTCTCGCTGCGTTCATCTTGCGCGACGGATAGATGAGCAGCTATCGTCCCTCCTCTGTAGCCGGAATAAGCGGCGGCTGTAATGTTTGACGATAGCGAACTATTACCCGAACATCAGGTCATTTTTACGGGTTATCCAGTCAAATCAACCCGATACAACCCATGGTGCATCGTAAATTGATGTCGCCGGACGGTGCATTTTCTCACCCGCATTCACAATGGAGCCTCCCATCAATGCCATCATCTAAAAACATAAGTACGATAGCTGTCACAGCGACAGCCCTTGCTTTATTGGCGTCAGCTGAATTGCATGCGTCATCAGGACATGTCGAACCGGTCAATGTGGCGACCGTGGTGGTTTCCAATCCCGGAAATGCAGCCGATCCTTCGACACTGGCTGGCGCGGTTGACCATGAGTTCCGCATGGGCCAATTCGATATTACGATCGGCCAATACACTGCGTTCCTCAATGCGGTGAGTCAGTCCGACCTTCACGGTCTGTATAACCCCAAGATGGCCACCGATCTTCAGGTGGCGGGTATTGCCAGAACCGGCTCACCAGGAAAGTTCAGATATAGCGTGATCCCGCCCGGCGGCACCATCCAGATTTCTGCCGCGACACCCGATCAGCGACCGATCACGTATGTCAGCTGGTTTGATGCGGCGCGTTTTGCCAACTGGATGTCAAACGGGCAGCCCACAGGACACCAGACAAAAAGAACGACGGAGAATGGGGCTTACAACCTTCTAAAGACAAAGGCCAAACGCGGACTCGCAGTTCCCAAAAATACGGTCAACCCCAATACGGGCTCCCCACCGACGCATTACCTGCCCACGGAAAACGAGTGGTACAAGGCCGCCTACTTCAATCCCACCATCAATAACGACCTGGGTGGCTACACGCTCTATTCGACCAATAGCAATACAGCTCCAAGCAATACGCCTGGTGGATCGAACAATGGCGCAAATCTTCTGTATCAGGGGAAATTGGCGGTCACCCAACAGCTCAGTCTGGACAGTCAGCAAAACTATTCTACGGACGTGGGCAGTTTTACCCGCAGCAAAGGACCCTTCGGTACCTTCGATATGAACGGGAGCGTCTGGGAGATGCTCGATCCCGCCACGCAAAGCAGCCCATCGATCATTCTCAGGGGCGGCGCATGGACGTCCTACTTCACCTACCTTCAGTCGAGCTATCGCATTGGCGGAAGCCCTGCGGCCTCCGGATCCAATGGCGGTCTCCGCCTGGTGAGTGAGGCAAAGAACCCCGCTGCGATGGGTTATGAACTGGTCAAGGTGGGTCATCCCGGAAACCGCAAAGACAAGACCGGATTTGGCGCAGTCAACAAGACGTTCTGGATCGGAAAATATGAGGTCACCATTGGTCAGTACTGCGCATTTCTGAATGCTGTAGCCAAGGCAGATCCCTATAGTCTGTATGACCCCGCGATGACCAACGTCCTGAACAGTGCCGGGGTTCAGCGGAGTGGATCTTCCGAAAATTACGCCTATTCGCCGATGAACAATGCGGGTGATAGTTCAAGACGGCCCATATCCTTCATCAGCTGGTTCGATGCGGCGCGTTATGCCAACTGGATGTCCAATGGCCAGCCCATCGGCCCGCAGGACTCAACCACAACAGAGGACGGTGCCTATCGTCTGCAAGGGGTCACGCAGGGGGCAACGGTTGTGCGCAATCAAATCAACCCGAATACCGGGGCCGCGCCCATGTTCTTCATGCCCGCCGAAGACCAATGGTACAAGGCCGCCTACTACAGTCAGAAGCTGAATTCCGGGCGGGGTGGCTACTATCTCTATGCCACACGCAGCAATCGGGCGCCCGGTAATCGGATCGGTGATGAGTTGAATATGGCGAACTACATTGACGACTATTCCGGCAGCTACTTTTACAGCGTTCCTCAAGCACGCTACATCGATCCGACCCAGAACTACCTGACGGACGTCGGCACCTACTCCGGAAGCCCCAGTTTCTATGGGACCTATGATCAAAACGGACTGCTTTATCAATGGAATGATCTGGACGGCACCGCAGGACCATCACGAGGTCTTCGAGGTGGGTTCTATTTTGCAGGCCCTGGAGCGGCTCAGAGTCTGAGCTTCAACCAGGCTTCACCCAAGCGCGAAGCGAACGATACAACCATAAGACTGGCTGCGCCTAAGTGAGCTTGGCTTCGTGTCAAACTCTGATGACGAAGTAACGCGACCCGGTCGCAACTCATTAAAGATCAGGGCAACCGCCTGATTTTCCCCAACGCAGGGGCCTTGGCTCTTCCGGTTTACCCGAATTCTGCCACGACGGGCGCGTGATCCGATGGCCGTTCCAGCTTGCGCGGCGCCACATCAACGCGGCACGACCGACAGGATTGAACCAACGGTGAACTGATCAGAATGTGGTCGATGCGCAGACCGAGATTGCGACGAAATCCATTCATCCGGTAATCCCACCAGCTAAAGCTTTTTTCCGGCTGCTCGAAACAGCGGAAGGCGTCTTTCAGACCCAGAGCGAGCAATCCATCAAAGGCCTGCCGCTCCAGGGTGCTACACAGGATTTTCTCTCGCCAAGCCGCCGGATCATGCACATCGCTATCTTGCGGCGCTATATTGAAATCGCCCAGCACCACCAGCTTGGGATAGCACAGCAGTTGCCCCCTGAGCCAGGCATGAACATGAGCCAGCCAATCCAGTTTGTACGCATACTTGTCGGACCCGACCTCGCTGCCGTTGGGAACATAGAGATCGATGATGCGCCAGTCATCCACCGTTGCCGCCAGGATTCGCCGCTGGGGATCCTCCAGATCGGGTAAATCGGTGACCACATCCACGGCAGGCTGACGACTCAGGATGGCTACCCCGTTATAGGTCTTTTGCCCACTGAACACTGGCCGATAGCCCGCCGACTCCAGCTCTGCCACAGGAAAATTGGCATCCTCCGACTTGGTTTCCTGTAAAGCCAGCACATCGGGGCATTCCCTATCCAGCCACTCAAGAACATGGGGCAGCCGGACACGCAGGGAATTAACATTCCAGGTCGCGATTTTCATGTTTTATGGATCGCGCACACCCAGACTTGGCGGTAACGCACCAATAAATTTCAGGCTCCCTTCCTGGAAGGTAAGCACCTTGACGGAGTAACCCTCGCCGTTCAGATTGGAATGAATACCGCCTTTGGTCATTCGATCCAGCTGCTCAGCGGGGATATTGAATCCCCCCACACTGAGACTCTCCAGCGTTGCATTCAGCCGGGAATCCTCAACGCTGCCATTCGCCTTGACGTGGACAGGTACGTTGTTTCCCAGCGCTTTGACCCATCGGCCAATCCCTTCAATATCTTTAGTGCGAACACCGATATTCTTGAGGAAGCCATCTAGCTGCGAAGTATCCAGCGCCCCGGAAATTTCGGCTGATCCTGGCCCCAGCTTGACCTGCACCTGCCGCAAAGGGAGCAGGTTAGCGCCGAGCTGATTGATTACCGCCGACAACTCCTCTTGCGAGACCGTCATATCGAGCGGTTTTGGAGGGGGCGCAGGGACGCCCGGTGTCGATGCCGCCGGCGCCTTACCTGCGGGAGTGGCCGTGCCGAACGGTGCCGGCGGGCTGATGCGAATACCGGATTTAGCCTCAAAACTTTTCAGGTCAGTGATTGCGTATTTCACACCCAAATTCTCGGGTGTACGCGCCTCCAGCAAACCCCATACCGCCGGGATCAATCCAAACCAAATCAAAAGCAGCAACCACGGCAACGCCATCAGTCCAAAAAAGATCGCCAACCATTTCAGGTCGTTTACCGTCTGCTTGCCTTCAGCCATTACCCACTTATTCATAAAGCGCATCATCCGTACCGCATCACTCTTTGCGACTATTGGTCAACTCGGCCAGTGCCTTTTCCAGACGCTTGAGCCGCGTCCACATTTCGGACAATCTGGGTATCACGGCCATATTTTTCAAATATTGCTGCAATGGCTGAACGGGACCCCCGGCATACATGCCGGGGGTCTTGATGCTGTTGTTGAGCCCCGCCCGATGCAGCAGCACCGTGTCATCGGGTACCGTCACATGATCGAGAGTACCGGTCTGTCCCGAGGCAATCACCCGTTTGCCGAATTTGGTGGAGCCGGAGAGACCGGTATGGGCACACAGAATGCTGTCCTCACCGATTTCCACGTTATGGCCCAGATGGCACATGGCGTCGATCACGGCACCGGAATGGATCATCGTGGCACCATAGGTTCCCCGGTCGATATTGGTATTGGCCCCAATCACCACACGATCCCCGATAATCACCGTGCCGGTATGGGGAATCCGGTAGTTACGCCGCCGCTCGTCCTGGGCAAAACCAAACCCTTCGGAGCCGATCACACACCCTGCCTTAAGAATGACATCCGCCCCAACCTCGCAACCGTAACCGACAACACACCCGGGATGAAGAACCGTACCCGCACCAATGCTGGCGCCCTGTTCAACCACGACATTGGCCATGAACACCACCCGCTCCCCCAGAGCAACGCCGGCACCAATCACGACGCCCGGGCCAATCAGCGCGTCTTCCGGCACCCTGACACTGTCATGAATCACGGCAGAAGGATGAATTCGGGGCCATTCAGTATCGCGCACATCCCGGTCCGCATAGGCTTGCTTCAAAATGGCCATCGCCAACCGGACATTGGGGGAAATCAGCACAGCCAGATCAGGCAGCCCCGCCAATTCGGCCGCGATGGCCCCGGTTGTAACGACTCCGGCGGGTTTCTGAGTTCGCACCCGATCCAGATATTTGGCATGATCGACAAAGACCAAATCCCCCGGCTTACATTCGTCAATGGGTGACAGGCCGGCAATCGATGCGTCGGGACCGAGGCGGCTGAGGATCAGCCCCTGACTGAGAAATTGATCAAGAATTTGGGATACACGGACGTTCATAGTGTTCAATCACCAAGAGAATGATGCCTCATAATATAGCCGAACCTTTCCCGCGACGGCTTGAAAGAAATGGAAATAGCGCTTTGGCCGCAAATCAAAGGCCCAGCCCGGCAAAAGGTTTCGTGTAAACTTTCCCCGCGTTCTCGTTGTTTCGCGCACGCCCTACAGAAAGCCCAACTACCCTGAAGACCCACCTTGGCTGCTGAACACCAGACTCCCCCGTCAATCGAATCTTCCGAAGATCCCGCACCCCCTGTCCCCCGCTATCAGCGGTTTGCCCAGGAACTCGTCGTGCGGGGGAAGCTGAGAGAGCCCGAGATTATTCGTGCCCAGAAGCTGGGGGTGCAGACTGATGAGCCCCGCATTCCAGCGCTATTGTTGAAGCTCGGCCTTATTTCCGAACGGGATACCGCCGAAATACTGTCCGATGTCAGCGGTTTGCCGTTGGTAGTACCGGACGATTACCCCGATACATCCCCCCTGCCCGAGACTATTTCGATTCGTTTCCTCAAGGAGAATCATATGGTCGGGCTGGCTGCCAATGATGAGCAAGTCATGGTCGCCGTCACTGATCCATTTGACCAGGAGCTGCTGGATTCCATCGCACTCGCGTGCGACCGTCCGGTGGTGGCGCGGGTAGGACTGGGCACCGAAATCGACCGCGCACTGGAAACCCAGCTCGGCCCGGGCAAATCGCTGATGGGTGAAATTACCGACACCTTCGGCAGTGATGACGACATCAACGAAGCCGACGTCGAACACCTTAAAGATTTGGCATCTGAAGCCCCGGTCATCCGCATGGTGAACCTAATCATGCAGCGGGCCGTGGAAATGCGGGCATCCGATATTCACGTCGAGCCCTTCGAGGAAATACTGAAGGTGCGCCTTCGGGTCGACGGCGTTTTGCGCGGGATCGAGTCCCCCCCCGTGCGATCAACCGCCGCCGTCATTTCACGCATCAAGATCATGGCCAAGCTCAACCTCGCCGAGCGGCGACT
>SXGT01336166.1_pt1 | contig 14605 bp, 12 predicted proteins | sample 3176221 | NCBI WGS metagenome assembly SXGT01 (sample SAMN11356862, study PRJNA531348) | freshwater metagenome | isolation source: freshwater sample F1-120 | place: China: Fuxian Lake, Yuxi | collected 2017-12-25
GGGGCGTCGGTCTGAATGAAGTCCTGATCCTGCATCGCCGGGTCCTGGATGATGCGGTTGCGCCCCTTGGCGCTGACGTGGCCGATGGTGACGCTGTAATCGAGCCGGAACGGGGTGCCGACGGCGATGGCGAACTCGCCGACCTTGACCTTGTCCGAATCAGCAAACTTGGCCGGCTTGAGTCCCGAGGCCTTGATCTTGATGACGGCGATGTCGGATTGAGTGTCGATCCCGCGCAGTTCAGCGTCGTACTCCTTGCCATCCACGAAGGTGACCTTGATTTTATCCGCACCTTCGACGACGTGGCGGTTGGTGAGAATGTAGCCATCTTCGCGCACGACGATCCCGGAACCTTGACCATCGAAGACTGGATTACGGCGCTGCGGCGGCTGTGGCGCGGCTTTCTTCCGCTTCATCTCCTCCTCCATCTGGTCGCGGAATTGTTTCGGAAGGAACTCGAAGAGCGGGTTCTGTTGCTGCTGGGTTTTGGCGAACTCCGGCCGGTGCGCGACGGAGATGACGACGACCGATGGCGCGACTTTCTCGGCCACTTCGACGAAGGCTTGATTGAGCTGGCGCGCGAGGTTCAGCGCAGCGGAATCCGCCGCGTGCAGGGCGGGGAGGACGGTGTGAGCGACGAGCGCTGTGGTGAACAGAACGGTGCAGAGGTGTTTCATAGGGCGATGATACGTTGCGCCGATCACGGTGGCAAACGCCGTGTTTCGGTCGCTTCCCAACTTTTCTGTGACGTGCATTGACTTGTTTTTATTTGCTCCCTACCGTTCCGGCAACTCGAAAAACGCATGTTCCCCGCCATTGAAAAGCTCCTCATTCTCCAAGATCGTGACCGTCACCTCCTGCGCACCCGCGCCGAATTGGTGAGCCTTGCCCACGAACGGCAGAGCATCCAAGAGCGTTCCACCGGTGCGCAAGCTGCGCTCGCCGTCGCCCGCGAGCGGGTCAAACAGAATGAGTCCGACCGCAAGAAACTGGAGTTGGATGCGCAGGCGCAGCAGCTGTCCATCAACAAGTACGCGGATCAGCAGCTTCAAACGCGTAAGAACGAGGAGTACCGCGCTTTGGGCGACCAGATCGCGCACTGCAAAAAAACCATCGCCCAACTCGAGGACCAGCAACTCGAAGTGATGGAGCAGGGCGAGAAATTGCAGAAGGAAACGGCGGCAGCCAACGCGGCGTTTCAGGCCGCGAAGAAACTTCTCGACGATCAATCGGCGGCGATCGATGAGCGTGAGCGGAACTTGAAGCTGCAACTCGCCGACTACGAGGCGCAGCGCGCCGCCGCCGGCAACGAAGTGGAGGAAGAAACACGCGCGCGCTACGATCGCCTGCTTAAAACCAAGGGCGAGAATCTCATCGTCGGCGTGGCCAACAGCGTCTGCGGCGGTTGCCACATGAAATTGCCCACGCAGGTGATCCTCTCCTGCAAAGCCGACGCCGAGTTGAATTTCTGTCCCCATTGCGGCCGCGTGCTCTACTTCACGCGTGACATGGAGACGGCTGCTTCCGAGTAAGCGGCCGCCCGCGACAGCCTCGGCACGATCATCCGTGCCTTGTTTTCTTCATCATTCTCCCGTAGCGTGGCTCTGGTTTTGGAAGGGCGGAGAATCGCTCCCGGGCTTGTCTCGGGGGAGGAAAGTCCGAACTCCATAGGGCGCGATGCCGCGTAACCGTTCGCTTCGGCGGGCGGATACACGCGGGCAGCTTGGCCGCGAGGCCGGTTGACGGAGAGTGCCACAGAGAACATACCGCCAACCGGCGCGAGCCGGCGGTCAGGGTGAAAAGGTGGGGTAAGAGCCCACCGCGCCGAGCGTGAGCGAGGCGGCACGGAAAACCCCATCGGGTGCAAGGCCAAATAGGAAACCTCGGGGCTGCCCGCCCCACGTCCTGCGAAAGTGGGACGGGTTTCGGGTATTGGCCGCTCAGACAAATGATTCTCTCCCCGCGCAAGCGGGCAGACAGAAATCGGCTTACAGCCCTTCCAAAACCATTTTTGTGCCGCGGAAAAAGTAGGCAGTAAGATTTCGCGGAAATCTCTTCACGGCCGTCAATTTGGACTTCTGATTGATTCCATCACGGCTGTCCGGCACAGTCCCGCCCACGATGTTCAGTTTGAAAGACAAGATCACGCTCGTGACCGGCGCCGGGTCGGGCATCGGCGCCGCCATTGCGGAGGCTTTTGCCAAGGCCGGCGGATTCGTGTTCGTGACGGATCGTGATGAAAAGAGCGGCGGCGAGACCGTCGCGCGGATCACCGGGGAGGGCGGCCAGGCGGAGTTTCTGGCGCTCGATGTTTCAAGCGAAGCCGACTGCGCGCGTGTGGCTGCAGCCGTTCACGGACGGTTCGCCCGACTCGATGTGTTGGTGAACAACGCCGGCATCGGGCATGTGGGCACGATGCTCACAACGGCCGGCGCGGATCTCGATCGCCTGTACGCGGTGAACGTGCGCGGCGTGTTCAATGTCACGAAGGTTTTCATCGCCGGGATGCTTCAACGCAAATCCGGCGCGATTGTGAACATGGCCTCCATCGGCGCGGTGGTGGGGGTGCGTGATCGTCTGGCGTATGTCACTACGAAGTTCGCCATCGCGGGCCTCACCAAGGCGATGGCGCTCGACCACGCGCTCGAGGGCGTGCGCGTGAACTGTATCTGCCCCGGTCGCGTGGAGACGCCGTTTGTGACGGGTTGGATCAAGAAATATCCAGATCCCGAGAAGGCCTACCGCGACGCGTGCGCGACGCAGGCTGTGAACCGGATGGCGCGGCCGGAAGAGATCGCGGCGGCGGCACTCTATCTGGCGAGTGATGAGGCTGGTTTTGTGACCGGCACGGAGTTCATCATCGATGGCGGATTCAGTGCGGGGAAATAACCGCAGCCGATTTGGCGTCCAAGCCGCACGGATTTGATTTAAGATTTTATGAACGCACCGATCGTGAAACTCGACAAGGGCATCCACGTGATGCACCTCTTTTACCGCCTCGACCGCGCGCGCTGGAGCCAGTTGCCCGCGGGCGAATCAGCCAATATCCGCGAGCGCTTGGAGAAGTTGTGCGCCGCGAACAGCGCCGCATCTCATCCCGCCCTGCGCACTTATGCGAACGTCGGCGGCAAGGCCGACCTCGCGTTCTTCCTGTTGGCCGCTGATCTCGGTCAACTCGGCCAGATACATCGCGACATCGAAGCTGCATTTCCGCCGGGGGTGTTGCAGCGAGTTTACAGCTATCTCAGCGTGACGGAGTTGACCGAGTACATGCCGACGGAGGAGGACTCGAAGCGCCGCGCCACCACTGAATTCAAACTCACGCCCGGCACGCCGGAGTTCGATGCGAAGTTGGCTGAACTGGCCAAGCTCCGCGCCGAGTACGAGCATTATCGCCTCTATCCCGAGTTACCGGACTGGGAAGTGATGAGTTTTTATCCGATGAACAAACGCCGCGACGGCGCAGACAACTGGTATTCGCTGGCCGCCGAAGATCGCAAAAAATTGATGGGCGGACACGCGCGCGTCGGCCGCAAATACGGCGGCCGCATCTCCCAACTCATCAGCGGATCCACCGGCTTGGATGATTGGGAATGGGGCGTCACGCTGGTGGCGCATCAGGTGGACGCGCTCAAGGAGATCGTGTACGAGATGCGCTTCGACGAGGTGAGCGCCCGCTACGGCGAGTTCGGTGAATTTTACATCAACCTTCGCCTCTCACCCGCGCAGATCTGGGAACACCTGAGGCTCTGATTCGCGAGCCGTCCGCGTCACTTTGGTTTCAGCAAAGTTGGTTTCACACCAACTCGGCTCTTGACCTGCCGTCACGGCGGGCTTATATCTAATCCGACAATCACGTCGTTTCAACTCCAACAGCCTGAATAACCTATGACAAAGCGTGACATAGTGATTCGTGTTAGTGAGAAGACTAAATTCCCCCAACAAGACGTGATGCAAGTAGTGCAGGGAACGTTCGACGCCATCGCCGCTGCAGTGGCGGAAGGCAAGACGATTGAGTTGCGTAACTTCGGCGTCTTTGAAGTGAAAGTGCGCAAGGCCCGTGTCGGCCGCAATCCGAACGCCCCCGAGACAGACGTGCCCATCCCCGCGCGCGCTGTGGTGAAATTCAAGCCCGGCAAAGAAATGCGCGAGGCGGTCATCAAACTCTCGCCCAAACCGGGCACGCCCTAAAACAAGATTCTCGAACAAGGCGTCCGCCAAAATGCGGACGCCTTTTTTGTTGTTTGACGCGGCAAAATCGCCAATGGTCTCGGCTCCATAAGCGGCCGCTTGTGCCAAGCCGCACTCTGGTATGGAACGTTTACCCGGATTCCGCGATTTCTACCCCGAGCCGCTCCCGCATCCCGACGCGTGGAGCGCCGACGCGCGCGCCCACATTTTCCGCGCCTGGCGCGAGACCGCCCGCCGCTACGGATTCCGCGAGTACGACGGACCGCCGCTCGAGCCGCTTGAGCTCTTCACCCTCAAGAGCGGCGAGGAGATTGTCGGCCAGCTCTACAACTTCGAGGACAAGGGCGGGCGCGCCGTGGCGATGCGGCCCGAGATGACGCCGACGCTCGCCCGGATGATCGCCGCCAGCGAGCGCGCCTACAAGAAGCCGATCAAGTGGTTCGCCGTCCCGCAACTCTTCCGCTACGAGCGACAGCAGAAGGGCCGTCTGCGCGAGCACTTCCAACTCAACTGCGACATCTTCGGCGAGACCGACACCGCCGCCGACGCCGAGCTGGTCGCGCTGCTCATCGATACGCTCCGCGCCCTGGGCCTCACGAGTGAGGACTTCGTCATTCGGCTCTCCAGCCGTAACGCCTGGCAGGAGTTCTTCGCCAAACGTTGCGCCGACGAGTCCAAGGCCGGCGCTTTCTACCAGGTCATCGACAAACTCGAGCGCGAGTCGCCCGAGAACAGCCGCGACCGCCTCGCCGCGCTCGGCTTCTCGCTCGAGGAGGTGCGCGCCTTCATCGCCGCCGGGGAGCCCACGGCCGAGCTGCGGACCGTGCTCGACAGCCTCGCAGCGCGCGGGCTCGGCCCCTTCGTGAAGGTGGACTACAACGTCATTCGCGGCCTCGCCTACTACACCGGCGTCGTCTTCGAGGCGTTCGACAAGAAGGGCGAGTTCCGCGCCATCGCCGGCGGCGGCCGCTACAACAACCTCGTCAAGCTCATCTCCGGCGGGAAGGTGGATCTCCCAGCCCTCGGCTTCGGCATGGGCGACGTCGTCCTACTCGAGTTGCTCAAGGCCCGCGGCCTCCTGCCCAAGTTCACCGCGGGCATCAATGTCGTCGCGCTCATCGAGGACGAGTCGCTGCGCCCCGACACGCTCAAACTCGTCCAGCAGTTGCGTGACGCCGGCCTCGCCGTGGAGTACTCGCTCATCCCGATGAAGGGCGACAAGCAGTTCAAACGCGCCCTCGAGCTCGCCGCCGCGCACACCGTACGACTGGAGCGCAACGCCGACGGCGCAGTTCTCGCCAAGGTGAAGTCCCTCAAGACGCGCGAGGAAAAGACGGTCCCCTCCGCCGCCGTCGGCGTCGAACTGGTCGTGAGCCAACTCGTGCGGACGCTAAGCGGGGAAAGATTGGACAGAGGAGAGTAGCTTCGCCATCTTTCGGGCGGTTTCAACACGGAACATTTTCCTATGCGCACACTCCTCATCGGCATCGACAGCGGCACTCAATCCACCAAAGCCCTCGTCGTGGAGGCCAAGAATGGCAAGGTTCTCGGCACCGCGTCACAGGCGTATGGCTTGATTCCAAACCTGCCGCCCGGCGCGAAGGAACAGCATCCAGAAACATGGCGCGAGGCTACGGCCAAAGCCATCAAAGGCGCGCTCAAGGCCGCTAAGGCCAAGGCCTCCGAGGTCGTCGCCATCGGTGTCTCCGGGCAGCAACACGGTTTCGTGCCGCTCGATAAGTCCGGCGCGGTCATTCGCCCTGCCAAACTCTGGTGCGACACTTCCACTTCGGCCGAGTGCGAGGAGATCACCAGCAAACTCGGTGGAGCGAAAGCGACACACAAAGCCATCGGCAACGCCGTTCTGCCCGGCTTCACCGCATCGAAGATTCTCTGGCTGAAAAAGCACGAGCCGAAAAACTTCGCGCGCCTCGCCACCGTGCTGTTGCCGCACGACTATCTGAACTTCTGGCTCACGGGCCACGCTTCCATGGAATACGGCGACGCCTCCGGCACGGCGCTGATGGACGTCCGCAAACGCCGCTGGAGCGAGTCGACCCTGAAAACGATCGACGCCGACCTGCTCGGCAAGTTGCCCAAGCTGACCTCCAGCGATCACCCCGCGGGATTGCTTCAACCCAGCACCGCGAAGGCGCTGGGGCTGAACCCCGGCGTGCTCGTCTCGGCCGGCGGCGGCGACAACATGATGGGGGCCATCGGCACCGGCAACACGCGCGCGGGGATCGTCACCGCCAGCTTCGGCACGAGCGGCACCATCTACGCCTGCGCGGAGAAGCCGGTCGTGGATCCGCAGGGTGAGATCGCCGCATTTTGCGACTCGACAAACCGCTGGCTGCCGCTCCTCTGCACGATGAACGTCACCGTCGCCACCGAGATGGTGCGGCAGGATTTCCGATGGACGCATGAGAAGTTCGCCACCGAGGCTGCGAAAGCGCCGGCCGGTTCGGACGGACTTGTGTTGCTGCCCTACCTCGAAGGCGAACGGACGCCGAACGTGCCAGATGGCACAGGCGTTTTCTTCGGCGTCAACCACCGCACTTTCAAAGCTGGCCACTACGCCCGTGCCACGATGGAAGGCGTCACGCTCGGGATGGATTACGGCCTGCGTCGCCTAGCTGGACTGGGCGTGAAGGCGAAGCAAATCCGCGCCACCGGCGGCGGCGCGAAGAGCAAGCTCTGGCGGCAGATCATGGCGGACGTCTTCAACGCCGAGGTTGTGACACTCAAGGTGAGCGAAGGAGCTGCCTACGGTGCGGCGCTGCAGGCTCTCTGGTGCTGGCGCCTGCAGAAAGGCGAGAAGATCGGCATCGAGGCCATCACCGACCGGTTCGTGACGCTCAACAAGGCCGAGACCGCCGAACCGAATGCGAAATCTGCGACCATTTACCGCGAGATTCAGGCGCTGCAAGATGAGCTTTCGCGCGCATTACGCCCGGCCTTCACGCGGCATCGCCGGCTGCTTTTGGGTGAGTGAAAATTTTCTGGGTTGGCCTCTAGACATTCTACGGTGCTGTGGCAGCTTGCAGCGTATGAAGATCGTCCTCTCAACCCACAACATCACACTCACTCAAGCCATCCAAGACCACGTCCACAACCGCGTCGGTAAGCTGGAGAACTACGATCGTTTCTGTACCAACGCGCGCGTGACGCTAGAGCGCGACCACACACGCATCCCGGAGCGCCAGTTCTCTTGCGCCCTGCATCTCTCCATGCCGGGGCCGGATATCTTCGCCGAGGATGCGGAGATCGATCTCTACTCAGCCATCGATCTGGCAACGAAGAAAGTCGAGCAGCAGCTCCGTAAGCGGCATAATAAATTCAAAGCGCGCAACCACACCGATGCTTCCCGTGACAAGCGCGAGCGCCAAGAAACGTTCGCCTGAGAGCGCTGGAGCCTGACGGATTCATTCGCCGGCCCGCATCGTGAGGCTTGACTCGCGGTGGGGTGAGCTTCTTTGTTGAGGCAGATGATTCTGCGCGCTCGCGTCGTCCTGCCAATCAGTCGTCCGCCCATCGAGAATGGAGCGGTCGCCGTCGAGAACGGGCGCATCACGGCGGTAGGGGCTTGGCCAGAGCTCACGCGGACATCAGGCGGTGAGGTTAAGGATTTGGGGGAAGCGGTTCTCCTCCCCGGTCTCATCAACGCTCATTGCCATCTTGATTACACCGCGATGGCTGCTCAGATCGCGCCGACCAAATCCTTCACCGACTGGATCAAGTGCATCACCGCACTTAAAGCCACGTGGAGTTACAGCGAGTTCGCTGAGTCATGGATCTCCGGCGCGCGAATGCTGCTCGCCACCGGCAGCACGACCGTGGCCGACATCGAAGCCGTACCGGAGTTGCTACCGGAAGCATGGCTAGCCACGCCGTTGCGTATTCTTTCCTTTTTCGAGATGACTGGGATTAAAAGCCGACGTCAACCCGAACGGATTTTGGAGGAGGCGCTGCTAAAGATAGACTCCTTGCCCAGCGGTCGCTGTCGCGCCGCCCTTTCACCGCACGCCCCGTATTCGACCCAACCGGACCTGCTCCGGCTCGTTGCTGAACATTCCCGGAGAAGAAATCTCAGTGTCACCACTCACGTCGCCGAGTCAGCCGAGGAATTTGAGATGTTCCTCCACGGACGTGGCGCAATGTATGACTGGCTGTCTCGCAACGAGCGGGCAATGGATGACTGTGGACACGGCTCGCCTGTGAAGCGCCTCGCAGAAAGCGACCTGCTGGACGAAAATCTGCTGGCCGTCCACGCGAACTACCTCCACGCCGGAGATGCAGCGCTCTTGGCTGCCGCCAAGACGAGCGTGGTGCATTGTCCGCGCAGCCACGAGTTTTTCCAGCACTGTCCGTTCCCGTTCCGCGAACTGAACAAAGCCGGCGTGAACATCTGCCTTGGCACCGACAGCCTCGCGACGACACGAAAGATGCGCAGCGAACCGCTACGCCTCGACCTCTTCGCGGAGATGCGCGCTTTCTCGAAGGCGAATCCCGCCGAAGCGCCCGACAAGATTCTGCAGATGGCCACGTTGAATGGAGCGAAAGCATTGGCCTTGGCCCGAGAGATTGGCGAACTGACGTCTGGGGCTTCAGCCGATCTCATCGCCATACCGTTCTGCGAATCCGTCGATCAGTGCAATGATGCGGTGATCCATCATACAGACGATGTGATCGCCTCGATGATTGACGGCCGCTGGGCGCTGCCGCCACAGTCGTGAGCGACCGAATGAGCGGATTCGACGACGAGTTGCGGCGTGAGTTAGAGGGCATCCGACAGGATGGCTTGTACCGCGAATTGCGGCGCGTGAACTCGCCGCAATCACCCCGCATCGAGATCGCTGGCCAAGCGTTCCTGAACTTCTCGTCCAACGATTATCTCGGTTTGGCGACTCATCCCGCATTGAAAGAAGCGGCCATCAAAGCCGCCGAGAAGTTTGGCGCCGGCAGCGGAGCATCGCGGCTGATCTGTGGTTCCCTCCCGCCACACCATGAACTGGAGGAAGCACTGGCAGCTTTCAAAGGGACCGAAGCCGCCCTCAGCTTCTCCTCGGGTTACGCCGCTGCGTTCGGGGTCATCACCGCAATTATCGGCAAAGGCGATATCATCATTCTCGACAAATTGGTGCATGCCAGCATCGTGGATGCCGCGCGACTCAGCGGCGGGACGCTGCGTATTTTCGCCCACAATGATCTGGGTGATTTGGAGAAGAAATTGCGGTGGGCGCGAAGCCTCACGCCTGTCTCATCCAAAGTGTCACCGAGGATTTTGATCGTTACCGAAAGCGTCTTCTCGATGGACGGCGACCTTGCGCCGTTGCGTAATATCGCCGACTTGAAAGATCAGTACGGTGCGTGGTTGATGGTGGACGAAGCGCACGCTACTGGACTCTTTGGCGAGAATCGACGTGGATTGGTCGAGGAATTCAGCGTCGCCGATCGTGTCGAAATCCAGATGGGCACACTGGGCAAGTCCTGCGGTGCGGCGGGAGGATACATCTGCGGTTCGCGAGCGTTGATTGATCTTCTGGTGAACCGCGCCCGGAGCTTCATTTTCTCGACGGCACCGATTCCCGCCGCCGCCGCCGCCCGCGCAGGAATCAAAGTGATCCGTTCAGCCGAAGGCGAGACGTTACGCCAACGACTTTGGGCGGTAGTGGATCGTCTTATGAGCACCCTTGTCAAAATGAGCTGGGCTCTGCCGCCGATCCGCAGCGCGATCATACCTCTGCTGATCGGGAGGGAAGAAAAGGCCACGGCCATCGCCGCCTCATTGCGTTCACGAGGCGTTTTCGTTCCGGCGATCCGTTATCCAACAGTGGCGCGCAGCAAAGCGCGCCTGCGTCTGACGGCGACCGCTGCGCATACGGCTGCCGATGTGGCCGAACTGGCGGACGCTTTGGCTGCGACGAAGGTCGCCGATTGATTTCAAACGTGCACAAGCTGGCTCAACTCGATCGCACTTATGTCTGGCACCCATTTACCCAGATGAGGGACTGGCTCCGCCGAGAACCGATCGTGATCACTGCCGGAAAAGGCGCGGTGTTACGTGATGCGAAGGGCAGGGAATATCTCGACGCCAATGCCTCGATCTGGACGAATCTGCATGGACATCGTCATCCGAAAATTGACGCAGCAATCCGTCGCCAGCTCAACAAAATCGCCCACTCATCTACGCTCGGATTTGCTAACGAGCCGGCCTCTCTTTTGGCGGAACGGTTGGTGAAGTGTACGCGCCTTGGGAAAAAGCATCCCACGAATCGCGGCCTGCAATTGAGCAAAGTCTTCTTCTCCGACGACGGCTCGACGGCGATGGAAGTGGCGCTGAAGCTCGCCTATGAGTTTGCCCGCCGATCCGGACGCAGCCGTCGCCCGCGCTTCCTTTCGCTCGCGGGCGCATACCATGGCGATACGGTGGGCGCGGTCAGCCTCGGGCACAGTGATCTTTTCCACAAAGCCTACGCCGGCTTGCTCTTCAAGTCGGATGCGGTGATGGCGCCGTATTGCTACCGCTGCCCGTTCAATCGCGCGAAACCGGAAAGAGCCGATGCGCGCGAATATCGCAAGTGCAACTGGGAGTGTGTGGGCAAGGTCGAGCAGCGCGTCGCCGCGCAGCGAAAGAAGGGGAATCCCTACGCGGCGATGGCAATCGAGCCGCTAATACAGGGTGCGGCGGGGATGATTCCACAACCCGAAGGCTGGCTACGTCGTGTGGCAGAAATCGTGCGCGCCGATGGCGCGCAACTCATCGTGGACGAAGTGATGACAGGTTTTGGCAGGACAGGCCAATCAACAATCAACAATCAACAACCATCGACTTCCCTATTCGCCAGTCACCGCGAAGGAGTCCAGCCGGATTTCCTTTGCGTGGCAAAAGGATTGACCGGCGGTTATCTGCCGATGGCAGCGACGCTGACAACCTCGACGGTGTTCGATGCGTTTTTAGGCAAATACGAAGAGTTCAAAACCTTCTTCCACGGGCACAGCTATACGGGCAACCAACTCGGCGCTGCAGCGGCGATGGCGAGTCTGGATCTGTTGGGAAAGCCGGCGAACTTCCGTGCGCGGCTCAAATTGGAACAAGCGTTACGCGAGGAACTGAAGACGCTCTGGTCGCTGGAAAATGTCGGCGACGTGCGACAAGTGGGACTGGTCGCCGGCGTCGAGTTGGTGCGTAACTGGCGAACGCGTGAAGCATTCAATCTGCGTGAACGTGCGGGTATTCGCGTGTGCGAGGCGATGACGCGCCGCGGCGTGCTTACTCGGCCGATCGGGAGCGTGCTGGTGCTGATGCCTCCATATTGCACGACATCGGCACAGATGCGTCGAATGGTTGGCGCCATGCGCGAGGCAATCCAGGAAGTCTTCGAACGGCGGCGGGCGTGAGACGACTCACTGCGTTCGTTGCTCCATCACTGCGGCGGGGCTGATGTTGCCCGCGCGATCCACGGCAATCAGCGAGACCAACTCCGGAAAGCGGCCGCCGCTCTTGACGATATTCCCGGACTTACTGGCCGCGGCGGTGACAAACGATTCCCAGCGGCCGCCGGTGCAGGTCTGCACAAGCCATCGGCCGACAGGCTCGGCCTCGGCAGATTGCCAGAGCATTTCAAAGCGGTCTCTCAACGGATCGTACTGAAGGGTGAGAGCAGGGCGTGGTGGGACGGTTTTATCCAGCCACGGCGAAGCGGGAACAAGCGCGGGCTGCGTATAGGTCTGCGCAGCCAACATGGCGGCAAGCCCTTTCGCCTCGGACATCAGCGAACTGACATTCCAATGGATGTTACCGGTCGCGCCGACTTGCTTGCGGGTGAGCGCGATTTGGTTCGCGATTTCATCCGGCTTCCACGGGCTGCCAACGCGTGCGGAGTTGTTACCGGGCCAGAGGTGCCGGCCTTTGAGATTCTGCTCGCTCCACCATTTCAAGAGCGCGGGGTAACTTTGCGCCTCCGGCTCGATGGCCCAGTAGAGCTGCGGGGCGCAGTAATCGAGCCAGCCATTCTGAAGCCATTTGCGCGCGTCGGCGTAAAGGGCGTCGTAGGCGTCGAGCCCCTTGATTTTTTCTGGGTGGCCGGGACGCCAGATGCCAAAGGGGCTAATGCCGAACTTCACGTGCGGCTTCGTGGCGTGGATCGCGGTGTTGAGGCGTTGGATGAAGGAATTGATGTTCTCGCGCCGCCAGTCGTCACGGCTCATTTTTCCAGCCATTCCCGCCCGATTCCAACTCGCGTTATCTGGGAAATCGACCAATCTGCCAGCGCTGTCTTTTTCTTTGTACGGATAGAAATAATCATCGATGTGCACGCCATCCACGTCGTAACGCTTCACGACATCCAAAATGACCGCGAGCGAGTGCTCTTGCGCGTCGCGCTCACCGGGATCGAGCCAGAGATATTTGCCGTAGGTATGCGCGAGGCGAGGCTTGGTTTTACTGATGTGCGCCGCCGCGATGGGTGACTTGGCCGAATGATAACGGGCGCGGAAGGGGTTGAACCATGCGTGCAACTCGATGCCGCGCTTGTGCGCCTCCTCCACAGCGAAGGCGAGCGGGTCGTAGAAAGGCTCGGGCGGCTGGCCCATTTTACCGGTGAGATATTCCGACCACGGCTCGAGTTTGGAGGCGTAAAAGGCGTCGCACGAAGTGCGGACTTGGAAGATCAGCGCGTTGAGTCGGAGTTGCGCCGCGCGGTCGAGGATAGCGAGCAGTTCGCTTTTCTGTTGTTCCGTGGAAAGCCCAGGCTTGGAGGGCCAGTCAATGTTTCCGACGGTAGCGATCCAAGCGCCGCGAAATTCACGCGAAGCCGGCGGCGGGAGTTGGCTCGATGGTACGTAGACCGGAGCGGAAAAGAGCAGTGTGGCCGCGATTAGTAACGCCATGCCGCAGAATGCGATTCGCCCAAACATGGAACTATTTTCTAACTCAGCAACGATTTGAAAACAAGCGCCGTGTCGCACGTCTCTAGCTTTGGGACGAAGCGGCGATTGCAACTTGCTTCGCATTATGTCTCAATACTGCTTTGACCGTGGCTTGGAACGATAAAGTCTTTTTTGCGCTCGCCGTTATGCTCTACGGCGCGAGCATGATTTATTCGATCTTCCTCTGGAGGGACGGTTTTCGTCGGAATAACCGCGCGAACTACATCCTCCTCGCGGCAGGCTTGGTGCTGCACACCATCGCAATGGCCAAACGCGGCTTCACGCTCGAACGTTGCCCGATCAACAATCTCTACGAAGCGACGGCGTTCATCATGTGGACGGCCGTACTCGCGTACCTCGTGCTTGGCGCGTGGCATCGGTTACGATTCCTCGGCGCGTTTATCTCACCCGTGTTGTTCGCCATGGGCATTTTTGCGTTGATGCCGGCTCTCGATCCGCCGCATGGACCGAAGCCCGATTTCTCCGGCGGCCTTGCCAGCCTGCACAAGGCGCTATTGCTCCTCTCATTCGGCGGCTTTGGATTAAGTGCCGCCGCCGCCACGATGTATCTAATGCAGGAACATGACCTGAAGTTCCACAAACTCCGCGCCATCTCCTCGCTGATGCCCTCGCTACAACGACTCGAAGTCGCCATCGACCGGTTGCTTCGAGGCGGATTCGTGCTGCTCACGGCGGGCCTTGTCACCAGCGCCGCCTATCTCAAACAGAAAACGAATGCCTACTTCAGCGGCGATCCCGAGGTGGTTTGGGCGTTTGGCATTTGGCTATTCTACCTCGTGCTACTCGTCCTGCACTTACGGCATCAGCAAACTGGCCGACGTTTCGCTTGGGGCGCGCTCGCTAGTTTCCTGTTTGTCCTGCTCACATTTTGGGGCGTGTACCTCCTTTCACCGCTTCATCAACGCTGAATCATGCCCATCGTCGTACTTGGAATCAGCCACCGCACCGCGCCCGTCGAGGTCCGCGAGCGTTTCGCGCTCGCCGAAGCGGCATTGCCGGAGATTTTGAGGCAAGTGCGCGAAACCGCCGGAGCCGATGAGGCAGTCATTCTTTCCACCTGCAACCGCGTGGAGATTTACACGTCAACGAACGGGGACGGGCGGGAACTTCTTGCGCGACTGAAATCGTTTCTGCGCGATTACAAGAATCAGCCAGCAATGGAGGATGGCGCCTTCTATGAAATGACCGAACCGCAGAGCATCGAGCATCTCTTTAAAGTGGCCAGCGGCCTCGACTCGATGGTGCTCGGTGAGACGGAGATTTTGGGGCAGTTGAAAAAAGCATACGAGCTCGCGCTGCAACACAAGCACACCGGCGGCCGATTGACCAAAGCCTTCCAACGCGCGTTCAACGTGGCAAAACAGATCCGCACCGAGACCAACATCCAGCGCGGGGCCACGTCTGTCGCCGCCGTCGCGGTCGAGTTGGCAGAGAAGATTTTTGATGCGATTGCCGAGCGACA
>SXGT01401427.1_pt1 | contig 14605 bp, 14 predicted proteins | sample 3176221 | NCBI WGS metagenome assembly SXGT01 (sample SAMN11356862, study PRJNA531348) | freshwater metagenome | isolation source: freshwater sample F1-120 | place: China: Fuxian Lake, Yuxi | collected 2017-12-25
CGCTACACGAGCGAGGTCAACCGGCTCTACGGGGTGATGGACCGCCGCCTCGCCGATCGCGATTTCCTGGCGTGCCCCTACTCGAGCGCGGACATGGCGGCCTATCCGTGGGTCGTGCCTTTCGAGAACCAGGGGCAGAGGCTCGAGGACTTTCCCCACCTGAAGCGCTGGTTCGAGGCGATGCGCGCCCGGCCCGCCGTGGCCAGGGCGCTCGAGGTCGGGGAGAAGCTGCGCTCGGGGCGGCTCGACGAGGAGGCGAAGGGGATCCTCTTTGGCCAAAAAGCCAGGTGATCCTTGGCTTGCTTTGGCCTGGTAAGGGACAGAGAACGAGTCTCTTCGGCCTGCTTTGGCCCTGTAGATTCCAGGGGCCAGGTCCCAGTTCAAGGGGCCGCTCACAGATGCTCCGAGGCGAGCAAGGCCCCCAGCTCGTCGGCCGCCTGGTGGCCGTCGGCGGGGCGATCCCCGGGGAGGAGGGCGCCCAGGCGCTGGAGGAGCTCGGCCACGGACCTCGGGATCGAGGGGCGGAGGCCGCGAGGGTCGGGCATGGCGCGCAGGGACGAGGCGCTGAACACCTCGGCGGGGGTCCCCTCGAAGGGCTTCCTCCCCGTGAGGAGCCGGAACCAGGTGACGGCGAGGCTGAACAGATCGCTGCGAGCGTCGACGCTCTCGCCCCTCGCCTGCTCCGGCGAGAGGTAGCCCACCGTGCCCAGGACGGTCCCCTCCGACGTCAGGGCCTCGGCGGCGCCGGCGAGCTTGGCCAGGCCAAAATCCGCCACCTTGGCGACCTCGCCCTCCGGCTCGACCAGGAGCAGGTTCTGGGGCTTCACGTCCCGGTGGACGATCCCTCGGGCGTGCGCTGCGCCCAGCCCCCTCGCCACGCCGTGGACGATGCGCGTGGCCCGCCAGACCGGGATCTCCTGCTCGAGGAGCCTGGCCAGGGTGCCCCCGGGCACGTACTCCATGACCAGATAAGGGACCTCCGCGTCCAGGCCGAGCTCGTGGATCGAGACCACGTTGGGGTGAGAGAGCCTGGCTACGGCCTGGGCCTCGTGGCGAAAGCGCCTCATGGCCTCGACGTGGGTGCTGCGCAGCACCTTGATCGCGACCCGGCGGCTCAGATCCCGGTCCACGGCAAGGTAGATCGAGCCCATCGCCCCTCTCCCCAGGAGGCGCTCTATCGCGAATCGTCCCATGTCGGTCGGTCGGTCGACGTCGTCCTCCATGAGGCGGGCGAGCCCCTCCTCGAGGGAGCGAGGCGCGGAGAGCGTGGGCGAAAAAGCCACCGAAGAGTGGCTCGGGGCAGAGGCCTGAGGCCTCGAGACCACCCCGGACCCCCGAGGAACCCCGAGCGCGTCGATCACCTCCCGGACCGTGGCGGAGGTGTCGCCGACGAAAGGAAAATGCCCCTGCCCCTCGAGCTCCACGAGCCTGGCTCCAGGGATATTCTTTGCCAGGTAGCGCGCCGAGCGTATGGGCACGATGCCGTCGCTCTTTCGGTGGAGGACGGTCGTGGGCACCCGCACCTGGGCCAGCGCGTCTCGCACGTCGATGCTTGAGTTCATGGTCCACAGCCGGCGTAGCATGGTGGGCGTGGCGCTCAGCCGCTCGCAGCGGGCCGCCCTCGTCCGGAGCTCCGTGTCGTCGTTCCCGGAGAGCCCGAACAGGGTGAGCAGAGGGACGCCTGTGCCCCACCCGCTCACGGTGGTCTCGACCAGACCCTCGAACGCCTCGGCGTCGAGGCCCGCCGAGTACCCCCGCAGGCGGAGGAGGCGGGCAAAGCCCCCGAAGAGGACCAGCGCCTTCGCTTTTTCCGGGTAGCTGACGCTGAAGAAGATCGCCAGCGGCGCCCCCTCCGAGACCCCGAGCACCACAGCCCCGGCGCTGCCGACCGCGGCGAGCACGGCGCGGGCGTCGTCCATCCGCTCCTCGAGGCTGGGCGCGTCGTGCACCCTGTCCGAGAGGCCGTTGCCTCGCTTGTCGAAGGTGATGACCCTCGCCACACTGCCAAGCTCGGTGAGAAAGCGGGTATATCCAGGCAGCTCGTGCATGAACTCGACGTGGGAAACGATGCCAGGAATAACGAGCAGATCGACCGGCCCGTCCCCGGTGACCTGATAGGCAATTGTGATATCGCCGCTCTGCGTATAGCGGGTCTCGCCGATCACGGCCGCTTCCGTCGCCGTGACGGGCCCGGAGCGGGCGGCCCCGGCTCAGGCGGCCCTCCGGAGGAGTCCTGGGCCAGCGCCCCCCGGGTGATCTCGAGCTGGGTCTGCGCCAGCCTGAGCATGCTCTCGAGCTCCCTGGCCCCGCCGGGGAGCCGGCTCGCCAGGAGCTGGTGCGTGGCGTGGAGCAGGAGATCCCGGGCCTTGGCCAGGCGGCGAGATACCGTGGAGATCGCGACGCCGTCGCGCTCGGCCAGCGCCTCGACGCCCAGCCCCTCGAAGTAGTAGCGCCTCACGTCCCGCCGGCTCTCCTCGGGCAGGGAGCGCAGGGCCTCCTCGAGGGCCTCCTTGAGCCGCGTCCCGTACTGGGCCTTGATGAGCGCCAGCTCGGGATCGGCGCCCCCGGAGGGCGCGGCGGCCAGGGTCTCGTCCGAGGCCTGGAGCTCCCGGCCAGGATCGAGCGTCTCGAAGGCCGTCCTCATCGCCACGGTCCGGAGCCATCCTCCCAGATCCCCCCGGCCGCCATAGCGGGTGATCTTGGGCGCTCCTCCGCCCTTGCCCGGGAAAAAGAGCATTTCCCGGAGCTTCTGCTCGACGTCGGCCGCCACGGTGGCCGACCCCTGGATACGGCGGAGCGCCGCCCTCGCCTTGCCCAGGTGGCTGCGCTCCAGCTCCTCGATGGCGACGGCGTCCCCCCGCGCGCAGGCGCAGCAGAGGAAGAGCGCCGCGACGTCCAGCCCCTGGAGGGCCTTCGGCGGGGGCGCGCCCCGAGGGAGATGAGAGGCCAGGCTCTCCATGAAATCCTCGCTGCGGAGGGCGATCCTGGGGTACGCGGCCCTGGCCTCCAGGAGGGCATTCGAAAGGGTTCGCTCGAGCTCCCCGGGGTCGTCGGGGCGCCCTCCGCCCAGCGCGGCGAGGAGCCTATCGGTGAGGGGCGTCGAGGACACGCGGAAGAGGATAGCGACGTTTGGCGGGTATGGGCGAGCGCGCTGTCCAGGGTGGGTCGCAAGGGACGAGGGCGGGCGTGGGAGGTTGTCACCGATGCCGAAGTAACTACAATGACCACATGGACGCATCCAGCGCAGCGCGCAAGTCGGTCGGGGCCCGCGAGCTCAAGACCCGGCTCGGCCAATACCTCCGCGCGGTCCAGCGCGGCGCCACGATCACCGTCACCGAGCGGGGGGTTCCCGTGGCTCGCTTGTCGCCCGTGGTGGCGCGCGAGGAGGGGATCGACGCGGTGCTCGACGAGCTGGAGAGCCAGGGCATCATCTCCCGAGGGACTGGCGAAATCCTCGACCCTGGGAGAGCTGTGAAGGTCCGCGGAGAGCCCATCGACCACACGCTCGCGCGTGAGCGTGGCGACCGCCTGTGATGCGCTATTTCGACGCGAGCGCGCTCGCCAAGCGGTACGTTCGCGCCGAGGGCACGAGCGAGGTCAACCGGTGGCTTCGAGAATCCCGATCTGCCACCTGCCGCCTGACCGAAGCGGAGCTCAGCTCGGCCTTCGCCCGGCGTGTCAGGGAGGGAACGATGTCGGTCCGCGCCAGGGCCGCCGCGCTGGATCGGCTGCGCGCCGATCTTCGAAAGATCCACGTGGTGGAGATGGTCCCCGTGGTCGTCGAGCGCGTTCACGACCTGCTCGGGCGGCACCCGCTGCGCGCCTCCGACGCGCTCCACCTCGCCGCGGCGCTCTGCCTCGCGGGCGCCATCGGACGGCCCACTTCGTTCGTCGTCTACGACGAGCGGCTCGCCGAGGCGGCGCGCGCCGAGCACCTCCTCGTCTTGCCGTGAGGGTCGCCGCCAGGCCCTACCTCAGCGAAGAATAGCCTCTGCGGACGCTCACTGGGCTCGCTTCGCGAGCGCCTCGTCTTCTTTGGACCGCCTGTCGGACGGAGAGGGAGGATTTAACAGGGAGGGAGAGAGTTTTACTGGAAGGAGTGTATCGAACAGCAAGGGGGATTTAACAGGGAGGGAGAGAGTTTTACTGGAAGGAGCATATCGAACAGCGAGAGGGATTTAACAGGGAGGGAGAGAGGATGGGTTTGCACAGTGCCCAGGGCCACGCCAGGTCCACGAGGTTCGTCTCGTCCGAGGTCACCGCTCGTGCAGCGCCTCGGGCTACGCAGGAGTGGACCCAAGCACATCCTCGAGCTGCGACGCCGTCATGATGCGCTCGGTCCACACGTCGAGCTCCGCCACCTCCGCCGCCTCGATGCGAGCGACGACAGCGGCCGGCAGCTCGCCGAACCGTAGCCGGAGCTGCTTGAGGAGCACCCGACGCTCGCCCTCGCGCCGTCCATCCTTGCGACTCTGACTCATCTCGCGCTCGAACCAGTTCATCACCGCCTCCTCGACCTCGGTGCCCCGGTCACCCGGGAGCAGGCTCCGCAGCACGCCGCGCTGTACCGTGGGGTTCGTCTTCACAATATACTGGAACAACGCCGTCAGCGCTCTTGCCCCCTCCCGCTCGGACAGCACAGCCGCGATCAGCTCCTTCCAACGGCCAATCTCGCCCCCGAGCCAGCCGGCTTCCCTCGCGTTCTTGAGGGCCCAGAGCACCAGCCTCGCGAACGACGTCGCCGCCCGTCCGTAGAGCTGATCGTCCGTCTGCTTCCACAGGTCGTCGATCACCAGGCGCAGCCGTGGCACGTGCTCGCCGAGCGCCTCGAGCATCTCCTCGTCGGCATCCAGCATCTCCTCGAAGCTCACCGCTGCGGTCCAGCCGTCGCGCCCGTGGTGCAACACGACAGGCACGATCACAGGCAGCTTGCGGACATCACCTCGTTTTTTCTTGGGCAGAGAGGCCAGGTGCTGGTCCCAGATACGCACCATGTAGCGCATCACCTGGAGCGGCGTGAGCGGCTCGGGCTCGCTCTTGTGCTCCCACAGGATATAGATAAGCGCTTCGCGGCCCGAGATGCGCGCGGAGTAGAGGATGTCGGAGTAGCGGTCCTGGAGATCCTCGTTGACGAAGCTCCCGGGCCGCAGGCTCAGCGCTGACAGGTCGATGCGCGCGACGATGGCCGCCGGGAGGGCGGTGGCGAGGACCCCTCGGGCGTTCTCGACGTCGCAGAAGGCGTGCTTGACGAGGTTGTCGTGACTCCCCACCGGGCCAACCTACAGGAGGCAGTAGCGACGGGCATGTTTTTGGTGAGCGGCGAGCCACGCACAAAGGTCCGACCGTACGTCCTGACGACCTGATCACCCAGAGCCTTCGCCTGCTCACTGGACTCGCTTCGCGAGCGTCGGTGGCCATGGCACCACGCATGGACGGCAGCGCCTCGTCTTCTTCGGACCGCTTGTCGGACAGAAAGGGGGGATTTTACAGGGAGGGAAGAAGGGAGGAGGGGCTCAGCGCCCACGGCAGCCGAGCCCCCGCTCCCATCCCCGCTCCTCTCCTTCCCTGTAAAATCCACCCTCTCAGTGCCCAGGGCCACGCCAGGTCCACGAGGTTCGTCTCGTCCGAGGTCACCGCTCGTGCAGCGCCTCGCGCCCAGCAGGGGTCACGCGAAAACAGCTCAACGCCCGGAGAGCACAGGGCTTCCAGGATCGGAAAATCGAGCGCGCTGCCCATGAGCGCATCGCGATAGGGGGAGGGCGTCTCGTAGGGTGCCGTCGGATCGCCCTCGGGCGTCAGGACGCCCGCGCGCACCGCGAGTGAGCGGAACTCCTCCGGGCTCATCTTGGCCATCTCGCGGAGCTGCCGGCGCCGGAAGCGTGTGTCCTCGTCGAGACCGGGCGCTTCAGGGGCCAGAGTCTCGGACGACAACAGTTCCGTCATGGGGATATCATGGGCCGGAAGACGCCGAGGATGCAACGTGGGTCGCGCACGGCGATCTGGATGTGCGTCTCCTGCCGGATCATGCTGCCGGGGAACGAGCGCACCGTTTTTGTCTCGCGAATGGGGTGACCGACGTGCGTGTGCGCCTCGTCACCTTCGAGGCTTCACCCGAGCGCCGGTTCGCGGACGGTCGGAAGGTGCTATTCGACGAGATGTCACGGCACCCGTCCACTACCGTCGAGTATATCCAGGAGCGGACCCGCGCAGGCGGACCCTATCGGCAATTCATTGCGAAGCACGCCGACGCGGTCATCGCCGTAGGTGGTGGGCGTGGTGTGGCGCTCCTGCACCATGAGCACGGCTCCGAGATTGCCCTCCTCCCTATGGACATCGATATCGGGTCCAACCTGAACGACGGGCGCGGCGCTCTCGATCTCAGAGAGATGGCTCTCATCGAGCCGGCCAAGCTCTTCAGGTTTGCCCCCGAGCGCCTCCAAACTCGCCTCCGTACGGTTGCGCTGGCCCCTGAGGCTGCGTCGCTACCGCGCCCAGAGGAGGGAGAGGTCGAGCTCGATCGCATCGAAGGGCTCGGCGCGCACGCGCACGTCGCCCTCCCAGGTGTCGACCAGAGCGTAGCGGGCGCCCTCGAGGTGGTAGACCTCCAGCGTGCGGATGCGTGGGTCAACGAGCCAGTAGTGGGTCACCCCCTCGCGACGGTACACGCGCATCTTGCGACCACGGTCGTGCGCTTCGGTGCGGTCGGAGAGCACCTCGCAGATCCAGTCTGGCGCGAGGGTGAGGGCGGCCGCGTCGGGGACGACAGGCATCCGCTCGCGGCGCCAGCCCGCGAGGTCGGGATCGACGATGTCGGGCTTGGGTCCGAGGTGGAGCTCGGGCTCGGGCAGGAACACCCACCCGCCAGGGCCGTCGCGCCCGCGGCGAAAGGGGGGACCGAGCTCGATGAGCAGATCCCCCGCCGCGCTGGCGTGGGGCGCCGAAGGGCGCGGCATGGTGAACAGCTCCCCGTCCACGATCTCCGTGATGAGGTGCTCGGGCGCGGCTCGGTACGCGGCCACGATTTCTATGCTGAGGTTGGGGAACTCAGGATCCACAGCCGTTGCGAGGTCTACCTTCATCGCGCTCCCACGATATCACGCGGGTATGCCTCAGAGCTTCTTGGCCGAGGATCCAGGTTTGGCGAGGAGGGGGCCGTCGTCCACCGGGACCTTGAACACGGTGAGGGGCGAGTCGTCCCTCTGGGAGACATGGGCCTTGGTCAGCTCGTCGATGTGGCGCTTGGTGGCCTCCTCGAGCTTGCGGCGAGCGAGAGAGTCGCGGATCTGAGGGGCGGCGTCCTCGTAGGTGCGACGGGTCGCGGCCACCGTGCCTCGGCGCCAGACCACGGCGAAGTTCGAGCCCTCGGGCACCGGGTTGGGGACCAGCTCCCCGTCCTTGACCGTGCGGGCCGCGACGACCAGCCCAGGATCGGCCTTGAGCCCCGCCTGGTTGGAGGTGCCGTCAGGGCCCAAAAATCCCAGGTTGCCCGCCCGCATGTGGGTCGCCTTGTCGAGGCTCTTGGCGCGAGCCAGTTCCGTGAAGGCCTGGAGGGTGAGCTCCTTCCTGGCCGCCGCGAGCACGGTCTCGGCCTCGGCCTGGGTGGCCAGCAGGATGCGCGAGACATGGATACGCTCGGGCGACTCGTAAAATCCGCGGTTCGCCTCGAAGTAGGCCCTGACCTCGGCCTCTGGCACCTGGGAGGCCGAGGGCACCGTGGCCTTGAGGGCGCGGAGCGAGGCGCTGGAGCGGGCGCGAGAGAGCTCCTGGGACCAGGGGAGCTCCCTGGCCTTGCCCTCGGCCTCCGCGGCGGCCGAGAGCAGGAGCTCGGGGACCACGATCCGCTCCAGGAAGCCCTTGCGGATCTCGGCCGGGGTCTTGCCGAAGTCGGTGAGCTGGAACCTGGGCACCGCGGCCAGGCGATCCTCGAGCTCCGCCACGGTGACCGAGCGAGCCCCCACCCGCAGCACCACCGCCGAGCGGCGGATGCGCTCGCTCTCCTCCGGCCCGGCCAGGGACGAGCCGCGGACCGAGCAGAGAGACGCGAGCATGACAACAAGGGCGAGAGCGCCGCGTGAGAGCTTGGCCACGCTCCTTGCTAGGCCCCGGGCGACGCGGCGGTCAAGGGCTCGCCGTCAGCGGGCGCGCTTGGCCGCGGGGACGGCGGCGGGGGTCGGGGTGGAGCGAGGGGGGGAGTCGGCGGAGAGGATCCCGGCGGCGCGCAGCACCTCGTCCCCGATGCCGACGAAGCGGTAGACCTCGGGGCGGAAGCCGTAGGCGGCGTGCAGCCTGGTGACCACGTCGACGATCTGCTCGGGCTCGATGCCAGGCTTGTATACCCTGGCGATCTTGCGGATGTTCGCCAGGGGTTCACCCAGCTGGAGCAGCTCCTGTACCCTCTGGAGGACGTCGATGGGCTTGAGCTCGCGCGAGCCCCGAGCGACGCCGTCCTCGAGCTCCTTGAGCAAGCGTTGCCGCCTCTTCTCGGTGCGACCATCCAGCTTCAGGGCAGAGTTGGAGCCAGCGAGCACGTCGTTGAAGAGACGAGCGACGCGGCGCTTTTCTATTGCCTCGGGGCTGCCACGACGGTTGGCCGGCTTGCCGGCACGGGGGCGTGCCATGGCGACGAAGATACGTCCATGGATGCGCCTGTCAATTCGACTTTCTCCGGCCCGTGAAATGACAATGTCTCTGCTCATCTCTCCGCATAAATAGCCGCGATCGACGCCGCCACGAGGATGAGCCAGAGCGGCCACGTCCGCTTTCCGAAGTCGCCAAGGCTCCTGGTCAGGGTCCTCACCTCGGCCCGCACGAGCTCTCTCCGGCCGAGCACGCGCGCCGCCTCGCGCCCTATCGCGGCGTGCTCGTCCTCGTCCATGGGATCTTCACCCTCGAGGAAATAGCGGTGATGTTCGAGCTCGTGCTCCAGGGTAAAGTCCAGCTCCCCCGCGCTGGAGAGCGCGATGTCCTCGCCGAGGGCCGAGAGGGCCTCCTCGAAGAGCGGAGAGCCAGGTGCAGGGCGGCGCTCCCCTGGAGGCATCCAAGCCGAGGGCGAGACGACCCGCCCGCTGGGGAGGGTGAGGCGGCGCGGCAGGGGCGCAGGCTCAGGCGAGGGGAGGCCCATCGCTCACGGGCGGAGGCCCCTCCACGGGCAGGGTGAGGCGGAACACGGCGCCTCCCTCGGGTGACGTGCCCAGATAGGAGAGCTCGCCGTTGTGCTCGATCGCGATCCGCTGGGCGATGGCCAGGCCGAGGCCGGTACCCTGGGCCTTGGTGGTGGCGTAGGGCTCGAAGAGGCGCGCGGCGATCTCCTTGGCGATACCTGCACCGTTGTCCTTCACAGTGAAGGAGACATGGCTCCCTTGAGGGTCGGCGTCGATCGAGAGCACGACCTCCGGGCGAGGCCGGCCCTTCACGGCGTCGAGCGCGTTCTGGACGAGGTTGGTGAGCACCTGGACGATCTGATCGCGATCGGCGCGGATCGGCGGGGGGGAGCTCACCACCACGTAGGAGAGCGCTATGCCCTCGGCGAGCGGCTCGTGGGCCTGGATCACGTGGCGCGCGATGAGGACAGGATCCACCTCCTCGGGCCTGGGCGGGGGGAGCCTGGCAAAGCGGGTGAACTCGGTCACGATGTTGGAGATCCTGTGCACCTCGGTGAGCACGGTGCGCGTGGCCTCGTCGAAGTAGTCGTCGAAGGCTGGATCCTCGCGGGCCCTGAGGCGGCGCAGGGTCTCGACGGCCGCACGTATGGGCGCCAGCGGGTTCTTGACCTCGTGAGCGACCCTCCGGGCGACCTCTCTCCAGGCGGCCACCCGGCTGGTGGCGGCCAGGCGGCGCTTGGTGACCGCGAGATCCTCGATCATCTTGTCGAAGGCCAGGACCAGATCGTGGATCTCGCCTGAGCCCCGCACCCGTAGCGGGCGGGCCTCGTCGGTCGCGACCTTGCTCGCCTCCCGGGCGAGCTCGGAGAGGGGCCTGCCCAGGCTGCGGGCGAGCAGCACGGCGAAGACGAGCGCCATGCCCATGGCAGAGAGCGAGGCGAAGAAGATGCGCTGATCGAGCTGGGCGAGGGCCAGATCGAGCTCGGTCTTGGGTTTGGTGACCGTGATGGGCAGCCTCTGCCCCTCCCCGTCCTGGAAGACGCAGGAAGCGTGGGCCGTGCCCGGCGAAGGGACAGGCGCGCTGGTCGCCACGCCCACCCCCAGGGTGGAGCCCAGGCGCTCCAGGACAGGCGCCAAGTGCCTGGCTCCCACCAGGCCTGCCACATGATGGCCCCGCCCCGCCCTGGTGCAGCGGGAGACGATGGCGGGCGTGCCTGTCATCCGGAGGGTGAAGCTCGCGGGCGGCTCCGACGCCGCGGGGGCCGTCTTTGTCTTGGGGTCGGGGGGCGAGTGGGCGCCCATGACCTCGCCGACCTCCCGGCGAGTCAAGGCGAGGAGAGACCTTGGATCGGCGCCCACGATGTCGCCTCCGCCCACGGCCAGCAGGAGCTCGTCCAGATCGAAGGCGACCCGCTCCTGGGGCACGAGGGACGAGAAGCCGAGGCGCCTCTCCGAGAAATCACCTGCCTCGAGCGAGACCAGGGCCCGATCGACCAGCTCGCCGGCCTGGCAGGCGCCCCCGATGAGCTTGGTGTCGCGCTCGGCCTGCCTGCGGAGCTCGCTCTTGACGTTCTCGCAGGCGCGCCCCACCTCGGCCTCGAAGCGCGCCGTCTCGGCGGTGCCCCTGTCCTCGCGCACGAGCAGGCCGAGGCCGGCCGTGGAGACGGCGGCCAGGAAGCCGAAGGCGAGCACGAGTCTTGGCGCGAGGCGCACGGGTGCAGCCTACAACGCGGGGGCCTGGCCCGGGGCTTCCCTGGCGCGCAAGTTCCCGCGCCGTCGACGCCCACGTCGGTCGCCATCGTCGCGACGATAGTGGTGCTAGCCTGTCTGGCCGATGCCCGTCTCGCCGAACCTCGCCAAGGATCCCGCGGTCTCGGGGCCGCTCGGGGGCTTGGCGCTCTCCGGGGTGCGCGCAGCGTCACCCATGATGGTGGTGCGTGCCCTGCGCTGGTACAGGGATCTGGCCAAGCTGGGGCTGCACCTGCCGCTCTTCATGGTGCACGACCTGGGGTTGCTGTATGCCGCACCCAGGGAGCAGTTCGAGCTGGGAGCCAGGGCTGGCCTGGAGGCCGTGCTCGCCAGGGTGCCCAGGGGGGCCGATCTCTGCTCGATGTACAGGGGGGTGCTCGGAGAGATCGCCGAGAGCGAGGCCAGCGCCAGGGCCAGCACCATGCGCCTGTCCGATGACCTGATCACGGTCGTGCTGGCCAGGGTGCTGGGATCCCTGGTCCAGAGGGCCAAGATCCGTCCGCCTTACCCCGCCACGATCCCCTTCGATCCGGAGATGGTCCGCGACATCGACGCCCAGCTCCCCGCGCTCTTCGGCGCCGTCACCCGCACCTTCGAGATCGCGATGCTCGAGGCCCTGGGGCGGGCTCGCCTTCACGTGCTCACCCTGGCCGACGCGCTGGATCTGGACACGCTGCGCCTGCTCGGCATGCTGGGCCCCGAGTCCACCGCGGCGGGCGCCCTGGCCCACGTGGATCTGCTGGCCGCCATGTCGACGCCCGCGGCCAACGACATCGTGAATTTCTCCCTGGAGCTCCTGCCCAGCGTCCTCGAGACCCGCCGCACCCAGGCCACCGGGACCCACGCGGTCCACGGGTATGCGGGCATCGGCCAGAAGGGCTCGCTCGACTCGCTCGTGCTCACCGAGCTGGCCTGGGACGAGACCGAGTTCGCCCGAAGGCTCATCGAGAACGAGCTCCTCTTCTATACGAGGGAGCAGGCGCCCGACGAGGCCAGGCGCCTCCACTACCTGCTCATCGACGCCTCGGCCTCCATGCGAGGCGATCGCCAGGTGTTCGCCCGAGGGCTCGCCATCGCGCTGGGCAAGAAGCTGCAGCTCGCGGGTGAGGAGGTGTGGCTGCGCTTCTTCGACTCGCGCCTCTACGACGTGCAGCGAGCCCGCCCAGGACAGCTCCCCGCCGCCTACCTCCTGGGCTTCAAGGGAGAGCGAGGGAGGAACCCGGCCAGGGTCTTCGCCCAGCTCGCCACCGAGATCGCCCTCCTCCGGGCGCGCGATCAGCGCGATCCGGTCGTCCACCTGATCACCCACGCCGCGCTCCACGTGCCCAGGCCGCTGGTCACCGAGATCCGGCGCCAGGCGCACCTCTTCGGGGTGTTCATCTTGCCCAGCGGAGGCGAGCTGGATCTGGAGTACCTCGATCTGCTCGAGGGGCACGCGGTCGTCGACCACGCGACCCTGAGCCAGAAGAACGCGCGCGCCGCCGCGGCCACCAAGATCGTGAACGACGCGACCGAGCTGGCCGACAAGATGCCCGCGTCCACCGCAGCGCCCCCGCACTTCTCCCGGGACGACGCCGTGCCGCCCTCGCTGAGGCCCGTCCGCCCCTCGATGCCGCCCTCTCGCTAGAGCGGATCCTCCGCCCGCTCGCGCCCGGGGGGCGCCCCGGTGGAACGGACGGGCATGGCCCTCTGCCAGTGACCACGCGCATACACCACCGCGTAGAGCAGCGCGCTCGCGACGGCCGTGGCGGCCACGCAGCCGAAGAGGCCCGTGAGCTTTACATCGAACGCCAGGATGGCGATGAAGCACAGAGGCAACTGGAAGCCGATCATCACCGCGACGTCCACCCCGAAGGCCGTCCTGGTGGCTCCTCCTCCGGCCATCCCGTTGCCAAGGACGATGCCCGCGCCGAGCGCGACATAGCTCGGCGCGACGACGTGCAGGTACTGGACGCCCAGCGCGACTGGCGCATCCTCCTTGCCGAAGAAGCGGAGCACGCTCTCGGCGAAGAAGAGGATGAGCACGACGAAGAGCACGTTGGTGAGGACGTCGTAGAGCGCGGCGAGCCAGCCCGCCCTGAGGGCCCGCGCCGCATGGCCGGCGCCCAGGTTCTGGGCGACGAAGGTCTGCGCGGCGCCGCCCCAGCCCATGGCGACGAAGAGGGCCAGGCTGTCGACGCGGAAGACGAGCCCCATGGCCGTGGTCGCGGTCTGGTCCGCCTCGCTCGAGTAGAAGCGGGCGACCAGCGAGTTCACGAACAGCATCGCCGCGATCCGCAGCACCAGCTGCGCGCTCGTCGGCCAGGCGAGCGCGAGGAGCGTCCTGATCTCCCTCGCGTCGGGGGCGCGGCGGGCCTTGGGGACGATGTCGAAGCGCCGCACGAGCACCATGACCATGGGCACCAGCACGAGCGCGCGCGCGACCACCGTCGCCCACGCCGCGCCGACCATGCCGAGCCTGGGGATGCCGAGGAGCCTCGCCGCGGGAGCGCCCCAGGCCAGCATGTCGTTGGGGGGCTGATCGCCGAAGAGGCACCATACCGCGAACACCACGTTCAGCACGTTGCTGAGGACCAGGAGCGCGACGGGGGTCTTCGAGGAGCCGAGCGCCCGCTGGATCGAGGTGAGCTGGAGGAGGAAGAACATGGTCCCGCTCCCCGCGAGGATGACGCGCAGGTAACGGGTCGCGACGTCGGCGACCGCGCCCTTCAGCCCCACGACGTTCCGGGCCAGGATCCCGGCGCCCAGGCTGCCCAGCCCGAACAGGAGCGAGAGGGCAAAGACGACGATCATCGACTGCCAGGCCACGTGCCTGAACGCCGCGTCGTCGCCCTTGCCCTTGTGGCTGGCGATGAGGGTGGCCGTCGCCGTGGAGACGCCATAGCTGAAGATCGTGCCGATCGCGGCGATCTGATCGCACACGCCCAGGGCACCGATCGCGGCGCCGACCTCGCTCTTGGGGAGCTGGGCGATGAGGTAGGCGTCGACCAGGTTGAACATGGCCTGGAGGACAGCCCCGAGCGCCAGCGGGAGGCCGAAGCGGAGCACCTCCCACGCCAGCGGGCCCTCGAGGATGCGCCTCGTTGCTCGATCGCTCATGGGTCGGGCACGTACCACGGAGCTCCGGCGTCAGCCGGTGATTTGGGGTGAGAACGGACGTTGTCTACCAAGTGGTTCAATCAGTATACAGAGCGAATGACTCTACACGGCGGATAGGCCTGGCTCTGGCGGAAAAAAGGAGCGAATCGACGGAGGACAAGGCTCCTCGAGCGCGGGCACACGCGGTGCATTCGGGGGCCGAGCGCTCTTCGGAGCGCCAGGTCGAGAGCGAAGGCGACTACGCATCGAAGCGAAGCTCCAGCCGCACTCGTTCAGGCTTGCAAATCCAGGTCGCGCGAAACTCCCAGAGGAACAAATATGGTGCTAGACCCCGCCCTCATGGCCGCCGCTCCCTCCTCCAAGGTCAAGAAGACCGCCCAGCTCAAGGGTCTGATCACCCGCCCCGAGCTCGCTTTTCTCATGGAGGCGCACAACGGTCTCAGCGCCAAGATCGCGGAGGAGGCGGGCTTCGAGGGGATCTGGGGGAGCGGCCTCTCCATCTCCGCGGCGCTGGGCTGCCGCGACAACAACGAGGCCAGCTGGACGCAGGTCCTCGAGGTCGTGGAGTTCATGGCCGACGCGACGAGCATTCCCATCTTGCTCGACGGGGACACCGGCTATGGCAACTTCAACTCGATGCGCCGCCTGGTGCGCAA
>SXGT01887224.1_pt1 | contig 14605 bp, 10 predicted proteins | sample 3176221 | NCBI WGS metagenome assembly SXGT01 (sample SAMN11356862, study PRJNA531348) | freshwater metagenome | isolation source: freshwater sample F1-120 | place: China: Fuxian Lake, Yuxi | collected 2017-12-25
CGGCAAGACGGAGGTCTATCTGCGGGCGATCGAAACCGTCCTGGCGCAGGGCGGCCAGGCGTTGATGCTGGTGCCGGAGATCGCCTTGACGCCGCAACTCGAAGGCCGCGTCGGCGCCCGCTTCCCGACGGCGCGCATCGTCTGTGCCAACAGCGGCATGGCCGATGCGGCGCGCGCCCGCGGCTTCCTCGAGGCGCTGTCGGGCCGTGCCGACATCGTGCTCGGCACCCGGCTTGCGGTTTTCATGCCGCTGCCGCGCCTGCGGCTGATTGTGGTGGACGAGGAACACGACGCCTCCTTCAAGCAACAGGAGGGCCTGCGGTACTCCGCTCGTGACGTGGCGATCTGGCGCGGGCGCCAGTTGAATCTGCCCGTGGTGCTCGGTTCGGCCACGCCTTCCCTGGAAACCTTCCACCACGCCCAGCCCAGGCCCGCCCCCCCCAGCCCCCCCTCGCGGGGGGGTGACGCCGGGTCGCCGAAAAACGGCTCCAATGTAGTGAACGGTCCCGCTTTGGGGCGGCCCGGCAGCGGGACGGGCCGCTACCGCCTGCTCGAATTGCCCGAGCGCGCCCTTGCCGATGCCATGCCCGTGGTACGGGTGATCGATACGCGGCGGCAGAAGCTGCAGGAGGGCCTGAGCGCCGAACTGCTGTCCGCCCTGGCCTTGCGCCTCGAACGCGGCGAGCAAAGCCTGGTCTTCCTCAACCGGCGCGGGTACGCGCCGGTGCTGGCCTGTCCGCCCTGCGGCTGGATCTCGCGCTGCCGCCGCTGCGCCGCCAATCTGGTGCTACATCTCGCCGACCAGCGCCTGCGCTGCCATCACTGCGGCTTCGAGGCCCCGATTCCGCGTGCCTGTCCCGATTGCGGCAATGTCGATCTGCTGCCCTTCGGCCGTGGTACGCAGCGCCTGGAGACCATGCTCGCCGAGCGCTTCCCGGATGCCCGCGTGCTGCGCATCGATCGCGATTCGGCAAGCACGCCGAAGAAGTGGCAGGCCCTGCTCGCGACCATCCATGCCGGCGGCGCCGACATCCTGGTCGGCACCCAGATGCTCGCCAAGGGGCACGATGTCCCGCGGCTGACCCTGGTCGGCGCGGTCGGCGCCGACGCTGCGCTGTTCGCCGCCGATTTCCGCGCCCCCGAGCGCCTCTTCGCCCAGCTGATGCAGGTCGGCGGACGCAGCGGGCGGGCCGACCTGCCCGGCGAAGTGCTGATCCAGACGGAATACCCGGATCACGCCCTCTACCGGGCGCTGGCCGACCACGACTACGCGCGCTTCGCCGCCAGCCAGCTCGACGAACGGCGCATTGCCGGCTTCCCGCCCTTCAGCTTCCAGGCCATGCTGCGCGCCGAGGCGCGCGAAATGGCCCAAGCGCTGGATTTTCTCGCCGCCGCGCGCGCCGCGGCCGCGAATTTGCCAAGTTCCCCGGGCGCCGGGATCATGCTCTACGACCCGGTGCCGATGCGCCTGCAGCGCCTGATGACCCTGGAGCGCGGACAGTTGCTGGCCGAATCGCTCAGCCGCCCGGTGCTGCAGGCCTTCCTTCCGCTATGGATGGAACGGCTTTACGCCCTGAAGATGCCCGCCGGCCTGCGCTGGCATCTCGATGTCGACCCATTGGAGTTCTGAGCCGCGACGCCGCAGCCCGGACTACGCCGCGGGCCGCTTTGCCGTCAGCAGGAACCAGACCCAGCTGGCGAACTGCAGCGCCAGCAGGCCACCGAAGCTGATCTGGTAGGCCGCGGGCGGAGCATGGCCGGCGGCGCGCAGGGCGTCGACGGCGGCACCGAAACCCCACTGGATGGCGAAGGCGCCGACGAAGACCATCAGGTTCAGCGCGGTATTGACCCGACCCGCCAGCTCGGGCCCGTAATTCGCCTGCAACAGGGCGTAGGAGAGGTTGCCGACTGAGAACACCAGGCCTAGCGACAGCCACAGCCATTCGCTGGGGCCGATGCCGAGCACGATCAGCAAGGTCGCCGCGAGGCCCAGGCCCATGCCCCAGGTGAGCAGCCTGTCGGGACCGAGACCGCGCGCCGCCAGCGGTGTAACGCCGAAGGCGATGGCGAGAAAGCCGGCGAGCATGCCGCCGGCCATCAGCAGCAGGTGATGGGCCGCCAGCTCGCGCGAAAGACCGGAAAAATTCATCAGCCAGGGCACGGCCCAAAGACCCTGCAGCGCCATGAAACCGCCAATGATCAGGGTCGATTGCGGTGCATAGCGCCAGAATGCGCGGCTGCTCAGCACGCCGACCAGGCCGGCGACCTGCTGGCGGAACGGTGCAGAGCTGCCGGTCGCGACTTTCTCCGGGGTGCTGAAGATGCCCGCCGCAGCGGCCAGGCCGGCCACCGCGAGGGCGACGAATACGCCGCGCCAGCCGAATTGCGGGATCGCCCAGGAAAGGGGGGTCGACGCCGTGAGCGCGCCGAGTCCGCCCGCCGCCATGATCGCGGCATTGAGCGAGGCCTGGCGCTCGGTGCCGAACCACTGGCCGAAGGCCTTGAACGAGGCCATCAGGCAGGCCGAGACGCCGAAGCCGATCAGTGCCCGGGCGATCGCCAGGTGGGTCAGCGTCGTGCCGAGCGCGAACAGGGCGCAGCCGGAGGCGGCGATCAGCAGCAGCGCGGCCTCGACGCGGCGCGCGCCCCAGCGGTCCAGCGCCAGGCCCAGCGGCAGCTGCACCGCGCCGAAGGCGAGCAGATAGGCACTGGTAAGCAGCCCCAGGTCAGCCGCTGAAACCCCAAGTTCGCGCGTAAGGTCCGGCGCGATCACAGCATTGACGTTGCGCAGGAAGTAGGAAAAGAAATAGCCGGCCGCAAAGGGCAGGAAGACGCGCAGCCAGAGGTTCAAACGGGACCTCCGGTAGCGGCCAGTCGCGCAATGCGCTCGCAGATTCGCCGTGCCCAGTCCGGTGCCAGGCCGGGGGCCGTGGCCATGCGTTCGAGCGCGACCAGGGGCGGGCGATGGTCGGCGACCGTGCGGTTGAAGCGGGCGAGGCTGACCGCCGCCGGCGGCCGCTCGACATGGACCAGCGCATCCCCGGCGACGCACTCGCCGGGCGCGAGGACGCGCAAATACCAGCCGGCGATGCCGTGCTGCGCGACGTGGGCGGCGACTCCCTCGCCGCCGCAGCGGGCGTCGATCTTCCAGCACGGTGTGCGCGGCTGGGCGACCTGCAGGCGCGCCGTGCCGAGCTCGAAGACGTCGCCGATGCAGGTGTTCTCTTCGGTCAGCCCGCGGGTGGAGATGTTCTCGCCGAGGCCGCCAGGATGCAGGTGGCGCGCCTCAGGGAAGGACAGCGCCAGTGCGGCGTAGTGCTCCTGCGGGAACAGGTGTACGGCCTTTTCCGGACCGCCGTGGGCGCGCGGGTCGGCGTGCTCGTCGCCGACCAGGCCATCGATCTCGATGCGCACCGGGGCATCCAGGGCCTGCTTGGCGATGGCGCTGCCGCGGCTTTCACCGGGCAACAGGCCGATGCGGCCGACGAACAGGCCGTCGACGCGGACGGCGGCCATCAGTGCCACAGCCAGGCCGCTCCGCGCACACCGGAAGAATCGCCGTGGCGGTGCCGCAGCAGTCGGGTCGCGACATGGTCAGAGAACACGTGTGCGCCCCACAGCCGGGGCACGGCCTCATAGAGATGGTCGATGTTCGACAGACCGCCGCCCAGGACGATGACATCCGGGTCGAGGATGTTGATCACCCCGGCCAGCGCGCGTGCCAGGCGCGCCGCATAGCGTTCGAGTGTCGCCTGGCACGCCGCATCTCCGGCGGCGGCGCGCTCGGCAATCTCTTTGGCGCAAAAGTTATGTCCCTGCGCGACAGCGCCAGGGACGGTATCCACCCGGACGGCGCTGGTGGCACGGCGATGGTCGGCACTCATGCCCGGCCCGGAGAGATAGAGCTCGATGCAGCCCTTGCGCCCGCAGTAGCAGGCATCCTTGTGGTGCTCACCCGGCAGCGGGTTGTGGCCCCATTCGCCAGCGATGGCATTTGCCCCGGGAAGGACATGGCCGTCGACCACGATGCCGCCGCCGACACCGGTGCCGAGGATGACGCCGAACACCACGTGCGCGCCCGCGCCGGCCCCGTCAATGGCTTCCGAAAGCGCAAAGCAGTTGGCATCGTTGGCGAGGCGTACTTCGCGGCCCAGTGCGCGCTCGATGTCCGCCTTCAGCGGCATGCCGATCAGGCAGGTGGAATTGGCGTTCTTGACGAGGCCGCTGAGCCGCGACTCCGCACCCGGGATGCCGATGCCCACCGTGCCGCCAGCGCCGGCTTTCGCCTCGGCGTCCGCAACCAGTCGCGCTATCGCATCCACGGTGCGCGCATAGTCGCCCTGCGGTGTCGCCACGCGTGCGCGCAGCAGTTCGCGGCCGGTATCGTCCAGCGCGATGATCTCGATCTTGCTGCCGCCAAGGTCGATGCCCAGCCGCATTACTTGCCGAACAGGCCCTTGAGCTTGTCCTTCACCTGTTGCTCGGCCTTGGCCTTGACCTCTTCCTTCTTCTCCTCGACCTTGGCCTTGGCGGCATCGGCCACCAGGCTGCCGAGTTCCAGCTTGTAGGACAGGCCCTCGAAGGGTCCGCTGACACGCACCGGCACGGTCAGCCCCTTCATATGCTCCAGCCCCTGCCCGCCCTGGCCGGTGGCGCTGGTCACGACACTGGTCTTGGCCAGGTAGTTCATCTGGCCATTGCCGATGTCGATGTCGCCGGCGCCGCCCAGGCGCAGGAAGGGGGATTTCATGGCGAGGTCGTCGTTGCGGGCGACGCCGCCGGCGATTTTGAGCGTCGCGCTGAGCTCGGAGAAGTCGGTTTTTTCGCCCGCCTTGGCCTGCTGAGTCGAATCCTGCTTCGCGCCCAGCTTGGCCTTCGCATCGCGCAGCGCCTGCGCCAGGTTGATGCCCTTGATCGCACCGTCCTTGAGATTCAGGCTCGCCGTGCCGGCCAGCGCCTTCTTCATCTCGGCGACGCTGCCGCCCTGGCTGGTGACGTCGAGCGCGAGATTGCCGCGCCCTTCGAGCAGGTCCTTGCCGGCGAGGTCCTTGAGCAGCGGGTTGATGCTGATGCCGGCGAGGTTCTGCGCCAGCGCCAGACGGTTGCCGTTGGCATCGAGGGCGATACGGCCGCTGGCCGTGCCCTCATAGAGCCCGAGCGACAGCGGCGCGACCTCGAGGCGGCCGCCGGCGAGCTTGATCGTCGCGCTGAGTTTCGAGATCTTGAGTTTTGCCGCCTGCACTGCGCCGATGCGTACCGAGCCGCGCACGTCGTGGCCCTTTAGCGCCGAGAAGTCGAGCTTGTCCGGCTTCGGCGTCTTGTCCTCGGCGGCGGGCGGCGGCAGGTACTTGTCTAGGTTGAGCTGATCGACGTCGAGGTCGAAGCCCAGCGCCAGCGGCGCGAACTTTGGCACCTCGAGCTTGAGCGCGATTTTCGACTCGTCGAAGGCGGTCTTGAGTTGCAGGGCCGCGCTCTGCTTGGCGAGATCGGCGCGCAGGCTCCCGTCGAGCGGCAGCGCAACCTGCTTCATCGGCATTTGCGGATGGGCGATCTCGATCCGGCCGCCGAGTTTCTCCAGGGCCAGTGTCTGCGCCGCGAGGTCGGCCGCCACCGGCGATTCCAGGCGTCCCTTCACCGTCGCCCCGCTGGCGCGCGCGTCGAGGTCGAGGGCGAACTTGCCGATCTTCAGCGCCTTGGTGCTGCCCTCGACGCCGGAGAGCACGAGCTTCAGGCTGGCGTCGCGCCCGGCGCCGGACAGCTTGGCGGCCAGGCTCAGCGATTCGCCGGTGGATTTTTCCGGCGTCAGTATCAGCTTCGGTGCCTCGAGGCGCACGTCAAAGGCGTCGGCGCCGGCCTTGCCCCGTGCCGCCAGGCTCAGGGCATCGATGGCGAGCGAAGCCCGGGCGCTGTCGGCGCTGATGCGCCCGGTGAGGAGGTCTAGGTTGGACACCGTGGTCGTGCTCCCCGCCTTCTCGTCGCGCCAGGTGAGCTGGGCATTGCTCAGCTTGATGCCGTCGATGTCGAGCTGCAGTGGTGTCGCCGTACTGCCAGCGCCGACTTTTGGTTCGGCCGGCGCTTTGCCGCTGCCCGTCAGGTCGGCGATGCTCAGCGTTCCGTCCTTGTGCTTGACGACGACGAGCTTGAGGCCGTCGAGTTCGATGCGCCGCACCTGCACCTGCTTCGACAGCAGCGGCATCACCGCCACCGCGATGCGCGCCGAGTCGAGCGCGAGGAAATCGCCCTTGCCGCCGGCATCGGACAGCGCGGCGCGGCCAAGGCGGATACTTACTTCGGGCCACAGCGAAAGCTGCACCGGGCCGGCGATCTCGAGCTTGCGCCCGGTCTTTTCCTGCACCATGCGGCCGGCTTCGGTCTTGAGTTTTTCGCCGTCGAACAGCGCGTACAAGAGGCCGGCGCCGGCGGCGAGCAGGGCGATGACGATACCTAGGGCAATGGCGACGAGGCGCAGGGCTTTCATGGGATCACAAGGAATAAGTTAGCCGGAGCGCCAAGGTTATCAGACCCGGGCGACGCAACCTATGAAGGCGCCGGCGTTCAGCTGGCGCCAGTTGCAGTATTGGCCTCGCCCAGCAGGGCGAATCGACGGGGCGACGGGCTGGTGTTGTCGATGAGCGCTTATTGTTCGGCCCGGCAGACCCGGTTGCGGCCGCCTTCCTTCGCCGCGTAGAGCGCGTCGTCGGCCAGCTTGACCAGGGCGTCGCCGTCTTCGGCCTCGTGCCCGGGCAGGCCGGCGACGCCGATGCTGACGGTGACCTGCAGGCCATCGATGACGAGTTGGGAAATGCGGCTGCGCACGGTTTCGGCCAATTCCATGCCGCCGTCCTCGACCACGCCGGGCATGACGATGATCATTTCCTCGCCGCCGTAGCGGCAGGGAATCTGCGCCGGCGCGGCAATCTCCAGAAGAACCTGGCCGATGGCGGAAAGCACGTGGTCGCCGCAGTCGTGACCGTGGGTGTCGTTGAACTTCTTGAAATGGTCGACGTCGATCATCATTACCGAGAAGGGCTGGCCGTAGCGCCGCCAGCGCTTGTACTCGGTCGTCAGGACCTCGTTGACGTGGCGCCGGTTGAAGATCCCGGTCAGCGTGTCGGTGATGGCCTGTTGTTCCAGCTTCGCCTCCATCCGCTTTTCCTCGGTGACGTCGCGGATCAGCGCCGCCGAACCGATGACCTCTCCTTCGGCGCTATGGATGGTCGAGGCCTGGACCGAGAGCGTCTTCCCCTTCCAGTCGCGCAGGGTGGCGGCGGAATGCGCGTCAACGTTGCCGAGTCGGGCCTGCATCCATTCGGCGTCGTCGAACAGGCCAGGGAAGCCGGTTTCCGTGATCGTCGTCGCGCTGCGCTCGAGGATCAGTTCCGCCGCCCGGTTCACCAGGACGATGCGCTGTGCGGCGTCGGTGACGACGATGCCGGTGCTGGCGCTGTGGATCACGGTATTGAGCTTGTTGCGCTCTTCGCCGAGGCGCTGCCAGGTTTCCAGCAGGTTCTCGCTCATGTCGTTGAAGGCCCGGCCCATGTCGCCAATTTCGTCGCGTCGCGTCGCCGCCAGGCGCAGCGAGTTGTCGCCCGTGGCGACGATTTCCATGGCGTTGAGGAAAGAGCGGAGATGGGTGACCACGGTGCGCTGCGCGAACCAGTAGATCAGCGAGATGCTGCCGAACAGCGCGGCAGCGATCACCAGGAGCGAAAACTGCCAGGTGCGCACCACGTTGTCGTCGATTTCCTTCATCGACACGGTGAAGGTCAGGGCGCCGCGCAAGGGCGTGTCGCTGCCGTGGCACTTGTGGCAGGCCTCTTCGTTGCGGATCGGACTGAATACGGTCGCCAGACGCTCGCCGCCCGGTTTCAGGTAGTAATGGAAGACACGCTCCCCGGTGCTGCGCATGCGCTCGAGGTTGGGGTCGGCGGCCGCCACCACCTGCACCGGCTCGGTACTGCGCGGAATGAATTCGAACCGCTTGTTATGCTGTTTGACCTGCTCGAAGGTCAGGCCGTCGATGAAGGCCTGGGTGCCGTCACCGCGGATGATGCGGTAGTCGAGGATATTTGGCACCTTGGTGAGGCGTTCGGCAAAATCCGGTGCGACCTTGGAATGGCCGCCCTCCATCAGCGCCGCCAGGCCTTCGGTGACGCTGTCCGCCACCAGTGCCAGGGCGGCCTCGTTTTGTTCCAGGGTGGCCCTCTCCTGGCGCATCGCATAGGTTATGGTGATGACCAGGATGCCGACAATGACGACGCTGCCCACCGATGCCAGCAGGCGATGGCTGATGTGGCGGAAGTGGATCATGCGTCGTCCCGTACTGCCGCGGCGACCCGGTTGCGTCCTGCGCGCTTGGCATCGTAGAGCGCGGCGTCGGCACGCTCGATGAGTTGCATGGGCGCGCCGGCGCCGCTCTCGCGAATGCCGGCGACCCCGATGCTGGTGGTGACCCGCAAGCCGTCGACGATCATGGCGGCGACGGCGACGCGGATGCGTTCGGCGAGGATCAGGCCTCCTTCCTGGGAGGTCTCGCGCGCGATGAGGGTGAACTCCTCGCCGCCGAAGCGACAGAAGGTATCCAGGTCTTCGCGCACGCAGGACAACGCGACAGTCGCGAACTCCTTCAGCACGCGATCGCCCTGATCGTGACCATAGGTGTCGTTGAATTTCTTGAAGTGGTCGATGTCGAACATCATCACGACCAGGTTGCGCCCCTGTTCCAGGGCCAGGCCGAACTCCTGATTCAAGGTCTCGTCGAGTGCGCGGCGGTTGCAGAGACCCGTTAGCGGATCGGTGTTGGAAAGCTCGCGCAGGCGTTGTTCCAGGCGCTTTTCCTCGGTCATGTTGCGGATCAGCACCGCGTGCCCGAGCATGTTCCCATCGTCGCCACTGAGGGTCGAGGCATACACGGCCAGGTATTGCTTGCGGAAGATGAATATGTCGGTGGTGCTGACGATGCCACCGCGCTCCAGCGCGGATTCGATGCGCTCCGGATCGTCGAACAGAAGCAGCAGCCCCGCCGCGATGATCTCCGCGGCAGGCTTGCCGAGCAGCTTTTCCGCCGCCGGGTTGACCAGCACGATGGCATCGGTGCTGTCGGTGACGACGATGCCTTCGTCGGTGCTCATCAGGATGGTCTGGAGCTTGTTGTGTTCGGCGTTGAAGCCGGCATGGCGGATGCGCAACTCCTCGGTCAGGCTGTTGAAACTGAGCGCCAGGGAGGAAAGCTCGTCGCGCCCGAGGACGGGAATGCGCTGTTCGAGGTCGCCGGCGGCGACCCGCGTCATGGCCAGCGAAACGACTTCGATCGGGCGCACGATGTAGCGTCGCAGCACCGCGGCGGCCACCACCAGCGCCAAGCTCAGAGCGATGCCCAGCACCATGAGGGATTGCAGCCAGGTGCGCCTGACTTCCGCGCGCACGGAATCGAGTATCGAGCGCACTTCCAGCACCCCCAGCACTTCCAGGTCCCGACCATGGCAGCGCTTGCAGCGCGCGATGTTCTTGATCGGCAGCAGGAAGGTCAGGTGCGTTTCGTCGTGCTGCTGGTCGTAGTAATAGACCATCTGCTGGCTGCGAATCGCGCGGCTGAAGTTTTCGTTGTCGGCGGCAAACGCACGGATGGTCTCCTCGGTCGGCCGCGGCGCGAACTCGACCGAGTTTCGGTACTCATTGACCTGCAGTATGGTCGCGTTGTCGCGGAAGGCTTCCAGGCCATCGGGGCGAAGGATGCGGATCTCGTCGATATCCTTGACGCCCTTCAGCTTGTCGGCGTAAAGCTGGGCGGCGTCGGCCGAGGCGGTGATCATCACCGTCTGCAAGCCCTGGTTAACACTGTCGAGAACCTGGTTGAGCGCGCGCTCGTTCTGCAGCAGCAGGTTCTTTTCCTGCTGCTGGGTATAAAAATAGACGATGGAGCCGAAACCCAGCGTAATCACCAGGGAAATCGCCAGCGTCAGTTTCGTGCCGATGGAGAACACACGGCCGCGCAGCCGGCGCGCGGCGACGGCGATGTCGGGCGAACCAGCGCCGGTCAGGTCCACGTTTCTGGCTCCGGCCATTGCGCGCAAGCGTCGGGAATCGGCATCGACAGAGAAGGCATGTTGCTGGCTTTTTCCTGTTATGGTGACTGGCGGCCGGCCGTTCCCCCGGGGCTGGGGAGGCTCCTGGTTCGTCCGGGAAAACGGGCGCAAACCCCCGTCGGCCAATATGGTCGCTGATGGTCTCAAACTTGCTGTGGCTTGTTGATCCGTGGAACACGCGGAAAACTGCGGAATATACGTAGAAAGTAATAGCGCGTTGGTAATAGGGCGCGTTTTCATTTGTGCCGCGGCCTTCACTGCCCGGCAAACACGTTAAAGTCGGCGGCCGGTCCAGGCTCCTGTCCGGGCGGCTGCCGGAAATACAAATATGGGAAGGGAAACGGTGAACAAGGCAAATACGCCGACGCCGGTGCGATCGCCCTGCGTCAAGGTCTGCGAACTCGACCCGGCCAACGGCCTTTGCCGCGGCTGCCACCGCACCCAGGACGAACGCGACTGGTGGGTGGCCTACAGCGATGACCAGCAACGGGAGGTGTTGCGGCGCTGCGAGCAGCGGCGCAGCGTGCTGGCCGCCGGCGAGGGCGAACTGGCCCCCAGCATGGGCATCGTCGAGTCGCGGCGCAAGAAGGCGCCGGAAACGCCACCCGAGGCCTGAGGTCAGGAATCCCGGCGCGCCGGGATCAGGCGAGCTGCGGGTTTAGCCCTTTGCGCATGCCGCACATCACCGCGGCGGTGCGCGCGCAGCGGACCTCGTTGTACAGGCCCAGCGCCTCGTAACGGGTGATGGCCGCGTCGAGCATGTTTACCCCGTACATGTTTATCAATGTGGTTTCGAATTCGCGGACGATGTCGCGCATTTCAAACTTGCCGATGGAGTTCATGTTCATGATTTCGTCTTCCGGAGTCGCGACTGAAGCCTGCGGTGCCGCCCGTGGAGCGGGCTTTCCAGTTCGCCTTCGTTCGGGTGTCATGTGTCTTGAATATCGGCAGTCAGCACCGAAGCTTGATGCGGCCATCCTCAGTCGGCGCCGGGGCCGGGCAAGGGAACCGGCGCGGCGCGGGCGCCAAGATTGAGGGCATGCAGCGCATCGCTGTAGAGAATCCGGATGCCGGAGCGGATGGCCTCGTCCAGGCGCTTGCCGCTGTGCTCGAGCACGTATCGGGTGGCCTGCGACAGGTCGCCGCTATATACAAGCTCGGAGTGATCGAGAACATGGAACATGATGATCTCCCTTCAATCTTGTCGCCAGGCCATCGGCAGTCCCGGTAGCCTGGCCGTAAGGCATGCATAGGACGTGCCATCTGTGCCAAGCCGGGAGATATGCGCATTCTGCGGTCAGCCCCGGCAATCCCGAGCCATAATTTCGCACCGGTTGCAGGCTATAACGGCAGCGGCGGCAATAAGTGCAGGGCTGGAACATCCGACGCTACGCCGGTGTTCATGTTTTCGAGGCACCAAGGACAAACGGCCCCCATCGCTGGAGGCCGTCCGAATTACTGGTGGTGATGGGGGGACTTGAACCCTCGACCTACGGAGTCGGCTTACCGATTTACAACGGCCATTGACCTCGCCCCCCACGCGACGAACGTAGAGCAGCCACTTGATGGCGCCAGCACCAGCGCTGCCGGACGCGCCGGGCACCATTGCGCCCACCGGCTGGGACTGCGGTAGACCAGATGCCCGGCATCGCGCCGCTGCAGATGTTCCACAGCGAAGGGCGAACGGGCACGGTAGCGCAGCAGACGTTCGGGCCCCATCCGGTCGGCGCCCTTGATACGCACCGAGCCATCCACCGAGAAGCCGCCGTCTGTGCCCAACCGCGCGCACGACACCAGGATGCGATGGCGGCTTTCGATCGATCGCGCGAGCTGTTGTCAAAGGTGGCCTGACAGGTCCGCTCCGGCGGCTACGCCAGCGCAGAGCTTCCGGGACACCCGGCAACCGGTCTGGCCCGACGAACGGCAACAGCGCCACCTGCATGGCGCTGCCGATTCATGGAATCGGGATTGAATCCTGCTTCTTCATGCGCGGGTCCCGGCCAACTTTTCGCCGTTGGTGGCGCCAATTTGATCTATGATAAAAGTCATATCAAGTCCGGTGACCCTCTGTGCCTTACTAGGATAATGGCATGACGACGACCCACCCAGAGACTCCCGAGCAGCTGCTGCTGCGCGAGCACCAGCTGATATTCGAGCGGGCCCAGATCGGCATCGTGCTGCTGCGCGATCGACGAATCCAGCGTTGCAATCCCCGCTTCGAAGAGATCATGGGCTATGGGCCGGGCGAACTGATCGGTCAACCCACGCGCATCTTCTACTTCAGCGACGAGGCCTGGAAGGAAATCGGGCAGCGCGCGTACGCTGCGATCAGCGGAAGCAAGACCTTTACCTCCGAGGATATTTACCGGCGCAAGGACGGCAGCCCGCTCTGGATCAGCGTCACCGGCGGTCTCGTCAACCCGGACCGGCCCGAAGAAGGTTATGTCTGGCTCTACGATGATGTCACCGAAAAGCGCCAATCCGAGAGGGCCCTGCAGGCGCTGGCGCGTGAGCAGGCACTGATTTTCGAACAAGCGCAAATCGGCATCGTGGTCTTGCGCGAACGAGTCATCCAGCGCTGCAATCGGCGTTTCGAGGAGATTTTCGGCTACGGTCCAGGCGAACTGGCCGGCCAATCGACACGGGTGTACTTCCCCAGCGATGAGGCATGGGTGGAAACGGGCCGCCGCTCCTACTCAATGGTTTCCCGCACTGGCATCTTCAGTGGTGAGGACCTATACCGGCGCAAAGATGGCGCGGCGGTCTGGTGCCAGGTTGTCGGCAGCCAGATCAATCCCGAAAATCCGGACGAGGGCTATGTCGGACTCTACGATGACGTCACCGATAGGCGGCGGACCGAAGACGCGCTGAAGAACCTGCTCAACGAGCAGATGCTGATTTTCGACCGGGCACATACCGGCATCATGTTCGTCCGCGACCGGGTGATCGTACGCTGCAATCCGCGCTTTGAGGAAATATTCGGGCATCCGCACGGCGCGCTGATCGGGCGCTCGACTCGCGTGCTGTTTCCGCATGAGCAGGCATGGGTCGAGAATGGCGACAGGGTTTATTCGATACTGAGCGAGTTGTCGGTCCTCGATGAAGATCTGGACTATGTTCGCGGTGACGGCTCGCCGATCTGCTGCCATGTGGTCGGCAGCCAGATCGATGCTGCGGATCCGGGCGCCGGCACGGTATGGCTGTACGAAGACATTACCGCCCGTCGCGTGACCGAAGAAGCCTTGCGCCAGAGCAACCGGGAACAGCAGCTGATTTTCGACAACGCGCTGATCGGAATTTCATATCAGCGTAATCGCACTTTTCTGCGCATCAACCACCGGCTTGAGGAACTGTTCGGCTGGTCATCGGCAGAACTGGTCGGGCAGTCGACGCGGATCCTGTTCGCCAGCGACGATGAATGGGAAGCTACCGGGCGCCTGGTCTATCACGCAGGCCATGAAAAGCACGTCTTCGACGGCGAGATCCGTTACGTCAAGAAGGACGGTACGCCCATCTGGTGCCATATAGCCGGCCGCCTGATCGATCCCAGCACCGGTGGCCAGACCTGGATCTGGACCTACGAAGACACCAGCGCACGCCGTGCGGCCGAGGAGGCCTTGTCGAGGAACATCCGGGAGTACGCACTGATTTTCGACAACGCGATGATCGGCATCGCCCACATGCGAGGTCGAGTCTTCTTGCGCTGCAACCGCCGCTTTGAAGAAATTTTCGGTTTCCCTTCGGGTGGCCTTGCCGGAAAAACCTCCCGCGAGCTGTTTGGCAGCGACGAAGAGTGCGAAGCGGCCAGCCTGCACATGCAGACGGTAGCGAGGGAAGCACAGGGTTTCGATGGCGAACTGCGCTACCAGAAACAGGACGGCACTCCCCTCTGGGCTCGCGTCGTGGGCAGGCCCACGCAGGGCAACGAAGGCCAGGTCTGGACCTGGACCATGGAGGATGTCACCCGGCATCACCAGGCCGAGGAAGCCTTGCGCCAAAGCTATGCCGAGATGGAACAACGTGTTGCCGAACGTACGGCCGAACTTACGCAACAGCTTGGTTTCATGGAGCAGCTGATCGAGGCGATTCCCGGCCCGGTGTTCTACAAGGACCGGCAGGGGCGCTACCTCGGCGGCAACCAGCGCTACCTCGATTTGCTCGATCTGCGACGCGAGACTCTGATCGGTGCGACCGTTCATGACATCGCGCCCGGGGATCTCGCCGATCGCTACCAGGCTGCAGATGAAGAACTGATGGGCAATCCCGGATCGCAGACATATGAAACGCAGGTCCAGCCAGCGCGCGGAGAGCGCATCGACGTGATGTTTCAAAAGGCCACGTTCGTGGACACCGATGGCAGTGTCGGCGGAATCATCGGCGTCATGCTCGACATCACCGCGCGCAAGAAAGCCGAAGTCGAACTCGACCAGCACCGCCATCACCTTGAGGAGCTGGTCGTCGCCCGCACCACCGAACTGGCGCAGGCCCGTGACGACGCCGAAACAGCCAATCGCGCCAAG
>SXGT01103351.1_pt1 | contig 14602 bp, 11 predicted proteins | sample 3176221 | NCBI WGS metagenome assembly SXGT01 (sample SAMN11356862, study PRJNA531348) | freshwater metagenome | isolation source: freshwater sample F1-120 | place: China: Fuxian Lake, Yuxi | collected 2017-12-25
GCTTTCAACAGATCGTCACACAGACAGAACGTCGCGATAATTTTGTCGTCCATGGGCTGGCTCCTCCTGAGGTGAAATGGGTGATTTCACCGTCACTGTGAGGCAGAAGCCCATGGATTTCAATAGGTGGCAACTTGGGTTGTCTATCACAATATTCGGCCTATGTTTTTGCCTTAAGGCCGTGCCATTCGCTCCTGGGGGATAATGTCTCGTATCATCGTTTTGCAGCCATGCGCACATTTCTTTCCCAGATGCATGACGATGTACCCGAAGAAGCATGGCCTATCACCTGTATTCCTTTTGCTACAGACGCTCCCGAACAGAATCCGCTAGAGGATGTGTGGCTCAAAGGCAAGAATTTTCTGCGTAAAAATTTTACGCAGAACAAAACATTGGCGCGTGTGAAGCAGTGTTTTGTCGAATTTTTGTCGTCATTGTCCTTCAATTCAAGCAAATTTGACTGGTATTATCCATAAATCAGTTAGGAAACCTATATGTATTGTGCGGCGTCCTGCCGTCTAATACCGCACACAGCCACCAAAGGCCGCCAGTGGCCACCTTCGCCTAGTAAACACCGCCACGCGCCGTCTAATCCTTGGGAAGACGGCTGGATGCTGTCTAATTCAGCGACTGACTGGGCAAAGGCGGCGCATCGCAGTATCATCCCGTACCGACGCTGCCTGGCCGCCTCCTCCCCCAGACCGCAGCCCATGCCACGATCCCCAGATGATTTGCTGTAGTATCGCAGGGGACAAAACACCCCATGGCATCATACAGACCTTGATTGCCGCACGCCTGGAGGACCACCTGGAGCGCTATGCCTTCAACACCGCCAGCGCATCCACCGCTTTCACCCCACGCCCCATGGGCAGCACCAGCAGCGGGTTGATGTCGAGTTCGCTCAACTGGCCCTCGAGGTGCATGGCCAGATGGGAGACCTGCACCAGGGTGCGTGTTAACGCCTCAACATCGGCGGCAGGACGACCACGGAACCCGTGCAACACCCGAGCGCCTTTCACCGCACCGAGCATATCGCGGGCTTCGGCCTGGGTGATCGGGCAACGACGCAGCGCCACGTCGTTATAGACTTCTACCATGATGCCTCCGCTGCCAAACAGCAGCGTTGGTCCCAGTTGTGGGTCATAGGTCACACCGACAATCACCTCAATGCCGTCCGTGACCATCTCCTGCACGAGCACCCCGGAGATCGTGGCATTGGGGGCGTGCACCGCGGCTCGTGCCAGGATTTCCCCGTAGGCAGCGCGGACTTGCTCGGCGTCCTGCACCCCGAGGCGCACCACACCCGCTTCAGTTTTGTGCAGGATGTCTGGCGAGTCGACTTTCAGCACCACCGGATAGCCAAGACGCTGGGCCGCGTCCACTGCCGCATCCACCGAGCCCACCCGGACTTCCTCGGCCACCGGCACGCCCCAGGCGGCGATCAGTTGCTTGCTCTCGGATTCTGACAGCGTTGGCCGACCAAGCCCGCGCAGACGCGCCAGCGTGCGCTCTTGCTCAAAGGTCTGTTCTGGAGTCGCGCCAAAGCCCTCGGTCAGGCGCCGCTCACGCCAGGCATGGTAATCGTGCAGATGCCGCAGACCGCGCGCCAGCGTATCCGGGGCATAGAACACCGGGATATTGGCGCTTTTCAGTTTGCCCAGACCCGCCGTCTCGCCGCGACTACCGGTCCACAGGAAGACGATGCCTTTATCGCTTTGATCGCGCAGGCTGATCACTTGCTCGGCCTGGCTGTCGGCCCCGGCACTGGCCACGACCATGGTGCCGACCTGCGGCTCTTTGATCATGTAGTCCATAATCTGGGGGAATGACTCGCTGTTGGCGTACCCCGTGACGTCGGAGGGATTGGCGGCCCAGCCAAACCCCTTAAGCACGCCGTTAATGCCGTCGCGCGCCTGCTCAGTCAGCGGCGGCAAATCGAGTCCCACCTGGCCACACATGTCCGCGGTCAACGAGCTGATCCCCCCGGAATGCGACACCACGGCAAGCCCCGGCTGGCTGGGGCGCGGCGTGTGGGCCAAGAGGTGCGCGACTTCCAGCAGTTCGTCGTAGCTCTGCACCCGCACCACACCATATTGCGCAAATACCTCTTCGTAGAGGGCATCTGAACCGGTGAGGGCGGCAGTATGCGAGCGCGCCGCACGGGCCCCGAGTTCAGAGCGGCCAATTTTAATCATTACTAAGGGTTTACCACGCTCCGCCGCGAGTTTCGCGACTTCGAGAAACTTCTCGGCATGCTTAAACCCTTCGACAAAGCCCGCAATGACGCGTGTCGCTGGGTCATCAAGCAAGTAGCGCGCAAAGTCGGTAAAGTCTAAATCCGCTTCGTTGCCCGTCGAGATGATGTAGCTAAAACCAATGCCGTTATCCACCGCCCGCACCAGGAAAGGCCCAAACGCCGTGGCACCACTCTGGCACACCAGGCCAATCGGGCCCTTGAGGCCATTGGCGCCGCGTGACGAGGAGGTGGCCCAGATATCATCTTTGACGTTCGCCAGTCCCAGGCAATTGGGACCGCTGATGCGCAAGCCGGACGCACGGGCAAAGGCGCCAAGTTCGCCCTGCAGGTCACGCCGGTCGTCCACGCCGCGTTCGGCAAATCCGGCGGAGATCACGATGGCCGAACCCACGCCCTTGCGGTGGCATTCTTGCAACGTCTCCAGCACTTGATGGTACGGCACGACAATACCCACCACGTCCGGTGCTTCCGGCAGCGCACTGACACTGGGGTACGAGGTGATGCCCATAATTTCTTCATAGCGCGGGTTCACTGCGTAGACCCGCACCCGCTCGCTGGCTTTCAGTGCCGCGGCCAGGAAACGCCCACCATATTGGAGGCGTGGCGTCGCCCCAATCACGGCGAGCGAGCGTGGATTGAGCATCTTATGGATCGAGGCCATCTGACTATCCGTCCAGAGATCCATGTTGACTCATCTCCTTCTTATCTATGGTAGCAGGCATTGCTCGCTGGCCCCTCTCTCATAGGAGTAGTAGGGGAGAAAGTCCTTTGAGTGCGGTGTTCGGTGGCGCAGTATACACGCTCCTCTCCAGGGCCACAAGCTGCGGTCGTCAGCGGCTGGATGCCAGCATGTCACCCTCGGGCGAAATTCGGGCTTGACATGCGATTATAGGAAAATGCACAATGCGCCACCTTACTGAGTCTATTCATGATTTGGATTACCGATTTTCATGGGCCAGCGCGATGATGGCGTGCTCGGCATGAAACGGTACGTCTGTGGATGCATCGGAGGAGAGAGGATGGGACCAGCGTTGTCACGATGGAAAATGGCACTTGTGCTGTGTCTTGTGCCCGTGTGTCTCGTGCTGGGGCAAAGCGACGCTGCCGCGCAGCCGACTGCCGGCAAGGCTAAAGTTGATCGCCTGGTGATGGGGCTCATTACGCCGTATCTGGACTACATGCGACCCTGGATTAATGGCACGGCGGATCAAAACATTCAACATGATCCGGCCTTTGAATGGCTGGTGGAGATTGACCCGCACACGGGGAAATATGTGCCGTGGCTGGCCGAGAGTTGGGAGGCTGCGGCGGATGGCCGTTCCTGGAAGGTCAAGCTGCGCCAGGGGGTGCAATTCCACCATGGGTACGGCGAATTCACCGCCAAGGATGTGGTGCACAACCATGCCCTGTGGTGTGACATGAATTATGCGGGCCGGAAAGATCCGCCCAGCAGTGGCTACCGCAGCGGCATCTGTGCCATTGAGCGTATTGACGTGGTGAACAACTATGAGATTGTCATGCACTGCAAGCTAGTCTGCCTGGACATGCCATTTTATTACTCCGAAGCCGCCAATGTTATCATCTTCAGCAAAGCGCAGTGGGATAAAGAAGGCGAAGCGGGCTACGAGAGCAAGCCCGCCGGCACCGGGCCGTATGTGTTCAAGGAGCGCCAGTTGGGGCGCTATGTCCTGTACGAGCGGGCCGCGACCCCGCACTGGAAGCGTGGCACAGTAGACTGGAAAGAGCTCCAGATGACTTGGGTGCTAGAGGAGCCGACGCGTTTCGCCCAATTGCTCGCCGGGGAGACGCACCTCACGGAGGTGAATAAGGATCTCACCGACGAACTGGTCAAAAAAGGCTATAAGCTCATCCGCAGTCAGGGCACGGCACAGCAGGTGCAAATCAATTTTGGCGGGCTGTATTTCGGTACGGAAGACGCGGCGACCAAGCGCTATACCGAAGATGGCGGGACGACTGGCAAGCTGGACCCGAAGCTGCCGTGGGCCGACAAACGCGTGCGTCAGGCCATGAACAAGGCGATCAACCGCGAGGAGCTGCTCCAAGTGTTGTATAAGGGCCGTGCCACGCCGATGTACGTCCATGGCTACTTTCCTGATCTGCCAGGCTGGGATCCCACCTGGGCAAAACGCTTCCCAGAAATGTATGGTTATGACCTGAAAGCCGCCAAACGTCTGCTCACCGAAGCCGGCTTTCCCAATGGCTTCAAAGCCAAGGCCTGGCTGTTTCCCTTTGCCGGGGCGCCGGAGCTTATCCCCTTGGTGGAAGCGGTGCAAATCCAGTTGCGTGAGGTGGGCGTCGAACTGGAGTTAGAAGAAACCGACTGGATTGCCAACGTCCGGCCCCGCTTGCGGGATCGGAAGGCCAGTGGCTACCTGTGGCCCCTGCCGCCCTCGAAAAAGGCAGTGGAGTCGCAAATCGCTGGTTTCAACGCTGGCAAGAATATCACGCATATGGCCGAGTCGGATGAAGTCTACAAGATGTGGGAAGCCTTGCTGCAGATGTCCGAGCCCAAAGCTATGGATGAGCAACTGCGCAAGATCGGCAACTATAAGTTTGAGAATTTCGAGATCCTGCCGCTTTTTGATGTGGGGATCGAAGTGATCGTGGATCCCAAGATTGTGGCGGACTGGCCTTTTCCTGGCTGGGACGGGGGCGATATCGGGCATGTATGGCTCATCAAGGCGTGTCAACAGGAGAAGCCTTGCAAGTAAGCAGCGCGGGCAGGGGAAGTCAGGGCTTTTTCACAAGGGAGGTGGGCGTATGATGAGTGTACACATCCGGCAGCCGCGGCGGTTGTTCCTCATGCTACTCGCGCTGGTTTTCCTCCAGGGAGGCGCCGCGGTGCAGGCCCAACCCGCCGCGGGGCAAGCGAAGGTGGACCGTCTGGTGATGGGCCTGATCGAGAAGTTTCGGGACCACACGCGTACCTGGATTAACGGCACTGCAGACCACATGATCCAGCATGACCCGACGTTTGAATGGCTCTTTGAGGTCGACGCCGAGTCGGGCAAGTATAATCCCTGGCTGGCTGAGAGTTCGGCAATGGCCAAGGATGGCCGGTCATGGCGCCTCAAGCTGCGCCATGGGGTGCCATTCCACCACGGCTATGGGGAGTTCACCGCCAAGGATGTGGTGCACAACCATGCCCTGTGGTGCGACGAGCAATACCCGGGTCGTAAAGACACGCCCTACGTGGCTTACAAAAATGGTATTTGCTAGGTCGAGCGGGTTGAGATAGTCAACGACTACGAGATCGTTATGCACTGCAAAGTGGTGTGCCTCGACTTGCTGTTTTATTACTCGAGCGCCTCGAACGTCATCATGCTCAGCAAGGCGCAGTGGGATAAAGACGGGGAGATGGCGTACGAGACCAAGCCAGCAGGCACCGGGCCCTATATCTTCAAAGAGCGGCAAGCAGACCGTTATGTGCTCTATGAGCGCGCCCCGACGCCGCACTGGAAACACGGGGTCGTGGACTGGAAAGAACTGCAGATGACCTGGACGATCGAAGAGCCGACGCGTCTGGCCCAATTCGTGGCGGGGGAGACCCATCTCACCGAGCTCAACAAGGACCTCGTCGAGGAAGTGCTGAGCAAGGGGCATAAGCTCATTCGCAGCCGGCAGGTAGCGCAGCAGATTGTTCTGGCCTTTGGGGGGCTCTACTTCGGTACGGAGGACAAACAAACGAAGCGCTATCCCGAAGACGGTGGGACGACTGGCAAATTGGACCTGTCGGTACCATGGACCAAGAAAGAGGTGCGCCAGGCCATCAACAAGGCCATCAACCGCGAGGAGCTGCGCAAGGTGCTGTATAAAGGGCGGGCCACCTACACCTATGTGGCTGGCTACTATCCTGACTTGCCCGGTTGGGATCCTAGCTGGGAAAAGCGTTTCCCGGAAATGTATGGCTACGACCCGGCAGCGGCGAAACGCTTGCTAACGCAGGCCGGCTATCCCAAGGGCTTTAAGATGAAAGCCTGGCTCTATCCCTTTGCCGGAGCACCGGAATTCATTCCTTTGATAGAATCGATTCAGGTGCAGTTGCGTGAGGTGGGCATCGAGCTGGAACTCGAGGAGGCTGACCTGGTGGCCGCCATCACACCTAAGAGGCGTAAGAGGGAAGCCCACCAGTACATCTATCCGGGTGCCCCCTCCAAAAAAGCGGTGGAACCACAGATTGCGTTATTCAACACCGGCAAAGGCACGGTCCACTGGTTTGAGACCGATGAGCTGTACAAGATGTGGGAAGACTTGCTGCAGATGTCCGAGCCGGCGGCGGCGGATGCCCAGTTGCGCAAAATTGGCAACTATAAGTTTGAAAATTTTGAAATTATCCCCCTCTTTGACGTGTACATCGAGGTGGTAGTGAACCCCAAGATCATCAATGACTGGCCGTTTTCCGGATGGGACGGTGGGGACTTGGGGCATACCTTTCTCATCAGTGCGTGTAAACAGGACAAACCCTGTAAATAAGGACAGTGATAATGCGGTGGTTGAGACAGCAGGGCTCTTTGCAAGGACTCTTGGGGGTGGTGGGGTTGATCCTCGTGACGGGCATAAGCCCAGTCCAGGCACAGAGCAAGCCAAAGCTGGAGCGTTTGAAGGTGGCGATTGCCCCACTCGGCTGGGATACCAATTTTACCTGGCTGCAGAGCCGCAGTGGCCAGCTTGATAAGCGCCCGGCGCTGGAATTTCTCGTCGGCATTGACCCCAAGACGGGTGACTATGTGCCCCAGCTGGCCGAGAAGTGGGAGATGTCGGCGGATGGCAAGCACTGGACGGTGACCCTGCGCAAAGGCGTGAAATTCCACGAGACCTGGGGCGAGTTCACGGCCAAAGATGTGCGCCACGCGGTGTTTCTCATCTCGCAAACGGAATCGGTCCAAAGCGATGCCGGACTGTGGCGCAGTCTCCTCGGCTTCGAAAAAGCTGACAGTGCGGAGGATATGCTGAAGAAAGTGGCTGCCGGCGTGGAGATCGTCAATGAGCATCAGGTGATCTTCCACTTGCAAGCGGCGGTGCCCGAATTCGTTGAAGCGCTCTCAGCCAACGCGGATCTCCCCATGGAGAGCAAAGCGCGTTGGGATGCCGGCGGCAAGGAACTCTATAACCAGAAAGTTGTGGGCACAGGCCCCTTTGAGTTTGTCGAACGTAAGGTCGGCTCCTACGTCCTCTATAAGCGCGTCGACAACCACTGGCGCAAAACCCCGGAATTCAAGGAATTGGAGTTTCGCTGGGTGCCGGAAGGGGTGACCCGCCTGGCGAGCTTACTGGCTGGCGAGGTCCATATCTCTGATGTGGATCGGGCCCTGCAGAAGGATGCCACCGCGAAGGGGATGCAGATCGTTGCGAGCACCTTGCCGGCTATCCAGCACTGGTGGACCTTTGGCGGGATGTATTTCTCGGAGCCGGACAAGCTCGATGCGAAATCGCCCTTGAACAAAGTGGAAGTGCGTCAGGCCATGAACATGGCGATTAATCGCAAATCCCTTGCCGACAATCTGTTGGGGGGCCGGGTGCAGCCGTTACGGATGAATGGCTTCCATCCGGATCTGGACAATAAGATCTGGCCTGGGCTATGGAATCCAGAGTGGGATAAGCGCGCCGAAGAACTGCATGGGTACAATCCCACCAAAGCCAAAGAACTCCTCAAGAAGGCCGGATACCCGGATGGCTTCGAGTTCCAGGTGTATCTCTATACGCTCCCCGGCCTGCCCGAGCAGGTGGACATTGGCCAGGCCCTGGCCCTAGACTGGGAAGCCGTTGGTTTGAAGCCAAAACTGGTGGAAATTGATTTCCCACGGGTACGCGAAAAGTATCGCACCAAAACCGTCCATGGGGCCGTGTTCCCAGCCCGCAATGCCCTGCGGGCTCTGGATACGGTGCGCATTATGAACAAAACCAAAGACTCGGTCGTGCATGCCTATCTCCATCCCTACATCGAAGAGCGTATTGAGGCGTTGAACACAGTGGTCGATCCCAAGGAGAGGGCTCGTCTGTTACGCGAGATCGGGGATCACAAGCTCACCAATTTCTCCGAGATGCCGTTGTTCTGGTTGTTCGCCGAAGTGGCGGTTAATCCGAAGTATGTCGCCGAATATGTCTTCCCTGGGGTGATCACCGGCTTTTTTACGCATTTAGAGTATGTGAAGTTAGCCAAATAGGAGAGCGTATGCACGGCTGGGGAACAAGCAGACGGCTCAAGACGGGTCTCATCATCGCGCTCCTGGTGCTCCATGGGGTGTGGGCGCCTAGGCCAGCGGCAGGCAAGACCGATCGCCTGGTGATTGCCGTGGCGCCGCTGGGTTGGGACACCAATTTCTCCTGGTTACAGAGCCGCAGCGGCATGCTCGATAAACGGCCAGCGTTGGAGTACCTGATTGGGATTGATCGGATGACGGGGGCCTACATCCCCGAGTTAGCCGAAAAGTGGGTGATGGCCCCAGATGGCCAGAGCTGGACCCTCATGCTGCGCCAAGGCGTCAAGTTTCATGAGACCTGGGGCGAGTTCACGGCGCAGGATGTGCGCCACTCCATCTTCTTGATTGCCCAGCCAGAATCCGTGCAGACGGACTCAGGTCTGTGGCGCACGCTTATGGGTGTGGACAAAACCGACACCACTATTGAGGATGTGCAGAAAAAAATTGCCCAGATGGTCGAGATCGTCAATGACTATGAGATCATCATCCGCACCAAGATTGTCGCGCCAGAGCTGATCGATACGCTCTCCGCCAACAATGATCTCGTGATGGAAAGCAAAAAACGCTGGGATGCCGGCGGCAAGGAACTCTATAACAAAAAGGTGGTGGGCACGGGCCCCTTCGAGTTCGTCGAGCGCAAAGTCGGCTCCTATGTGCTCTACAAACGTGTTGAGAAGCACTGGAGCAAAACCCCGGAGTTCAAAGAACTCGAATTCCGCTGGGTGCAAGAAGGTGTTACGCGCTTGGCGACCCTGCTGGCCGGGGAAGCGCATATATCAGACATTGACCGTTCCTTGCAAAAAGACGCCATAGCGAAAGGCATGAAAATTGTCCCCAGCAGGCAGATTGCGGTGTCCAACGAATGGCTGTTCGGCGGGATGTATTTTGTCACGCCGGACAAGCTGGATACCAAACAACCTTTTGTGGATAAGCGCGTACGGCAAGCCATGAACATGGCGATCAATCGTAAGGCGATCGCCGACAGTATCCTGGGCGGCAAAGCCGCGCCCATGCTGATTACACGCTATGAGCCCACAATCGATGCCCTGCTGTGGCCTGGCATCTGGGATGCGACCTGGGAGCAGCGTTTTCAAGAGTTATACGGCTATAATCCGCAGAAAGCCAAAGCCTTGCTCAAAGAGGCGGGGTACGACAAGGGGTTTGATTTCACCGTCTACCTCTACACCCTCCCGGGCATGCCGGAAATTCTTGATATTGGCCAGGCCCTGGCGCTGGATTGGGAAGCGATTGGTTTGCGACCCAAATTGACGGAAGTGGACTTTCCCCGGGTGCGCGAACAATATCGCACCAAGTCGATGCATGGCAACGTGTGGAGCCTGCGCGGTAACCCGAATGCGCTGAACCTGCTGCGTATTTTTAATAAGGCCAAGGATTCGACGGTGTATGCCTACGAACACCCCTATATCGAGGCACATTTCGAGGCCTTAAACAAGGTAGTCGATGTCGCCGAGCGCGCCCGCCTGCTGCGCGAAATCGGCGAGCATAAATTCACCGAGTTTGCCGATATGCCGATGTTTTGGCTACATGCCGAAGCCGGGGTGAACCCCAAAGCGGTGGCGGAGTATATCTTTCCGGGGAGTATTACGGGTTTCTATACCCACCTGGAGTATGTCAAGCTCGTGCAGTAACAGGGGAGGACATCTATGCAGCGCTATATCCTGGTGCGCTTTTTGCAGAGTTTACTGGCGTTATGGGTGATGAGTATCATTGTCTTTAGTCTGGCCCGTATGACCGGTGATCCGCTCGATGTGCTCTTACCCATGGAAGCCGGGGAAGGCGAACGCGAGCGTGTGGCGCAACATTGGGGGCTCGACCGCCCCATGTACGTGCAGTATGGTGTCTTCCTGGTCAAAGCCTTACGGGGCGACTTTGGTATGTCCTGGAAGTGGCAGGGGCACTCCGCCATGGGCCTCGTGATCGAACGCCTGCCCGCGACGCTGCAACTGGCTGGCGTGGCCATCGCGATTAGCATCATCTTAGCGGTGCCCTTCGGGGTGATGACCGCGGTGTGGAAAGACACGCTGTTTGACTCCGTCGGCAAAATCGTCGCCTTGCTCGGGCAATCCTTACCCACCTTCTGGCTCGGTATTGTGCTCATGTGGATTTTCGCCGTGACCCTGGGGTGGTTGCCCACGTCAGGACGTGGCACCTGGAAGCATATGGTCTTGCCGGCCACCTGCCTGGGCTGGTTCCAGGTGGCGGCAATGATGCGCCTGATCCGCTCGTCGATGTTGGACGTCCTCGATAGCGAGTTTGTCAAATTGGCACGCGTCAAGGGACTGCCAGAGTGGAAGATTATCTGGAAGCACTGCCTGCGCAATGCGTCTATTGCGCCCCTGACCTATTTTGCCATTACGGCAGGTGTGTTGATTACCGGCTCGGTGATCATTGAGAGCGTGTTTGCCTGGCCCGGCACCGGGCTGCTGGCCGTGGATGCGGTGCGCGCCCGTGATTTTCAGGTGGTGCAGGCGATTGTTATTGTCTTTGCTGCGGTGTTCATCATGGTGAATCTGTTGGTTGATGTGTTGTACGCGTATATCGACCCGCGTATCCGGTTTCAATAATCCTGCTGGTGCGACCACCTGTTGTAGAAAGGATCCTGTCTCATGGCCATGGCACTTCCGCAACAATCTTCCTGGTATCTGGCACCGTTGCGCTTGTTGCGCGGCATCTTCCAGGTCAGAGGTTTTCCTGGGGTCGCCTTCGCCATTCTGGTGCTGTTGCTGGTGATCCCCGGACTGTTCGCTGAGTGGATTTCGCCCCACGACCCGATTAAAGGCAGCCTGGCACTCCGTCTCAAGCCGCCCATGTGGGAAAAGGGCGGTAGCATGACGTATCCCCTGGGCACAGACAAAGTCGGTCGGGACGTCTTGAGCCGGATTATTCACGGCGCCCGCGTGTCCCTACGTGTGTCCCTGGAAGCGATTGTGGTCAGCGGCGTCATTGGCACCAGCCTGGGGTTGATCTCGGGCTACTTTGGGGGCCGGGTGGACGCCTTCATTATGCGCATGGTGGACATCTCGCTCGGTTTGCCGATTATCCTGGTGGCCCTGGTGTTTGTGGCGGCCCTGGGACCGAGCTTTAGCACGGTGATTGCGGTCATTAGCATCTTGCTCTGGGCGCGCTATGCGCGCCAGGTGCGCGGCGAAACGCTGAGCATCAAGGAACGTGATTTTGTGGCACGGGCGCGGGTGGCGGGGGCCTCGCACTTTCGCATCATGTTCCGCTATCTCCTGCCGAATGTGGTCAATACGCTCATTGTCTTGGCGACCCTGCAAGTGGGCTTTGTCATTCTCCTGGAATCCTCCCTGAGCTTTCTGGGCGCCGGCATTCCCCGCCCCACGCCGGCCTGGGGACTGATGGTAGCGGATGGGCGTGAACTGATTGTCACGGCCTGGTGGCTCTCGATGTTTCCGGGGCTGGCGATCATGCTCACTGTGTTGTCGTTGAACCTGGTGGGGGATTGGTTGCGTGATCACCTCGATCCCAAACTCAAAAATGTCTAAAGGACGATAGGGCCAAGGGTATGGCGACACAAGTTGGTGACGTTGTCCTGGATGTGCAGGATCTCCACACCTACTGTTTTACCCGCCTGGGGGTGGTGAAAGCAGTCGATGGTGTGAGTTTTCACCTGCGGCAGGGGGAAACCCTGGGCGTGGTGGGAGAGTCCGGCTGTGGCAAAAGCATGACGGCCCTGTCGCTGCTGCGTCTGGTGCCCAGGCCAGCCGCACGCATTGTACAAGGCAAGATTTTGTTACAAGGTGAGAATCTGCTGGAGAAAACCGAGCAAGAGATGCGTGAGATCCGCGGGCGGCGTATCTCGATGATTCTCCAGGATCCCCAAACCTCGCTCAACCCGGTCTTCACCGTGGGCAATCAGCTCATCGAAGCCATTCAACACCATCACAAAGGTGGAGCCAAAGCGCTGGTGCAACGAGCCATCACGGCGCTCAAGCAAGTGCGCGTGGCCGCACCGGAGCGGCGCGTGGACGACTTCCCACACCAGATGAGCGGTGGCATGAAACAGCGCGTCGTCGGTGCCATCGCGCTGTCCTGTGAACCCCGGGTGATTATTGCTGACGAACCGACGACCTCGCTGGACGTGACGATTCAGGCACAGTACCTGCGGCTGTTGCGGGAAATTCAACAAGAGACCGGCTTATCGATTATCTTCATTACGCACGATTTCGGTATCGTGGCCAAAATGTGCGACCGGGTCATGGTGATGTATGCCGGGAAGTCGGTGGAAACCGGCTCGGTACGCGACATCTTTAATCATCCATCGCATCCCTATACTCAGGCCCTCCTGGACTCCGTGCCCAAACTGGAAGAACGCACCGCACGCCTCTTTTCGATTGACGGGCAGCCACCGCTGCTCTGGAAACTGCCTGAGGGATGCCGGTTTGCGCCGCGCTGTCCCTATACGGAGGCGCGTTGCGAAACCGAGTATCCGCCCTCTTTCCCGGTGTCTGAGGGTCACTCTGCTGATTGCTGGAGGCTGGAACGCGCATAATGGCAGACACACCGCTCCTCCAAGTCAAGAACTTAGTCAAGCATTTTCCGGTGACCAAGGGGTTGTTGTTGATGAAGACCATTGGCTATGTGCAGGCCGTGGACGATATCACCTTCACCCTGCAGCAGGGTGAGACTCTGGCCCTGGTCGGCGAATCTGGTTGCGGCAAGACCACCACTGCCAAGCTGGTCTTGCGGCTGGAACACCCCACCTCGGGGACCGTAGAAATTGACGGCAAAGACGTGCATGCCCTGCGCGGCACGGCCCTCAAAGAGTATCGCACCATGGTGCAGGCGGTGTTTCAGGATCCGTGGTCATCGCTCAGTCCACGCATGCGGGTGCGCCACATCGTCGCCGAACCGCTGGTAATTAATCAAAAAGTGTCACGTGCCGAGGTCGAAGCGCGGGTGCAGGAAGTCATCGCCAGCGTCGGGCTACGCCCCGAGCAGGCCAATCTCTATCCGCATGAATTCAGCGGTGGACAACGGCAGCGCATTGCCATGGCCAGCGCGTTGATTTCGCATCCGAAGGTGATCATCCTGGATGAGCCGGTGTCGGCGCTCGACGTGTCGATTCGGGCGCAGATTATGAATCTCCTGGTGGATCTGCAACAGCAATACAATGTCAGCTATCTAGTCATCGCGCACCATCTGGCTACCACGCGCTACATGGCGCATGAAGTGGCGGTGATGTACCTCGGCAAGATCGTCGAAAAAGCCCGTACCGAGGAACTCTTCAACAACCCGTTGCATCCCTACACCAAAGCGCTCTTTTCGGCGGCGCTGCCCAGTCATCCAGATATTGACCGCGAAGAAATTATCCTGCGCGGCGAAGTGCCCTCCCCCATCAATCCCCCGAGTGGATGCCACTTTCATCCCCGCTGCCCCATGGCCAGGCCCGAATGTGCCACCGTCGTACCTGTGCCGAAAGAGATGGCGCCGGGGCATATGGTGGCGTGCCACCTCTACTAAAACGCTTCGTGGAAAAGTGTCCCCCAACACTATGGAGCACCTCCCCCATGGGGGAGGTGTGGAGTCTGTGTCTTGGGACGTCATCGCACCCAAAACGCGTCTTGGGAAGACCTTGGGATGTCAGGGAGACGGCGCGCATCACCGCTCATCCTCTGCGTGAGGAGTAGCCTCGTGACACGGAAAAGCCACCATGGTAAGATGTCTATATATGCGTATTCTTTCCAAAGCGGCGGCGGGTTATGAGGACAAGGCCATCGTAGAGGGGCTCTCCGCCAGTAGTGCCCCGTTGGCACACTTCCACTGACGTTTCCTCCCTGCAAAAAAGACGCTAGCGTGGGCCTCCCCCCTGTAGTGCATACAAAGGAATGATGAAGAGAACATCCTAAGCACGGGTGGCGTACATGGAGCCTACAAGGCACCTAAGAGTTGAGGTACACTATGCGTATCTCAGTGGCGGTTTTTAATCGGAGGAAATAATGATAACTCACCTTACGCGACTGGAACGAAAAAAGTGTAGAATCGCCCGTATGAAATCACAACCGATAGCAGATTTGTATTCCGACTACTTGCTGGCGTCGTTTGGGGCGACCACGGCTACCGGGCTGAGCGCACTGCTGGA
>SXGT01061887.1_pt1 | contig 14601 bp, 11 predicted proteins | sample 3176221 | NCBI WGS metagenome assembly SXGT01 (sample SAMN11356862, study PRJNA531348) | freshwater metagenome | isolation source: freshwater sample F1-120 | place: China: Fuxian Lake, Yuxi | collected 2017-12-25
CGCGCCGGCGCTTCACCTGGAGGTTCAGCGGCATCTCGCCGCGCTCGTCCAGGAAGATGGTGCCGCCGTCGGCCGCTTCGAAGCGGCCCACCTTGTCGGCGACCGCGCCGGTGCACGCGCCCCGCTTGTAGCCGAACAGCTCGCTCTCCAAGAGCGGCTCGGGGATGGCCCCGCAGTTGATGCTGATGAACGGCTTGTTCGCGCGGGCCGAGAGGCGGTGCAGCTCCTTGGCGACCAGCTCCTTGCCGGTGCCCGTCTCGCCGAGCACGAGCACGCTCAGGTCGGACGGGCCGACGCGCTTGAGCATCCGGAAGACCTCCTTCATCGGGGGCGAGGAGCCGATGATGGCTCCCTGGCTCGTGTTGCGGAGCTGCTCGCGGAGGTTCTTGTTGGCCAGCACCAGCTCGTCCAGCCGCAGGGCCGCGTGGAGGATGACCGCCGCCTGGGAGGAGAAGACCTCGAGGAGCGCCAGGTCGGTCTGGGCGAAGAGGTTTCGGACGTTGTCGTTGCCGAGGTACAGCACCCCGAGGAGCTCGTTGCGGTACGCCAGCGGCACGCACATCACGCTCGACAGCTTCAGCTCCATGACGCTGCGGGCGCTGGCGAACTCGGCGTCGCGCATCGCGTCGCTCACGATGACCGACTTGCGCTCGCGGAGCACCCGCTCGACGATGCTGTCGCTCACGCGCGACAGGTCGAGCGTCTCCTTGCCGACGTTCTGGCTCGCGGCGAGGTGGCGTTCGCCGTCGCGGAGCACGATCAGGAAGCCCTTCTCGGCGCCGGTCACCTCGAGCACACTCTGCAAGAGCGCCGCGAACGTGCGCTCGAGGCTCGGTTCGGCCGAGATGGCCCGGCTGAACTCCACGAGCTTCTTGAGCTGGGCGACCTCGCCGAGCGGCGCGTTCCCCGCGCCGGTGCGCGACTCGGTCTTGACCTCGCCCTCCATCAGCGTCACGAGGAACCGGCCGAAGCCGACCTCCTCGCCCACGCGGAGGTCGGTGCTGCGAGCGCGCTGGCCCTGGTAGATGAAGGTGCTCGAGCGGTCGATGACCGAGAGCGTGAAGTGGTTGCCCTTGCGCAAGAGGTTGGCGTGGGTGGGGGCCAACGCGGCGTCGTCGAGGACCACGTCGTTGCCCTCGGCGCGGCCGAGGAGCACCAGCGGCTTGCGCAGGGGCACGTCCTTGATCTCGTTGCTACGGGAGTCCTTGACGCGCAGAAAGGCCATCCGCGCCGCGTAACCCGGGTCAGAACGTCCCGTGCACCGCGACGCCCGTGGGGGTGAGGCCGACGCGGGTGCGGGGGGCCGCCCCCGCCGCGCTGCTCCATTGGCTGACCTCGACCAGCGGCGGCACCACGACGCTGATGTAGAACGCGGCGGCCGTGAGGTCGGTCGCGAGCTCGAGGCGGCTCCACGCCTCGACGTCGTCGCTCCCGCGCACCACGCCGTCGATCGCCTGGATCTCCTGGAACAAGACGAGGTTCACCACCAGGAGCGCCGACTGCGTGCCAGCGACCGCCAGGCCTGCGCCGACCCGGCCGTCGGCGAAGTACGACACGCCGCCGGGCACCAGGGCCAGCCAGGGAAAGGGCCGCGGCTTCACGACGAGCGGCGGGATCACCACGACGTCGAGCGGGCGCGGCGGCGGCCGCAGGCTGTCGACGTACCGCGCCACCTCCGCGGGGTGCTCGACGGGGTCCATGACGTAGTCGGGCGCTTCGTCCAGAAGTGCGCGGAAGAACGGCTCCGCCGCGCTCGGGCCCTGCTCGGAGTACCAGATGTCGCCCAGGTAGGCGAGGGTGTCGCGCCGCACCGCTGCGGGCAGCGACGGGCCCATCGCGAGCAGCGCCTGGAGCTCCTGGCGTGCGGTCGCGACGTCGCCCTCGGTGTAGACCCGCAACGCGTCGGCGAGGCGCTGTTCGGGGGAGGGTGGCGCGGGCGGCGGCTCGCCCGGCGGTGGTGCCGGCTCCGGCGCGGTTTGGGCCCTCGCTGCCGCGACCAGGACCCCGAGCGCGAGAGGCAAGACCGACACCGCCCCGAAAGTACGCCGCGCCCGCCGCGGGGTCAACCGGTTCCGGAGCTCAGGGTGCGTCGGCGGTGTCGCCCGTGTCGGCGGTGTCGCCCGTGTCGGCGGTGTCGCCCGTGTCGCCGCCGGCCGTGTCGGAGACGTCGTCGCCGGTGTCGGTGGTGTCGTCCCCGGTGTCGGTGCCGTCGGCCTCGACCGGCAGGTCGACCCGGAGCGCATAGCGTCCCTCCGCGTCGGTGATGGTCCGGCCGAGGAGCCGGTCCAGGGCGTGATCGTAGACGTCGACGCGGGCATACGCGACCGGCGCGCCATCGAGCGCGGCGAGGCCCGACACGACCACCCCCGGGGCCAGATCGACGTCCTGGCGTGCGGTGTCGGCCGCCGCGCTCAGGTCGAGCTCCACGTAGGTGGTCGCGCCGCGCGTCGCGTCGGCCGGCACGGCCTGCAGGCGCAGGCCGGTGCGGGGCACCGCGAGCGCATAGCGCCCCGACGCGTCGGTCGAGGTGCTGAAGGTGGCACCGCTGGCGCCGAGGTCGGTCGCGGTGACGGTCGCGCCGGCGACCACGGCGCCGTCGGCGTCGGTGACCGCGCCGCGCAGCGTGGTCGGGGCCAACAACGTCTGGCGGCCCAGGTCGGCGTTTCCGGTGACCACGAGGTCGGTGATGCGCCACGGGGTGAGCGACTCGTCGTCGGCGCCCGGCCAGACTTCGAGGGTCCAGGTGCCGGGGAGCAGGTCGAGCACCACGTTGCCGGTGGAGTCGCCCTCTTTCTCGACGACGAGCGTGCCGGTGGGGAGCGACTGCGAGGTGGCGCGCACGCCCGGGCCCTGCAGGCCGTGGCCTTCGGCGTCGAGCACCTCGATGCGCACCTCGGCGTGGGCGCGCCGGCCCGCGTCGACGTACACCTCGGCGCCGTCTTCGTTCTCGATGTAGAACTCCACCTCGACCGAGGGGAAGGGGAGCCCGTCCTCGTCGCGGCCGCCCTCGAGCACCACCGCGTAGTCGTAGCCGACCTCGGCGCGCGCCACGAACCAGCCCTCCGCGTCGGCGGTGAAGGTGGCGGTCCGTGCGTCGACGTCGGTGCGCCGGAGGTGAAGCGGCGCGCCCGCGATGCGGCGCCCGTCGGCGTCGGTGACCCGGCCGTAGACCGGCGCGCCCATCTCGACCACCTCGTCGAGGACCAGGCCGCCCTCGGGCACCGGCTCGTTGGCGAGGTACACCAGCGGGTTGGCGGTGGCGTCGTCGGGGATGAGCTGCAGGTTGTAGGGCTGGCCGCCCGGCGTGGTGAACGAGAACGCGCCCGTCGTGTCGGTGGCGGCGGCGCCGCCCTGTACGAGGCCGGTGCGGCCCGCACGCACGAGGCCGACGAACGGTCCCTCGTGGGACGCGGCGGTCGCAAACCCCTGCATCGACTCGGCGGTGAGCACCCCGGACACGGTGGTGGTGGCGTGCACCTGGTGCGCGACCTCGACGTCGGTGTAGCTGCCCGGCAGCAGGAGGAAGCTCTGCGGCAACAGGCCCAGCGCGTCGGCGGCCGGCGCGAGGTCGACGCGCAAGGTGCCGGGCTCGATCTCGTCGGTGGGGGCCTCGCCGTCGACCGACGTCTTGTCGGCGAGGTTGCCCGCCATGCAGCCGGCGAGCGGGAGCAGCGCGGCCCACAGCCCCGAGCGCAGCGCGGCCTTCACAGGACCTCCACGGGCCACGCCATCTCGACCGACGCACCCCCGGCGTCGCTGACCGTGACGCGGAGCTCCTCCCCGTCGAAGTCGGCTTCGTAGGGGATGACCACCGAGTCGAGCCACGAGACCAGGCCGTCCTCCGTCTCGTTGCGCTGCGGCACGTCCGGCAGGTGACGGCTCCCGATCTGCCAGGTGAACAGCGGCATCTCGTCGGTGTCGTCGACCACGACCACCCAGGCGTCGCCCTCGGCGTCGAGGACGACCGTGTCGTCCTCCTGCCAAGCTTGCGACTTGATCTCGGGGGGCAGGTTCTCGTCGATGAGCGGCATGGGCCAGGTCACGAAGCAACCGGTGTTGCCCAGGATCAAGCAACCCGCGTGCCACACGGCGACGATCGAGGCGATACGCCGGGCTCTCCTGCCCGCAGGCTGGACGGGGCGGCCCGAGCGGGGCGGGGTTGTCGTGGCCGGCGCGCTCATTGAAGCTCCGGCGGCAACGACACCGGCACCGGCGCCTGCCCCCCGGCCTGGAGCGGCGGCAGCGCGAAGGTGTGCACCCCGCGTGCGCCGCAGTCGAACGTCACCGACTCGGTGCCCGAGGCGGGGCGGTTGAACTGGCGCCCGAACTTGGGCAGCTCGCCGTACTTGGTGTCCCCGATGCTCATCTGGCAGTCGTCGGGCATCCGGGAGTTCACCACGTAGTCCGCCGGGAGTCCCTTCAGCTCCGGCACGACCACGGTGCGCTCTTCGCCCGCCGCGACGGTGAGGGTGGTCGACCACGGCTCCATCTTCTCGTTGATGAGCTCGATGGTGTGCCGACCGGCCGTGAGCTCGATTGGCCGTTGGCGGGTGCCGATCCAGCCGACGGCCGGGCCCGTGCGGAACACCCCGACGGGGGCGCCATCGACCCGCACGCTGACCGACCGGGCGCGCCCGCTCCACTTGAAGATGACCGTGGCCGGCGTCGCCACGGCGGCGGGGAGGGGAGCGGGGGTGGCGGCGACCACGAGTGCGGCGGGGCGTACTCCGGTGGCGGGGAGGGTGGCGCTCGCCCGCGGCGGGCTGGTCGGCTTCGACGGCGGCGCTTCGGGCGCCGGCGCAGGGGTGGCGGCCAGGACCGCCGGTGCAGGCGCCGGCTTCGGGACCTCGGCCACCACCGGCGCCGGCTCGACGACGGGAGGGGGGTTCTGCCGCGGCACCAGGGCCCACGCGCCGAGCCCGGCTGCCAGGAGCGCGATCCCGCCGATCGCACCGAGCAAGCCGCGCGGGGCCTGCCGCGGGGGCGGGGCGTGGAGCGCCCCGATGAGCGAGAGCACCTCGGCGTGCTCCTCGTCGATGGCGAGGAGGCGGTTGAAGAGCTGCAAGGCGCCGACGGTGTCGCCCGCGGCGAGCCGCGTCTTGCCGCGCGCGAGCAGGTCGGTGCGCAGGTGCTCCTCGAGCGCGGCGCCGACCTCGCGCGGGTTGAGCAACCACGCCCGGAGGTTGATGCGCGGGTGGTCGGCCCCGAGGCCCGACTCGGCCAGCGCCCCGGCCAACGCCGCCTTGACCTCCTCGGCATCGGCGTACCGGTCGTCGGCGCGGGTCTGCAGCAACTTGTCGATGACCGCGACCAGCCCCGGCGCCGCGCGCGGCTCGAGCTCGAGCACGTCGGGCCGGAGCCCGTCGATGATGTTGCGCAGGATGATCGAGGCGTTGGTGCCGCTGAACGGTACCGTGCCGGTGACCGAGTGGAACAGGACCGTGCCGAGCGAGAACAGGTCGCTCCGCCCGTCGAGCTTCTCGTCGAGCGCCTGTTGGGGGCTCATGTACGCAGGCGACCCCAGGAGCGACCCGTCGAGCGTGATCTGGCCTTCGTCGATGACCCGGGCCACGCCGAAGTCCATGAGCTTGACCACGCCGTCGCGGCGCACCATCACGTTCTCGGGCTTGAGGTCCCGGTGGATGATGCCGGCCCGGTGGGCGAACCCCAGCGCCCCCGAGAGCTCCATCCCGAGGGCGGCCACGACCTCCGACGGGATGCGCCCGTGCTCCTCGATGAGCTGCAGGAGCGTGCACCCGTCGACCAGCTCGGTGACGATGTAGCAGTCTTCGGTGCCCTGGCCGCTGTAGTCGAGGATCGAGACGATGTTTTCGTGTGTGAGGCGACCGACCGCGCGTGCTTCGCGGTTGAACCGTTCGCGGTAGCGCGTGGACGCGCTCAGGTGCGGGTGCAACACCTTGATGGCGACGTCCTTGCCGATCGACAGGTGGCGCCCGCGGTACACCGTGGCCGTTGCGCCCTCGCCCAACTTCTGGAGGACCTCGTACTTGTCGATGACGCTGCCGATCACCCCGCGCCCCCGCGCACTATAGCTGGCCCACCTCGCGGCGGTCGTTGATCACGCCTTCGCCGCTGAGGTGGGAGAGGATGAGACCCGCCGTCTCTTCGACCGCGCGCCGCGTGACGTTGATCACCGGCCACTGGCGGTTGCGACGGAAGAGCTGCTCGGCGTACTCGAGCTCGGCGAGGATGTAGTCGAGGTCGCCGTAGCTGGAGCCGCTGTTGAGCCGCATCGTCTTGAGGCGTTGCCGACGGATGTGCTGGAGCGACTCGGGGTCGATGGTGAGGGCGAAGACGCGCTTGGGATCGACCTCCCAGAGCTCCTTCGGCGGCTCGTGGTCGAGCACGATGGGCACGTTGGCCACCTTGTAGCCCTTGTACGCCAAAAAGACCGACAGCGGCGTCTTGGAGGTGCGGGACACCCCGGTGAGCACGATGTCCGCGAGCGGGAGCATCCGCGGGTCCTTCCCGTCGTCGAGCTTCACGGTGAACTCCACCGCCTCGATACGCCGGAAGTACTCCGCGTCGGTGCGGTGCAACAGGCCCGGGAGCGACTGCGGCGTGTCGCCGAGCCACCCGCTGAGGCCGGTGATGAGGCTCCCGATGACGTCGACCTGGAGGATGCGGAAGGTCTTGGCGAGCTCATTGGCGAACGCCCGCTGCTCGGCGCTCACCAGCGAGGTGACCACGAACGCCCCCTGGAGCGCGGCCTGCTTGAGGATGCGCTCGAGCGTGTCGCGATCGTTGACGTTGGAGAAGACCTGGACCGGGTTCTTCGCCGCTTCGAACTGACGGAGCGCGGCGCGCGCGACCCGGGTCGCGGTGTCGCCGGTGGAGTCGCTCACCACAAAAATCGGCCGGCTGTGCGGGTCTTGCAGTTCCACGCGGCAGGCTAACCGATCGGGGCCCGCGCCGAGCCCGGCTGGACGGCGGCCCTCCCTCCGCGCGGTCCGCTGCGATCAGAAGCCGTCGTGTTCGCCGAGCCGGGGCACCGGACCGAGCACCCGGCCCGTCGGCGGGTGCACCAGCCCCGCCTCGCAGAACAGCCCCCGCGCCGCCACCTGCGGGTGCGACGCGACCTCCTCGGGGGTCAAGACCGGGACCACGCAGGCGCCGGCGAGCTCCCCGAGCCACGCGTCGCGCGGGCGGGACGCGAAGAGCCGCACGAGCGCGTCGCGCCCGAGGTCGCCCCCGGTGGCGTGGGCGAGCACCGACGCGAACTGCGGTTCGAGCGCGGCGACGGTGACCCAGCCGCCGTCCGCGCAGCGGTACACGCCGTACACCGGGGCCTCTCCGGTCAACAGCCCGTCGGCGGGGGCCCCCGCGGCGAGCGTGGCGAACTGGGTCTGTTGGAGGCCCACGAGCCCGTCGAGCATCGCGATGTCGAGCCAGCCGCCGCGCCCGGCGTGCACGGCGCCGAGCACCCGCAGCGCCGCGACGAGGCCGCCGGCCGCGAGGTCGCCCCACTGCAGGCGCGGCACCCCGGGGGTGGCGGCGCCGAACATCCCCGCGAGCGCGAGGAAGCCGAGGTCGTGGCCGGGGAGCGAGGCCATCGGGCCGGTCTGCCCCCACCCGGTGAGCGAAGCGACCACCAGCCGCGGGAACCGCTCCACGAGCATCGCGGGGTCGAGCCCGAGCCGCGCCAGGACGCCGGGCCGGAAGCTCTCGATCAGCGCGTCGGCCTCGCCGCACAAGCGGAGCACGTGCGCGCGCCCCGCCTCGGTCCGCAGGTCGATCGCCACGCTGCGCTTGCCGCGGTTGAGCGCGGCGAACCACGCGCCGTGGGTCTCGCCGTCGAGCGTGAGGGTGGGCGGGACGTGGCGCAGGTAGTCGCCGCCGTGCGGGTCCTCGACCTTCAGAACGGTCGCGCCGAGCCCCTGCAGGCACAGCGTGGCAAACGGGCCCGGCAACAGGCGGCTCAGATCGAGGATGCGCACACCCGCTCGTATCGTGCGCGATGCGCGGCGTCGGTGGCCGCACCCACGCGGACGGTCGCGGCGCATCGCCCCGATTGGATTACACCCGGGCCCGATGCACCGACCGTTCCTGCCCATGACCCCCCAAGAGGCCGGCGGCGAGCTCGACGTCGTGCTCGTCACCGGCGACGCCTACGTCGACCACAACAGCTTCGGCGTGGCGCTGGTCGGACGTTGGCTCGAGGCCCACGGCTTCTCGGTGGGCGTGATCGCGCAGCCGGAGTGGGACAATCCGGAGGCGTATCGGGTACTTGGCCGTCCACGGTTGTTCTTCGGCGTGACGTCGGGCCAGATGGACTCGATGGTGAACCACTACACCGCGTCGCGTCGGGTCCGGAACGACGACGCGTACAGCCCCGGCGGTGAGGCGGGCCGGCGCCCCGACCGCGCGTGCATCACGTACGCGAACCGCGCGAAGCAGGCGTACGCCGGGGTTCCCGTGGTGCTCGGCGGGGTCGAGGCGAGCTTGCGTCGGTTCGCCCACTACGACTACTGGCAGGACCGCGTGCGGCGGTCCATCCTGCTCGACGCGAAGGCCGACCTGCTGGTGTACGGCATGGGCGAGTTGGCGATCGTCGAGATTGCCCGCCGGCTCGCCGCGGGCAAGGGGGTCGAGGGGTGCCGCGACGTCCCCGGCACGGCGTGGGCGCTGGGCATGAAGACCCCGCGCCCGGCGATGAAGGTGGTCGAAGCGCCGGGGTTCGAAGCGTGCCAGGCCGACCCGGTCGCGTTCAACAAGCTCACCGTGCTGATGTACCGGGAGTCCAACCCCGAGTGTGCCGAGGCGATCGTGCAGCCGCACGGGGACCGCGCGATCTGGTGCAACCCGCCGGCGCGCCTGCTGCGCACCGACGAGCTCGACCGCCTCTACGAGCTGCCGTTCGCCAACGCCGCACATCCCGCGTACCGGGCGCCGGTCCCCGCGTTCGAGAGCATCCGGGGGAGCATCACGGTCAACCGCGGGTGCAGCGGCGGGTGCAGCTTCTGCGCGTTGACCTTGCACCAGGGGAAGGACGTGGTGAGCCGGAGCGCCGAGAGCGTGGTGCGCGAGGTGCGCGACCTCGCCGGTCGGCGCGGGTTCAACGGGGTCATCTCCGACCTCGGCGGCCCCACGGCGAACATGTTCCACATGCGGTGCACCTCGGCGGAGGCCAACGCGGTCTGTCGCCGGGTCTCGTGCCTGCACCCCACGCGGTGTCGGCACTACGGCACCGATCATGGCCCGTTCGTGGACCTGTTGCGCCAGGTGCGCACGCTTCCCGGGGTCAAGCGTGTCTTCGTGAACTCGGGCCTGCGCTACGACCTCGCGGCGCTCGACCCCGTCGTGGTCGAGGAGATCGCGACGCACCACGTGTCCGGCTCGCTCACCACCGCCCCGGAGCACGTGTCGCCCGCCGCGCTCCACCACATGCGCAAGCCGGAGATCACCCACTTCAAGGACTTCATGGCGCGGTTCCGGGCCGCGTCGGAGAAGGCGGGCAAGAACCAGTTCATCGTGCCCTACTTCCAGTGTGGCCACCCGGGCACCGGCCCGGCGGAGACCATCGAGCTCGCGCTCTACATGAAACGTGAGGGGCTACGTTGCCGACAGGTCCAGCTTTTCATGCCGACACCGGGCACCATCGCGACCGCGATGTACCACACCGGCATCGACCCCTACTCCAAGGCGCCGATGGTCGTCGCCAAGGGGCACAAGGAGCGCGCCCGGCAGCGCGCGATGATGTTCTGGTGGAAGCGGGAGCAGTGGCCGGCGGTGCGGGAGGCGCTCTACGCGTGGAACCGCCCCGATCTCGTCGGCCACGGCCCCGAGTGCCTGGTCCCTCCCGGGGCGGTGCGCGGCGACTGGCAGCGCGGTGCGCGTCCCGACGTCGGGGTGGGCGCGATGGGGATGCAGGTGGAGCGGGCGTCGGCGGCGGAGGTCGACGAGGAGCGGTGGGAGGGTCTCGCGGGTTGTGCGAGCGGATGATGCTCGTGCTGTGCGGCGTGGCCTGGGCCTGGACGCCCCCCGAGCGGGAGTCGTTGCGGTACGTCGCGGAGTGGATGGGGATCGAGGCGGGCGTGGCCGAGGCCGAGACGGTCGGGGGGGCCGCCGCGTGGACCACGGTGGTGACGACGCGGTCGGCCGACTGGCTCGCCGGCCTGTACCCGATCGACGATCGGGTCGAGAGCACCTGGGCGTTGGACGGGAGTCGGCGGTACGTCACGCACTTTCGCGAGGGGCACTTCCAGCAGGACCAGGACATGCGCTTTGGGTCCGAAGGCATCGAGGTCGCGCGCCGGCAGCGGTTCGCGGAGGGGTGGCGCGACTGGGCGGATCGGTACGACCCGGCGGCGGGGGTGCTCGACCCGCTCGCGGCGCTGATGGCGTTGCGGCACGAGGGGGGCGGGAGGGAGCTCCGGGTCTTCTCGGGAAAGGCCGTCAAGACCGTCTTCGTCGCCGACGCGGGCACCGAGACCGTGCCCGAGGGCGTGGCGCAGCGGTTCGAGCTGCGGATGCGCAAGGAGGGGGTGCTCGAGGACAAGATCACGGCGTGGATCTCGACCGACGCGGCGCGGGTGCCGCTTCGCGCGGTGGTGCGCACGCGCGCGGGGCCGGTGACCGTGCGTCGAGTCGTGGTGCCATGACCCGGGTCCTGCACGTCGACCCGGCGCGCGAATGGCGGGGCGGCCAGGCGCAGCTCGCCGCGCTTCTGCAGGCCCGGCCCGACGACGTGTGGGCGGGGGCACCCGACGGGGAGTTGGCGCGCCGCGTGCGCCCGCCCGACGTGGTCCTGCGCGGGGACGCGGGCTGGCTCAACGCGGCACGGGTGCGCGCCGGCGCGGTGCGCCTCGGCGTCGACGTGGTCGCGGCGCACAGCTCGCACGCCCACGATGCGTGCCTGGCGGCGCCGGTCCCCCTGGTGGTGCACCGGCGCAACCACCGGCCCCCGGGGAACGTCTGGAAGTACGGCCGCGCCGCGCGGGTGGTGGCGGTGAGCGAGTGGGTGGCCGCCCGGTGTCGTGCGGCGGGGGTGGCGCGCGTGGAGGTGGTGCACGACGGGGCCGATGGCGTCGAGCTCCCCGCGCGCCCGCCGCGCCCGCCGACCTACCTCGTGCCGGCGGCGCTGGTGCCCCACAAGGGCCACGCCGCGCTGCTCGACCTCTTCGCCGCCGTACCCGGCGGGTTGGTGGTGGCCGGGGAGGGGCCCTTGCGCGCGGCGTTGGCGGCGCGCGCCGCGCCGTTGGGGGAGCGGGTGCGGTTCGTCGGGCGGGTCGACGTTCGGGCGGTTTTGTACGGCATGGCCGACGTCGTGGTGCTGCCCTCGCTCGACGAGGCCGGTGGGAGCGTCGTGGTGGAGGCGATGGCCTGTGGACTGCCGGTCGTGGCGGCCCGGGTGGGCGGGATCCCCGAGCTGGTGGGCACCGCGGGGGTCCTGGTGGCGCCGGGCGACACCGCGGGCTGGGTGGCGGCGCTGCGGGCCGCGCCGGGCTCGGCCGACCCCGCCGCGCTGCGTGCCCAGGCCTCGCGGTTCTCGGTCGCGGAGATGGTGCGCCGGACGGCGCGGATCTACCGGGAGGTGGGCGGCGGCTGAGGCGCCGGTCGCGCCGGGCGACCGCCGGACGTTGCCGGAACGGGCCACGGTGCATAGCGTGAAGCGGTGGCGCTCACGAGTCATGTTCTCTCGAAGCGAATCGCGAAGTGGCGCGATCGGGCAGGTTTGTCTCTTGAGGATGTTGGCGCGATCGCCGGCCTCTCGGTGACTGCGCTTGCCGAGATCGAGGCTGGAAAGCAGACGGTGTCTGCGGCGAAGTTCGAGCGGATCGCACGTGGCCTCGGTGCGGATCCGTCTTGGCTGCTCACCGACGAGCCGGCCAAGGATGTCGGCCGAAACGTCGCACGTTTCCGCAGTGTGGCTGGCACCCCACTCGAGCTTGTTGGCCACGACCGGCGGTTGCTGGGCATGGCTGCCGAGGTCGGGCGCGTTGGCTACTGGCTTGCGGGCGAGCTTGGCGAACCACCTCACTTGCTGCATCCGACCCCGACCGGTTTCGCGGCCGACGGGAAGAACTGGCTGCAGGGGTACCAGCTTGGCGAACGCGCGCGGGTGTCGGCGCGAGATGACCACGCCCCAGTGAAGAGCGTTCAGGGACTGCTGGAGTCGCTGGGGATACATGTGGCGTTCGTGAGCTTCAGGACGGCCGACATCGAAGCTGCCGCCGTCTGGGAGCCGAAGGCCGTGCCGGTCATCCTCCTCAACAAGCAACTCGAGCGCATCTCCCGAGTTCATTCGCGTCGCTCCGTTCTCGCCCACGAGCTGTGCCACTTGCTCCACGATGCGTCCGTCGAGACGGGATTGCTCACCTCGGTCACTCGGTCGAGCCAGGAGAGCGATCCCGCCGAGCAACGTGCCAACGGCTTCTCGCCCGGTTTCCTCGCGCCTCGAGCGTGGGTTGAGGAAGTGCGAGAACCCGGCGCGCTGATGACCCTGCTGATCACCCGATGGGGATTCTCGGTCGAGGGCGCAGCATGGCACACACGCAACACGCTGCGTCTGCCGGAGGCGGAGGCGACCGAGTTGATGCAGAGCCATCGGTCAATGCCGCTCGCGCGACTCGTGGAGAGCGTCGCCCGGCGTCAGGATGGGATCCGGGCGAGCGTCTCGCCGCTGATGGACGGACTGGTCGCCGACCGGGTGGTCGAGGCACACGAGCACGACCTGCTTTCGCGGGGGCGAGCCGCAGAACTGCTCCACTTCCAGTAGGCGTTGCGATGTGGCTGCTCGACGATGGCCCCCTTGGGAACCTGGCCAGCTTCTCACCGCAGGTGGCACATTGGCCGAAGGGGAGCCTGCATGTCGCGGAGTCGGTCGGCGACAGTGCCGCCCAGGACAAGTCCGGCCGACGGCAGGCGCTGCTCCGCGCACACGGAGAGGGAGGGCCGTTGTTTGTCTCGCACTCCGTACTTCCCGGCACCCCGGCGTGGGAGATGTTGTACCTGCACCTACGAAAGGACACGACCTCGACGACGGCCAATCTCGGCGAGCATGAGTGCATCGCGATTTGTGCGCATCTACGGGCGGATCTGGTGTTTGTGTGCCAGGACCGGCGGGCCACGCAGATTGCCCTTTCGGAGTTGGGGCGAGGGCGGGTTGCCTCGCCGTTCGACTGTTGGGACAGCCTGCGTCAGGATGGGTTGATCGACGACGCCGCGTTCTTGGCCCTCTGTCAACGGTCCCTGCGAGGCGACAGGGGACTCCCCGGTGTGCCCTGGCGCTTCCGGATGTGAGAGCGGTGGTGGCCCGAACTCACCCGTCGCGCCGGACCGACCGCCGGACGTTGCCAGCGTCGGGACGGTCGCGGGTCGGGCCCACCCGCTCGAAGTTCGACGCCGCCATGCTCGCCGACCGGCGTCGGTGCAGCCAGCCCCTCGCGGTTCGACGCCCGCTACGGTACCCGTTCGATCACCACGTCGAGGATGCGGTCGTCGACCGAGATCGCCTGGGCCACGCGGAGCCCCTGGGTGAGCCGGCCGAAGACCGTGTAGCCGAAGTCGAGGTGGGGGTGCGGGGCGGTGGTGACGAACCACTGGCTGCCGCCGGTGTCCGGGCCGCTCAGGGCCATGCCGACGGTGCCGGCGGTGTACGGCTCGTCGCTGAGCTCGTCGGGAATCTCGTACCCGGGCCCCCCCCACCCGTCGCCGCGAGGGTCGCCCGTCTGCACCACGAAGTCGCTGACGACCCGATGGAAGCTGAGCCCGTCGAAGTAGTCGCGCTCGGCGAGGGTGGTGAAGTTGTGCACCGTGAGCGGCGCCACCTCGGGGAGCAGGCGCAGGCGCAGCTCGCCGGCGGTGGTCGTGACGCGGGCGCTGCGGACCTTCCGCACCTCGCCGAGCGACGGCAGGGCGCGGTCGGGGTGCCCGACGGGCGGCGGCTGCCCCCCGATGGTACGCACGACGCGGTCGCGGATCGTCCGCAGCTCGGGCAACGACAACCAGCGGCGCAGGGCCGCGCGCGTCTCGACCTTGGGCACCGGGAGGCGCCCGGTGGCGTAGAGCGCGTCGAGCGCCTTGACGCTCGCGGCGGCGCTGGCCCGGTCGACGTCGCGGCGCTCCAGGAGCGCGACCAGCGGGCCCTCGAGCGTGGGGTCGGGGTGCTCCGCGGCGGCCTGCGCCGCGGCCTGGACGAGGATCGGGTCCTTGGCGCCGAGCAGCTCCGCGACTTCGCTCGCCCGCGGCGCCGGCTCGGGCCCGAGCAGGGCCCCGGCGGCGGCGCTGCGCAGGCGGGGGTCGGCGTGCGTGAGCGCGAGGCGGAGCAGGCGCGGTCGCTCCTTCATCAGCTCGACCGCGGCGATCCGGACCGGGAGCGGCCAGGCCTCGGTCTGGAACTCCGCGAGCGCCGAGGGGAGGGCCCGGCGCGCGTCGAGGGAGCGCAGGGCCGCCGCCCGCTCGGCGCTGGTCGCCGAGGCCAGCGCCGCCGCCAGCGGCTCGGTCGGGACGTCGGGGCAGGCGCCGGCAGTGGTGAGCGCCTCGACACGAACCCCGACGTCGGGGTCGGCGACGAGCGCCACGACGGCGGCAGCGTCGCAGCCGTGGCGCGCCATCGCCCGCACCGCCGCGAGCCGCACC
>SXGT01600790.1_pt1 | contig 14596 bp, 13 predicted proteins | sample 3176221 | NCBI WGS metagenome assembly SXGT01 (sample SAMN11356862, study PRJNA531348) | freshwater metagenome | isolation source: freshwater sample F1-120 | place: China: Fuxian Lake, Yuxi | collected 2017-12-25
CCCTGACGATCGGCACGCTGGATGGTGCCAACGTCGAAATTCGCGAGGAAGTGGGCGCCGAGAATTTCTTCCTGTTCGGCCAGACCACGGAAGAGGTCGCGCGCACCAAGGCCGATGGCTATCGTCCCTGGGACATTTACCAGAACAATGTGGAGCTCAAGAGCGTCATCGACCTGATCGGCGGCGGTTTGTTCTCGCATGGCGACCGCGACCTGTTCCGTCCGCTGGTCGACAACCTGCTGCATCATGATCCCTACCTGCTGCTGGCCGACTATGCGGCTTACATCGCCACTCAGGAAGCGGTGGGCGAGGCGTATCGTGATCCGGCACGCTGGACGCGCATGTCGATCCTCAACGTGGCGCGCATGGGCAAGTTCTCGTCTGATCGCACCATTGCCGAGTATTGCAAGGATATCTGGCGCGTATCGAAAACGCCGGTAAGTCTTTGAGTATCTTAGATTTATTTTTCGCGCTTTCTAAGATTTCAAAGGCTTTCTAAGATGCCTTGCGTTTTACAGGCTCAACGACCGGGATAATCTTCGACCGCAGATACTTCTGATGGCTTGAATCTGACTTGTGGCCGAGCAGGGCTTTTGAGTCCTGGCCGGCTGCAAGCGCATCAGTTCCGGCTGCTGCGCGTAGGTCGTGAATGTGAGCATCTTCGACGCCTGCATCCTTGCATGCAGTAGTCCAATGGCGATGTATCGTGTCATGTACGAACGGCTTACCTTTTCCTGACGCCAGTAGGGTGAAGCCTTTGACACTACCGGAGAGTTTCTTTCCTTTCTCGACAGCTTCGCGCAGTTCTGGCGACCATCCGACGATCAGCTTTGCCTTGGTCTTTTGCTGCTGAAAGTAGATGCCTTCGTCGGTCAGGTCTGATCGCTTGATCTTCAGGATGTCTCCGATGCGCTGGCCGGTCTGGTAGCACAAGTCCATCACCACGGACAATTCTGGCGTCGCGTGTTGCTTTATCGCGTCGAATTCTGCCCTGGTGATATACCTGTCGCGCGTTTTGACCTTGAACTGCGGGACGACGACAACCGGGTTAGTCTTGGCAAGGCCGAGCAACACGGCGCGATTGAATGTGATCTTGAGGAAGCTACGATACTGGTTTGCGAGGTTTGGGGTGTCTCGGTGCGCATGCAGGAATTGAGCAACCACAGGGCTTGTGACTTGATCAGGCGAAAACTCAGCGAATGCCTTTTTGATGGCTGTTGCTGCGCGCTGGTATGTCTTCATCGTGTTCGGAGCGCACTTCTTCGCTGCTTCGTCCAGCACGTCGTTGATGATTTCATCCATGCCACCGAAGCAATCAATCGCCATCGCGTAAGCGCGCAACGCTGCCGGCAGAGTCTTTGCCAGCCTCGTCCATTTGTTCTTCTTGACGAGGTAATAAGAACCGCTTTTTAGATACATGCAGGGCGGTAGTGATCTGGTCATGTCAGCCTCAGTTGTGGCGTAAATGTCGCGCCGGTAGAGTTTAAGTGTAGCAGGGCATCCCGCAAGACGCGAGGATGGCCGTCGCGGGCGATGAAGTGGGGGATTCCCTGCTTGCGCAACCATGCGATCTGCTCGGCAGGCCGGCGATAACCGGATAGCTCGACAACCTCATCGCGGGATAGTGTCAGGCTCATTTCCCTTCTAGCGCCTTCTCCAAAGCTTCGATAGTGTCATCCATCACCAGTGCCGGGGATTGCCTCCACAACGTAATCAGTGCCCGCGCTGCCTCGCGTAGCTTCGAGCATTTGGTTGGTTGAGCAATCTCTGCGCAAGCCTTCCATCCAGCAGCGAACAGGTCATACTCAAGATCATCAATGGCAAAAGTGCGCTCCTCCCGTATGCGGTCGTAGGCTCCGCTAATCAAGCCAACTTCTGTGAGCAAATCGGAGAGGCTATTCGGCAAACACCCCCTCTCCATAGGCGCTGTGAAACCATCACCTCCGGCGGATGGCCTTGCCTGATTTCTGTCTGTGTTGGTGGGTGGCGTTGGTGCTGCGTAGAGCATGGCTGACCAGCATCCAACCGACTTCAAGCTGCTTACGCCAGTCGAGTAATAAGCTTTTTCTTTCATGTCATCAGTAGGCGTCTTCGGTACAAGCTGCCATCCTTCCGGCTCAACCTTCTCGGCTTTGGCATCGAGTGCGGAGCGGAGTGCATCCCTTAACCCATTACCCGGCAAAGATGCCGAGGGCAGCTTAAACCAGATCAGCCCCGGCACTGTCAGGGGTTTTTTCTGCTGTAGTTGCTTGACAATACTATTGCATAACAATACTATAAGCCATGATCAAGTCATTCGCTGACAAGCAAACCGCTGCCATATTCGAGGGCTATCAGGTAAAGCAGTTGCCAAAGGAAATCCAGAACACGGCACGGCGGAAATTGAAGCAGATTGATGCGGCTGGAACCATCGAATCTTTGAGGATCCCCCCCGGCAATCGGCTGGAGTTGCTCAAGGGTGACAGAGCCGGCCAGTGGAGTATTCGCATCAATGGCCAGTGGCGCATCTGCTTTACTTGGACTGGCGGGGACGCGACTGATGTAGAGATAACGGACTATCACTGAGGTACTGAACATGGCGATTACACGAGACGAACTAAAGGGAATGGATTTCCGCGATGTTGCTACTGGAGACCATCTTGCGCCTGTGCATCCCGGCGATGTTCTGATGCACGACTTCATCGAGCCGATGAGTCTGACTCGATACCGTGTTGCCAAGCAGGCCGGTATGCAGCAGCGGCGGATTGATGAGATTTGCGCTGGCAATCGCGGGATTACCGCTGACACGGCTTTGCGCCTTGCTCGCCTATTCGGTACGGATGCCGCTTTCTGGATGAATCTGCAAGCGCAATACGACTTGGAAGTGGCAGACCGGGAATTTCACGAACGCATCGACAGGGAAGTTACACCGCTGGCCTTGGCTGCATAGGCCAGCAAGGAACTGGCGGCAGCTTGAAAGTCGGCGCTGGCGGGACGGCACTCAGCAACTGAGGCAGGCAGAGGCAGTAATCAACTGGCAGCAGTGCAATGATGTAGCTGTTACTTGAGTGAAACGGCAAGAATCTAACTAGGACATTACTTTGTTGCAACTAGGACGAAATTTGGGACAATAGCGGCGGGAAGATGCGCCCTGAAGAAACGAAGCCTCGCCAAGTGCGGGGCTTTTGCATTCTGGAGCACTCTCAAACGGGCCGGCACTAAAAAGGATGCTGGCCTTTTTTATTGATTTGACCGCCTTCGGGCGGTTTTTTCATTTCTGGAGACTGTTATGGCAATTACAAAACTGCCGGATTACATCGGAAATCTTGACGCCATGCCCTATGAGACGCGCCTGCGCCTGCCCGTGGTTTGCGCTCTGCTTGGCGTGAAGCGTGCCACCATTTGGCGCTGGACGAGTGCCGGACGACTCAAGGCACATCGCCTTGGTAGGACTACGGCATGGGTTCTCGGCGACATTCGCAAACTATTGGCCGAAGCTGCGTAACAACTAGCAGTTGGATTCTGCTCAAGGCGGAATCACGGCGGGCATCTCTGACCCGCACAACCACCATCAATCAAAAAGGAAATGACATGAATCGCACATCAGCGAGGGCGGGCTACGCCCAAACAAAAAGCCAAAATGACGCAACTATTTTCTTCCGTGACGAAGTATTCACTAACAAATCGGATTGCAACTCAGAACAAAATGGCACGATCTATCCAACTGGTGATTTTGCTGTCGTTCCTAGCTTAGGGACGGGATGAGACATTGAATGACTCTGGCAAACGACTCAACTATGTTGCTATATCAACAAGCTGCTCGTCTGATCAATGAGGCAGATGGCCTCCTGATCACCGCCGGCGCAGGCATGGGTGTGGATTCCGGCCTACCTGACTTCCGTGGTCGTGAAGGATTCTGGAAAGCCTACCCGGCACTTGCCAAAGCCGGACTCGACTTCCAGCAGATCGCGTCACCTGCAACATTTAGAACAAACCCAAAACTCGCATGGGGGTTCTACGGCCATCGGCTGAATCTCTATCGATCCACCCTCCCGCATGACGGGTTTCGCATCCTGCTTGAACTGGCCGACACCATGCCAAAGGGTGCGTTCGTGTTCACATCAAACGTCGACCGCCAATTTCAGAGGGCCGGCATCCGCGACAACGAGGTTTGTGAAGTGCATGGCTCGATTCATCACCTGCAATGTCTGAATGGGTGTGCAGGAGATATCTGGTCAGCGAATGACTTTTCACCGGAGATTGATGAAGAGAACTGTCTGCTGGTGAATGGCTTCCCGCTCTGCCCGCACTGCAAGGGAATTGCGCGGCCGAACATCCTGATGTTTTACGATAGTGGCTGGCTGGAGTTTAGATATCGAATTCAAAATCATGCGTTCGAGCGCTGGATCAGTAAGGTCGAGCGCCCGGTTGTGATTGAACTTGGGGCAGGATCTTCAATTCCGACGGTCAGAAAGGTGGGACAACAGGCGAACGGGCCAATGATCCGCATCAACCCTCGGGAGTATCAGGTGCCGCGCAGTACCGACATCAGTTTGCCGGTTGGAGCACTGGAAGGTTTGCAGGGAATTGCTGTTGCGCTGGGCGCCCCGACGACGATGTAAGTAGCGCCTATATCGGATTGCCGCCCTTAAGATAGGCATACAGTGTTGCGCGACTTACTCCATACTCTCTGGCGACTGATGCCTTGTTAGCGCCTGCTGCAACGCGTTCGGCAACCTCCTTCCGTTCTTCGGGTGTAAGGCTCGGCTTGCGACCTCGGTAAACGTCACCTTTGGCTTTGGCTATAGCGATACCTTCTAGTTGCCGTTCCTTGATTAGCGCACGCTCAAACTCGGCAAAGGCACCCATAACCGAAAGGAGTAGCGTTGCCATCGCGTTATCTTCGCCAGTGAAGATCAGGTTCTCTTTGTGGAACCGTACCGATACACCACGGCTAGTCAGTTCTTTAACTAGCTTGCGCAGATCGTCTAGATTTCGCGCTAGACGCGACATATCGTGACAGTGGAGGGTGTCGCCTTCACGCAGATAATCTAATGCGGCTTGTAGTGCAGGCCTATTGGTGTCTTTGCCGCTGACTTTATCCTCGAAAGTCTTGTCCAGCGTAACACCAGAAAGCTGACGTTCTGTGTTCTGACCTGCTGATGAAACTCTGATGTATCCGACATGCTGACCTGTTGCCATGATGCCTCCGTATGGCGTTGTGTGTATTGATAGCATCTTAGACCATAATTGGAATGTGTAAAGTAATTTGAAAATGAATCCTATTTGGACATCATGGGCGCCTATGTTGGTTGTTAGTTTAGGGTGTAGCCTAGTTGAACGACCTGCAGGTGTTTCTTGCGGCCCGATCCGATTACAAGTAACTACGGACTGACGGCCGCATCGGCGTCGGGTAGGAAGTAGGGCGCCCAGACAAGCATCGAGAACGAATCCGTTCGCTCTGTCGACATCACGAAGGGACTCAAGCCGTTCTCTGAGGAATGGTGGAGTCAGATCAGCACCTACGTCTGTATTGATTTCAAAGGCTATTTGCATTCTGAGGTTGGACTGCGGAGATTTCGAAGTCCAACCCGGTTCGGCACCGAGGTAGGAATGAGCATCTTGGGTGGAACCTCGTGGCAACTCCAATTGGTTGGAACTGAGCCTGATGTGCTATGCCTGCTTCACTCTGAAACCTGCCCTTTGGCCAAGTTCGGCAGGTCGGCCACAGCCGACCTTGGGTCTGCGGTCCGACTTGGTCGGCAATGAATCGGTTGCCTGCCGTTCAGCAAAAATCACGTTGAAGGGCAGCTTACCTATTCGGTGAACTCACACTCCGTGCCCGCTGCTGCCGGTCGGGAAGGACTGCAACCGCTGCATAGTCGACCTTGGCTGAAAAATCCCGACGGGCAGTTCAGGGTCTGGGCGCGATCTATATCTTTCCAAGTTCATCGACGTAAAGCCGACGTTGGAGTTTCACTTCCCCTACGCAGCGCTTAATGAGTGAGCGCAGCCGATCCTTTTGTCGTCATCCGACGTTAAGGTAGTTCGAAGGCAGGAATAAGGGTAACGCGGTCGTCAGCATGACAAGCCGCAGTAGCGGGTCGATGCTTCCGTGGCCGGAGCACCATGGCAACAATACGGTCGATCAGCTCCAGCGGCGTCAGCACCAGATGTGCCGACTTTCGCTCAATAGCGCTGGGGGTCAGGCGTCGGCGCAGACCTTGCTCATGTCCGACGACCATCCGCCTGCGCTGGCAACGATCTTGCCGCGCTCGGAGAGCAGTTCGAGCAGGCCATCAAGCGACAGACTCTGGCGGTCGCAGGTGTGGAATTGCGGCGCGGAGCCGAGTTCACCGGCGACGCGGTTGCGCAAGGCATCGACGCTCAGGGGCTCCTCGGCCAGCCATTTGAGGATCACATGGCCGTGGGTCGAGCCGGCGGGAGCGGCGGCGTGGTCGTGGGTATGGCTATGGGTCTTGTCTTGGAGCACGGTTCAGTCCTCGGATTCGGCGCCATCGTGGTGCGGTTCAGTTTGCGCGTCACAGTTTATCCCACAACTATAAAGGACAGGAAATTCAACGCGACATGCGGGACTATTTTCTCCTCTGACCGGTGCCTATCAATCGTCGATTTCGCATGGAAAAGGATCGGAATCCACCGGAAACCCCTTTGTATCGCGCATTCATCGACGCCTGCCGCCTGGAAAGGATCGGAAGGCGGGTAATGGCCGGGTGCGTCAGTACAGGCAGTTTGCCGCATTGCTGTCGTTGCCATTCGCCCCGATTATCCGATGGCTGCTATCGGGTATTAACCCGGAAATCGTGCTGTCGGCCACAAACTGACGGTATATGCTTCCTATTAACGGCTAAGAGAACGACGGCTTTGTCTTTATAGGCGGCATTCGTTCGAGTAACATATTTTTCGATGAATTTGACCGCCCCCATCCGATACGAAGAACTGATTGACGTTCCGAAGCTCCAGGCACTTCTGGAAAGCTTCCACCAAGTTATTGGTATCGCAAATCACTACTGTCCGGTTAAAACGTGAATAGATTCATTTGGTTGCGAGGTGTCCCCTCGGGAAGAATGTACTCGCCGGCTGGAAAGGCTTGCTGCAAGGGCATCTTCTCGAAAAGGGTGACCGACAAAATCTGTAGCAAAGTGTAGAGCGAGGCATCCAGCTTCAGCTTCTTTTTGACGATGGCGACGAGGACATAAACCGACACGGCGATCCAGATTTGCGAACGCACCGCGTTCTCTGAATTGCCGTAGAACTTCTTGATACGCAAATGCTGCTTGATCCATTTGAAGAACAGTTCGACTTGCCAGCGAGCCTTGTAGAGCGCGCAGATCGTGGCTGCCGGCAAGGTGAAGTTGTTGGTGAGAAACACCAGCGTCTTGCCCGTCTCGGGATCCTTGAAGCGAATGCGACGCAGATGTTCCGGGTAGTCCTTGCGGCTGATCGTGCCGGTCAGTACGACGGTCTGATCGCAGATGATGCCCGCGCTGCGATCCGACTGCGCCGAATAGATGCGGCGAAGCCGGGTGTTTGACTTGGCGCGTGTGACAAAGAAGGCTTGCGCCCGATGCATCAGAAACAGCCGGGCGAAGTCGAGATACCCCCGATCCATGACATAGATTGCCCCGATATCGATGGGCAGCACATCCAGGACATTCACATCGCCCAGCTTGCCGTCCGAGATATGGATGAAGCTGGGAATATTGCCGCGCAGGTCGAGCAACGTGTGCATCTTCACTGCGGACTTGGTGGTGCGAAACAGCGCCCAGGGAAACAGCGACAGGCACAGATCGATGGTCGTCGAGTCCAGCGCGTAGGCGGTGTTCTCCAGTTCGATACCGAAGCTGTCGCCGGCGTAAAGCTTGCGGGCTTGAACGATCAGGCATTGAGCAAGCTCGGCATGAATGCGCCAGTCCCGTGTTTCGTTGGCATCGGCCAGCGTCGAGCGCTTGATTTCGTGCCGGAAACCCATGCTGTAGAGCTTGGCAGCTTGCGCCGACAGGCAGGCTTCGATGTCGCGCAGACTCTCCCGGTAGGTCAGCTGCGCGAAGGCCATCACCCGGTACTGCTCGGTGCAAGCCAGCAGCTTCACATAGCGGTCGCCGCCATGTCGTTCGACAATCCGCGTAAAAGTCGTCCAAGGCAGAAAATCCATCAGTTGGGCGAACAGCGTCTTGCCTGTGTTCATGAGCGTCTCCGGAGGTGTTACCCCCGAATTTCGCCCGGAACCCCATTTTGCCGTTCAAATCGACACCACCCCTTACCGCCTAGAATCCCTTGCCACGCATGGCTTTCAACGATTCGGCCCTCAATTTAACCGGACAGCAGTGATCGCAAATGCCGTTATCGACATTGAAGGTGTCGTCATTGCGTCAGCGGGCTGGCAGGATGCTTGCACCCAGTTTCACCGAACCAACCCAAAGACCTGCGATCGCTGTATCGAGAGCGATACCTCCCTGGTCAAGAGCATGACGCAAGGTGTACCGTACGCAGTCTATGACTGCCTGAACGGTTTGGTTGATACCGCCGCGCCAATCATGGTGGGTGGGGAGCATGTTGCCAACGTATTCACCGGACAGTTTTTGACCTCTACCCCGGACATGACGTTTTTTGGAAGCCAAGCACGCGAGTTCGGCTTCGATGAGCAAAAGTATCTCGCAGCCATTTCCCGTGTTCCCGTCATGCCGCCGGAGCGCGTCGAAGCAATCACGCGGCTTTATGCGCAGCTGGCGGGCATGCTGGCAAACAGTGGACTGGATCGGCTGAAACAGCGGCAAGCTAGTGAAGAACTAAAGAATGAGCGCGATCTGCTCGACCAGCGCGTGCAGGAACGAACTGGCGATCTCCTGCGCAGTGAGGAACGCTTCCGGGCACTGAGTGAGGCGGTTTTTGGCGGTATCGTCATCCACGACAAAGGAATCATCCTTGAATGCAATCAGGGGCTTGCCGAACTGACCGGCTACAGTTACGATGAACTCATTGGCATGCAAGGGTTTGGGCTGATCGCCCCGGAGTCCCTCGACATGGTACTGACCAATGTCCGTAGCGGTTACGAGCAGGCCTACGAAGTGACGGGCCTGCGCAAGGATGGTTCGCGTTACCCGCTTTCGATCCGAGGCAAGCAGGCGATCTACCAAGGACGTCATGTCAGGGTAATCGAGTTTCTTGACATTACAGAGCGCAAGCAGGCCAAGGACACCCTCAGGGAAAATGAGCAGCGCTATCGACGGCTTGTAGAGAGCTTGCCCGACATTGTCTATACCCATTCGGTGCACCGTGGCGGCATCTACTGCTCACCCCGTATAGAAGAAGTTCTTGGTTATTCGCTGGAGCATATGTTGTCTCACCCACAGTTGTGGTCAGAATCAATCCATCCGGAGGATCAGGCCAGGGTGCGGGAAGCCGTGACACACTTGGTGGAAACGCATACGCCCTTCCGGGTCGAATACCGAATCCGCGATGCCGCAGGGAACTGGCGCTGGTTCTTCGATCGCTCAATTGGTTCTCGTAGCGAGGGAGACGATACCGTCATCGAAGGTCTGGCGATGGACATTACGGAGATGAAAGCAATCCAGAATGAGCTGGCTGAGGATCTCATTAATCTTGAAAGGCTGGTCGCCGAACGCACTCGTGAGCTGAGCGTCGCGAAAAGCCTTGCCGAAAGCGCGAACATTGCCAAAAGCGCTTTCCTGGCCAACAGGAGCCACGAAATTCGCACCCCGCTCAATGCCATCACCGGCATGACCCACATCCTGCGCCGCAGCGGACTCACACCAGATCAGACTGACAAATTCGAAAAGATCGAGAACGCCGGTAGTCACCTGCTCAGTATCATTAACGATGTTCTCGACCTATCCAAGATCGAATCTGGCAAGTTCGTACTGGAAGACGCCCCGGTACATGCTGAAGCCCTGCTCGGCAACATCGCCTCGATGCTCGGTCAGAAGGCGCGGGACAAGGGATTGCGCTTCAACATCGAAACCAGCTCCTTGCCCCGCAACCTCCACGGCGACCCCACCCGGCTGCAACAGGCCCTGATCAACTATGTCGCCAACGCCATCAAATTCACCGAGACCGGCCATATCACCCTGCGGGTGAAGGAAGAAGCACAGACCGATACGACTGCCACCCTGCGCTTCGACGTCGAGGATACCGGTATTGGCCTCGCCCCCGAGGCCCTGCCCAAGCTTTTCAGTGCCTTCGAACAGGCCGACAACTCGACTACGCGCAAGTACGGCGGCACTGGTCTGGGCCTTGCCATCACCAGGAAAATCGCTGAAGTGATGGGCGGCACCGCCGGTATCACCAGCACCGCCGGTCAAGGCAGTACCTTCTGGTTCACCGTTGTCCTCAGGAAGGGACAGCATGCAATCGAGGAAGCCGCCAAGGCCGGACTCGAAGCCGCCGAGCAGGCGATACTGCGCGACCATGCCGGCAAGCACATCCTGCTGGCTGAAGACGAACCGATCAATAGGGAAATTGCCAAGATCCTGCTGGAAGATGTCGGCCTTCATGTCGATCTGGCCGAGGACGGTCAGGAAGCCGTGGCAAAGGCAAGTGCAGGCCGGTACGCCGTGATCCTAATGGACATGCAGATGCCGATCATGGATGGACTGGATGCGACGCGACAGGTCCGGCAACTGCCAGGCCGCGAGGCGATTCCCATCCTTGCGATGACGGCGAATGCCTTTGCCGAGGACAAGGAGCGTTGCTTTGGTGCAGGAATGAATGACTTTATTTCCAAGCCGGTCACGCCAGAGGTTCTTTACGAGACCTTACTGAAGTGGTTTGAAAAGGGACGGGGCTGAGCGACTGGTGTGCGGACGCTTTCGGCCATTGACGTCTTGGTGGATTGAATGGCGGCTTCGGGCACGTAGTGTGAGTTCGTCAGATAGAGCAGCTGCCGTTCGAGGCCATGACACGCTGGAGGGCCGCTTACCGACACATTGCCGCCCGAGTCAGGCCGTGGCTGTACTGCCGCTTAGGCCGAGCAGGAGTCAGCCAGCTATCGCTCGGTACGACTGCTCGACTCAGTAAGCCGACTCTCAGAGCCTCGCCAATTTATGCCAGCCAACGTCAGCAGTCGCTGCGTAGCCGAAGTTCAGGCAGGAAATGTTGGCAACTCCGACCGAACGACCGGTCTGGAGAATTGCCCGGGGCGAACGGCTGCAATGGAGAATAATTCTGAGCGGCGGCTGATGGCCCAGAGTGTGTGAAAACCTTGACTGTCAATCCCGGCTCATTATATGATGTAAGCATAGCGTGAAATAGGGGGCTGTGATGAAGCGATTCGTTCAAGGTGAATGCCGAACCCAGAGCACACTACTCCCTGAACTGCTTGACGACTACATTGCGGATACTAATCCGGCGCGAGTCGTTGATGTCTTTGTCGATGAACTGGATCTGGGCAAGCTGGGGTTTGAAGGCGTTGAACCAGCAGCCACCGGTCGGCCGGCGTACCATCCCGCCAGTCTTCTGAAGATCTACATCTACGGCTACCTCAATCGTGTCCAGTCCAGTCGGAGGCTTGAGAAGGAAGCCCAACGCAACGTCGAACTGATGTGGCTGACCGGTCGGCTGATGCCGGACTTCAAGACCATTGCCGATTTCCGCAAAGATAACGGCAAGGCCATCTGCCGGGTCTGCCGTCAGTTCGTGGTGCTGTGCCAGCAACTCGGGCTGTTCTCCGAAGCCCTGGTCGCAATTGACGGCAGCAAATTTAAGGCCGTCAATAACCGCGATCGGAACTTTACCAGCGCCAAGCTGCAACGCCGAATGGAGGAAATCGAATCAAGCATCAGTCGCTACTTGAGCGAACTCGACACCGCTGATCGGCAAGAACCTGCTGTAGCGAAGGTCAGGACTGAACGGCTAGAAGACAAGATCGCCGCGTTGAAAGAACAAATGAAGGCGCTAAAGGAGATCGAGGTTCAACTCGAAGCGACGCCGGACAAGCAGATTTCTCTGACCGACCCCGATGCCCGCTCGATGAAGACCCGGGGCAACGGGATCGTGGGCTACAACGTCCAGACGGCGGTCGACGCGAAGCATCACCTGGTCGTGGCGCACGAGGTGACAAACATCGGCATCGACCGGGATCAGCTGACCTCAATGGCGAAGCTTGCACGCGATGCGATGGGTACCGACGACATAACGGCGATTGCGGATCGGGGTTACTTCAAGAGTGAGGAAATCCTTGCCTGCCATGAGGCAGGAATCACCGTGATCGTTCCTAAGTCGACCACCTCCAGCGCGAAGGCCGACGGACGCTTCGATCGGGCCGATTTTATTTACAACGCCGAAAGCAATGAATACCGTTGCCCTGCCGGGCAGCAGCTTATCTGGCGGTGCTCAAGCATCGAGCGAGGGCTGAAGCTTCACCGCTACTGGAGTTCGCACTGCCAGCAGTGTGCGATCAAGGACAAATGCACTCCCAGCACCGAAAGACGCATTACCCGTTGGGAGAATGAAGATGTGCTCGATGCCATGCAAGCCCGCTTGGATCAAGTGCCTGAAAGCATGCGCATTCGGCGCCAGACGGTGGAACATCCCTTCGGAACGCTCAAGCTATGGATGGGCAGCGCACATTTCCTGACGAAGACCCTGAAGCGGGTCAGTACCGAAATGAGCCTCCACGTTCTCGCCTATAACCTCAAGAGAGTCATGAAGATTCTTGGACCCACGGTTCTGATGGCGGAGATGAGGGGCTTAGGCCCTTTATGTCGTCGTCAATCTGGCAAAGTACCACTTGATAGAGCATTTTTCTTGAGCAATACCATCTCATGGACAAGAAGACGCGCCTGCCCTTAAGCCCTTAGCGAAGTAGGAAAAGGCATTCTGACGCAGAAATTGACGGTGCGCTCAACTTCTTGCGTTTCCACACGGTCTGGGCCGAGTGCCGACCGCCATCTAAACCGTATCCTGCCCGCTGGCACGGCGGGTGGTCTCAGTAAGCCGACACTCAAAGCCCCGCGCCTACATTGCCGTGAATGGCTCTCATCCGTTCAACGCAGAGTCAATGAAATGAAGGCCAGCCGTGCCGATCGATTCATGAAGGCAGCAACCAAGGAGTCGAAGGATCTGGCAGCGGAGGCGGTTGAATGAAGCTATGGAGACGGCCCGGAACCGAATGACTAATTCTTTCTAAGACAGCCTGAAGAACCGCATGGTTGCCCTGTGGATAAGTCGTGGTTTTGCGCTGTTTCCTTAGAAGCGTATGATGCGTTTCTCTATCAACCGTGCGGGATTCAGGCCATGCGTGATTTATATTGCAAGGACATCTGGCGCGTGACGCCGACGCCAGTCCAGCTGTAGGCGCTTTGGTGGCGTCAGGCAAAGTCCATCAGAATATCCACGCCGCCCGCCGGCGCGATGGCGGCAGCGGGGATGGAATGGCCAGCACGCCACGCCGTTACGGCCTGTCGCTTGCCTTCGCCGCTGACCAGAAATACCACTTCGCGGGTGGCGGCGAGGCGGCGTGCGGACAGAGAGACCCGTTCGGGTGGCGGTTTGGGCGCATCGAATACCGCAAGGACATCCGGCGCCGTATCACCCGTGCCCCAGTCGTGACCGGGAAACAGGCTGGCGGTATGGGCATCTTCGCCCAGCCCGAGCAGCACCAGATCGAAGTCGCCCTGACCCAACAGCGTATTTTCATACAAGCGTGCCGTCTCGCCAGCGCCGACAATTGTAGAAAAATGAGTAGGCATGACATGAATCTGCGCCGCCGGAATGGCGACATGATCGAGCCAGACGTCAGCCGCCATGCGACTGTTGCGCTCGGGGTGATCGGGCGGCAGGCAGCGTTCGTCGCCAAACCAGATATGCCAGCGCAACCAGTCGGCTTCCGCACAGGCGAGCGCCTGATAAACGCGGCGCGGCGTATTGCCGCCTGCCAGTACAAGGTGAAAAGCGCCAGAACGGTCGATGGCCTTATGCGCAGCATCGAGTATCCATGCAGTCGCCGCCTGATCGAAGGCGGTTGCGTCAGCGTAAGTGTGCCAGCGAGTAGTTTGCATGGCCGTCAGCATACATCACCAAGGAGGGAGCAAAAATGCGTCTCGCAATGATCGGTTTGGGCAAGATGGGCGGCAACATGGTGCGGCGCCTGCGTCGCAATGGGGTCGAGGTGGTTGGCTACGACCGCGATGCCAAGGTGGTGGCGGGGCTGGAGACAGAGGTTGGCATGGTCGCGGCTAGCTCCGTGGCCGATGCGGTGGGCAAACTGGCGGCACCGAAAGTGGTGTGGCTGATGCTGCCGAGCGGCGATCCGACCGAGAACCAGTTGAAGGAGCTGGTGCCGATGCTGGCCAGGGGCGATGTCGTCGTCGATGGCGGCAACTCCAATTACAAGGACAGCCAGCGCCGCGGCGCCTGGCTGGCGGAGCAGGGGATCGGCTTCATGGATGCCGGTACGTCCGGTGGCGTCTGGGGGCTGGATAACGGTTATTGTTTGATGGTGGGTGCAACCCCCGAAGTGGCGAAGATCATGGAACCGGTGCTCAAAGCCCTGGCGCCCGCGCCCGATCGCGGCTGGGCACATGTCGGGCCGGTCGGCGCCGGGCATTACTCGAAGATGATCCACAACGGCATCGAG
>SXGT01703763.1_pt1 | contig 14595 bp, 6 predicted proteins | sample 3176221 | NCBI WGS metagenome assembly SXGT01 (sample SAMN11356862, study PRJNA531348) | freshwater metagenome | isolation source: freshwater sample F1-120 | place: China: Fuxian Lake, Yuxi | collected 2017-12-25
CCCTCTGCCACAACCTTTAGTCCAAGACTGTGCCCCAAGGCTATGATGGCTTTAAGGATGGCAATATTAGCCGGTTCGTCTTCCAAGTTGCCAACAAATGCCTTATCGATTTTTAAGCGATCAACCGGAAAGTCTTTTAAATAGGCCATACTTGAATAGCCGGTACCGAAATCGTCAATCGCCAAGGTCAGTCCCAGCGCTTTCAGATCGCGAAGAGTTTTGATAAATGCCGGTGTATCATGTACCAAACAAGATTCAGTGATTTCCAGCTCCAGGCAACTAGCTTCAACCTGAGTGTCCTTTATGACCTGAGCCACAGTGCTAACCAGGTCGCAATGACGAAATTGGCGTGGTGAAACGTTGACGGCCACTGGAAGAGGTCTACCCAGTATCTTTTTAAATTGACTGGCAGCGAGACAGGCATTGATTAATACCCAACGCCCGATGGCTTCAATTTGGCCGGTTTCTTCGGCGACGGGGATAAAACTTAGTGGTGAGACCAATGAACCTTCCTTGGGTTGCCAGCGAATCAAGGCTTCCGTGCCACAGAGCTTGCCGGTGGTCAGTTCGATCTTAGGTTGGAAATGCAATACGAATTCGTTATTTTCGATAGCGTGGCGAAGGCGATATTCGATCGCCATTCGCTCGGACAATGCTTGATTCAATTCTTGAGTGTAAAGTTGAAACGTGTTTCGTCCCGACTGTTTCGCTTTATACATTGCCGAGTCCGCATGCCTGAGCAAGGTATTCGTGTCACTTCCATCGTCTGGATATAAGCTGATTCCTATACTGCAAGACACCACAAACTCCTGTTCATCAACGTTGCAGGGTTCGGCAACGGCGATGAGGATACGTTGTATGCTTTGAGTGATATCCTCGATCTTTTGTAAACAGGTCAGCAGCAATACAAACTCATCACCGCCTAAGCGCACGACGCTATCGGACTCGCGCACACAACGTGACAAGCGCTCAGCCATGACCATAAGCAAGCCATCACCAATATGATGTCCCATGCTGTCATTTATCAGCTTAAAGTGATCGAGATCTAGGAAGGCAACCGCCACCTTATGCCCGTGCCGATCAGCAAAATTCATGCATTGCTGCAATCGATCGGCCAGCACGGTGCGGTTAGGTAAACCGGTTAGGCTATCATGTGTCGCTTGGTACTCAATTTGTTGTTCGTAATCTTTGCGCTCTGAAATATCTTCAACCGTACCTTCGTAAAATAATAGGACGCCGTCTTGATCTCTCACTTCTCTGGCATTTTCAGTAATCCAAATGATATCGCCGTTTTTTTGATACACCTGCGCCTCAAAGTTTTGCACCTTGCCTTGGGTTTTCATTAGTGCAACGTATTCCGTACGTTTGTGAGGGTCCACGTACAGCTGGTATTGAATGTTGGAAATACTGTCTTTTAAATCTTGTATAGACTCATAACCATAGATACGCGCTAAAGCAGGGTTGAAATCCAGGTATTGGCCATTGGCCGTGGTTTGATAAATGCCTTCTATGGCATTTTCGAAGATGGATCGATAACGCATTTCCGCTTCGTGTGCGAGTTGTTCACTGCGTTTGCGAGCAGTTATATCCTGAATGAAGCCTTCCAGCGCCACTAACTCATGATCTCTGTTGAACAAGGGTAGGCCGCTTTCGTGTACCCAGCGAATCTCGCCGTTGGCGTGCGTGATACGGTATTCGATCTCAAAGTGCTGGCTTAATTTTGCCGCATTCTCGATCAGCTCTCGAACCCATGTTCGGTCCTCAGTGTAGGTTAGTGTTTCATAAGAGATCGTCTGGTTATACATTAACTCTTCAGTTTTATAGCCGGTCAAAGCCAGACAGCCATCGCTGACAAAAACCATGGTCCACTCGGCGTCCAGCAGGCAACAGTAAACCATGCCTTTCAGATTGCTCATCAGCGTAGAGAGCATTCGTTGCCTATCTTGCAACAAGCGTCTCAGGCTTGGAGGAAGGCTTTTGGAAAATTTATTAGCGGAAATCTGTTGTGTAATATTCGGCATAAGCTCTACAACAGAAGCTGCTGAAACAACAATCAGCAAGTTTTTCACCGCTTTTGATGGCTAGATCAGGCACTGATCGCATAGCATTACCATCTCAATTCGTTATGGGGTATTGATAAAATCATAAATTCCCTTTAGATGCTATTTTAACTGTCTGAAATTCCAGTGCGGGATATCAGGACATTTCCCGTAGCTGGTTAGCTAACAGGGTAACCCAAAAACCACTCATTGATTTTGGTGTTGTATGATTCTGAATGTCGTCACGGTTTTAGTCTAAACCGTTCAAGCATTTTTTCAATCGACAAAATGACCAGCATCCGGCGAGCACTATCCATATTTTCCGGCTTGACTAAACTATCAATGATGGATTTGCTGTTCATCGTCAACGGGACCGGCTCAAACCGATCTTTTTCGATCTCTGAAATATCACCCAAATTATCAATTAATACACCAAACGAGATATTATTTTCGTCCGACCGCAGTAATAGTACCTGTTTTTTTACATCAGATTCCTCTCGGGCTTTACGTCGTTCTCCTTCCACTAAATTGACTGATAATAATGGAGAAATATCTACAACTGAAATGGCTTCATTCTCGTACATCAAACACCCGGCAACCCACTCGGAACTACCTGGCATATGCGTCAACCTGTCGGTATCGATGGCAGCGATAATCGAGCCTGGTAATAGTCCGTACAATGTGCTTCCAATATAAAAGGTAGCTACATCGTAGGTTTCCGAACTTCTCGGCGTTCTGATTGCGTAATTTTCAGATCGTGTATTCTGCCGTTGGTAAAATGTTTTCTCGACCACGCAATTTGACAGCGGAGTGAAAACCAGAGCCACCACTTCGTTTTGACATGAATCACCTTGTGACTTGTATTCACGATAGCCATTGCTTTTACAAGATCCAACAGCGTAGTAGATATTTTGATACTCGATAATGTCAGAAATCGAGTCACCGCGTTGCAACTTAAAAAATTCTGAGTTGACATTAAGTTTTTGGCCTATCGTTAGCTCATCACTGGTTGTGGAGATAATCTTGCCATCATTCTCCACAAATACAGCAAACGCTCCGTTAACTAATTGACCATTTTCGTCTCTTGGCAATGCATCATTTAACATGGCTTTCAATTGCTGAAAGGAATCAAACACAATGGCAATGCCGCCGACTGGATCGGCACGGTTAATCGACCGAATTGCGGACGTATAAATATAGGTTGGTTGATTAATATATAAATTTGTATTGGCAAAATCTGAAACGCAATAGCGTTGTGGATTGCCTAATGCCAAAGTAGGCCTAACCCAAGGTTCAGCAATAATTTGCCCCAGTAGATCGTTATAGGCGGGGTTGGAGACAGCGATCACTTTTCCAGAGGTATCAAACAGGATTAAATTGGTATAGACAGTGTAAAGGCCATTGATATAGCGTAATACCTCGGTCAATTTAGCGGTATTGATGGATAAATTCGTGGATTCAAGTTCTTCCCTGAAAAACCGGGTCAGCGCCCACCAGCGACAGTCGTTGGCACGCTCATATAGGTTTCGATCCATTATGTCGATTGCCAGCGATGCTTGCGCACTACAATCAAATAAAACCGAAGAAACTACGGTTTTATATAAATTTGTGGTTGATTCACTGAACACGTTTCGAGTTCGGACACCGGTACGGCCAATTTCTCGCAGTAACACTTTGGCAAATGCTGAATTATGCGAATTATTCTCTCTCGCTAACCAAATATTGCCGTTCCATACCGCTCGGTTCAACTCTTGCTGAATACTTTCAGCACTGATGGGTATGCCTCTCAATGTGTCGCTAAACAGCGTAGCTACATTTAACACACCAGCAAGAAAATCCTCTGAAACATCTCGCAATTCCAGTGCTTCAGCCATTTCGAAAGCATGGTTGAGCGGGGCCATAGCGTGACCCACCCAACCTGGTCCGCAATATACCTGGTAAGGTGTTGCTTGGTGGGTGGTGGTTAAATATTCGCGGCCATTAAAGCGCCGGATACTGCACTGATTGTTCTCCACTGGCTCCAGAAAAGCACCAATTGGAAATTGATACATATCGCTGGTAGCAATGATTTTTCCGGTATCGTCGAGCAGCGTAATTACCAACCAGTCATCTTGCGATAACAAGCTATCGAAAATCCGTTTGCATTCGTCTTCAAAGCGAAAGCATAAACACAGAACTCCCACCGGATGTGATCCGTCTTTTGACATCACACGATAGGCATAAATTAACGGACTGGATTCCCGCGGCAACAAATCGGATTGGCGAAATGCTTCCACAAAACCGTTATTGGTAGTTAAGGCTTCTTGTATCAGCGGATCGGCAGATTTGTTAACCTTGTTTTTTGAGTCTAGCTGTACCAAGATTTCGCCATCCGGCGAAAGAAGGATAATGTTGTGATAGACCGAATATTTGGCGACGTATTCGGAAAAATGATTTAATAGTCGTAACAACCAGTCAGGGTCTGATTGTGTTTCTGGATTACATTCTACCGCTTCAGCAAACTCGCATACTTCGATATCGGTAGCCAGAAAACCAATATCGGCCGTTCGCTCGTATAAATTTCTAATTAAAATATCAATCGCAACTCGGGCACATGAGCCCAAATTCAAGGTCGCCTTCTTATAATGCTCCATGGCTAGCTGCTCCAGCAAAATCGCTGCAAGATCCTGAAAGTCTTGGCGCATACTCGTTATATCGGTTCCTGCACCCAACAACTGCCCTAACAGCGTTAGATTATCGTAAACAGCCTGTATCTCATTTAAGCGACTTTGGTCCGGAGAAATTGCCCCCATGAATCGTGATAAATAAGCAATATCTGCTTTGTCCGATGATTTCCTACGCTTCCTCATAGTCAACAACCCATTCCATTCAAGCTTAATGTTAACCCTGATTATTTATAAGCTTCCGTTAATTCATAATCAGCTTATTCCCATCCCTACAAGTCAGTATTTTTCTCTGGCAACTTGAAGGCCCTTATATTTGTTAAGCAAAAAATAGTCCAATTTTTTCGCGGATGTGATCTTTCGGCTACGATTTAAAAATCGACTGATGATTATTTGAATAATTGCGGCTTTCTGAGCAATCGCTACGGCCTATAAACAATCTGCTGGGAATTTTAGGGCTTAAACAATTTTGCACGTTTTTGGCAAAATGCAATTAAAAACGCACCGAAGCGGTGCGCTGCATAGTCGGTCACTGATATCCCTTGACCAACATCAAATGGGTATTGAAAGTCCGATTAGTGGAACATAGCTGACCCAGCCTATTATTATGATCAAATGGCAGCTTGAGGTCGTTAATGCCAATCCACGAAACCAAAAAGCAGTCATCAAGCTTAACGGACATCGCTCCACTTTTGGTGATGCCGGCTACGGTTGCGGGGTTGGGGATTGTCCGTCATCCCGTTACTTGTCTTGGTTTTCGTAATAAAATTAATCAAGTGCCGGTTACGGGATGGCTGTGCTGCAAAAGTGGGTTACGCGTCCGGCGGCGTAGGGCGTCTCTATCCGTAACCCCGCCAGTCCTTGTCGCGCATGGGCTGCGGAGCACCGGCTACGGGGCAACGGCAAAAATCCGGGGAAGGTGGGGATGTGCCATTCTGCCCTGGGTCGGTGGATAGCAAAAAAATTCCACGGATTTTTCTCAAAATTATTTTTTTTACCATGACAAAAACTCAAAGTGAATTTCGTCTTTTTTATGAGATTGGTTTCGATTTTAGTCATTGCTTGAGTATTGATGATGCCGTATTGGTTATGTTGGGCATATCCAATAGACCATTGTTTGAAATTACTGAAGCTATGTCTGAATCCCTGCACGACGCATATTTGCATGGGTATGATGAGCCTGACTTCGAACCAATGCTATGGGAGGTATTACGGGATGTAAAAGAAGTGGCGGATTCCGATTACTCAAACGCACGTTTGGATAATGTCAGTCAAGAAGAATTGGAACAGAGGTTAGAAGACATCAAAAAAGCGCATGAATTGATTAAAACGGCTTACCTATTCAAATGCCATATCCACGATGAATTGGCCAAAGGCGATTTGTCTGAACTGAGGCTGGACGTTTCATCGAGTTCTGATAACCCCCATATCACGCTTAAAAGTTTATCCGATTGGTCAAGTAAACATTACAAAATTGAGTTATTAGCCGGTGGAAAGCCCATTACATTCCGCGACCTTAACCTGGATATCGATCGAATTAGTCATGATATTAGGAATGGCTTGAATGTCCAAGAAGTGGAGAAGCTCAGAATATCGTTTGCATTGCTGGTTGGAGCATTTGCCGATTCAGACGTCACCTTTAGGCAAAACAATAAACCTAATGTTAAAAAAATTGCTGAACACATCGAAAAGATTTCCAGCAAATGTAGTGGAGGATTGAAGCGTAGCGATAGCACTGTAAAAAATGAAATAAATAAGTCTCTTCTGACTAAAGAGGGGAAACCGGGATCCGAATCGCTCAGCAAAACAAAAGCGACTACACTCTACATCCTCTTGGCATTTATATATGAAGAATTAGTCAAAGCACGCTTTCCTGATAATCCAGCATTCGAAGAACACATTACAGAGATTGCCGCTGAATTGGCCACCAACAATACATGCTTAGAAGGGCAAGAACTCGATTCGATTATTGCTCGGATCCAAAAAGCACTAGACGTAAAAAACAATCCTGATAAGCGAGAGGATTAAATCGAGTGAGTAAAAAATTTTACTTTTAGGCAAAAACGCCATTTTTAAAAATACCCGTCAAGATTCAATCGCCTTTTAACTCATTGGAGATTGAATCTTGGAAAAGTCCACCAATAATCATCCATGTAGCGAAAATTTGAACCTCGATGACTGGCGCGGTTCAATAACGCTATTCCGTGGCTTCACCCATACACGTCCGGCTGAAGAAAAGAATGCCGTGACTTTTCAAGAAATCATTAACACGGTATGCCCTGAACAACCGCTTGTCACCACTGATAAGAAGTCAGGTGACTATTTTATTCCCTGCTTATTGAATGAGGCGCCACTGGTTGGGAATACCCTCACAAATGCCGAGCAACGGGGCGAAAAGACCATCGGCAAAATGCGCTCCAAAAGCCATGTCACCGAAGCATCGTTTCTCGTAGTCGATATTGATGGATTTGATGAACTTGACATTACGAGCGGCCTTGAAAAGATGAAAGCCGATGGTCTCACCGTGCTGATGTATTCAAGTTACTCGCATGGCAATCCCAATAAGCCGGGGTTTAGAGTCAGGCTCATTTTGCCCATCGATAAAGCCTTGGGCGTCGACGGCTATCGCAAAGCCTATGCAGGATTTGATCAAACGTACTTCGGTGGTCAAATAATGAAGGCCGATCTCTCGGGTGCCAATTTATATCAACAGCAGGGCGTATGGATGACCCATCCGGATTGGCAAGATAAGGCTTTCAAACAGCTTCATGAGGGCGGCGTCGCATCGGCTGATTTTTTGGTCGAACGAGGCTCTGCGCTGGTCAAATCAACCGAAGTCCAAGCGAGTCAGCCGAAAGCAAAGACTGACTACCCCTCAGCCGACGCTCATAAAGTGGCCGATCGTTGCCAACAGATTGGCGTTTTCAGAGATACCCAAGGTGCTGATCAATCAGAACCGCTGTGGAACGCTTGCCTGGGTGTGGTTGGGCATTGTGAGAAGGGCCTGGAGATATGCCAGGACTGGAGTAGTGGCCACGCCGGTTACAGTTTTGAAGAAACTCAGCGCAAATTGGACCATCGCTTGAAAGTCGGTCCCACGACCTGTGAGCAATTCAAATCCATCTATCCCCAAGGCTGCAAAGGTTGCCCAGAAACGTGTCGCAGTCCGATTACATTGGGACACCAGCCTGCAAAGCGCGATCAGCAAGTCAAAACTACAATACCTCAATCATCGGAACTGTTCGAGCCCGTGGAACCTTGGCCAAGTGAGGTCAATCTCGATAAATTGCTTGTTGCCATCATTTCGACTCTGAAAACCTACATTGTTCTTTCAGATGCGCAGGCTTTGGCCGTGGCTCTATGGAGCTTATTGACCTGGGTCGTTGAACATGTCGAAGTTCTGCCTCTGTTGACAATCACGGCGCCTGAAAAAGCCTGTGGTAAGACGCAGTTATTGGACATCATCGCCCGTATCTGCGCGCGAAGTATCTCTGTCAGCAATATTACATTAGCTGCATTATTTCGCTGTGTCGAACAATACACCCCCACGTTATTGATTGATGAAGTGGATACGTTCATCAGGGATAAGCAAGAGCTTTTAGGCCTGATTAATGCCGGACATACCCGGACCAGTGCCCATGTGATCCGTACCGTCGGTGATAACCATGAACCCAAGAAGTTTTCGGTTTGGTCTCCTAAAGTATTGGCTGGCATTTCACTGGACCGACACCTGAAAGACACCACGCTGAGTCGCAGTATTGTTATCAGTATGCGTCGGAAATTAAGTGACGAGACAGTTCAACGCCTACGCCGGGCTGAAAAAAATCGCTTTGTTGATATTAGTCGTAAATGTGCCCGTTTTGCTCTGGACCATGGTGCCACGATTGCCGCTATATCGCCTGAACTGCCTGATCAACTGAGCGACCGCCAGCAAGATAACTGGGAACCCTTGTTTGCAATTGCCCAATTAGCCGGACCAGCATGGTTGGAGAAAGCCAATCATGCGGCATTGACATTATCACAAACTGAGAACGAAGAGAGTGTGGGCGTTCAATTGTTAGAGGCCATTCGAGAGGCATTCGAAAGCGAAAACGTCGATAAACTATCAACTGCCGATCTCATCGAAGCGCTATGCCAAGATGAAGAAGCCTGTTGGGCAAGTTATTACCGCGATAAAGCTATCATAGCGCGGCAACTGGGACGCTTGCTGAAACCTTTTAGCATCCAATCTAGAACTACTAAATTCAATGGTAAAAGCTTAAAAGGTTACTTCAAGGCAGATTTCGAAGATGTGTTCCAGCGCTACCTACCCCCCCTGACCCCCCCTGAGGTTTTGCCGTTACCCCGTAACTGCGCCCCGGAGCCCACGCCGGTCATGGGGTCTGCGGCAACGGATACCGCGCAACTCATCCGCAACGCGCTGTCGCCCATCGGTAACCGGGACAGCGGCGCTGAGGCTATACCTCAAATTGTTTCTCTCGACGATCCTCATTACTGATGTCTATACCGGCCCTGATTTTCGGGGCCGGATTTTTCTTCGGTCAACTCTAAAACACAGGATGCTGCTGTCTGAAGGCTCTAAAAACTAGATGCAAGATATTAACGGCTATATTGATTCGACTATGTGGGCATAGCTAGATCGTTGCCAGTTAAGCGGTGATTAGCACCTTGCATCCCAGGAAAATGAAACCCTTAACCATCGTAAATTTATTTAATCGGAGAGTTCAAATGAAAAATACAAATAGCGTACAGACAATAAGTGAATCCGATAGAGACCTTCAAGAAATCATTTTGGAAAATTCGAAGGATACCTTGACAGGAATTAATTATCGAATCGAAACTATATTGCCTTCAGAGTTATGGCTATCTCTGACTAAAGAAGAGCATATATCAATTGGAAAATCCTTTATGAGATTATCAAAGGCAGGCTTAATACCCTATCAGTATATCGGCAAGACTAGCGCCAACCATAACCTCTATCAACGTTTGACTTAATCAACTGCCGGTAATCTCGACGCTAGGGATTACCGGCCTTCCCCTAAATCCCCCTTCCACCCACCCCCAAAACAGGAGGCATTATGCCGATCATTAAATTGACCCAACATATTGTCAACAACGAAGTGCGCTGTCCCGCTGGGAAATCCCGAATCGAGCTATGCGACCAGGAGTTACCCGGTTTGTATATTGAAGTCCGAGCCACCAGTCCCGGTCAGGGCACACTATACTTGCGGTTTAAAGACAATACCGGCAAAACCTGCCATCAAAAAATAGCCCGTACCTCGGAAATGTCCCTGGCCGATGCCCGCAAAAAAGCCAAGACCCTGAAAGCGGAGATTGCATTGGGTGCTGATCCCAAAGCAAAAAGCCAAGCATCAAAAGCGGTACCTACATATGGTGAATTTTTCGAGCAGTATTATCTTCCCTATGTCCAACCCCGCAAACGCAGTTGGGCGAAGGATGAGGAAATTTTCAGGCTTCGCTTGAAGGCTGTGTTTGGTGACATTCGGCTGACCGAGATCACCCGGCAGGAAATCCAAGCTTTCCATACTCAAGTCAAGCAATCCGGATTGGCGGCCTCCAGTTCTAACCACTATGTTAAGTTGCTTAAGAGTTCGCTCAATCTGGCCATCGATTGGAACATGCTGGACACCAACCCTGCTGTCCGTGTGCCGCTGTTTCATGAAGACAACAAAAAGGAAAACTACCTCAGTGAAGAGGAGCTGGAACGCTTGCTGCAGGTGTTACGCACCGATGATAATCGAGCTGTCTGCCAGATATTGCTGTTCCTGCTTTCCACCGGAGCTCGCCTCAATGAAGCCCTGGTGGCAACCTGGGAAAACATCGACATGGATAGACGGGTTTGGCGCATCCTGGCCAGCAACTCCAAATCCAAGCGCATCCGTTCGGTACCTTTGAATGATTCGGCGCTGGAGGTTCTCAAGGCTGTCAATACCCAAGGGCAATTTGAGCATGTATTCATCAATCAGCAAACTGGCGAACCCTATACCACCATCAGCAAGGTGTGGGGGCGTATTCGCCAGAAAGCCCGATTGCCTCACTTGAGAATCCATGATCTAGGGCACGGCTTTGCCAGCTTCCTTGTAAATAACGGCAGGACGCTGTATGAGGTCCAGCAAATTTTGGGACATTCCGATCCTAGTGTAACCCAGCGCTATGCTCACCTCAGCACCAAAGCTTTGCTGGATGCGGCGAATATTGCCTCGATGGCGATTCACAATGCTGGCGGAGGAGGGCATTAATCCAACGGTGAACCGCTGCGTTTCGGGGATCGGGGGCGGGGACGGGGCGAAACACCCCCGACTCGGGCCGACGGGGTACCGTCTTGCCACAACCGCAGCCGCCCCCTGGCCTCCGTCATGGGGTGGGGCGGCGGGGCGCCTCGTGCGCCGTGGGCGTGCGTTGGGATTGGACGGGGTTGGGTAAAGGTAAGAATACATCATCACAATCAAGCCGATAGCTATTGGAAAGTAGTCGCTCCAATCTAAACTGTAGTATTGAATTGAATGACTTGTTCAGGTGATATAAAACCAATGCCAAGGCTTATCGGCGTAACAATAAGAAATCAGAACCTCAAAAATCGATTGAGAAAAGATAGGCAGAAATTGGGGCAAATACTCCAAAATTTCATATTGCTGTGATAAAACGAATTTTATACGCGAGAAAAACCGGCAGGTATTTTGATCAAATTGGATCAATCATCGCAAAGAAATGACTTTCTTTCTATTGGCCCATCCAATGGAACCATAACTCCATGAGCGTTCCATCAGTATCAACATAGCAGACAGTATGACAGCCCGGGATTCGCTTAAAGATAAAATCATCATTGTGGCCGAACACAACGAGGCATCTAGCCGTCTAATTGACACTACTTTAAAAAATCACGGTTTTTCCAACATTCGCCATGCCAATACAGGCGAATCAATTTATGAGATTCTAAGGGTATTTTACAATCAACCTGAGAAAATCGGTCTCATTGTCTTCAACGAACATCTGCCTCAGTGCGAGCCAGTGAAGATACAACAAAGCCTTTGTTTAGCAGCAGAATCCACAGCAATTCCTTTTATAAATCTCTGCGATGAGGACGGTGATGGATTAAATGGAAATGGCAATATAGGTCAATCTGTCAACGACGGTGACTTTTCGTACAAGATGAGCTCGCCAATTAACCCTCAAGAATTGTTGTTGGTGGTTAATTTTTTACTGAAACTCCGCATGGAACGCCTGCGGTTCAACACGGAAAAGCAGCAATTTGCCATCGAACTGTCCGAAAAAAACGTTAGTGACGCCAAACTAAAATATCTGGTTAGCCATGATGAACTGACTGGATTATTGAATCGAAGTAACTTTGAGCGACGACTCAAGCTGGCTTTAAACCGAAGTCATCAGCAGCATAAAGATGCCGCATTGTTGTTTATCGAAGTTGATCGTTTTTGCCTGATCAACGAAATGAAAGGTTTTGATGTAGGCGATCGATTATTAGTGGAACTCGCGGTATGGATGCGAAAGCTGGCTCCTTCCAACAGTTTGTTTGCTCGTGTTGGTAGTAATGAATTCTGTTTATTTTTGGAGGATATGAGCAAACCGCAAGCTCAACGCTACGCTGAGGAGTTTAAAAGCCAAGTCGAAAATTACAGGTTTAGCTTCGATGAAGCCAAACATTCGGTCACCCTATCAATCGGCATGTCGACACTGCATGATGGAGCATCAAAAGATTACCCGGGTAATATAATGTTGTTTGCCCGGCAAGCCTGTGTTTCAGGCAAACAATGTGGTTTGGACAAAATAGGCGTTTACGGCGACCAATCTAAGGCAATCAAGGATCGACAAAACGATATTTTATGGGCGCCTATCCTCCAGGAGGCGTTGCGGGAAAATAACTTCTTTTTAGTGTTTCAACCCGTTGTCGAACTGAAAAGCGGCACAATCTCCCATTACGAAGTATTACTTAGACTGCGAAACGCAGACAAAATTATCTTGCCGAATGTGTTTATGCCGGTGGCGGAACGCATTGGATTGATGCACGCTATTGATCTTTGGGTGATCGAAAACGCAATCGATTTATTATCGGGATTACCGTCAAACAGAGGTTATGTGTCGGTAGCCGTCAAATTATCGGCGAGCGCGTGTCAATATCCCGATTTAATACAGGTCATTCAGGATAAATTAGAATTGACTTGGCTTGACGCCGGCCGTTTGATGTTCGAAATTGCTGACGCTGCAGTGACGCAGTATTTTGAAAGAACTCTTCTGATGGTGAATAGGCTACGCAGCTTGGGCTGTAAAACTGCGATGAAAATAACTAGCGCGGGATTTTATTCCCCGGATTACGTTAAGAAGTTTCCTGTTAACTATGTGAAAATCGACGGCCAACTTTTCAAGCATTTGATGGGCGAAGAATATGACCAAATGTTGCTGAAATCGATGGTGGATATGGTTGACAAACTAGGTAAAAAAACCATTTTTGTCTATGTGGAGTCGTCAAGCACGGTACTGAAATTAAGAGACATGGGTGTATCGTTGGCTCAAGGCTACACATTAGGTAAGCCAGAATGTGAGTTACTGGATGGCCGATCAATACCCTTTGCGCATTACATGGCTGAGCGCCAGAAAACGGAAAAAGCGTTAAGTGAAAAAGAAAGTTACTTGCGGGTTTTACTCGACAACATGCCATTCCCAGTTTGGCTCAAGGATACTCAAAGCCGTTTCCTGGCCGTCAATCAGTTATTAGCAAATCAGATGGGCAGGAGTACACCAGAGTCCGTAGTGGGAAAAACCGATTTCGATTTTTACCCCTCCGAAAAAGCCTTCCAGTATCAACAAGACGATAAAAAGGTACTGGCATCAAAACGAGGACGAACGCTTGAGGAGACCTCTGATGGTGCTAGGGGATTACCACGATGGACGGAAATTTTTGTCGCGCCCGTGATAGATAAATACGGTGAACCGCTAGGAACACTAGGTTTCGCCCGAGACATTACCGAGCGTAAACGTGTTGAGACTGATCTTCGTATTGCAGCAACTGCTTTTGAATCGCAGGAAGGGATGGTCGTCACTGATGCGGACACTATCATTCTGAAAATTAATCATTCGTTTACCCGAATGACCGGCTACACCGCTGAAGACGCTATCGGTCGCAAAATGAATCTACTGAAATCGGACGTTCAGGATACCGCCTTTTACACTGCAATGTGGGATAGCATTAATGCTACTGGCAGTTGGCAGGGCGAAATATGGAACCGACGAAAAAATGGTGAAATTTATCCGGTCTGGGAGAGTATCACAGCGGTCAAAACAGACGAAGGCAAGGTGACGCATTATGTGGGCACCATGATAGACATTACTGCACATAAAGCCGCAGAAGAACAAATGCGACATATCGCTTACCATGATGTGTTAACCGACTTGCCTAATCGAATTCTATTGGCTGACCGTTTACAGCAAGCGTTGGCACAAGCCAGGCGCATGAATACAAAATTGGCATTGATGTATGTCGATTTGGATAAATTCAAACCGGTAAACGATAACTTTGGACACGATATAGGTGATCGATTATTGAAAGAGGTTGCTTCCCGGCTATTGACTTGCATAAAGCGTGAAACCGATACAGTGGCGCGACTGGGCGGTGACGAATTTGTGGTATTACTTTCGAATTATGAGCATGAAACAGACTTGGTCAACTTGGCCGAGAATATCTTGAATTCTCTTTCTGACGTTTTCTTGATTGAAAAAAACCAGATTAATATTTCATCGAGTATCGGTATCGCAACCTATCCCGCTCATGGGGTTGACAGCAGTTCGCTGATGAAAAACGCCGATATGGCCATGTATCAGGCAAAATATGCAGGGCGCAGTTGCTTTAAATTTCATAGTTA
>SXGT01790032.1_pt1 | contig 14594 bp, 9 predicted proteins | sample 3176221 | NCBI WGS metagenome assembly SXGT01 (sample SAMN11356862, study PRJNA531348) | freshwater metagenome | isolation source: freshwater sample F1-120 | place: China: Fuxian Lake, Yuxi | collected 2017-12-25
ATCTCGTCGAGAAAGAGCGTGCCGCCGTCGGCAATCTCGAACTTGCCCTCGCGGGTCGTGGCCGCTCCCGTGAAGGCGCCGCGCTCGTGACCGAAGAGTTCGCTCTCGACCAGCTCCCTGGAGAAGGCCGCACAATTGACCTTGATGAGCGGCTTCGTCCGGCGCGGGCTGTTGTAGTGGACGGCGTTGGCGACCAGCTCCTTGCCGGTGCCGCTCGGCCCGCGCACCAGCACAGTCAGGTCGCTGTCGGCGACCTTGCGGATCACGTCGAAGACCCGCTGCATCGCCGGGCTGCGGCCGATCAAGCTCTCGAAGCGGTAGCTGTGCGTGATCTGTTCGCGCAGGATCCGGTGCTCGCGGCGCTCGGCGGCTTTTTCGAGAATGCGTTCGATCTTGAGTTCGAGTTCGTCGTTGTCGAAGGGTTTGGGCACGTAGTCGGCCGCACCGAGCTTCATCGCCTCGACCGCGGTCTTCTCCGAGCCGTAGGCCGTGATCATCACGACCTCCGTTCCCGGAGCATGGGTGCGGATCCAGCGCAGGAGGTCGAGGCCCGAGAGTCCGGGCATGCTGAGGTCGGTCACGACGAGCTGGAACACTGCTTGACCAAGCCGCTCGATCGCCTCTTCGGCCGAAGCGGCGGTCTCGACCTCCCAGCCACGCGCCGTGAGCAGGCGCTTGATGGCGACGCAAATCGCGCGTTCGTCGTCGACGACGAGGATCGAGGCTTTCATGCCGCCCCGTCCTGCCCGATCTCGAGGGGCAGGTCGATCTCGAAGCAGAGCCCGCCCTCCAGGGCGCGCGATGCCCGGATCTGCCCGCCGTGGGCTTCGATCGTACGCCGTGCGATGGCCAGGCCGAGCCCGGTGCCGTGGCTCTTGGTCGAGACGAAGGGCTCGAAGATGCGCGCCAGTTCGTCCTCGGGAACGCCCGGGCCCGAATCGCTGACACGGATGCGCGCCGAGCGTTCGAGCTGCGTCACACCCAGGTTGAGGTGACGCTCGCCCGCGACGCCGGCGAGCGCGTCGCGGGCGTTCTCGACCAGGTTCACCAGCACGCCGCGCAGTCGCTCGCGATCGACGCTCGCGATCACGCCCCCCGGTGTCGACAGGCAGAGTTCGATCCCGACCGGTCCGAGCCGCGGCTGAACCTGTCGAGCCGTCGTCCGGACGAATTCGCCGAGATCGACAGGCTTGCGGTCGAGTTCGTCGCGTCGGGCGTAGCGCAGCAGGGCTTGCACCTGTCGCTCGACGCGCTCGAGTTCCTCGAGGATCAACTGGTGCTCCTCGCGGAAGCGCGGGTCGCACTCACGCACGAGCTGCTGGGCCAGGCTGCGCGCTGCGGTGATCGGGTTGCGGATTTCGTGCGCGATGCGTGCCGCCAGTTCGCCGACCGTCGCGAGCTTCTCGGCATGGCCGAGGTTGCGCTCGACATCGACCGCGCGTTCGAGCAAATCGACGCCGTCGAAGAGAAGGCCGAGCTGATGGCAGAAGGCCTCGATGGTCTGGATGTCGTGCTCGCGCAGACTCGCGCCGACCAGATCGCGGTTGACAAGCACAAGGTGTCCGCGCAACCCGGCCGTGCCCTCCACGCGGAACACGGCGACGATACCAGCGGCCGCACGCGCCAGACGCAGCTCGCGAGGCAGCAGCGAGAGCTCACCGCCGACCAGTGGGCGCTCGACGAGGCCATCGGCACCGCCACCGCGCGGCCACGCCTCGGCGAGAGGGCCGATGTCGATGCGCCCGGCCTCGATCTCGCCGTCGTCGCGCAGCAGCAGTGCCGCGCCGTCGAGTCCCATCAACTGGATCAGGCTCTCCAGCGCCTTGCGCCCGGCGTCCTCCCGCCCGAGTTCGGGTGAGAGCTGGCGCAGGGCGGCAAGCAGGCGATCGAGCCGGTCCCAGCTACGCCGGAAGAGGGCGCGGTCGAGCGTCACTTCCAGTTGCTCGCGCACCGGCCCCGTCACGAAGAGGAAAGTCGTGGCGAGCAGGAAGACGAAGAGGGCGGGTCGCTCGGCGGCGGGCGCCAGGCGTACGATCAGCCACCAGTCGAGCCCCGCGATCGCCGCTCCGATGGCGAGCGAGAGCAGGGCCAGCAGCGTGTCGCGTATCACGGCGCCGAGGTCGCGCACCGCCAGCGGCAGCGCGACAAGCCCGCCGAAGAGGGCCATCAACCCTTGCAGCCAAAGGTCGTGCGCACTGCTCTCGCGCGTGGCGAGGGCCACCACGGCGAGCAGGATCGCGAGTGCGGCACCCATCACCACGAGATCGGGTCGGGTGTAGGTGCCCAGCGCGCCCGCACGCCAGGCACTGCCGCGCGTGACGGCGAAGAGCCGGCTCAGGATCAGGCCGAACATGAGAGCCAGATAGGCCCAGGTCAGAACGTCCCAGGGCAACACGTCCCAGGGCAGGAGCTTGCCCGAGGCCACGGGTAGCAAGGCTCCGCCGGCGAGAGCGATGACCGAGAGAACGACCGTCGGTACATAATTGACGGCGAGCCAGAGGCGTGTGGGCGGCGTGCCGGGCGGGCCGAAGTACCAGCTCAGGTTGCGGAAGATCGCCACCCCGGCGAAGCCGGCCACGTCGTTGAGCGAGAAGACCAGCATCGAGAGCCGCGTCGTGCGACTGTGGATGCCGAGCGGTGAGAGCGCGAAGAGGCCGGCGGTGAGGTAGATCACGACCAGCGCCACTCCGAGCGGTGGCCGCAGCCGTGAGATCGGCCCGCGCTCGCGTCCCGTCGCCAGAGCGCGCGCGTGCTGGAGCGCCATGACGCCCCACAGGGTCATGACGGCGAAATCGAGGGTTGCGATCGCGAGATGAACCGGGGTCAGAGCGCTCATGCGGCGCTGGCTCCGGCGGTGGGCACGGGCAGCTCGACGCGGAACTCGGCACCACCGGTGCTGTGGTTGCAGGCGTGGATCCTGCCGCCGTGCGCCTCGACAACGCGCTTGACGATGGCGAGACCGAGGCCGGCGCCACGGGTCTTGCCCGAGAAGAACGGATCGAAGACGCGGGTCGTACAGCCTTCCGGCAGGCCGGGACCGGAGTCCTTGACGTCGAGACAGGCACATCCGTCGTGGTGTCGGACCCGCAGGTGCACGTGGCGGCGATCCACGCTGCAGCCGCACACGGCGTCGGCGGCATTCTCGAGCAGATCGCGCACGATCTGGCGGATCTTCTCGGGGTCGGCCTGCGCCTGAATGCCGTCGGGCGCGTCGATCTCGAGTTCGATCCCGCGGCCCCGGCAGGCCGGCGCGAAGGCGTCCGCGGCCTGTCGGACGACGGCTCCGAGGTCGATCTCCGTCACGCATAGATCCTCGCGCCGCGCGAAGCGAACCAGTGCCGAGATTTGCCGCTCGACGCGACCGAGTTCATCGAGGACAATGCCGATATGCTCGACGTTCTCGGGTGAGGCCGGGTCGCGCGCGACGAGCTGGACCAGGCTGCGGGCGCCGGTGATCGGGTTGCGGATCTCGTGCGCCATGCGCGCGGCGAGTTCGCCGATCGCGGACATCTTCTCGGCCTGCGCGAGCGAGCGTTCGGCACGCACGACGCGCCCGAGCAAATCGGCGCTATCGAGCACGAGAGCGAGCTGATTGGCGAAGGACGTGATGGCGCGCGTGTCCTCGTCGGTGACGACCGCGCCGAGGGGTCCCGTGGTGAGGAAGAGCCAACCCAGACGACGCCGCGGGCTGACGACCGGGAAGACACCGATCACGCGTGCGGCGAGCAGCGGCTCGCGCATCTGCTCGGGCAGCTCGCGCATCTCGAGAGACGCAACCCCGTTGCCGAAGAGGCGAGCCGCGGTGGCGGGACAAGGCCAGGCGGAGCGAATTTGATCAACCTCGACCGCGCCGTGGGCCACGGTCGGGCCGTCGTCGAGCAGCACGGCGGCGCCCGAGAGTTGAATGGCATCGGTGAAGGCCGTCAGCGCGCGCCGGCTGCATTCCTCCGTGCCGAGTTCGGGCGAGAGCGTGGGCAGCAGATCGTGGAGGCGGGATTCGAGTCCGCGACTGCGCCACAGGCCAAGCCGGCCGATGGTCGCGGCCAGCCAAAGCCGGCCCGGGCCGACGATCGGCAGCACCAGCAGCACAATCGCGAGTCGCCCCGCAGCATGTACGTCGGCCGGCATCCGGTCGACCAACGCATTGCCGCCGAGGAAGACCACGAGCGCGCCCACGGTGGTGAGGCCGATCACGACAAGACCGCGCCTGAACTCGCCGAGGAGTCGGAGTGCGAGCGGCACCGCGATCAGAATGCCGAGCAGTGCGTTGGCTGCGGCGAAGCCCGGCGGCAGGTGCCAGAGGACGCGCCCGGCGAGGATCTGGTGGTGCAGAAAGAGCAACGCCGCAAGCAGACCCGCCGAGAAGAGCACCACGTCAACCGTGCGGATGGTCGAGAACCCGGCCAGCCCCCAGCCGCCGAAGCGGGCCGCACGCGCGGCGTAGAGCAACATCAATATTAAACTAGTGACGAGGTAGGCATCGTAGGTGACCTGATAGGTGAACCAATGATTCACCGGCGTGAGGAAAGCGCCGACGCCGAGCGCGACCGCCGAGCCGTAGGTGAGCCCGAGCCAGAGCCGCTGTGGCGGGTCGTCGCGCGAAGGAAAATAGCGCAGCATGTGGCGGCCGGTGGTGACCGCGACCAGCAGGGTGATGTCGCGCAGGGCCGAGATCCGATACAGGGCGGGCGAGGGCAGGCCGTCGGCCCCCATCGGCAGCAGCGCGGCCAGCGCGCTGTCGAGGTAGTGGAGGGCCAGCGCACCGGAGAAGATGGGCAGCAGCAGGTAGAGCCGGGTGCGCGGCTGGCCGGGCCGGCGCAGAAGGAAGGTGCGCTCGGCCAGAACGGCCCAGACGAGCGTCGGCATGAGGTGGATCCCGGCGCTCAGCCACGCCTCGGTGGTGGGTTCCGTCATCGTCCGTTTGCCCCGTGCGAAGCCATGCGAAGGTGACACTTTCGCAAGAGCCTTGCCACATGCGTGATCCGGACGATTCGCGAAGACACCCGTAGAATCAACGATTTCCAGCCGCGGGCGAAAGAGGGCTGGGCGTACCTGCACGCTCGACCGGACAGGGCGGCGGCGCTCGGCAGCCGACTGTCTTCCCGGATATGCAGCCGGGCGTGCCGCCCCAGGCATCTGCCGCATGGCGCAGCAGGCGCCACTGGCCCGGCCTTGCACGAGCGTGGTCGGCCCCCCCGCGATTCATCGGGGTTTTTGTGACGACCCGTGAAATCGGTGGTCTGGCATCCCGCGTGCAACAGGCATGGGATCGGAGGTGCAATCATGAACGCAGTATTCTTTGGTGTTGGCGAAAACCTGACGGCCGTGCCGGTCGCGAACCTGGTGCCTGAACTCGGCCTCGCCTTTCCGATCGAGGGATTGCTGGTCGCCGGTGTTTTCACGGCGGCGGCAGTGGCACTCGCTGCGGTGGCTGATCTGGTGCGTGTTCGTCGCGAGCGTCGCGGCGGAGCGGTCCGGGCGCCGCGAGTCGCGCTCGTCGGGGCGCGCTGATGAGCGTGTCGGGTGGTGGGTCGGGTCCGGTTCCGTGCCCGAGGCAAGGATCCGCGCCCCGGCCCGCGCCCGTGTCTGGCCGAGTGCTGCGCCGGTCGTGGCCGCAGTCGGTAAGTGTTGTGTCGGCACTGCTTGGTGCGGGACGGTCGACGCGATTGGCGCGCCGGTCGTGGCCGGCCGCAAGCGCTGTGTCCGCCTGCGGGCAGCGCTCTCTCCGTCGGAGGGTGGAGAGGGCACGTCGGTGTCCGATGGGCCGGCGTACTCTCGTGCTGGCGACCGGTCCGTTGGGACGTGCCCGGCGACCGGATCGGCGGCTTGGGCTTGAACTCCGGCCGCACTCCCGGCAGGACCGAAAGCATGGCAATGCGCACGCGGCGATTCCCCTGGCTGTCGAACCGGAGCAAGACCGCACCCGAGCTGGCGTTCGAGCCGCCGATCTTCCTCGGCGACAAATCCAACGGCGAATTCTACCACCAGCAGACGGCGGCGGAGGCACGTCTGCGCGCGGCGATCCTGCGCGACTCGGCCCAGCACGCGCGTCGGCTCGGCGTCGATCGACGTGAGTTTCTTGCCAGCGCGGCCGGCATGGCGGCGTCGCTCTGGGCGATCAATCTGGCCTCGGGCTGCGGTGGGAGTGGTGGCGGCTACGACGTGCCCCCCCCGGGATCGATCGACTGCGACCAGGCGGGAGGACTCCTCGCCGGCAACGAATTCATTCTCGATCTCCAGACCCACCACGTCGAGGACGAGGAGACCTGGCGCACGCGGCATCCCGATCAGAACTTTGCGGTTGTCAACAGCCTGGCGCAGTTTCTCACCTTCTACAATTGCAGTTCGACCGGAGACGAACGCTGGAAGTGCGTCGGTCCGGCGGTCTACCTCGAGCAGATCTTCCTCAACTCCGACACGACAGTCGCCGTCCTTTCCGGCTTGCCCTCACCGATGTGTGACGACGGCACGCTCTGCCGCAACGTCAATAGCAATGAAGGCATGGCTTATTGGCGCGACTTCTTCAACGAGCACGCCGGCGGTAGCCAGCGTGTGGTGCAGCACTGCCAGGTGGCGCCCAACGACCGCTGGGACCTGCAGAGCGAGATGATGCAGCAGGTGCGTGAGAACCTCGGGAACCACGGCTGGAAGTGCTACCCGCCGTGGGGGCCGACGGGACAGGGCTGGTGGCTTGACGACGAAGTGATCTCGGTGCCCTTCATCGAGCGCGCCCGCGAGCTGGGTGAGCCGCTGATCTGTGCGCACAAGGGCTTCCCGCTGGCCGGCTTCGATCACGAGCACACCGATCCGAAGGACGTCGGGCCGATCGCGGCGCGTTATCCGGACGTGAACTTTGTCATCTATCACTCGGCCTACCTCTCCAATCACGTCGAGGGGCCCTACGACCCGGCCAACCCAGGTCCGGCGGTCGATCGCCTGGTGCAGACCGTCGCCCAGCACGGCCTCAAGGGCAAGAACGTCTATGCCGAGTTGGGCAGTGCCTGGGCACTGGCGATGGGTAACGCCGTTGGCGCGCAGCACCTGATCGGCAAGCTGCTCAAGTACGTCGGCGAGGACAACGTGCTCTGGGGCTCGGAGTGCGTCTGGTTCGGTTCGCCGCAGCGGCAGATCGAGGCGTTCCGCCGTCTGACGATTTCCACGGAGTTCCAGGAACGCTACGGCTATCCGGCGCTCACCCCCGAACGTAAAGCCAAGATCTTCGGCTTGAACGGGGCGAAGCTCTACGGCATCGATCCCGAGGCGAAGCGGTGCGAGATCGCGTCCAACCCCCTCACGGTGGCGAAAGCGCGGCTCGACGGCGAGCTCGGTGCACGGCGCTGGGCGTTCCAGGAACCCTTCGGCCCGACCTCGCGCCGGGAGTTTCTGGCGCTGCAGCGCTGGCGGCGGCACATCAACCGGCCGGCCTGAACGCCTCTCTCTCTCTCGCGCGTCGTCCAAGGGCCGGCGCACCTCCCGGTGCAGCGCATCCACGCCGCGCGGCCGCAGCCGCGATGATGCGCGCGCGCCGGAGGGATGCGCGGAAGTTCCGACGCGACGAATCCGTGCAACGCGGCCACCGCGGCGGGGTAAGGCGCGCCGGAGGGATGCGCGGAAGTCCTGCGCGACGTGTCCATGTGTCCCGGTCGTTGCTGCTTGTTCGGCAGCACTCGGGAAAGTAGCAACGCACCGCCCCATGCCTCCCCGTCGCGCCGCGCTTGCCTTTGTTCTCGTCTCGCTAGTGCTTGACATGCTGGCGGTCGGGATCATCGTGCCGGTGCTGCCGATGCTGGTGCTGGGCTTCGAGGGCGGCGATAGCGTTCGGGCGGCTGCGCTCGTCGGCACTTTTGGCGCGACCTTCGCGACGATGCAGTTTCTGTTCGCACCGGTGCTCGGGCTGCTCTCCGACCGCCTTGGCCGTCGTCCGGTGATCATCGCCTCGAACATCGCCTTCGGGCTCGACTACCTGCTGATGGCGTGGGCGCCCTCGGTGGGCTGGCTCTTTCTCGGGCGCGTTCTCGCGGGGATCTGTGCGGCGACGGTGAGCGCACCGAGCGCTTACATCGCCGACGTCACACCGCCCGAGAAACGGGCAGCGGCCTTTGGCTGGATTGGCGCTGCCTTCGGGCTCGGCTTCGTGCTCGGCCCCGCGGTTGGCGGAGTCCTGGGGGCAATTCACCCGCGCCTGCCCTTTCTGACCGCGGCCGTCCTCTGCCTGCTCAATGCGCTCTACGGAGCGTTCGTGCTGCCCGAATCGCTCGCCGTGGAGAACCGCTCGCGGGTCGATCTGAGGCGCGCCAACCCGCTCGCCGGACTGCGCTTCCTGCGCGCGCATGGCGCCGTGTTCGGGCTGGTCGGGGTCGTTTTCCTGTCGCGGGTGGCACACGACGCACTGCCGAGTACCTTTGTGCTCTACGCGCAACACCGCTTCGGATGGGATGTCGCCATGATGGGTGGGGCGCTCGCCGTGATGGGCATATCGGCTGCGTTGGTACAGGCCGGCTTGACCCGCAGTTTCGTCAATCGCCTGGGTGAGCGCGGCAGTCTTCTGCTCGGCCTCGCCTTCGGCGTGGTGGGTTTTGCCTTGACCGGACTCGCAGCGACGACGCCGCTCTTTTGCGCGGCCATTCCGCTGATCGCGCTCTGGGGGATCGCGAACCCAGCGACCCAGGGTCTGCTCAGCCGGCGGGTGGGGCCCGACGAGCAGGGTCGCCTCCAGGGTCTGATCGCGGCCGTCCAGGGCGTCGCCGGCATCATCGGCCCCCCGCTCTTCACCGGTGCGTTCGGCGCGGCCGTCGGCGGCCCGCTCACGCGACTCGGTCTGGCCGGCTTGCCCTTTGTGCTTGCCGGCGTGATCCTGGCACTGGGTGCGGTGCTGGCAGCCCGCGTCACTCGCCCGGGCGAGGCGTAGAGCCAAAAGCCTGCCTTCGGAATCGGCGGACCGTCGACAGCGGCCCGGGCCGCGGGCTGCCGTGCAGGTCGATGACGCGATGGGGCCGGTGGCACCGATGCGTGAGGCGCCCATGCGACCAGCGCCGCGAGTTGCCGTGCCGCCGAGCAGGGGCATCAGCCAGTAAACATCGGCCCGTGAGACCGGAACTCGGCGCGGGGAGGTTCCGGGGTCAGATGGGGAGTGCTCCGTAGAATCCCCTACTGGACGGGGGCATACACCTGCGGCTTCCGCACCCAGGCGGCGCTCCCACGCGTCCGGTGTGGTCGCGCGGCGCGCGAAAGGACGGGTAAGGGGCGCCACGCTTGGCCACGGGTACTGCCCCGCGTGGGTCGCGGCGCGTGCGTAGGTGACGGGAAGACGGCGTCTGCACCCCCCACGTCCTCGACGACCCCCCACGGGCCATCTTCCCGTCACCTCGAAGCGACTGTTCCCGCGGCCGCCCTGCCACCACCACACCACCACCCATCGACGCGGGAACACTGCTGCTCGTCGCAAACCGCGCGCCAAGGCAGCGATCCATGACAGGTGGCCATTTTCATGGCTGCGGGCGCGCGGTGCCTGCCACCGGGGCTCATCGGGTGTCGAGAATGCGTCGGTTGTCGGCTCCGCCCGTCGTGGTAGGGGGCGGTCGTGGCGCGGCGCAAGGGACCGGCGGATTGGATCACGCGCGAGCGCTTCGCAGCACTCGTGCTCGAGGCGGTCGAGTCGATTCCCGGCGAGTTCCAGCAACATCTCGCGAGGGTCGAGATCGTGATCGAGGACCAGCCTGACGCCACCACACTGCGCGAGCTGGGGGTCGATCCCGACGACGAGACGCTCTATGGCCTCTATCAGGGTTTACCCGTTGGCGAATACGAGATTTCATCCGGGGGTCTGCCGGACGTGATCGTCATCTACGCGCGGCCGCTCTGCGAGGATTTTGGCGACGAGTACCACCTGCGCCGGGAGATCCGGAAGACAGTGATCCACGAGGTCGGCCACTTCTTTGGCTTCGATGATGCCGAACTCGAGAAGAAGGGCTACGGCTGATGCGATCTTCCGGAGAGGCGATGTCGGCCGAGACTTCAACCCATCGGGCCGCCCCGGATGCGCCCGCGCGCTTCTCCGCCGAGACCCGGCGTTCCGATCTCGACGCGATGGCGCGGAGCGGCGTCGAGTTGCTCGTGGTGGGTGGGGGCATCACCGGGGCCGGTGTGGCGCGCGACGCCGCCCTGCGCGGCATCCGCGTCGGTCTGGTCGAGCGCGGGGATTTCGCCTCGGGCACGTCGAGCCGCTCGTCCAAGCTGATTCACGGCGGGCAGCGCTACCTCGAGCAGGGCGATGTCGCGCTGGTGCGGGAGTCGGCCCGCGAGCGTCATCGCCTGCGCCGCATTGCACCGCATCTGGTGGCGCCGGCACGCATGGCGGTGCCGGTGTGGGCGCGCACCCCTGCCGGCCTGCTGAAGCTCCGTGCCGGCCTCTGGGCCTTCGAGAAGATGGCGCCGATCGAGGAGAGCGAGCTGCACGAGAGCTGGGGGCGTGACGATACGCTCGAACACATTCCACTGCTCGACAGCGAGCGCCTGCAAGGAGCGGTGGTCTACACCGAATACGTCACCGACGATGCGCGACTCACCCTCGAGACGCTGAAGTCGGCCCGGCGCAACGGCGCGCTCTGCGTCAATCATGCGCCGGCGGTCGGGATCGGGCTGCCGGCACCCGTGACGGTGACGACCCCGGGCGGCACGAGTGCTGCCCCGCGCTTCCGGGTCCGTGTGCGCGACGTGGAAGCGGGCGGGGAGCATGAGATCGAGGCGCGTTGCATCGTCAACGCGGCGGGCCCGTGGGTCGATGCGGTACGCGGACTGGCCGGCGCGGGGCAGTCGCGCATGCAGCTCACCAAGGGCATTCATCTCGTGGTGCGACGCGAGCGCCTGCCGCTCGACCAGATCGTCGTGATGCGCGCTGCGGATCGCCGCATGGTGTTCGCCGTGCCACACGACGAGGTGATCTGGATCGGCACCACAGACACCTTCTACCCGCAGGCGGCCGAGCGGCCCGGCATCACGCGGGAGGACGTCGACTACCTGCTCGAGGCAACGACGCGGACCTTCCCGACGGTGTCGCTCGGGCCGGACGACGTCACCGGAGCCTGGGCCGGCGTGCGGCCCCTGCTCGCCGAGCAGGGCAAGAAACCCTCGGAGATTTCGCGTCGTGACGAGGTGCTGGTCGAGCAGCCCGGCTTCTTCTCGATCGGTGGCGGCAAGCTCACGACCTACCGCTCGATGGCCGAGCGGGTGGTCGACGACGTCGAGGGGTACCTTGCGGCGCGCAAGAGCCCCTGCCGTACCCACAAGGAACCGCTGGCCGGCACCGACGAGCCCGTGCCGATGGCGCGCACCACACTCGATGCGACCGAGCTCGATGCGTGTCTCGATTCGGAGTGCGCGCTCACGGTTGCCGACGTCATGGAGCGGCGCATCCGGGCCAATATCTTTGCCACTGACAATGGTTTGACACAGCTCGAACAGGTGGCGGCCCAGCTCGGGCGGCGGCTGGGCTGGAACGACGAACGAATCGCGCGCGAGATGGCGACCCATCGCACGCGCGTCGCGGAGGATGTGGCATGGCGAACGCAGTCCTGAAGACGATCGCAGCGCTGGAGGCAGAACTGCCGGCGGGGCGCGTGGTGCGCGACGCCGAGAGTCTCGCCGCGCGCCGGCACGACTACTGGGGGCTGCAGGCGGTGCTCGACCGTGGCCCAACCCCGGCGCTCCCACCTGCGGCCGTGGTCCGCCCGCGCTCGACCGACGAGGTCGTGTGCATTCTGCGTCAGGCGGACCACGACGGCACGGCGCTGGTGCCGTGGGGGCTCGGCTCTGGCGTGTGCGGTGGGGTGCTGCCGGGGCGCGACGCGCTGGTCCTCGATCTCGGCGAGATGAATGCGATCGTGAGCGTGGATGACGAGTCCCTGATCGCCCGCGTCGAGCCGGGCGTGCGCGGCAGCGACCTCGAGGCGGACCTCCAGGGTCGTGGCTTGACGCTCGGGCACTTCCCGCAATCGATCGCCGTGTCGTCGGTCGGGGGCTGGGTCGCGACCCGGGCTTCGGGCCAGTTGTCCACCCGCTACGGCAACATCGAGAACATGGTGATCGGCCTCGAAGTGGTCCTGGCCGGCGGGCGCGTGCTGCGCTGCGGGACGACCCCGCGCTCGGCGACGGGACCGGATCTGAAGCAGATCTTCCTCGGCAGCGAGGGCACGCTCGGCGTCATCACCGGAATCGAACTGGCGCTCTGGCCCCGGCCCGACTGGAACAAGGGATTCGCCATGCGGCTCCCGAGCTGGGAGGCCGGACTCGAGGTGACCCGCGAGCTGCTGCAGGGCGGCTACCGTCCCGCCGTGCTGCGTCTCTACGATCCGATCGAAGCGCAACGCAATTTCGCGCCGTGGTTCCCCGAGCCGGCGCATCTCCTGCTCGTCCTGAGCGAGGGCCGCGAGAACATGCGGCAATCGCTCGAACTCGAGATCGAGGCGGCACTGGCGGCGTGCCTTGCGCACGGCGGCACCAACCTCGGCCGCGAGCCGCTCGATCACTGGATGGGGCGACGCAATCACGTTCCGTCGTGGGATGATCTGCTGGCCGCGGGCCTGGTGGTGGACACGATCGAGGTCTCGGCGACGTGGCGCAACGTGCGTGCGCTCCACGAACGCGCGACCGCCGCCATGGGGGAGGTGCCGGGCATGTTGCAGGCGAGCGGGCATACCTCGCACGCCTACTCGAGTGGCGTAAATATATATTTCACGTTCGTCGGTCAGGCGACCGACCCCGTCGAGCAGGAACGGATCTACCGCGCGGCCTGGGCCGCCACGATGGAAGCGACGCTCGCCTGCGGCGCCAGCATCGCCCACCACCACGGCATCGGCCGCGTGCGGCGCGAGTGGCTGCCGCGCGAACTTGGCGCGACCGGCATCGAAACCTTGCGCGCGCTCAAAGCCACGCTCGACCCCAGGGGCATTCTCAATCCGGGGTGCCTCGTCTAGCCGGGAGCCTGTGCCTCCAGTGCGCCCCCGTGCTCCGCGTCGAGTCCATGCCATGTGCGCTAGCCGGAGAGGAGAGGTCCGCCGGCGCATCCGCAGGGCATGTCCCGCCAGCACCCGGAGCGAGAGGTCACGCCGGCACGAGGGGCTCGCCGGGACAGGACCACCGCGGGGAACTCCTCACGCGCGACATCGGCGAGACGTCACGCCGGCTCGGGACTCGCGTGACCGTTGGGCGCGGTCGTGGCGCCCTGGCGCGTGACCCCGAGCCGCAGCGCGCTCTCCTCGAACCAGCGGATGGTTGCGGCCTCGTCGGCGACCATCTCTTCGAGCAGGGCACGGGTCTCGACGTCGCGCTCGATCTGCTCGAGCACATCCATGATCGGGCGCAGGGCGGTGTCGCCCTCGGGCAGTCGACCCAAAAAATCACGCACCTTCTCGCTGTCGGCGATCTCGCGCGAGCGCAGGCGGGTCCGGGTCGCCTCGCGGAAATGGGCCGGCAGCTCGGCTTTCGGCGTCGCGCCGAGTTCAGCGAGTCTTGCCGCCAGCAGGCGTGAGTGTGCGTCCTCGCGGCAGCACACCGTGCGCAGGCCGCCGCGTAGGCACGGGTCCGAAGTTGCATCGGCCCAGAGGGCGAAGGCATCGGCTCCGAAAGCTTCGCCGGCGCGGAACTCGTCGAGGAAGTGGACGAGCATCGCGTGCTCGCTCTCGAACTGCCGGCTGCCGCAGGTCCAGACCCGGGCCGGCTCGGCAGCCGCGAGGGGTTCGTCGGCATCGGCGAGCGGGCCGCGCTCATCGACCTCCCGCAGTTGCTCCTCGAAGAGCTCGTCGGAGATCAGGCCCTTGCGATAGGCCTTCAGGAGCTGGCGAAGTTCGAATTGGCGGCTGGTCTGAGCCATCGGGTGCCTCCTGGCGTGTGCTCTCTGCCTGCCTTCGCGAGCGGCGCTGGTCAAGAGGGGACGTGCAGAGACCGCTCCCGCTTGCGGCGGGGGCGGGTGGCGGACGGGCCGGGGGCTGCCTCGAAGACGAGGTGCAGCGCCCCCGCCTGGACCGATACCCGGGCGCGGCCGCCGGTGGCCAGCGTGCCGAAGAGAATCGCGTCGGCGAGGGGCCGCTTGAGTTCACGCTCGATCAGGCGCGCCATCGGCCGCGCTCCGTAGAGCCGGTCGAAACCCTTCTCGGCGAGCCAGGTCAGGGCCTCTTCGTCGAGGTCCAGCTCGACGCCCTTCTCGGCGAGCTGGGCGCGCAGTTCCCCGAGATTCTTCTGCACCACGCGCGCGATGGATTGCGGGCCGAGCGGCTCGAAAGTGACGATGGCGTCGAGCCGGTTGCGGAACTCGGGGCTGAACGTGCGCTCGATCGCCGCGCTTGCCGAACCTGCGGTGGCCGTGTGCGAGAAGCCGATGGCACGGGCCGAGACCTCGCGCGCCCCGGCGTTCGTGGTCAGGATCAGGATTGCGTTGCGGAAGTCGGCCTGGCGCCCCGTGCTGTCGGTGAGGCTCGCGTGGTCCATCACCTGCAGCAGGATATTGAAGAGGTCGGGGTGGGCTGTCTCGATTTCGTCGAGCACGACGACGGCCTGCGGGGTCTTGCGAATCGCATCCGTCAGCAGCCCGCCCTGATCGA